>Ga0194120_10008669_pt1 | contig 13297 bp, 10 predicted proteins | sample TA2MahCa65mmetaG_FD_148642 | JGI IMG/M metagenome (GOLD analysis project Ga0194120, IMG submission 148642) | Freshwater microbial communities from Lake Tanganyika, Tanzania - TA2015019 Mahale Deep Cast 65m | ecosystem: Environmental > Aquatic > Freshwater > Lake | place: Tanzania: Lake... | reverse complement strand
GAGCCAGGGACGCCGGCCGCGCCGGCGCCGTTGCCTGAGCGGCCGACGCGACCGGCGCCTGCGGCCGTGGCGCTGCCGGTGCCGCTACGGGCCCTGGAGGGGCTCCGCCGCTGGCTGACGACCGGCAACGTACCGGTCAAGGTCGGCGTCATCGTGACCTTCTTCGGCGTGGCCTTCCTGCTGCGCTACGCGATCGAGCGCGAGCTGATCGTGTTTCCGCTGGAGCTGCGGCTGCTGGCGATCGCCGCGGCAGCCATCGCGCTGCTGGTCATCGGCTGGCGGCTGCGCGTGCGGATGCGCGCCTATGCGCTCGGGTTGCAGGGCGGTGGTCTCGGCATCCTGTACCTGACGATCTTCGCTGCGCTGCGCCTCTATCATCTGATCCCGGCCGCGGCTGCATTTGCGCTGCTGGTCACGCTGACGGCAGGCGCCGGCGTGCTGGCCGTCGTGCAGAATGCGCGCGGTCTCGCGGCGCTCGGTGCGATCGGCGGCTTCCTCGCGCCGGTGCTGGTCGCGACCGGCGCCGGCCATCACGTCGTGCTGTTCTCGTGGTTCCTGGTGCTGAACCTGCTCATCGCCGGCGTGGCCTGGTACCGGCCGTGGCGCGAGCTGAACCTGATCGGGTTCGCCTTCACCTTCGTGATCGGTGGACTGTGGTTGTGGCGGACCTATGAGCCGCGGCTGCTGGCGACGACCGAGCCGTTCGTCGTGCTGTTCTTCCTGCTGTACCAGGCGACCGCGATCCTGTACGCGTGGCGCCGGCCGACGGCGGCGGGCGGTATCGTCGACGGCACGCTGGTCTTCGCCACGCCGGTACTGGTCTTCGCCACCCAGGCACGACTGCTCGGTGCGACCGAGTTCGGGCTGGCTGGCAGCGCTCTGGTCGCCGCGTTCTTCTATGTGCTCACCGCCGCCTGGCTGCGGCGTTTCGCGCCGGCGACGCTGCGGCTGCTCGGCGAGGCCTACATTGCGCTCGCGGTCGCCTTTGCGACCATCGCAATTCCGCTCGCGCTCGATGCGCGCTGGACGGCCGCGAGCTGGGCGCTCGAGGCGCGGCGCTGTGCTGGATCGGCCGGCGCCAGCAGCGAGCGCTGGCGCGCGTCGCCGGCGCGCTGCTGGTGATCGCCGCGGGGCTGGCCTTCCTGCGCTACGGCTGGCGCTGGGGTGTGGGTCCGCCCGTGCTGAACGGCAATCTGGTCGGCGGGCTGCTCGTGGCGACAGCCGGGCTGGTCGCGGCGCGCCAGCTCGGTCTGGCCACTGGCAGGAATGCCCGGATCGAGGTACCGGCCGGCTGCGTCCTGATCGCCTGGAGCGTGGTGTGGTGGGCGGTGTCCGTTGCCTGCGAGATCTTCGAGCACGTACCGCCGCCGCATCAGCCCGCCGCCATGGCCGTGGCGCAGGCGGGCAGCGCCCTGCTGCTGGCGGCGGTTGCGCGGGCACAGGACTGGCAGCCGGCGCGCAGTGCCGCCTTCGTCGCGGTGCCGCTGCTGTATTTCGCCGGACTCGCGCAGTGGCTGGGTCGTGATCCTCCGTCCGCCGGGAGCGGCTGGATCGGCTGGCCGGTCGCGCTGGCGGCGCTGTTCGGGCTGCTGCGCTGGAACGATGCAACGAACCCGCGCCTCGCGAAGTTCGCGCACCCGGCGGCGGTTGCACTCGTGGCCCTGCTGGTGGTCATGGAGGTGGGCCGGCGCGTGTCGATCCTGGTGCCAGGTCCGGTCTGGGGGGAGGCGGCGGCAGCGCTGATGCCGGGCCTGTTGCTGCTGGCGATACTGGCCCTCGCTGCGCGCCATGCCTGGCCCACGACCGGACATCCGCGGGCCTACGCGATCGGAGCAGCCCTGGTCCTCCTGCTGCTGCAGGCCGGGCTCATCGCGCGCCTGAATCTCGGCACCGACGGCGATCCGCAACCGCTGCCCTACCTGCCGCTCGCGAATCCGGTGGATCTCGCCAGTGCCTTCGCGCTGCTCTGCGGCTGGCATTGGCTGCGGCAGCGGACTCGGAGTCGGCCGCTGGGCCCCGCGATCCTGGGGGGTATCGCGTTCGTCGTCTCGACCGTGGCTTTGCTGCGCGCAACGCATCACCTCGGCGGCGTGCCGTGGCGAGCCGGACCGTTGCTCGAGTCGGTGCTCGTGCAGGCGACGCTGTCGATCTGGTGGAGCCTGCTGGCGTTTGCCGGCATGGTGGCCGGCGCCCGAACGCTGCGGCGCTGGCTGTGGCTGACGGGCGCCGCCCTGATGGCCGTCGTCGTCGCCAAGCTCTTCGTGGTCGATCTCGGCAACACTGGCACGATCGCGCGCATCGTCTCGTTCGTCGGCGTCGGCGCGCTGCTGCTGATCGTCGGCTATCTGGCACCGGTGCCACCGCGACAACGGGAGCCCGCCGGTGCCTGACTGGCGAGATCCGCGGCCGGTCCTGCTGGCGCTGCTGTCGATGGCGGGTCTGCCGGCCGCCGCAGCGACTCCCGAGCCGCTGCCTCCCGCCGCCTACGCTTGGGGCTGGCCGATCGAGACGGAAGCCACGGCCGGTTACTACGCGCTGGCGCTGCCACTCGAGGTGTACCGCTCGGCACTGGATCCGCAGTTGCGTGATGTCGCGGTCTTCGATGCGGGCGGCGAACCGGTGCCGCGCTGGATCGGTGCGCCGGAGGCGCCACAGCCGCCGCCCGCCGCCCGCAGCACACGGATCGTGGTGCCGGTCCATGCCGCGCCGGGTACGGCAGTGACGACGCTGCAGCTCGCGCTCGAGCACCGGGGGCAGCAGACGACGGTCCGGATCGACGGCAGGTCGCCGCCGGCGCCGGGCCCGCTCGCGATCGTGGCCGGCCTCGTCGACCTCGGTGAGGAGCGCCGGGATCTGGTGGCCGTCGAACTCGAGTGGCCGGCAGCGGTCGAGCCGGTGATCCTGGTCGTGCACGTGGAGGGCAGCGTGGACCTGCAGCAGTGGACGGCGCTCGGCAGCGGGACGATCGCCGGACTGCGTGAGGGCGAGGCGAGCATCGTACAGCGGCGTATCGGCCTCGATGCCCGGCCCGTTCGCTACCTGCGCCTGCACTGGCCGTCGGCGCCGGCCGGCTGGTCGGTGCCACGACTGGTCGCGCACTTCGTGCCGCAGCGGCCGGAACCGACGCGCGAATCTCTGGCGCTCGAGCCGACTGGCGTGGATCCTGACGACCAGGGCTGGTTGTACGACGCCGGAGCGGCACCGCCCGTGGATCGCCTCGAACTCGAACTGCCCGGCGAGCAGGCCCTGCTGCGGGCGAGTATCTTCGCGCGGCTGCCGGGCGCAGAGCGCTGGCAGCACGTTCGCGACGGCCTGTTCTATCGCCTCCGCCGCGGTGACGCGGTCGTCACCAGCGAACCGCTGTCGTTGCCGCCGCTGCGCGCGGCGCAGTGGAAGGTCGTCGCCAGCGGCGGGCGCAGCGAGCCCGGCCCGTCGCTGCGGCTTGGCTGGCAGGCCGATCGGCTGCTGTTCGTCGCGCAGGGCGCCGCACCGTGGCAGCTCGCGGCCGGCAGCGCGCGCGAGGGCGAGTCCGGGTTCCCGTATGCGCGACGTTTCGCCGATCCGGGTCTGCCACGTCTGCTCGACCGCGCGGGACCGGCGACCGGCGCAAGCCTGGGACCGCGCCGTGAACTGGGGGGGCCGCGACAGCTCGTACCACGCCGCAGCCCCGCATGGCGGCGCTGGCTGCTGTGGTTGGCGCTGATTGCGGGCGTGGCGGTCGTGGCCGGCATGGCCTGGCAACTGCTGCGCCAGGACGCGCGCGATTCGCGGCCCGGGTGACCGGCGGGTATCATCCGCCACCATGCGAGGACTTCCATCGGCCGGGCGTGGCACGGCGCTGGCCCTGCTCGCACTCGTCGTGAGTGTGGCTGCCGGCTGTTCGCCGCAGCGCTTCGTCGCCAATCGGGTGGCTGGGACGCTCGCCGCCGGCGGCGACACCTACGCCGCCGACGATGATCCGGAACTCGTCGCCGCGGCACTGCCGTTCAGCCTCAAGCTGATGGAGAGCGTGCTGGCCTCGACTCCGGAGCATCGCGGCCTGCTCAGCGCGACCAGCGCGGCCTTCACGCAATACGCCTGGGGCTTCGTGCAGCAGGAGGCGGATGCGGCGGCGTTCGAGGACGTCGAGCGGGCCTGGGCCGGCTGGAATCGCGCCCGGCGGCTGTACCTGCGTGCGCGCGACTACGGACTGCGTGGCCTCGACAGCGTGCATCCTGGTTTCAGCGACGCACTGCGTCACGCACCGGCCGCGGCGATCACCAGGGCCGGGGCCGCGGACGTGGATCTGCTGTACTGGACGGCGGCAGCCTGGGCGGCGGCGATCGCACTCGGCAAGGACGACCCGGCGCTGGTCGCGGACCTGCCGCTCGTTTCGGCACTGATCGACCGGGCCGAAGCCGTCGCCGGCGACTGGGGCCGCGGTGCCATCCCGACCTTCCAGATCACCTTCGTGATGGTCCGGCCCGATGCACCGGCGGACCGCCAGGCCGCCGCGCAGGCTTATTTCGATCGCGCGCTGGCTCTGTCCGGCGGGCTCGATGTCGGGCCCTGGCTCAACTGGGCCGAGGCCGTGTGCCTGCCGCGCGAGGACCGCGCCTGCTTCGAGACCAGTCTGCAGCAAGCCCTCGCCCTCGATCCGGACGCGCATCCGCCGACCCGGCTGGCGAATCTGGTGCAGCAGCGTCGTGCCGGCTGGCTGCTCGCCCATGTCGATCGCTGGATCCTGCCGCCGCTCGATGAGTCCGGCAACGAGGGAGAACCCGCAAGATGAGAGTCCCGCTCGGTTCGGCCCTGCTGGCCGGCGTACTGGCCATGCAGTTCGGCGCGGGCGCGGCCGCGGCGACTGCCGGCACGGAACTGCGTATCGCCACCGTCGCACCGGCCGGATCGTCATTCCACAAGCGCCTGCAGGCCCTCGGCGCGGAGTGGTCGCGCGGCCCCGGCGCGGTCCGCATGAACATCTTCGCCGGCACCCAGGGCGGCGAGCTGCAGATCGTCCGGCGCATGCGCGTCGGCCAGATCCAGGGCGCGATGCTGACCTCGGTCGGGCTCGGTCAGATCGAGCGCTCCGTGACCGCGCTGCAGCTCATGCCGCTGCTGTTCCGCAACTGGGAGGACGTCGATCGCGTGCGCGAGCGCCTCGCGCCCGAGCTGGAGCGGCGCCTGTTCGACGCCGGCTATGTCGTGCTGCTGTGGGGCGACGCGGGCTGGGTACGGTATTTTTCGCGCACGCCGATCCGCAGCATCCAGGATTTCCGCAGCCTGCGCGTGTTCGCGAGCTCCGGTGATCCCGAGAGCATCGAGCTGATGCAGGACTACTACCGGCCGGTCGTACTCGAGCCCGACCAGATCCTGCTGGGACTGCGCAACGGCATGATCGACGCGCTGCCGATTCCGGCGTTCCTCGCCAACTTCAGTCAGGTGCCGACCTACGCGCCGTACATGCTCGAACTGCCGTGGGCGCCGGTGACCGGCGCGCTGGTGCTGACGACCCGCGCCTGGAACCAGCTCGACGAGACCACCCGCGCCTGGCTGCGCGAGACGGCCGCGCGCGCCGGGCCGGAGATCCGGCGCATCAGCCGGTCCGAGGACGAGCAGGCCGTGGCCGCGATGCGCGACAAGCAGGGCCTGCAGGTCGTCGCGCTGTCGCCCGAGGCCGAACGCGAGCTGCGGCGCGAAGTCGAGCGCCTGTATCCGCGCATTCGCGGCGGGCTGGTGCCGGCGCCGATGTTCGACGCGGCCGTCGAGGTACTGCGCGCGCCGGCCGGCGCCGGGACCTGATGCGGCTGCTGCATCGCCTCGAGAACCTGCTGCTGGCGGCGACGCTGGCGGCACTGCTGGTCTTCGGCGTGGCGAGTGTATATCCGGCCTGGGCCGTTGCGGACGAACTGATCCGGCACCTGACGCTGCTGGCCGGGATGGTCGGCGGCATGGTCGCGGCCCGCGACGGGCAGTTGCTGGCGATGGGTGCGGTGGTGCAGGCGCTGCCGCGGCGCTTGCGTGCCGGCGCGGCGCTCGTCACCGGACTGGTCGCGACGGCGATCGCGGCCTTGCTGGCGCTGGCCGCCTGGCAGTTCGTGCGCGAGGAAGCGGCGACCGGCAGCACGCTGGCCTTCGGCATCCCGCGCATCGCGCTGCAGGCGGCGCTGCCCGCGGGTTTCGCCGTCATCACGCTGCGTCTGGCCTGGCGCAGTGCCGAAGGCACCGGCCTGCGGCTGCTCGTGCTGGTCGCCGCGGTGACCGGAGCTGTCGTCGCCGAACGGCTCGGCGCCGATCTCGCCATGCTGCGGGTGCCGCTGCTGCTGCTGCTGGCGCTGGCCACGGCGCTCGGTGCGCCGATCTTCACGGTGCTGGCCGGGGTCGCGCTGATCTGGTTCCTGACCGCCGGAGATCCGATCGCCTCGGTACCGCTCGATCACTACGACCAGGTGACCAATCCGCTGCTGGCGACGCTGCCGCTGTTCACGCTCGCGGGCTACGTGGTCGCGGCGACCGGGGCGGCCCGCCGGCTGGTCCGGCTGCTGCGGGCCTGGACCGGCCACCTGCGCGGCGGCCCGGCGGTCGTTACCGTACTTGCCTGTGCCTTCTTCACCGCGTTCACCGGTGGCTCGGGCGTCACGATCCTTGCGCTCGGTGGGCTGCTGATGCCCATCCTGCTGAGCTCGGGTTACCGCGAGCAGACGGCGCTTGGCCTGGTGACCGGCGCCGGCTCACTGGGCGTGCTGTTCGCGCCCTGCCTGCCGCTGATCCTGTACTCGATCGTGGCACAGGTGCCGATGACCACGATGTTCCTCGGCGCCGCATTGCCGGGACTGCTGCTGGTGCTGCTGGCCGCGGCCTGGGGCGTGCTCGCCTCGCCGCCGGTCGAGCAGCGACGGCGGCGCTTCAGCCTGCGCCGCGCGCTGGTCGCGACCTGGCGGGCGAAATGGGAACTGCTGTTGCCGGTCCTGCCGCTGACGCTGATCTTCGGCGGCTTCGCGCTGCCGGTGCCGGCAGCGGCCCTGACCGCCGCCTTCGCATTGTTTGCGGCCGCGGCGCTGAACCGCGACCTGCCGCGCGCGGCAGGGCTGCTCGAAGTCGTGCGTGAATGTGGCGCGCTGGTCGGTGGGATCCTGCTGATCCTCGGCGCGGCGATGGGGCTGACCAACCTGCTGATCACGGCGCACGTGCCGGACCGGCTGACCGAGTGGATCGGCGCCACGCTGGACTCACGCTGGCTGTTCCTGCTGGCGCTGAACCTGTTCCTGCTCGCGGTCGGCTGCCTGATGGACATCTTCTCGGCGATCATCGTGATTGCGCCGCTGGTCGTGCCGGTCGGGCTCGCCTTCGGCATGGACCCGGTACACCTCGGCGTGATCCTGCTGGCCAACCTCGAGCTCGGTTACCTGACGCCGCCGGTCGGGCTGAACCTGTTCATGTCAGCGGCCCGCTTCGGGCGGCCGGTGCTCAAGGTCGCGCGCGCCAGCCTGCCGATGCTGGCGGTGCTGGCGGCCGGGCTGGTGGCGATTACGGCGCTGCCGGAACTGACGCTGGCGCTGCCGCGCTGGTTCGCGGCCGCGGGCCTCGAATGACCGGGAGGCTGCGGCGGACGGACTGCCGCTCAGGGTCCGGCGGGCTGGACCTCGGAGACGAAGCCGACTTTCTTCAGTCCCCCGTGCTGCAGCGCGAACAGGACGTCGGCGACATAGTAGTAGGGCACGCGGCGGTGCGCATCGACGTGCACTTCCGGCTGCGGATCCTGCGCGTTCTCGACCGCGATGTAGCCCTCGAGGTCGGCGCGGTTGATCGTGCTGCCGTTCCACAGGACCGTGCCGTCGAACTCGACGTAGAGCTTGACGACCGGCGGCGGCTCGGTCGGCGGATTGGGGTTGTCGCGCGGCAGATCGATCTTGACCGCATGCGTCATCACGGGAATCGTGATGATGAAGATGATCAGCAGCACCAGCATGATGTCGACGAGCGGGATGACATTCGGATCGACCATGGGATCCGCGCTGTCGCCTCTGACCGAAACCGCCATGTCCCGTCCCCCGCGAGCTCTGTCGCCATGCCTGTGTCGAGGGGCGCCAGTTTGCCCGTCCGCCCCGGCCGGCGCAACCGCCAGCCGGGGCTTCGATGCTATCCTTGCGGGGCCGGCGCTGGCAGCCGGCTTGTGGGGATGACCGATGGCGCATGGTACGGGTGAGATCCGCAACGTGGCCCTCGTTGGCCACGCCGGGGCCGGCAAGACCCTGTTGGCGGAGGCGCTGCTGTTCGCCGCCGGAGCCATCCGGGCCAAGGGCAGTGTCGCGCGAGGTACGACGGTCTGCGACCACGACCCGCAGTCGCGCCGCCTGCAGCATTCGGTGGATGCCACGCTGTGCTGGTTCGAGACCGCTGGCGTCCACGTCAACCTGATCGATACCCCCGGCTACCCGGACTTCATCGGCCGGTCGCTGTCCGTGCTCGAGGCGGTCGAGACCGCGGCCATCGTGGTCAGTGCGGTCAACGGCGTCGAGCCGAACACGCAGCGGATGATGGATTTCGCCCGCGACCGGGGCCTGTGCCGGCTGGTCATCGTCAACCGGATCGACGCGAAGGATGCGAATCCGGCCGCGGTGCTCGAGGAATTGCGCGAGCAGTTCGGCCGGGAGTGCCTGCCGCTGAACCTGCCGGCCGGCGGCGGCGCCCGGGTCGCCGACTGCTTTTTCCATCACACGGGCGAAGCGACCGACTTTTCGTCCGTACCGGGCGCGCACACGCAGATCATCGACCAGGTGGTCGAGGTGGACGAGGAGCTGATGGCGCTCTACCTCGAACAGGGCGAGGACCTCGACCCGGCCCGGCTGCACGACCCGTTCGAACGGGCGCTGCGCGACGGGCACCTCGTGCCGGTGTGCTTCGTGTCCGCGGAAACCGGCGCCGGCATCCCCGAACTGATCGAGATCCTCGCCCGCCTGGCCCCGAACCCCGCCGAAGGCAATCCGCCGCCGTTCCTGAAAGGGGCGGGCGACAGTGCCGAACGGGTCACCGTCACGCCTGACCCCAGCCGGCACGTGATCGCGCACGTGTTCAAGGTGATCATGGATCCGTTCGTCGGCAAGCTCGGCCTGTTCCGGGTGCACCAGGGCACGATCCAGACCGGCGCGCAGTTGTTCGTCGGCGATGGGCGCAAGCCGGTGCGGATCGCGCACCTGTTCCGGATGCAGGGCAAGGAGCATTCCGAGGTGCCGGCGGCCATGCCGGGCGACATCTGCGCGGTGGCCAAGCTGGACGAGCTGCACTTCGATGCGGTGCTGCACGACTCGCACGACGAGGACCAGTTCCATCTGCAGTCGATCGTCTTTCCGCCGGCCATGCTCGGTGTCGCCATCGAGCCCGATCGCCGCGGCGACGAACACAAGCTGGCGGAGGCGCTGCACAAGCTGGCCGCGGAGGATCCCTGCGTCCGCGTCGAGCACCATGCCGCGCTGAACGAGACCGTGTTGTACGGCATGGGCGACCTGCACCTGCGCGTGATGGTCGAGCGGATGACCGAGCGCTATGGCGTGCCCGTGAAGACGCGCCCGCCGAACATCCCGTATCGCGAAACCATCACCCGTCCGGCGGACGGCCACCACCGGCACAAGAAGCAGACCGGCGGCGCCGGTCAGTTCGGCGAGGTGTACCTGCGCGTCGAGCCACTGGCGCGCGGCGCCGGCTTCGAGTTTGTCGATGACGTCGTGGGCGGCGCGATCCCGCGCCAGTTCCTGCCGGCGGTCGAGAAGGGCGTGCGCCAGGCCCTCGTCGAGGGCGCGATCGCCGGTTTTCCGGTCCATGACGTCCGGGTCGCCGTCTACGACGGCAAGCACCATCCGGTCGACTCCAAGGAAGTGGCCTTCGTCAGCGCCGGGCGCAAGGCTTTCCTCGACGCGATGCACAAGGCCGGACCGACCGTGCTGGAACCGATCGTGCACGTGCGGATCCGCGCGCCCGGCACGGTGGTCGGTGACATCACCGCCGACCTGGCCACCCGCCGCGCCCGCATCGACGGCAACGAGGCGCATGCGCGCGGCTGGATGCAGGTCACGGCGTACGTGCCGCTCGCCGAGATCACCAACTACCAGAACCGGCTGAAAGCGCTGACCGGCGGCGAGGGCAGCTTCACGCTCGAGCTGTCCCACTACGATGCGGTGCCGCCGCGCCGGCAGCAGGAACTGGCCGCGGCCTGGAAGCCGGCGGCGGCGGAGGAAGGATGAGCCGGCCCGGCACGCGGATCATGGCCGTGTTCTGCGACTTCGAGAACGTCGCGCTCGGGGTGCGCGACGCGAAGTTCGCGGCCTTCGACATCCGCAAGGTGCTCGAGCGGCTGCTGCTGAAGGGCAACATCGTCGTGCGCAAGGCCTACTGCAACTGGGAGCGCTTCAAGGAATTCAAGGCGGCCATGCACGAGGCCGCCTTTGAGCTGATCGAAATCCCGCACCTGCGCCAGTCCGGCAAGAACTCCGCAGACATCCGCATGGTCGTCGACGCGCTCGACCTGTGCTACACGAAGGCCCACGTCGACACCTTCGTGATCGTCAGCGGCGACTCCGATTTCTCGCCACTGGTGGCCAAGCTGCGCGAGAACGACAAGATCGTCATCGGCGTCGGCGTCAAGAACTCGACCTCCGACCTGCTGATCGCCGGCTGCGACGAGTTCATCTACTACGACGACCTCGTGCGCGGCGAGGCGGCCGGGCGCGGCCGGCGCCGCACGCCGGCGCCGGCCAGCGCGACCAAGACGCCCGGCAGCAGTCCCGACGAGCGCCGTCAGGAAGGCGTCGAGCTCGTGGTCGCGACGATCGAGGACCTGTTCGCCGAGCGTGACGCCGAGGAGAAGGTCTGGGGCTCGATGGTCAAGCAGGCGATCAAGCGGCGCAAGCCGGGGTTCAGCGAGAGCTACCACGGATTCCGTACCTTCGGCGCGATGCTGGAGGAAGCCCGCGACCGCGGCCTGATCGGCCTCGAGTTCGATGCCAAGTCCGGCGGCTACATCATCACCCGGGTCGGGCCGGCCTGACGGCCGTGGACCGGACCGAGCGTTTCTATCTCATCCGCCGCCGGCTGGTCGAGAACGGTGCGTTGACCCGGCACGAGGTGCTCGAGGACCTCGAGATCTCGCCGGCCACGTTCAAGCGCGATCTCGACTACCTGCGCGATCGCCTGCACATGCCGATCGTCTGGTCCCGGTCGCGGCAGGCCTACGTGCTCGACCGCCAGGCGCAGGCCCAGGAACTGCCGGGCGTCTGGTTCAGCCCCGGCGAGGTCTACGCGCTGCTCGAGATCGAGCAGCTCCTGACCCGGCTTGGACCGGGCCTGCTCGGCCGCCGGCTCGAACCACTACGGCAGCGGCTGACCACGCTGCTCGGGCACGGTGACCGCGGGCATCGCGAGCTGCACCGGCGTTTCCGCGTGCTGCCGATCGCCTCACGGCCGGTGAATGCCGAGGTATTCGAGACGCTCTCGGTCGCGCTGCTGGGCCGGCGGCGCCTGCGCATCCGCTATCAGGGCCGGCAGGAGGGACGCGAGACGCTGCGCGAGGTTTCGCCGCAGCGGCTGGTGCACTATCGCTACAACTGGTACCTCGATGCCTGGTGCCATGTGCGGGACGGTCTGCGCATCTTCGCAGTGGATGCGGTCCGCGCGGCGACGCCGCTCGCGGAGGCGGCGCTCGACCTCGACGAGGCCGAACTCGACCGTGTGCTCGAGGCCGGCTACGGCATCTACGCCGGCGCCGCGACGAAGACCGCGGTGTTGCGCTTTACGCCGGTGAGCGCCCGCTGGGTTACCGACGAGATCTGGCATTCGCGCCAGGTCGGGCGCGTCGAGGCCGACGGCAGCTACGTGCTGGAACTGCCCTACAGCCAGGAGCCGGAGCTGGTGATGGACCTGCTGCGCCACGGCGCCGGAGTCGAGGTGCTGGCGCCGCCGGAGCTGCGCGCCCGGGTCGGCGCGGAGCTTGCAGCCGCCGCGCGCCAGTACGAACGCTGAGCACAGACAGAAGAAACCCCGCCGCAGCGGGGTTCCTGCCAGGTCGGCGGGTGAAATGCAGTTGTCTGCGGTCCGATCAGCTCCGGCGGCGGCGCGTGGCGAAGCCGAGACCGGCCAGTCCGAGACCGATCAGGCCAAGCGTGCCCGGCTCCGGCACGTTGGTGCCGGGGCGGCCCCAGATCGACACGTGTGAAATCGCACCCCCGTCCGGCCAGAAACCAAGCAGCTCGATGGTGTCGGTGCCATTCCACCCCGCAGCTCCGAGGTCGTAGAAGTAGTAGTACGGCTCGTGACTGCCATCCTTCACCACCAGCCAGCAGACGCCGCAGCTTATTGCTGGTCCGCCGACGTAGCGGATATAGGCGTCGGCCGGGTCATCGGGTGAACTGTCGAATTCGGTCTCATACGAACCAGCGAAACCGCCGGATTCCAAACCCTCGTCGACGTCCTTCTTGTACAGCAGCTCGAACGCGTCACTGCCCGAGGCTGGGATGCAGTCCGGCTCACAGTTACTGGGGCCGCTGATCGACCCGTCGATGATCATGTCGCCGGGGCCCAGCGTCAGGGCCTCGACCTGTACGGACAACATCGTGAGCAGGATGCCGGCCATTGCTCCGCACGCGAGTTTCAGCAGTGACTGCATGGGTTGTGCCTCCTGTGTCTCGGTCAGCGGCCGCTGACGCGCCTTGACATAAGACATGCATACCGCATGCCAGAATATGTAAGGCGATGTTCGGCAAGGCATCACCAGAAACTGCGTTGCACGGCCGCGTGCCGGGCGCACCGAATCGTCAAGATTTCCGACGGCATCCGCCCGTCAGATGAACCAGTGAGGCAAGAAAAGAAACCCCGCCAGCGGCGGGGTTTCGGGTCAGCCATGAAGCTCGATCTTCAGCTTTTCCGGCGTCGCAGCCCGAGGCCGATACCGGCCAAACCCAACCCGATCAGGCCCAGCGTGCCGGGTTCCGGAACACTGCGGCGCACGCCCCAGATCTCAACTACCTTGAGCTGTTCTTCATTATTGAGCCTTGCATAAATGCCTTGCAACTGTTCCGTATGCCGTGAGTCCAATCCGATGTACATTCCCGGACGGAGCGAGCATAGCGGAAGTCAGAAAAGGTCGGTCGGGAGCTGCAGCGCCGTCGTCTGCGGGGAGGGCGTCTGTTGCTACGCGGCGAGTCGCAGGCGGAGGTGGCACGGCGGGTCGGGGTAACGCGCTCGACGGTGAGCGACTGGAACGAGGCGTTGCGCGCCGGCGGGCTGGAGGCGCTCAGGCGCCGGCCGCGCGGGCGACCCCCCGGACTCG
>Ga0194120_10008662_pt1 | contig 13305 bp, 10 predicted proteins | sample TA2MahCa65mmetaG_FD_148642 | JGI IMG/M metagenome (GOLD analysis project Ga0194120, IMG submission 148642) | Freshwater microbial communities from Lake Tanganyika, Tanzania - TA2015019 Mahale Deep Cast 65m | ecosystem: Environmental > Aquatic > Freshwater > Lake | place: Tanzania: Lake... | reverse complement strand
GGGGGGCCGAATCCTTCGCCGAAGGTGTGACGCGGGCCTTCGTCACGCCGGCCGAGTTGTCGCGCCGCACTCGTATCGGAAGCTTGCTGTGTTTGGATGGCATCGGTCGTGGGAGGATAGCGTCAGCGTCAAGAGCCTGTCAAGCCGAGGGCACCGTCTGCCCCCGCCTCGCGCGCGTCAAAAAAAATGGCGGGAAAACACGACCAGCCCGACGATCGCCGCCGCGAGCGACGAAACCAGGACCGCCGCAGCCGACACGTCTTTGATGAACTTCACCCGCTCGTGCTGCGCCGGATGGAGCAGATCGAGCGTTTTCTCGATCATGGTGTTCAGCAGTTCGAGCGATAGGACGGTGCCGATCGCGATCGTCACACAGAGCCATTCCAACTGCGTGAGCCCCAGCAGGACGCCCGCCAGCAGGGCCGCAGCGGATACGGCCAGTTGGATGCGGAAGCTCTGCTCCGATCGATAGGCGGCCGTGAGTCCGGCCCAGGCAAAGGAAAATTTTCTGAGGAGTCGGTGCAACGCGGTTGTCTTGGCGTCCCGTGTCATGCCATCGCTCGTCACTCGACGCTTGCCGGCTAGAACTGCTTCCCGATCATGATGCCCCCGCCGGTCCCCCGCTCCATCGCCATGGGACGGATCTTCCAGTCCGTCGGATCGTCCGAATGCCGCGCGTTGAGGAAGTGCCCCAACCCGTAGCCGATCAAGGCGCCGGCAACCACATCGGACGAAAAGTGCTTGTTGGTATAGACCCTGGCGCCGGAGATGGCCAGGGCGATGGGATAGGCCAGCCACCCGGCCCCTTGGTACCGCTCCGCGAACACCGTCGCCACGGCAAAACTCGCTGAGGCATGCGTAGACGCGAAGGAACCATCCAACCCGGTGAAGGGACGAAAATGGGTGGTGCCCTGATTGGCCTCGGGCCGCGCGCGGCCCGTCACCAGCTTGAGCGCGGAGGTCGCCACGATCGCAAAGCCTTCCGCCTCGAAGCTGACCAACCCCGTGTCCTTTAACTTGCTGCTCGCCCCATAGGACTCGCCGGCCACCCCGATGGCGATCACGCCGGCGTTGAGCCCCAGCAAGGTGCCGGGGCTTCCCCAGGTATTCACCTTGTCGGCTATGTCTCGTCCCTTGGTCGTACTGTTACGTTGGACAAGGTCTTTGATCGAATGGTCGGCGGCAAACATGCCTCCCACCACCGCCATGGCTCCACCCAGCTTCAGGGCGTCGTAGCGGTCCATGCTCAAGGGCGAGACGATGAGCGCCTTCGCATCCTCGACCACGGTCTTGACCCCCTCGGTGATAGATTCTTCCTTGACGACATCCTGCGTCGGCTGGCTGCCCGCCGCATAGACCAGACCCTGCCAGGCGCCCGGGCCAAGAACCAGGCAACAACACAACCCCAAGCCGGCCAGCCTCACCCAGGAGCGAAGAGCCTTTGATTTTTCAGCAGTTCCTGAGGCCATCGTCGGTCCGATTCCTTCTCGATTCCTTGCGCAGTCCGCCGACGATCCCCCTCCTGCAATCCACGCAAACAGTTCAGACAGCCTGTGCGATGGACCAGAAACTTCGTGGGGAGGGACCGGCGGGGAGGCCACTTCGATCAATTGCAATGCACGAGGCCAGACGAAGTATTTCTACCACAAATGCGGATTGGAGTCATGGGAAAAGTCGCGTGAACAAACTGGAGCCGGCGAGTGGGATTGAACCACCGACCTGCTGATTACGAATCAGCTGCTCTACCACTGAGCTACGCCGGCCGCCAGTTCTGCGCCTACGACAAAACCGAGGGATTCGATGGGGGCTTGGACACGGAGAGGCATCATACTCAGGAGGCTGTAAGCCTGTCAACCGATTCGAGGATTGAGTTCTGCGGAGGGGGGCGCCGAGACAAGCCCATCGTCTTATTGGACCCTCGCCAAGGGAGCGCCCCAGGCCTTTGCATCCGGACCAATGGCCGGCACGCAGACGGGGTCCTGCTCCTCCCCGTATTCCGCCTTGGCCGTCCGTGAAACCTGCACGCGCGCATAGCCGCAGAGTTCGCCGACGCTCACGATCCCGTTGCCATCCCGATCCGCTTCACCCCCCAGCCCCTTGAGCAGGTAATAGGTAAACAGCCCGTGCTTCCCCTGCTCGTACTGATGCGCCTGCTGGCTCTTGCGCACCCCGACCACCTGCACGATCTTCCCACTGCCTCCGGCCGGCACGTCCCAGGCTGCCTCCTTGGCCGCAGCCGTGCCCACCGAGGACCCGGCGGACGAGGACGCCGTCAGCGTGACGTCCAGCAACAGCACCGCCTGCTGGATCGGCAAACGCGCCAGCGCCGTCTGGAGGCGCCGCAGGGAAAACGCGCGGGAGGGGGACTCCGGACTCCCCTCGTGCGGCAGCAGCAACACCGCCCCGGTGGCCGGATCGACCATCCCTCGGCCGGAAAAAAAGACCACCACCAGTCCGTCTTCCTCAACCTGCCGGGGGAGCCAGTCCTCAAAGGCTTCCGCAAAGTCTTCCTTGAGGGCCTGTTCGTTCGTCATCAGCTTGACCCGTTTGGTCGGGATGCCCACGGTCGCGCGCAGATACTTGGCCATCACCTCGGCGTCGCGGACGGCAAAGGGGAGGCCGGGCAGGTCCGTATCCCGAAACGCCCCGACACCGATCGCAATCCCCGCCGCCTTGCGCCGCTCGAACCCGCGCACCGGATTGGGAACCTGATCCACATCCACCGAGAGCACCTCGATGTGCGGCGTCTTGGCCGGACGCAGCGCCGCGATGAACTTTTTGGGTCCAGGCAGTCCGGTCCCGCCGGGAGCGCGCACCTCCACGATCAGCTCGGCCTGTTGTACCGCCGACACGGGAGGTACCAGCCCGCTCGCCTCCACCCGTTTGGTCTCGCCGGGCTGGAGATCGCCGACCGGGATGGGATTGGTCAGTGCCTGCACCAGCTCGGAACTTCCGCTCAGCGCCACCGTCACGCCTTGGGCGACCTCTGTCCCGGCGTTTTTGACTTCCACTTTCACCGTGACCTGCTCCCCGCTTTCAAGGACCTGATTCTGGCTTTCGTCTTTCAACATGGCGCGGAACGACAGCGAGGACGCCCCGGCGGAACGCCTGCCGGAGGCCTGCGCTGGGGCCGTGGTCGGCGCCGCAGCCGATGTCGCACGGTCTCGAGCCGGCGCCTCTGCGGCAGCCGGAATCGGCCGATCGCCGCCCTTGCGCGTCTTGGCGGCCTGTTGAATTTTAATCGACGTTCCCAAGTGCCTCTTGATGCCCTGCGCCAGTTTCATCACCGCTTCGTTGACCACGCCTTCGAGTCCGCCCACTTCGCAATTGCCCCGCTCCGTATCCACCTCGCCCTTGGCTTCCGCTCGAAGCTTCTTCGTAAAGAGCGTCGCCCCTCCGGCATCCACATAGGTCACCGTCGCCCCGAGCGTCACCATTGCCGGATAACTATTCGAGTCGTTCCGAGGGATAAAGAGTTCCAGCTCTTTGAGTCCCAGCGCCACCTGCACCTCTCCATCCGGCATTTCACGAGACTGGCCCTTGGCGGGAGCCCCCGCCACCTGCACCCGCTCGAAGACCATGCCGATTTCGCGCGACAAAGAAGACTTGAGACGGTCGTGGATAGGAAGCGCCACCTGCTGCTGACAGGCATTCGCATAGTGGAGCGCGGCAGCAGTCACCGTGGCGTCCAGCTTCAGCGTCACCGTCAAGGGAAGCCAATACCCCTGCGAGTCCGTTCCAAACCAAGGCCTTGACGTGAGCCCGCCGCACCCCGTCAGCCCTGCCGACAGGAGAAGCATGACGACAAGCCGCATCACGAGGGGAGTCCATCGAGGGGGGAAGACAAGAAAAGCAGCCACAGCCCACACAGACCAGGTATATACCGGAAACCACCCCGCAAGGCAACCATAAAGGCATGACACCGCCGGCCCACCGCATCGTTGACAGGGTTTTCCCGCTTGCGCTAAGGTCCTTCGCATGTCCGACTGCCCCGCATCAGCCCCGTCAGGACCAGCCGGGGCTTCGCAGAGCGGCCTCGATTGGCCGACGCTGGCGCGCCTGGTTCGCCTCTCCAGCCAGGCCGGCACATGGTTGCTCGCACTCCCGACCCTGTGGGGGCTCACCCTGGCCGCAGGAGGGAGGCCGCCGTTCAGCCTCCTGGTCATTTTCCTACTCGGCTCCTTCCTGATGCGAAGCGCCGGCGTCGTGATGAACGACCTGGCGGACCGCTCCTTCGACCGCCAGGTTGCGCGGACCCAGACGCGTCCCTTGGCCAGCGGCGCCCTGAGTCCATCTCAAGCCCTGGCCGTCGTCATGGCGCTGGTCTCGCTCGCCGCCTTGCTCCTGCTGTTTCTGAACCGGCTCGCCCTGTTCCTAAGCCCGGTGGCCCTGTTACTTGCCGCCCTCTACCCCTTCTCCAAACGGCTCTTCCACATTCCCCAAGCGGTCCTCGGCATGGCCTTCGGATGGGGGGTGATCATGGCCTGGGCCGCAGTCCGAAACGAACTCGCGGCTCCAGCCTGGCTCCTGTACGGAAGCACGATCTGCTGGGCCCTGGCCTATGACACGATTTACGCGCTACAGGACCGCGACGACGATAGGAAAATCGGGGTCAAGTCCTCGGCTATTTTCTTCGGTTCGCTGACCTGGCTGGCGGTCGCCCTGGCCATGGGCGGAATGCTGATCCTGCTCGGCGGCGCCGGTCGGCTGCTCGGCCTCGGGCCGGCCTTCTACGCCGCCCTCGTCGGCGTCGGCGTGCTTTCTGTCTGCCAAGTTACGCAGCTTCGAGGCGCAGTTTCTCCGGCCCGAGCCTTGGCCTTGTTCAAGCAACATGTCTGGGTCGGAGCGGCAATCCTGGCTGGAATCTGGGCGGGCTTTCTTTCGTGAACGCGCTGATCTCGGACGCCGGCCGCTTCAAGGATGGGACGGCCAAACACGCAAGCCTCTGCGTAAGAGACAGACCGGCGAACCCAATTCGTCAGTGGGACGCCTTCTCGATCGGCTTCTCGGCTTGGGGCGCCCGCAGCGTCGCCAAATACATCGAGAGGGCCTTGGCATCGGGATCGCTGACCCCGAGATTGGGCATCCGGGTCTCCGGCTTCATGCCCTGCGGAGACTTCACCCAGCGATAGACCCAGGTGCTGTTCAGACGGAAGCCGGCCCGATCCAGCGCCGGACCAACCAACCCGCCGGCCTCACCCACCCGATGACAGGCGTTGCAGCCGTACTTGTTGGCGTAGAGTCGCTTGCCGGTCTCCGCCGACTTGGCCGCCTCCGCCTCCGACATCGTCAGATCCGGCCGCTGCGCCGCCGCAAACTTCGGACGAGCGGTAAAGTTGGCCAGGGCCGTCTTGGCGGCTTCCAGCTCCTTGACGGCCGCCACGTTGGCTTCCTGCTCTTTGGCCGTGGCGGCATCGTCCGCGTCGACGCCCTTTTTCTCCGCCTCGTCTTCCGCCTTCTTCTCCGCCGCCTCCAGCGCCTGTTTGGCCTGGTCGGACTTTTGCTGCGCGGCCTGGAGTTGGTCCTGCAATTCTTTCTTTCGTCCGTCCACGTTATAGGCCAGCTGCATCCCGTGCAGCGTCCGGACGTAGGCCACGATCGACCAGATTTCTTCTTCCGACAGCGTGTACTTGAAGGTGGGCATGGTCGGAACGGCAAACTCGTCATCCCCGATCTTGTCCCCGACCTCCGGCGTCGTATCCTTCATGTCGCGTGAAATCGTCCCGAAGATTTCCTCATCCTTGAAGGTGGACATTTCCCCCTTGTTGGACAAATCCTTGGGACGGGGGTCCGGCATCTGTCCCCAATTGTAGCCCTCGTTCTGCTGGCCGTGCTCGCCATGACAATGCATGCAGTAATGGGCGTAGAGCTTCTGGCCTTTGGAGACCTGCTCGCTTTGAAGCAGCGTGCAGCCGACCATGCCGACCGCCACCGCAACGGTTGCCAGCGCTCCGCCCAGCACCAGCGTCCGAATCGTCCCTGTCGCCCTCATGCGTGCGGCCGTCATGTCGAGGCCCCTTTCTTCAGCTTCCGGATCACCACAAACTGAAACCCTGCCGCAAGCCCGATGGCGATCGCGGCATAGAGATAGCCGGAATAATCAGGCGGCGGTTCGGCGCGGAAATACCACCAGGAGGACACCGCTTTTTGCGAGCCCTTCTCCTTTAAATCCCCGGCCGCATCCTTCTTGCCGTCCCAAATCGCAAAGGCGATGTTGATGAAGTCTCCCGGCTTGATCTGGGCATCGTTCACCGCGTCGGCCGTGGACAAGGGTCGCGTGAACACCACCTTCCAGGCGCCGTTCTGATAGACCCCCTTGCCCGTCACGTCCTGCTGGTCCTGGACTTTCAGGGTGCCGAAGCCCTTGGCGTTCATGTCCAGGATCTTGGCGTCCTTGTTCTTCCAGAACCAAATATTGACCGGACCGCCCTCCACTTGGGCCATCGGCTGCCCGTGGGCGAAGTGCGCTTTTTTGTCTCCGACCATGAACTCCAGCGCGGCGGCGTCATCGGGGTCTTCCGTGGGATCCGCCCACTCAAGGAGAATCGACACTTGCTTGCCGTCGTGCAGCCCGCGCACCTTGACGGACTGGGCGGTGACTTCGAGAATCCGGTTCGGCCAGTGCACTTGCGGCGAGAGAGGAAATTCGGACGCCGGGGCGCTGTTCCACGCCGCGGCCGCCGGATCGTCGGCCGGCAAAGTCCCCTTGACCAGCCCGGCCCTGACCGAGACGCTTTCCTGCGCCCAGCCGGCTCGCGGCGCCAGGAAGCCGCTCACGAGGCACGCGCCGATGATCCCGATGGACCAGGGTTTCAGCCGAACCAACATCTTCATAGTCCCCTCATCGCTCCGCCTGCGACCAGACCCCAGACGCTATTCCCATGTCCTAGGCTTCTGATGCGCCCCGTCGTATTCGCCCATGATGATCTTCCAAATCTGCTCGTCCTTCAACTCGACTTCCCAACGCGGCATGGCCGATTTCCAAGGCATGCCCTCGATGGACAACCCGACGCCGCCCTTCTTGATCCGCCAGAAGAGATAGCTTTCCTGGAGCATGGCGATCGTCGTCGGATCGGAGAAGTTGGCCGGCGGCGGGTTGAACCCCTTGGCGGCCATGCCCTTCCCGTCGAAATTTCCGCCATGACAGGGCGAACAAAAGGCGGCGTAGAGCCCCTTGCCGGCCATCACGTTGTCAGGCGTATTGGGAATCGGATTGGAGAGGCCGACAAACTCGCCGGGAGGCGCCGGATGGACCGTGCGGTTTTCAGCCGGAGGCTGCTCGCTGGGCGCCGTGCTGGAATAGGTCTGCCACCCCACCAACAAGGGGAACAGCACGAGGACCAACAGCCGGGCCGTCTTCATCCCGCCGGCCAGGCCTTCCCCGCTCAAGAAACGGGTAATCGGCCCAAAAAACGCCTCGGTGGACTGGCCGCTGAGCGTGGCAAAAATCACGATGCCGGTCGTCGTCAGCGCCAGGTACAAGAAGATCAGACTGGCCGGCAGCGGCGCCGTAAAGAGGGGCAGCGCAAACTTCAAAAACAGGTAGACGCCGACGATCAGGATTGCGGGCTTAAACAGCGATCCGCCTTTCATATCCTCCACCCTCCGTTGCCGGCCAAGAGCCGCCTTGCATCGGCGCCGGTCTCATGGCCCAACCGATGTCTTCTTCCGCGAGCCAACACTTTCATTGTGCGTGAGCCACCGGGATCACGGCCGCAGTCTGAGTCGGCTGCGTGATCTCGGAGGGGCTGACCGTGATCGGCTCCCCGCTCATTTGCTGCAAAAACGCGATGACCGAAAGTATCTCGTTGTTGGACAGCCCGATCGGATTCTTGTTGATATAGGGCATCCTGGCCGGGTATTCCTTCGGCGGCCCTTCGTGCCGGTAATCCTGGTAGATGTAGGCTTGCGGCTGCGTCAGGCTCTCATAGATGAACTCGCGGGTCAGCTTGGCGCCGATCCCCTTGAGGTCGGGACAGCGGGCCGATTCGCTGGGCCCGATAGAGTGGCAGAGCGCGCATTGCCCCTTGCTGAAGAAAATCTTCTGCCCGATCGCGGCCATGTCGTTGGCGGTCTTGATGTTGGCGACGTCGAACTTCTCCTCCGCCGGCGGCAAGGAAGCCATTTGCGGCACCCCCAGCGCGGTCATGGAGAAGAGGCCCAGCACGATCATCACGAACCCGACCACGCGGACGAACCGAGCCTCGATAAACAGGAGGATCGAGACGCCCAGGCCGATCACCACGAGCCCGATCATCTGTAGCACGACGACTTCGCTCATAAGTCCTCTCTGAAAGCTGAGCCGCTGTCAGCCATCAACTCCGACACTACCGGCCGAATACCGATGGCTGAAGGCTATTTCTCATCCAACTGCTGCGAGCCGCCCGCCATGGCCGGCATGGCCCCCGGCAGCTTCCCCTTACCGCCGGACTCCCCGGCCTTGGCCTTGTCCCCCATCGTGGCGACCCAGAAGATAAAGGCGACCAGCATGCAGAACAAGAACGTGCAGAGGGACATGAACGCCGCCGCATACCCCAGCGCCGGCGAAAACGCATATTGCGAGGAATCGCGCATCACGCCATAGATGTGCCAATGCACCCGAGAGGACGAGCGCGCGTAGCCCATCAGCGTCATCAGCAGGATGACCATGACCGCGTTCAGGACCAAGGCGTACCCGGCCCGTGGCGGCATCTTCCCCCAAACCATTTCCGTCGTCGTCTTGGCGCTGCGCAGAAGCAGGGCCGTCAAGGGCGTGATCGTCAACATCACGAAGAGGACGATCAAGACCTGGGCGACCGAGAAGTAGTTGATGCGTATGATGGCCGGCACAAAGTAGCCCCAGACGCCCAACACGATCACCACGATCGCCGCCACGCCGAGCACCCCGCTCATGATCGCCTTGGCCACCTTGGCCCAGCCGGCCGTCTCCTCCTTGCCGGCCCGCCAATACATGATGAAGCTCATGAAGGTGACCAGGATCATGAGGTTGGCCACCGTCATCTTGGCCGACATCACGCCGAAGACGCCCAGGAGCGGATGGTGCGTACCGCCCATCTTGCGGGCTTCTTCCAGGCTGGCCACCAGCGAGTGCGGCGTCATCCAGACTCCGAGACAGAGCAAGAGGATCACGAGCATGGACATGATCGGCTTGCGGTACTTTGCCTCGGACCCGGGAATCCGGTGCGTGATGCCCATCCAGAAGTAATAGTTGGAGCCCAGAAAGAGCACCCCGATCAGCATCGCCTGGAGGATGAAGAGCCAGGAGAGGAACCCGCCCATCAAGGTAATGCCCATCTGCTGGTTGTACTGATAAATTTCCCGCATCAGCCAGTAGCCGGCAAAGGGCAGCGGGAGCAGGCCGAAAACGCCGATGAAGTTCCCGACGTAACCCATCCAATCGTAATGCTCCCGTTCCTCCGCCGTCTTCGCCGAGAGATAGCGGATCCCGGCATAGGCGCCGCAGATGTATCCGCCCAGCACCACGTTGGCGATGAGGCGGTGGATATTCACCGGCCACCAGGTGGGATTCCAGGTGGCGGCCCAGGCGCGGGCCATATCGGAGCCTTCCGCCAGCACAACCGGACTGGCCTGGAAGGTCGCCCAGGAATTCGGCACGATCATAATGAAAAAGGCGAAGACGTTCAGGAAAAATCCCAGGATCAGGTGCAGTTTTTTCTTGCCCCCCTCCTGCATCGCATCCCAGCCATACCAGTAGAGATAGAGGGTGGCCGTCTCCAGCAGGAAGAGGATGCAATAGACGACGAAGGAGGGGAAGAAGATATCGGCCAGATAGGACATCAGCTTCGGGTAAAAGCCGATCAGCATGAACAGCAGAATCCCGCCGAACAGGGCCGTGGTCGCATAGGAGGAGGTCAGCAGCTTGGTGAACTCCTTGGCCAGCTTGTCGTAGCGCTTTTCTCCCGTCTTCCACCCGACGATCTCGCAGATCCAGGCGAAGATGGGAACGCCCAGCACGAACCCGGCCAGCAAGAGATGCAGCTGCGCGATGACCCAGACGATGTTCCGACTGCCCACGGCCGGGAGATCACGGTAGGCGACGCCGCCGGCTTGACCGGCCGCATCCTGCGCCAACCCCAAGAGAGGAGCCCCTGCAAAGGCGAGGAACACAAGCAGGCCGGCCAGCCACGAGCCCCGTCCCTGCCCGGTGCTGGCGATTCGCCGTGGATGTCCGCCATGGTTCAGCATGAATATCTCCTCGTTGGCCAAGCCGACGCTACCGCTTCTGTCCGCCTGCTCCCTGAGCCGCACGTTGATCCGTTTGCCCTGAGGCCGCCGGCGCTTGGCCGGCCTTGGCTGCACCGCCGGCCGGTTGGACCTGCGCCCCGGCAGCCCCCTTGCTCGCCCCGTTTTCTTTTCCTGTATTTTTGCCTTTGCCCTTGGCCTTGGCTTCTTCCTGAGCTTTTTGTTCTTCCAAGGCCTGAAGGGCGACCTCGGCCTGCGCCATCAACTTTTCGGTTTTCTGCAGGGCCTCGACCGGCTTGAACGGCGGCTCGACCTTCACCGCGTCCTTCTTATACTGTTCATGAGGATGCGGCGTTGTGACCGGCATAAACGACCAGAGCGCCACCACCAGCAAGACCCCGACGGCGGTAAAGACCGTCAGCATGAGCGGTTGATCCGCCGGCACCCTCATCAAATCCCATTGCCGGACCAGGCCCTGATACGAAGCCTCCGCAGCCTTCGCGCCGGCCGTCTGCCGACGGACGATCCAGCCGAAGAGCGACAGCCATCCAAGTATCAGGGCAACCAGCGCGATCGTCGCCGCGGTCCCCCAGAGCGTCAACTCGATGCTGATCCGCTCCGCCACAGGCAGGCCCTTGATCAGGCCGATTTCCATGATCTTGCCGGCAACCGCCTTGGAGCCCTCCTTGGCATAGCCTTGGATGAAGTAGGCCAGCGGCAGATAGACGACATTGAGCAGGGCGCTTTGCCACCACAGAGTCAGGCCGATCCCATCCGGCGGTTGCAGACGCAACCGCTCCAGGAACACGGTCCGTGAACTGACGCCCATGGCCCAGATGTCGATTGGAATCGAGAGCAGCAGGAGGAAGACCAGACCCACCCCTTCCCAAGGCGGCAGCCCGGCGGCCAACAAGAGCAGGACGAAAGCGATCTTGGCCGGGATACCGGTCCAGAAGGCGGGCCAGGCAACCGCCAATCCCAACTTGACCGATGATGCGTTCGAAGGCTGATCCGTCATACCCAACGGGTCGCTCTCTTGGAATTAGTCCAAAAATTCCCGATTGATGATTGCGGAGACCGTAAAAATCACAATGCTGATCATCACGAGCAGCCATCCCACCAACGCGATGGGCCGCTTGAAAATATTGCGCTCCGGACTCCGGTCGATAAACGGCAGCGCCGCCAGCAGCGCCATGAAGGCTCCGGGCAGGGCGATCGCGCCCAAGAACTGCCCGAATTCCCCCGCAAAGATTTTGAGCCGCAGCAACTGGAACAGAAAGAGGAAATACCACTCCGGCTCAGGGTGATACTCTCCGGGGTCCGGCGTGGCCTCTTCGAGCAAGACCACCGGCTCATAAAACGCCAAGCTGCAGATCGTGAAAAACACCGCCCCCATCGCCACCATGTCTTTCCAGATTTGGCGGGGGAAGAAGTAATCGGTCTTCGCCTTGAGTTCTTCCGATGTGCCCCGGAAGGGTCCGGCCGGACCGGCCTTCCTGAAGAAGAAGATGTGCAGGCCGGCCAAGCCCATCAAGGAGGCGGGCAGAATCATCACGTGGATCACGAAGAACCGGCTCAACGTCATCTGCCCCGGCGTCGGCCCGCCCTTGAGGAACCGCGCCATGAAGTCCCCCAGGATCGGGGTCTTGTCCATGATCTCCACCCCGACGGTGGTGGCCCAGTAGGCGCGCTGATCCCAGGGCAAGAGGTAACCGGTAAACCCGAACCCCATCACGATCCCGAAGAGGGCCAGCCCCACGAGCCAGATCATTTCCCGCGGTTTTTTATAGGCGCCCCAGAGAAAGACCTGGGACATGTGCGCAAAGACCATCACGACCATCGCGGAGGAGCCCCAGAAGTGATAACTCAGGAGAAACCACCCGTAGTCCACTTCGTGGATGATGTACTGGGTGCTGGCATAGGCATGGTCGGCGCTCGGCACATAGTAGAACATCAAGAGGATGCCGGTCACCGCCTGCATGATGAAGATGAACAGCAGAACCGAGCCGAAGACATAGGCCCAGCGGGACCCGCCCGGCACGGGCTCGTTGAGCATCTTGGCCTGGAGGGTCTTGAGCCCCACCCGTTCGTCGACGAAGGCGACGATTTTCTCGATCGCGGTCGGTTGTCCGTTCATGAATCGATCCGGTTCCTTAGACGATGCGGACTTGCGCCCTAGTCCCAGCCTTAAATTCCATGTCGATGATCTCGATGTCGCCGTTGGCCGCGACGCGGATCGGCAAGGGATCGAGGGGACGCGGGGCAGGGCCATCTAACACCTTCCCGCCGGCATTGTAAATGCTCAAGTGGCAGGGGCAGAGAAAGACCTGGCCGAGCACCTTGTGGGCGCGCCATTTGTATCCGCAGCCCAGGTGCGGGCACTTGCCGGAAAACACCACGTAGGGCACGTTCTGCTTGTTCGTCCAGAGGAGCCGCCCCGTCGCGTCGTGGAAGTCCATGTCCTTGCCCTTGTAGACGTCCTCCAAGACGGCGGGCGAGGCTTTCAAGATCCAGACGTTCTTGTCGATCTCGGCCTCCGGCATAAAGGCTTCTTTGAACTTTTTCTTGTATTTGAACTGAATGCCGACATCGTTGGTCTTGATCTTGCCCACGTTGCCGATTTTGATCCAGTGATTATCGAAGGGCGCGTACATCGGCTTCATCAAGTACCGGAGCACGGGCACAGCCAAGGGAAGTGCGACCAGGAACCCGATCGCGTGCGTGAAGTTGGCAAAGAAGGTCCGGCGCTTGACGTTGCGTTCCAGTTCGGGAAGCGGAACCAGCACCTCGCCCGGCTCGACGTGCAGGTGATCTTCGAGGTGGGCGATTTCAACTTCCTTGATCGTGACGTATTCCTCGCGCTTTAAGAGCGGGAACCGTTCCATGTCGGCGGAGGAGGCCCGGAGCTGAACGGCATCGTCCTGCACGTCCTGAACTTCGGCCATCGGAACCTGACGCCCCGACGCGCCGGTCCCATTTCCTCCGACGACGATATGACTCACCTCCTGGGAGAGGGGATCGACAATGACCTTGGTGATCTCGCCGACCTCGCGGTCGGCGCACCGGACTTTCGATTTGAGTTTCGGCTGCATGCTATTTCTT
>Ga0194120_10008656_pt1 | contig 13309 bp, 12 predicted proteins | sample TA2MahCa65mmetaG_FD_148642 | JGI IMG/M metagenome (GOLD analysis project Ga0194120, IMG submission 148642) | Freshwater microbial communities from Lake Tanganyika, Tanzania - TA2015019 Mahale Deep Cast 65m | ecosystem: Environmental > Aquatic > Freshwater > Lake | place: Tanzania: Lake... | reverse complement strand
GCGCGCTCGCGGCCGCGCGCGGCAGCGCCGCGCCGAGCAGCCCGACCGCGAGCGCGCCCTGCGCGCCGATGCCCACGCGCGCGCCGTAGAGCCGTCCGAGCCGGCGCAGGAGCGAGAGCTGAACCGCGGTGACCGCGAGCAGGTCGACGATCGGGATCGGAATCGCGGCCGCGGCGACCGAGGTCGCGACGTGGTCGCGGATCATCGAGTCCGCGCTCGCTCGGCTCTGCATGGGCTCCTCCTTCGGGCTGTTGCCTCGTCACGAAAGCAGAGCAACGAACGTGCCCGCGCTCGGGGCCCCGCAGCGATCGCGACGGACGTCGCGACTGCAGTCGGCGCGCGACAGCCGCAGGATTCCGCGGACGCGTCGAAGCTGGCTAGACTCCGGCGCGATGGCCGCCCCTCCCAGACCCGTGGTCGCGAACGCCGCCGGCGAGATCGTCGACGTCCCGGGGCTTCGGGCGGCCGCGCGCGCGGGCCGCGACGTGTTTCCGATCGACCCGGACGAGCTCGTGCCGCTTCCCGACGCGAGCCGACTGATGTTCCTGCCCGGGCGCACGCCGCTCGCGTTCGCGAAGCCGGTCGATCCACCCGAAGCGCTCGACGGCGCGCTCGCCGTCGCCGCATTCCTGCCGCCGGGCTGGACCAGCTTCTCGCTCTCGGCCTGCCGGCGCGAGGCCGACGCTCCGCTGCTCCCGCTCTTCGCCTACACGGCCGTGTGCTGGTACCGCGGCGGCTTCTGCGTCCCGGCGCGGCGGATCGACGACGACTCCAAGCACGATCCGGAATCGTTCTCGGCAAGCGAGATCGAGAAGCGCGTCGCCGAGCTATGCGAGCGGCTCCCCGAGAACCGCCTCGCCGCGCATTTCGGCGCGCGCTGCGCGCTCGAGTGGGGCTGTCCGAACGCGCAGAACCTGTTCCTCGGCCGCTGGGAGGCGCCGATCGCGGTCTCGCGAAGCTGCAACGCCACGTGCCTGGGCTGCATCTCCGAGCAGCCCGAAGGCACGGTCCCGTCGCCGCAGCAGCGCCTCGAGTTCCTGCCGAGCGTCGAGGAGATCCTCGAGCTCGCGCTGCCCCACCTGGAGCGCGCGCCGCGCGCGATGATCAGCTTCGGACAGGGCTGCGAGGGCGAGCCGCTGCTTCAGGCCGCGTTGATCGAGCGCGCGATCCGCGCGATCCGCGCGCGAACCTCGCGCGGCACGCTGCACCTGAACACCAACGCGAGCCGGCCCGCCGCCGTCGCGCGCCTGGCCGACGCGGGACTCGACAGCATCCGGGTCTCGACCAACAGTGCCCGACCCGAGGCCTATGCGCCCTACTACCGCCCGCGCGGCTACGGCTTCGCGGACGTCGTCGAGTCGCTTCGCGTCGCGAGCCGGCACGGCCTGTGGAGCTCGCTGAATTACCTGTCGTTCCCCGGCGTCACCGACCGCGTGGACGAAGCGGAGGCGTTGCTCGGGCTCGTGCGCGAAACGGGCGTGCGCATGATCCAGTGGCGCAACCTGAACGTGGACCCGGATTGGTACGTGGACGTGCTCGGCAGCGACACGTCCTCGCCGCGGCTCGGCATGCGCACGCTTCTCGAGCGCGTTCGCTCGCAGCTTCCCGAGCTCCGCTTCGGCTACTTCAATCCACCCGCCGAAGACTGGGACGACCGGAGGTGACATGCGCGCGCTCCTGCTTCTGACTCTTCTCTGTGTCGCGGCGCTCTCGCGCGCCGACGCTCCCGCCCCGCCCCGCCTGCGCTCGACGCCGGAGAGCCGCGAGGAGCTCGGCGTCACGGTCTACTCCGGCGGCTTCGGCCTGATCCGCGAGACCCGTACGCTCGCGCTATCGAAGGGCCGCTCCGAGCTCGAGTTCGGTGGCGTCGCGGGCACGATCCAGCCCGAGACGGTGCAGGTGCACGCCGTCGGCGCAGCGGCCGGGCTTCGCGTGCTGGAGCAGAGCTACCAGTACGACCTGCTCTCGCCCGCGAAGCTGCTCGAGAAGTACCTGGGCCGGACCGTGCGCGTGCTTCGCTTCAGCGAATCGAAGGGACGCGACGAGGAGCTCGACGCGACCGTGCTCTCGGCCGGCGAGCCGCCGATCCTGCGAATCGGCGACGAGATCACCTGGGCGTATCCGGGACGGATCTCGTTTCCGGAGATTCCCAAGACGCTGATCGCGCGGCCGACGCTGGTCTGGCTGCTCGAAAGCCCCGCCGAGCGGCAGAAGGTCGAGGTCTCCTACCTGGCGGGAGCGCTCTCCTGGCGAGCCGACTACGTGCTGGTCGTGAACGATGCCGACACCGCGGGCGATCTGAACGGCTGGGTGACGCTCGAGAACCGCAGCGGAGCGCCGTACCCGAACGCCCGGCTGCAGCTCGTCGCGGGAGACGTGAACCGGGTCCGAGCGGAGCTGCTGCAGGATCGCGGCGTCTACGCGGCCGAGTCCCGCGCGCCGATGGCGCCGCCGCAGTTCCGCGAGGAGGGTCTGTTCGAGTACCACCTCTACACGCTCGACCGGCCCAGCTCGCTGCTCGACCAGGAGCAGAAGCAGATCTCGCTGCTCGAGGCGAGCGGCGTCGCGCTCGAGAAGCGGCTGGTCCTGCGCGGCGAGCCCGCGTACTTCCGCATGCCGACGGGTGAGATCGGCAGTCACTCCAAGGTCTCCGTCTCGCTCGAGTTCGACAACCGCGCGAGCCAGCACCTGGGCCTGCCGCTGCCGAAGGGCATCGTGCGCGTCTACAAGCGCGACGAGTCCGGCGGGCGCCAGTTCCTGGGCGAGGACGAGATCGAGCACACGCCACGCGATGAGCGGGTTCGAATCCGCGTCGGCGACGCGTTCGACGTCGTCGGCGAACGCAAGCAGATGGATTACGAGCAGATCGGCTCGTGCCGCAGCGAGAGCGCCTGGCAGATCGATCTGCGCAACCACAAGGACGAGAAGATCGACGTCGACGTGGTCGAGCCGGCGAGCGGCGACTGGGAGATCGTCTCCTCGAGCCACAAGGCGACCAAGGACGACGCGCAGAGCTTCCGCTTTCTCGTGAACGTGCCGGCGCGGGGAAGCGCGCGAATCGAGTACCGGGTCCGCATCCGCTGGTGCTAGGCTCGGCGCGTGGCCGACGCGGCGACGTTCCTCGACGAGCAGCGCCCGTTCCGGCGCGGCGAGATCGCGCTCGCGCGCCGCGCGGTCGACGACCCGATGTTCATGCTCCCGCGCGAGCTCGACTGCCTGCGCTATGCGATCCGCCTGGCGCAGATCTCGAGCATCGGGCCCGAGCCCGATGCGCTGATCGAACGGATCGGCTCGTTCCGGCTGCGGCTGCTGCAGCTCCTCGCGCCGGTGCTCCCGACCGAGCCCGATCGGATCGACGCGAACGACCTGCACGCTCTGCTGCCGAAGGTGGTCCGTCTGGTCGACGAGGCGCGATTGCTGGTGTCGCGCGGGGGCCTCGCCGACGAGGCCACGCTCGACGCCGAGATCGCGCACAAGCGCCTGGTTCTGGTTCTCGGCGGAGCGGCGGGATCGGGCTACGCGTTCCTCGGCGCGCTGGTGCGGCTCGAGGATCTCGGGCTTCGCCCCGACTACCAGGTCGGCTGCAGCATCGGCTCGCTTCTCGGCGTGATCCGCGGCCGCCACCACGCGTTCGACCTCGACGAGCTGCTCGAGGACGTCCGCCTGCTTCGCGGCAGCGCCGTGTTCCGGCCGGCGCGACTCGCCGCGCGCTTCGGAATGCCGGCGGCGCTCCGGCTCGACCTGCGCGGACCGCTCGGATCGCTCTTCAGCAATCGCGACGGCGAGCCGCTGCGGCTTCGCGAGCTCGCCATCCCGACCGACGCGCTCGCGACGGGCCTGGGTCCGGGAGCCATTCTCGGCGCGAGCGGTGACTTCGCGCGGATGGTCGACGCCGAGCTGTCCGGTGCGGAAGCGCTCCAGGAGCTGCCGGGCTCGGTGCTGGTCCGCGCCGTCTCCTCGCTCGTCGCGCTCGCGATGAGCCGGCGCGCGCTCGTGCCGACGTTCTTCGGCGCGGATCCGGAGACCGCGGAGCTGCCGGCGCTGGACGCCGCGGGCTTCTCGGCCGCGATCCCCGGGCTTCTCCAGTACGACCCGCCCGAGGACGACGCGCACGTCGCGAAGATCCTGAAGCGGATCTTCGACGAGCACCGGCTCTCCGCGCTCGTCGACGGATCGCTCGCGAGCCTGGTCCCCGCGCGCTACGCGTGGGAGGCGATCGAGGCCGGGAGGATCGGAACGCGCCACACCGCGATCATCGCGCTGGACGCGTTCGCCTCGAGCGGCGGCGCGAACGCGATCTTCGCGCCGGCGCTGCGCGCGCTCTCGGGCACCGCGCACCGCGACAAGCCGTTCTGGGACCTGCACGTCGCCTTCCGGCGCCCGCCGCCGCTGCTCGAGATGTTTCCGACCGAGGTGCGGCTCCGAGCCGCGTCGCGACACGGCGAACGCGAGTTCGAGCCCACCGCGCGCATCCTGCGCGCGCTGCTCGCGAAGCTCCCGGCCTGGCGCGAGCTCAAGAAGGAGTCTTGAGCCGCTCGATCTCGCGCGAGAGGATCTGGCGGGTGATCGCGATCGCGCACGCGTAGGTCGAGTCCGTCCCGAAGCTGCCGAGACTCTTCGACAGGAGTGACTGACGGCGGCTGTACGGCGTGTCCGACGCGTAGTGCAGGATTCCCACCGCCGTGCTGGTCCGCTCCGAGAGACTCACCACTTCGTCGTTGGGATGGCGGCGCGGGTCGACCAGCTCGTAGATCGCCGACAGGTACGGCCCGGCCTCCATCTCGAGCACGGTGTAGCCCTCGCGATAGAACACGCCCATGTAGTTGGGGTTCTGCAGGAACGCGCCGCGCACCGTCACGGCCTTCTGGTTGTCGAGCACGCTGCCGTGCCGGAGCCAGGGCGCGACGTCGTCGAAGGCGAAGGCGTTGCGCAGCAGGTAGGTGTTGTCGGAGTGCTCGTCGTGCACGACGCGCGAGATCATCACGTCGCCGACCTGGCCGTTCAGCGTCGCGGCCTTGCCCATCACGTACAGGCCGAGAAGCGGGCCCGCGCCCAGTCCCAGACGCGAGAGCAGGTGGTACGCCGCGAGCCCGAGCGGATAGTCGATGTTGATGATCCGCGCGTTGCTCGCGCGCAGCCACTCGAGTCCGGGCATGCGCAGGCGCGGGTCGAGCCGGTCGGATCGGAGCCGCGAGAGCTCGATCACCTGCGCCTGGACGTCGATCTGCGCCGAGTCCCCGGCGCTCGAGATGCCCGACTCCGCATCCCAGCTCTGCACGCGTTCGAGCGCGTCGGGATGCGCGTGCACGTAGCCGCGAAGCGCGAAGTACAGCAGGTTCGGCGCCGTCGCAGAATCGCTTGCGAGCATCTGCTCGAGCTCGCTCGGCGACTGCGAAGGCGAATCGCGCCGCGCGGCCTCGAGAAGCTCCTCGCGGTGGGCCAGCGCGTAGCCGCCGAGCAGATTCGCCAGTGAGTGCGTGTTCGACGAGACGAAATAGACAGGCGGGCGCGGCAAAGGTGACTCGCGCAGGTAGACCTGCTCGATGTCGCGCCACCAGTCGTCCGCGGCGCGCTGATACGCGGAGAACGAGCCGGCCAGAAGTCGCACGCGCAGATCCAGCCTGCGCGCGGCGATCGCCTCGAGCGCGGCATCCGGATCCGCGCCCAGCGCCTCGCGCAGGCGCAGGAAATCGCCGCCGGAGAGCCCGAGCGCGCTTGCGTACTCCGGCGCCTTGATCGCGGCCCCCGCCGCAGCGATCCGCTCGTGCATCTTGTTCCACTCGATCTGGTACGCGGTCAGGATCGGCACCAGATCGTCGATGTCCGAGGTGCTCGCGACGTAGGCCGCGAGCGTCCCGGTGCCGTTCCAGCGCAGCAGCCGCCGGCGGCCGCGCGTGCGAACCCGGGTCCAGCTCCGCGCCGGGAATCCGAACGCGGCGTAGGTCTCGTCGCTCTGACCCAGCACGACGCGCGACACGCCCGGCATGCACTCCGGCAGGCGCACCGCCGCGTAGCCGAAGGCGCCGACGTCGACCGCGGGCTCGCGCGCGCCGAGGTGGAGGCTCGAGTTCGAGAACGAGTGCGCCTCCTCGAACGCGCGCACCCGGACCTCCCCGGAGCTGCGCAGCAACGAGTAGACCGTGCGCAGGTACAGGTCGATCTCGTTGGTCGAGGTATCGGGTTTCTGCCGTTCCATGCCTCTTCCCGATCGGAGTGCGCGGGAATCTACCAAAGGCTCCCGAAAGCTCCCGCGTGTATGATGCGGCGCATGAAGGACTACGAGTCGTACGACGCGCTGGGTCTGGCGGAGCTCTTGCGCAAGGGGGAGACGAGCGCGGAGGAGCTTCTCGATGACGCCCTGTCGCGGGTCGAGTCGCGCAACCCGCAGCTCAACGCCGTGAACTTCGTCTGGGCGGACCACGCGCGCGCGGCGATCCGCGCCGGCCTGCCGGAGGGGCCGTTTCGCGGCGTGCCGTTCCTGCTGAAGGACCTGCACGCGCAGGTCGCGGGCATGCGGCTCACGTTCGGCTCGCGACTCTTCGCGAACTTCGTGTCCGAGAGCGACAGTGAGATCACGCTTCGCTACCGGCGCGCGGGGCTCGTGATCTTCGGGCGCACCACCTCGCCCGAGTTCGGCCTCACGGCGACCACCGAATCGACGCTCTGGGGCGCGACGCGCAATCCCTGGAACCTCGAGCGCACTTCCGGCGGGTCCTCGGGCGGCGCGTCGGCCGCGGTCGCGGCCGGGATCCTGCCCGCGGCGCACGCGAGCGACGGCGGCGGATCGATCCGCATCCCGGCCTCGTGCTGCGGGCTCTTCGGCATGAAGCCGACACGCGCGCGTGTCCCCTCGGGGCCGCACCAGGGCGAGGGCTGGGGGGGGATGAGCACCGCGCACGCCGTCACGCGTTCGGTTCGCGACAGCGCGGCGCTGCTCGACGCGGCCTGCGGTCCGGACCCGGGCGATCCGTACCACGCGCCCGCGCCCGAGCGGCCCTACCTCGAAGAGGTGACGCGCGCGCCGGGCGTGCTTCGCATCGGCGTGCAGACCGAGACCTACAACGGCGCGCCGACGCACCCGGAGTGCCGCGACGCCGCGCTCTCCGCCGCGAAGCTCTGCGAGTCGCTCGGACACCGCGTCGAGCCGCTGCGGATCGCCGTCGACGCGGCCGCGCTCGGCCGGGCCACGCAGGTCCTGATCGCCGCCAACGTGCAGGCGACCGCCGACGACACGGCCGCCGCGCTCGGCCGCGAGCTCGGCACGGATCTGGTCGAGACGATCACGTTCTTCATGGTGCAGGCGGGGCGTGCGGCGACGGCCGCGGACTACGCGCGCGCGGTCCGCACGATCCACGCCGCCGGACGCGCGGTCGAGCGCCAGCTGCAGGATTACGACGTGGTGCTCTCGCCGACGATGGCGGCCCCGCCGGTGGCGATCGGGGAGCTCGCGCTCTCGAACGCGCCGTCGGCCGAGTACATCTCGCGGCTCCAGGCCGCGACCGGGTTCACGCAGCTCGCCAACGTCACCGGCCAGCCCGCGATGAGCGTGCCGCTCGCGTGGAGCTCCGCAGGGCTGCCGCTCGGCGTGCAGTTCGCGGCGAAGTTCGGCGACGAGGCCACGCTCTTCCGGCTGGCGGGACAGCTGGAGCAGGCCCGACCCTGGCGCGATCGCCGGCCGACGCTCACGGCGCGCTAGACTGCCGCCGTGACGCGCACGCCCTGCTCGCTCGCCGCGCTCGGCCAGGTGAACGCGCTCGGCAAGAGCAACGCCGAGGTCGCGAAGAACCTGTTCGCCGGCGACGGCTCCGGACTGGTGCGGCGCGACGACCTGGTGCCCGGGCGCAGCCTGTTCTTCGGCGAGGTGCGCGATCCGCTGCCCGAGATCCCAGCGCGGCTCGCGCGCTTCGACTGCCGGAACAACCGGCTGGCGCTGGCGGCGCTGGAGCAGATCGGCGCCGAGGTCGAGGCCGCGCTCGCGGCCTTCGGCCGCGCGCGGATCGGCGTCGTGGTCGGAACCAGCACCTCGGGCGTGAGCGACGCCGAGCAGGCGATCGCCGAACGCGAGCGCACGGGTCGGCTCGCCCGAAAGTTCGACTACGCGCAGCTCGAGTTCGGCGGGCTCGCCGGCTTTCTGGCCGAGTGCGTCGGGGCGCGCGGGCCGGCCTACACGCTCTCCACCGCCTGCTCCTCGGGCGCGCGAGCGCTCGCCTCGGCGCGCAGCCTGGTCGCGCTCGGCCTGTGCGACGCCGTGATCTCGGGCGCCTCCGACTCGCTCTGCGGACTCACCGCGAACGGCTTCCATTCGCTCGGGGCGCTCTCCGAAGCCATCACCAATCCGTGTAGCCGCAATCGCGACGGCCTGACGCTCGGCGAGGGCGCGGCGCTCTTCCTGGTCACGCGCGACCCGGGCGGCGTGCAGCTGCTCGGCGTGGGCGAGTCGAGCGAGGCGCACCACATCTCGGCCCCCGACCCGGAAGGCCGGGGCGCCGAGGCGGCGATGCGCGGCGCGCTCGCGGACGCGGGCCTCGCGCCGGCAGAGATCGCCTACCTGAATCTGCACGGAACCGGCACGCCGCAGAACGATCCGATGGAGTGCGCGGCGGTCGCGCGCGTCTTCGGCCGCGAGCTCCCCTGCAGCTCGACGAAGGCGCTCGTCGGTCACGCGCTCGGCGCGGCCGGCGCGATCGAGGCCGCGTTCTGCTGGCTCGCGCTGCGCGAGATCCGCGACGGAGCGCTCCCGCTCCCGCCGCACGTCTTCGACGGCGAGCGCGACCCGGAGCTGGCGGAGATCTCGCTGGTGCCGGGCTCGGCGTCCGCGCGCGTCGGCGCTCGGGCGCGCGTGATGACGAACTCGTTCGGCTTCGGCGGAAGCAACTGCACGCTCGTGCTCGGAACGGACGCGCGGCCGTGAAGGTGTCGCTCTCGCGCTGGGCGGCCTGGGCGCCGGGCCTCGAGACGACCGAGGCCTGGGCCGCCTGGGCGAATGCGCCTGCGGCGATCGGAGCGGAGGGCGTGCCGGACGCGAGCTTCCTGCCGGCCATGCTGCGCCGCCGCTGCACGCCGCTCACCCGCACCATGCTCGCGGCCGCCTTTCGCTGTCTCGAGGCCGAGGAGCTGCCGCGGCTGCGCAGCGTCTTCGCCTCTCGGCACGGCTCGATCAACGAGTCGATCGGGCTGCTCGGAAACGTCGCGCGGGGCGAGAAGCTCTCCCCCGCGGTCTTCAGCCACACCGTGCACAACGCGCAGGCCGCGCTGTTCTCGATCGCCGCGGGCAACACCGCCGCGTCGAGCTCTCTCTCGGCGCAGGAGGACACGTGGCCCTGCGCCTTCGTCGAGGCGCTCTCGATGCTCGAACGCGATCGGGACGCGCCGGTGCTGCTGGTGGTCGGCGACGTCCCGCTCGCCGAGACGTTCGCCCCGCTCGTGGACGAGCCCGCGGTGCCCTACGCGTTCGCGTGTCGGCTCGCCGCCGCCGGGAGCGGACCCGGGATCGAGCTCTCGCTCGCGGAGTCGACCCGGCCGCGAGCGCGCCCGCCCTGGCCGCACGCGCTCGAGTTCCTGCGCTGGTGGCTCTCGGGAGCGCCCGAGCTCGTGCAGGGCGCGCGCTCGACGAGCTTCAGGTTCGCGCGGGCCTAGCAGCGCAGCTAGGGCGGAATCCCGAGCGAGATGCGCCGCTCGCGGCGATAGGCGTTCGCGCGCCGGCCCATCTCGGTGTCGTGCGCCGGGAACAGCCGCGCGAGCAGACGATCGAGCGGCCCCGGACCGTAGAGCCTGAAGTAGAGCTTGCGCACCGCGAAGTCGATCGCCGCGACCGCGGCCATGGCGACCCAGACGATCCAGCCCGTGAAGGCCTGCCAGCTCTCGAGCGGCGCTGCGAACGCGAGCAGCGCGACGACCAGCGCGTTGGCGAGGAAGAGCCAGGCCCAGAGCCGCGTCGAAGTGCGGCAGTACGGCCGGATGAAATCCGGGGCGTAGGGCTGGATCGCGAACGCGACGCGCTCGAAGATCGATTCGCCCTGACGCAGGCTGCGCCAGAAGATCCGCGCGATCGCGAGCTGCACGAAGCCCGGCACGAGCAGCAGGAAGACCCGTTCGCCGCTCGCCGCCGAGGCCGCGACCAGAGCGATCAGCAATAGCGAGTCGGATCGGGCCGGAGAGAGCTCGCGCGGCACCGTCCGGCCGAGCGCGAAGAGCGAGCCCGCGGAGACGAGCAGAAGGCTTGCGGCGAGTGCTCGCACGCCAAAGAGCTCGACGAGCCGGCTGGAGAAGACCGGCCAGACGAAGGCCAGCACGGCCACCGCGACACCCGCGGCCAGCTGCCTCGCGTTCGGGCGCGGCAGCTCAGGCAAGGGAGCCGGAGGCAATCGCGACGCCGACGTCCGCGCTCAAAGCATTCCCCCGTTCACCGAGATCACCTGACCCGTGATGTAGCCCGCGCCGTCGCCGAACAGGTACACCACGAGCGACGCGACCTCTTCCGGCCGGCCGAGCCGCTGCATCGGCACGAGCTTCGCGAGCTCCGCGACCGGCGCGCCGGCGAGCATCTCCGTGTCGACCAGGCCCGGCGCGACGCAGTTCACGGTGATCTCGCGCTTCGCGAGCTCCTGCGCCAGCGATTTGGTCGCGCCGATCAGGCCGGCCTTCGAGGCGGCGTAGTTGACCTGTCCGCGGTTTCCCGCGAGACCCGCGACGGACGAGATCGCGACGATCCGACCGCCGTCGTGCAGCCGCACCAGCGGCATCACCAGCGGCCGCAGCACGTTGTAGAACCCGTCGAGGTTCGTGCGCAGCACGCGGTCCCATGCGTCGCCCGACATCGCGGGAAAGGCCGCGTCCGAGTGGATTCCGGCGGCGAGCACGACGCCCCAGTACGCGCCGTTCGCCCGCACGTCCGCCTCGAGCGCGCTCGCCGCCGCCGCGCGGTCTGCCACGTCGAAGCGCAGCGAGACGGACGCGCGCCCGAGCGCGCGCAGCTCCTTCGCCAGCGACTCCGCCTCGGCGTCGCTCGCGCGATGGCCGAGCGCGAGGTCGAAGCCCGCGCTTGCGAGCCCGAGCGCGATCGCGCGGCCGATGCCGCGGCTCGCGCCCGTGACCAGAACCCGCCGCGCGCTCATGCCCCGGCCCCGCCGGGAATCGCGAGCGCCTCGGAGACGTAGACCGAGAGCGAACCCGTCGCGACGACCTCGGGCCCCGCGCGAAGCCGGCATGCGAACGAAGCGAGCGCGCCTGCGCCGCCGGTGTAGCGCGCCTCGACCTCGAGCGTCTCTCCTGGCGCGAACTCGCGGCGCAGGAGCTCGATGCGCCTGGCGCCGACGAGCATTCCCGGAGAAGGACGCCGTCCGGCGGCTCGCGCCAGCAGGCCGCCGTGCACGGCCACGCACTGCGCCATCCACTCGAGCGCAACCCAGCCGGGCACGTGGCCCTCGGCGTCGCGGAACAGGTCGCTCGCCGCGGGATCGAGCGCGCAGACGGTTTGCGCCTGCGCATGCGAGACCACGCGCTCGAGCAGCAGCATCGGGCCCGAGTGCGGCACGAGCTCGGCCAGCTCCGCGCGCGAGCCGGCGCTCATCGGTGCGGCCGGTCGAGCGCGCTGCGCCCGTCGCGGAAGAAGTCGTACCAGTTGAACCACTGCAGCGGCGACGCGAGACAGTGCGATTCGAACTTGCGCGCCCAGCTCTCGAGCGCCTCGCGCGCGACCTTCTCGCGCTCCGCTCGCGGCACCGCGCCGCCGGCGAAGACCGGCTCGGTCACGGCGAAATAGCGCGCGTCGCCCGTCGAGGTGCAGAGCGAGAGGAACATCGGAGCGCCGAGAACCACCCCGAGCAGGAACGGCGACAGCGGAAACGCGGCGCGCCGGCCCGCGAAGAGCGTCTCGACCGGGCGCTCGCGGCCCCCCGGATGGACTCGATCGGCGAGGATGCCCACGAACTCGCCGCGATCGAGGCAGGCCTTGATGTCGAAGGCGCTGCGGATCGAGCCGGGATCGAGGCGGATCACGCGCACCAGGCTCTCGCCGCCGAGCGACGCGAAGAACGAGGTCACGCGCTCCGAGCGCTCCGTGTACATCAGCACGTTCACGCGCAGGCCGTACTGCTTCGAGATCAGCCGCAGCATGTCGAAGCTGCCCAGGTGCGCGCCGAGCAGGATCGCGCCGCGCCCCTCGCGCGCGAGTGCGAGCAGCGCCTCGCCGCCGCGGTGATCGATCGAGAACGCGTCGACCTCGCCCGCCCAGAGCACCATGCGGTCGAAGATGTTCACTGCGAACGCGTGCATGTGGCGAAGCGTCGTGCGCCAGTCCGGCCGCGCGCGAAGCGCCGCGCGGCCGCCGGGCGTGCTCCACACCGCGTCGAGCCACTCGCGCGAGACGCGGCGCTCCTCTTTCGAGGTCACGAAGAAGTAGCAGGCGATCGGCCAGAGCAGGAATCGCCGCGCGCTCCGTCCCAGCGTTCGGTACAGGAAGCGCACGAAGCGCAGGCCCTGCAGCGTGCCCCGCTCGACCCGACGCGCCCAGGCGGAAGGCTCGTTCACCGCGTGCCCCGCGCTCGCAGCAGCCCCGGCGCCCGCGCGAGCATTCCCAGCCAGAGCCGCGCGTAGGTCGCGCCCATCGCGGGGTAGTCGCGCGCGATGTCGAAGTGCGAGAGCCCGTTGCTCGGGTACGAGACGCGCACGGGAACGTTTCGGACCCGCGCCCCCGCCCAGACACAGCGCACCGCGAACTCCGGGTCGAACTCCATTCGGGGTCCCAGAGGCCCGGCATCGAGCACGCGCAGCGCGAGCCGCAGAGGAACGCCGCGCATGCCGCAGAGCGGATCGTGGATGTCGAGCGAGAGCGTGGCCAGCCAGACCGCGGCACGCGAGAGCTGTCGCGCCCAGATTCGCGCGCGCGGGGCGCTCTCGTCGAACACCGGCAGCCCGAGCACGAGCGCGTCGGGATCCTTCTGCATGGCCTCCAGAAAGGCGGGCACGGCCGCGGCGTCGTGCTGTCCGTCGGCATCCATCTGCAACGCGTGGGTGAAGCCCTGGGAAGCGGCGAGCCGGTAGCCCGACGCGAGCGCGACGCCCTTGCCGGCGTTGCGGGCGAGCCGGTGCAAGCGCACGAACGGAAAGTCGCGCTCGGCTCGCGCGAGCCGCTCCTGCGTCTCGGGCGCGCTGCCGTCGTCCACGACCAGACATGGAAGAGCGTAGAGGCAGTCTCAAAATTGTCTCAGCATGATGCAGATACAGGCGAGTTGGACGAATGCTCGGTAGTTCTGGGCTTTGTACTCCCAGCGGGTGACGACGCGGCGGAAGTTCTGCAGCCAGGCGTTGA
>Ga0194120_10008653_pt1 | contig 13318 bp, 19 predicted proteins | sample TA2MahCa65mmetaG_FD_148642 | JGI IMG/M metagenome (GOLD analysis project Ga0194120, IMG submission 148642) | Freshwater microbial communities from Lake Tanganyika, Tanzania - TA2015019 Mahale Deep Cast 65m | ecosystem: Environmental > Aquatic > Freshwater > Lake | place: Tanzania: Lake... | reverse complement strand
AACCCCTACCGCCGCGGCAGCCGTTGCCCCAACTGATGGATCGCGACGACGCCCACACCCGCCACTGCCGCAGCTGCAGCGGCGCCCAGCGGCGCCTGCCGCAGCTGCGCACCGCCGCGGGGGCCGTGACGGTGGTGGCCCTGGTGGTGGCCGCCTGGTGCGGACCGAGCGGCGGCGGGGCGTTGGCCCTGCTGGTGGCCGCAGCGGCAGCAGCCTTGCGTTGGCAGGGCCAGCGCTGGTTGGAGCAGCTGCGGCGGGGCAGCGGCCAGCCCCCCCGCAACCGCCCCTAATCGCCGCGCCGGCGGGCGCGCCAGGTGCGCTCCAGGATCAACCCCGAGAGCACCAGGGTGACGGCGTTGGCGGCGATCAGCGGACCATCCGCCGTGAGCAGGCCATAGACCCCCCAGAGCACGATGCCGCTGCAGAACAGCAGATACATCCGCAGCGAGATGCCGCGGGTGTCGCCACTGCGCAGGGTCTTCAGGGCCTGGGGCACGAAGCTCACGGTGGTGAGGGTGGCGGCGGTGTAGCCGATCAAGGCGAGCAGCGGTGAGGGGTCGCGCATGGGTCGGGGTCAGGGGCGGCAGGGGCGCACGAAGGGCACGGGGGATGACCACCGCAACCGCTCACCACGCACGGGATGGATGAGGGCCAGGGCCGTGGCGTGCAGGTGCATGCGCGCGGCGCCGTTGGCGGTGCCGTACAGCGGATCCCCCACGATCGGATGGCCCAGGGCCTGCAGGTGCACCCGCAGCTGGTGGGAGCGGCCGGTGTGGGGCTGCAACGCCAGGCGACTGATGGCACCATCGGTCTCCAGCAGCCGCCAATCGGTGCGGCAGGGCTTTCCCTGATGGGGGTCCACGGCGTAACGGGGCGGCTGGTGCTGACGCTTGGCCAGGGGCCAGTCGATGCGGCCCGCCTCAGCTTGGGGCACCCCCACCACATCGGCCACGTAGTGCTTCTCCACCCTCCGTTCAGCGAAGGCGATGCTCAGGGCGCGATGCAGGGCTGGGTCGAGGGCCAGCAGCAGCAGCCCGGAGGTGTCGCGATCGAGCCGATGCACCAATTGCGCCTGGGGCCAACGCCGCCGCACACGGCTGATCAACGCATCCGCCTGGTGGGGGCCCAGCCCGGGCTGGCTCAGCAGCCCAGCGGGCTTATCCAGCACCAGCAGCTCGTGGTCGGCATGCACGATCCAGGCCGGCTCGAGTCCCTCGGCCATGCGGCAGCTCGCGGCGGCTGGCCATCTCAGCCTGCCATCGCCACACTGCAGGCAGCCCCGCATCGCCGCCCATGGCCCTTGCCCCCTTCAAACAGGCGCTGGCCGCGCTGCTCGATCGGGCCCCCAGCGACCCGCTGGAGCGCGATGAGTTCTTCGAGCTGAACACGCTGCCCACGGCGGGGGGCTCAGGCTTTGAGGTGGTGATCTGCGATGAGGAGCACGAGATCTTCGCGGTGATCCACACCGATCGCCTGTTCGAGGAGGGGGAACCGGGCCAGGAGGAGGTGGAGGCGCTGGTGCCGGACTTCCTCAAGGAGGCGTTTGATCTCGATCCCCAGGAGTGGCAGGCCACCGAACCCTTCGACCTGGGCTGGCGCAGCCGCGAATACCTCTGGTTTATGGAATTCACCGTGCCGGGGCTGACGCCCACCTGCCGCTTCGATTAGGAGAACGCCAGCTGCAGCAGTTGCAGCTGCTGCAGGCGCGGGCTGCACAGCAGCAACACCCCCTCCCCGGCGGGCACCGGCAGGCCGGTGCTGAGCCGCAGCAGCTCCCGCTCCACCAGGGCCACGCCGCAGGTGTCCACCATCAGCACCGGCAGGGTGGTGGGCTGGCCGCGCATGGCCTGCAGATCGAGGGCCTGGCGGGTGGCCCGGGCGCTGCGCTCCAGGCCGAGCCGCTCCACCAGGGCGGGCCACAGGTCATTCACCGGCGTGCAGGACGCCAGGTCGAGCTCAGCCATCAATCGTGGTGCAGCTGCACAAAGTGGGGGGCGAACAGGAACACCTGCTCCCCCAGCCTCTCCTGCTGACCATCCAGGGCGAAGGCACCCCCCGCCATGAAATCGGCGGCCCGCTGCTTCTGATCCGGCGGCAGGGCACTCAGATTGAGCAGCACCGTGGCGTGGTCCCGCAGGGCTAGCACCGCCTCCTGCAACGCCTCAAACCGGGTGGGTTGCAGCACCACCACCTCGGGGCCCCAGCGCTGCCGCTCCGCCATCAGCTCCGGGGCTTCGCGGTCCATGCTCAGGCCTCGGGCCCGTCGGGGGCGAACCGCTGCAGCAACTCCGCGGTGGGATGGATGGTTTCCACCTCATCTTCGTTATCCAAAAAAGCGTCGAAGGAGCGATAGCGGCGGATGGTGGGGCTGTATTGGGGGTCGGCACACACCTCCTGCCAATCCATCGTTTTCGGTTTCAGCTCCTGGAAGAACGCCAGCGCCTCCTCCAGGTCGGCGGCATCGCCACAACCTTCCCCCTTCCAGATCAATTCGTAGAAGGTCATGGCCAAACCTCCCGGCCAGCGGTGCCCCCAGCATGGACCCGACCACGAAAAAGCGGCCACCCGAAGGCGGCCGCTGAAGCGTGAAACGCAATCCTGGGGCGCCGATCAGCCGCAGCTGAGCGAAGCCGCCCGGAGGGCATCACTCCTCTTCGCCACCGGCGGGGATCAACTTGATCTGCTTGCGTCCCAGTTTGATCTCAAATTCATCGCCGGGCTTCAGGCCCAGCAGGGCGGTGTAGGCCTTCCCCACCAGCAGATTGCCGTTGCCTTGCACCGTGGCCACATAGCTGAGCTTGCGGCCACCCTTGCCGGCACCGCCACCACCACCGGAGCCCAGATTGAGGCCTTTGGCATCGAGCAGGGCCTCATAGAAGGCGGTGAAGTTGAGGCGCTCAGCCCCATCCTTCTTGGAGCTCACGTAGCCGCAGGCACGCACAAGATCAGACTTGCTGACATCGCCCATCTCCTTGACCTTGGACAGGAGTTCAGAACCGGTGAGCATCGAAAAAGAGGAACGCTGCGGCAAACATAGCGCTTGAGAGCTGCATCACCAAGGCTCAAAAGCGCCATGAAGAGAGATTGCACAGTTCTGCCATCTTCAACACCCTCCCTAGGGTCCCTGTAGCGCAAACCATTCATGTCATGGCCATGCCGTTCAGCGTTGGTGAGGTCTTCCTGGAGAGCGTCTCCACCGGTGTGATCACCGCCGAAGAAATCGCCTGGATCACAGCGGAACAAAGCCGCTTTGACCGTCAGGAGGAGGCCATGGTGCTGAAGCTGGGCCGCCTGCTGGACGACGGCACCATTCAGATCGGCTGCCGCCTGCTGCAGGCCTGAGGCCCAACCGGCAACCACGCGGCGTTAGATCAACTCGGGATGGGCGGGGTCACCTTTGAAAGGCCCCTGCACCGCTGAGGTGATCCATCCCCCATAAAACCCGCCGGGCTGGGGCTGCACCGGCTCCCCATCCAGCCAGCAACCATCCATCAGGCCGGGGTACAGGGCGAACCAACCCGCCAGGGCCGCGAAGGGGGCGGTGGGCTCGGGATAGCTCCACACCGCCCGCGACAGGCGCCGCTCCCCCACCACCACATCGAAGTAGCGAGCCACCCCCTTCCACTCACAGAAGCTGTGGCCCGCCGCCGGCTGCAGCAGCTCCAGCCGCACGGCGGTGGGGGGCAGATACACCGTGGGGGGATGGAAGGTTTCCAACACCCGCCAACAGCTGTTGCTCTGGGCCAACACCTCCCCCAGGGCCCGCACCAGCACCGGTGGACCCGGCACCAGGGCCGGCGGCCGCGGATAGTCGCAGACGCGCTCGGGCGACGCCCCCATCGCCTCAGCCGGGGATGAAGGTGCGCAGCCGGCGGGCCTCCTGGCCAGCCCGGCGCTGCAGTTCCGTCGCATCGAGGCGCTGCTCCTCCCGCACCTGGGCGGCGATCACATCGTCCTCGGCAACGGCGAACCCCTCCGCCAGCGCCAGGGCGAGCAACTCCGGCAACTCCAGGGGCTCCCGCAGGCGTTGGGCCAGGTCGGGGCGCTCACGGGCATGGGCCAGGAAGGCATCCAGCTGCTGCAGGCTCACGGGTTGGATCCGAGTGGGGCCGTCCTAACGCGTCCCGGCGGCCGCGGGCACCGCCGGGATCCAAACTGATGGGAATCCACCGGCCGCATGATTCGCATGCCCCCCATGCAGCAGCCCCAACCCCTGCCCGACTGGATGCGCCGCGCCGGCGCCGGCATGACCGCCGCCGTGGCGGTGTTGTTTGTGGTGCTGCTGGTGCAGGTGCGGCTGCAGAGCAACCGCATCCAGCAACTGCAGGACAAACTGCAAACCCTCGAAAACGCCAACGACCTGGAGCGCACGAACGCGCTCGAGGAGCAGCTGCGCTCCACCGTGGAGCGGCTGCAGGGGATGGAGGGTCTGGAGCAAGCGGTGCAGCGCCTCAGCGCGGAACAGGCCAACCTGAAATTGCAGATGGGTCGCGGCGACGACGGCCTGCCGCCAGACCTGATGCGGCCCCCCGCCCTGCCGAAACTGCCCAGCGGTCTGGAATAGGGCGGCCATGGCTGGGGCTGGGGCTCGGCCCCCGATCGAAGCGGCCGCACGGCTGAAGGCGGTGCAGAGCCCGGTGATCCCGGTGATGGGGGAGCTGATCCGCCAGACCCCGGGCACCCTCTCCCTGGGCCAGGGCATGGTGCACTGGGGCCCGCCAGCGGCGGCGCTCGAGGCCGCCCGCGACGCCATCGGCGATGGCGATCTGCATGCCTACGGACCCATGGCCGGGGACCCCGCTCTGCGGGATGCCGTGGGGCGGTGGCTGCAGCAACACCACCGGCTGGATCTCTCGGGCTCGGCCGTGCTGATCACCGCCGGCAGCAACATGGCCTTCCAGACCCTGGCCCAGGTGCTGTGCGATCCGGGGGATGAATGCATCCTGCCGGTGCCCTACTACTTCAACCACGCCATGGCCATCCAGCTGGCCGGCGGCGTGCCGGTGGCGGTGGAGGCCGGGGTGATTCCCGATCCGGAGCGGTTGGCGGCGGCGATCACCCCCCGCACCCGGGCGATCGTGACCATCTCCCCCAACAACCCCAGCGGGGCGGTGCTGCCCCGGGCGGTGCTCGAGGCCATCAACCGGCTCTGCGCCGACCGCGGCCTGCTGCACATCAGCGATGAGGCCTACGCCCTGTTCGCCCATGGCGACACGGCGGTGTGGAGCCCGGGCCAGGGGAGCGGCAGCGGCGCCCACACGGTGACCCTGGGCTCCCTCTCCAAAAGCCATGGCATGGCGGGCTGGCGCATCGGCTGGGCCGTGGTGCCCGAGCGCCTGCTGGGGGCCATCGCCAAGGTGCAGGACACCGTGTTGATCTGCCCGCCAAGGCTGAACCAGCGGGCCGCCGAGGCCGCCCTCGCCGCCGGAGCCCCCTGGTGCCACAGCCGCATCCAGGCCCTGGGGCAGCAACGCCAGCAGGTGCTGGCGGCGCTGGAGCCAGCCAACGCCCCCTGGCGCCTGCTGGCTCCCCCCGATGGCGCCTTCTATGCCCTGCTGGAGCTGGAGTGCCCCCTCAGCGCCGATGTCGCCATGGAGCGCCTGATCCGGAAGCATCGGGTGGCCCTGGTGAGCGGCAGCAGCTTCGGGCTGCGGGGCTGCTGCCTGCGGCTGAGCTACGGCATGCTCCAACCGCCGGATCTGGCGGAGGCGCTGGAGCGGCTTCGCCAGGGGCTGCTCAGCCTGGCGGAGACCAGCGCAACGGACTGAGCGTTGGGGCTAACCCTTCACCGCATCACCGCTGGCGCTGGGCAGGATGTAGCGCTGCAGTCCGATGAACAGGGCCAGCACCGGCAGGATCGACACCACGGCGCCGGCGGCCACCAGGCGCCAATCCAGGGCAAAGCTGCTGGCCAACTGCTGCAGGCCCAGGGGCAGGGTGTAGAGCTTCGGGTCGTCAAGGATCACCAGGGGCCAGAGGAAATCACTCCAGGTGCCGATGAACACGAACATCGCCAGGGTGATCAGGTCGGCCCGGGCCGCCGGGATCATCACGTTCCACCATTCGCCCACGGGGGTGCAGCCATCGATGCGGGCCGCCTCCTCCAACTCCACCGGCACCCCGGCGAAGCTCTGGCGCAGCAGGAAGATGCCGAAGGCGGTGGCGGCCTGGGGAATGATCAGGGCCCACAGTGTGTTGCGCAGCCCCAGCTGCACCATCAGCAGGTAGAGCGGAATCATCACCACCTGGAACGGAATCAGGATGGTGGCCACCACCAGGGCCAGCACCAGCCCGCGCCCGGCAAACCGCATCCGGGCCAGGGGATAGGCCGCCAGGGAGCAGAACAGCAGGTTGGCCAGCACCGCCAGGCCGCTCACCACCGTGCTGTTGAGCAGGTAGGCCACCATCGGGTTGTCGTTGAACAACCGCCGGTAGGCATCCAGGCTCGGTTGGCTCGGCAGCAGCGCCGGCGGCATGGTGAAGATGTCCTCGGCGGGGCCCTTGAGCGAGGTGCTCACCAGCCAGAACAGGGGCACCAGCATCGCCACCGCCAGCAGCAGCAGTAGGGCCAGCTGCACGCCGCTGGCCGCCAGGCTGCGGGATCGGCCACCGCTGGGTTGCGCCATCAGAGCCGCGGCCGATCCGCCGGGGTGAGATCCCCCACCGGCAGAGGAGCTTTCTGGGGGTGCAGGGGGGAGCGCTGGCTGCCGGCCACCAGGCGATTGAGGGCATTCACAAAGGCCTGGGCCGCGGCCACCACGATGTCGGTGTCGGCGGCATGGCCGGAATACAGCACCCCATCGGCCCGCAGGCGGATGGTCACTTCCCCCATGGCGTCGATGCCTTCCGTCACCGACTTCACCGAGAACTCCACCAGCTCATTGGGCACCCGGGCCAGTTGATTGAGGGCCTGGCACACCGCATCCACCGGGCCGGTGCCGATGGAGGCCTGGGTGAGTTCAGCGCCGTCGCTGTTGAGCAGGGTGACCGTGGCGGTGGGCTGCAGGTTGGTGCCGGTGCTCACCTGCACCAATTTGAGGCTGTAGCGGGCCTGGGACTGCTGCTGCACCTGCTCGCTCACGATCGCCTCGAGGTCGCGGTCGGAGATCTCCCGCTTGCGGTCCGCCAACTCCTTAAAGCGGGCAAAGGCGTCGTCGAGGTCGTCGCGTTCGAGCGTGTAGCCCAGCTCCTCGAGGCGGGCCCGGAAGGCACTGCGGCCGCTCAACTTGCCCAGGGAAATGCGGTTGTCCGCCAGGCCGATGGTGCGGGCGTCGATGATCTCGTAGGTGAGGCGGTTCTTGAGCACGCCGTCCTGGTGGATGCCGCTCTCATGGGCGAAGGCGTTGGCCCCCACGATCGCCTTGTTGGGCTGCACCGCCATGCCGGTGAGGTTGCTCACCAGGCGGGAGGTTTTGTAGATCTCCTCGGTACGCACCCCCGTGAGGGGCTCGCCGCTGTCGGCGGGCCGCCCCAGGAAGGGGTTGAAGTAGCTGCGGCGCACGTGCAGGGCCATCACCAGCTCCTCCAGGGAGGCGTTGCCGGCCCGTTCGCCGATGCCATTGATGGTGCACTCGAGCTGGCGGGCTCCGCTCTTCACCGCCTCGAGAAAATTGGCCACCGCCAGCCCGAGGTCGTTGTGGCCGTGCACCGAAATCACCGCCTGGTCGATGTTGGGCACGTGCTGGTTGATGCCCGCGATCAGGGCGCCGAATTCCGCCGGCGTGGTGTAACCCACGGTGTCGGGGATGTTGATGGTGGTGGCCCCGGCGGCGATCGCCGCCTCGATCACCTGGTACATGAACTCGGGATCGGAGCGGCCGGCGTCCTCACAGGAGAACTCCACGTCGTCCACCAGGGAGCGGGCGTAGGCCACCATCTCGCCCGCGATCTGCAGCACCTCGGCGCGGGTCTTGCGCAGCTTGTGCTCCAGGTGGATGTCGCTGGTGGCGATGAAGGTATGGATGCGTTTGCGCGCGGCGGGTTCCACCGCCTCGGCACAGGCCTTGATGTCGCCGCGGGCGGCCCGGGCCAGGCCACAGATCACCGGACCATCGGCGCTGCCCACGCTGGCGGCGATGCGCTGCACCGCCGTGAAATCCCCGGGGCTGGCGAAGGGGAACCCGGCCTCGATGATGTCCACCCCGAGGCGCGCCAGCTGCTGGGCGATCGCCAGCTTCTCCTCCAGGTTGAGGCTGGCGCCAGGGGATTGCTCCCCATCGCGCAGGGTGGTGTCAAAGATCAGTACCCGGCCGGGGTCGCGGGCCATGGCGAGTTCAACGCGGAGTGGTTATGAGTTAGGCCCAGTCTAGGGCTGGGCCTGGCCGTCGACCTTCTCCAGGGCAGGCCGCAGGTCGTTGAGATCCACAAAGCGGTCGGCGGCGTTGCGGAGATCCCGGGGCACCATGCCGTCGGTGCCGATCAGCACCACCTTCACCCCCTTGATGCGCAGCACCTCCAGCAGACGCTCCAGGTCGCGGCTGCCACTGAGCAGCCACAGCTCATCAATGCGGTGGGCGATGGCCAGCAGGTCGATGGCGATCTCCACATCGAGGTTGGCGCGGCCGTACTGGCGCTGGTCGGCATCGGGGCCGAACTCCCGCAGGGGCTTGGCCCGCACCGTGTAGCCCAGGCTGGTGAGGGCGTCCCGGAAGGGGCGCTGGTCGGTGGGGTCCTTGAGGCCGGTGTACCAGAAGGCTGCCGCGATCTGGGCGCTGGGGCGGGAGGCGGCATGGGCCAGCAGCCGGCGCGGATCGAAGAACCAGCCCAGCTTCTGCTGCACGTAAAACATGCTGTGGCCGTCCACCGCCAGTGCCAGCTCCATCGCCCCGTTCCCGTTGGCCCGAGCCTAGAAGCTGCGCCTAGAGTCACCCCACTGCGAGCCGAGCCCTTGGCCACCGGCGACCTGGCGCTGGTCCTGCACGCGCACCTCCCTTACGTGCACTCCAGTGAGCCCGGCTCCCTGGAGGAGGACTGGTACTTCCAGGCCCTGCTGGAGTGTTACCTGCCCCTGCTGGAGGTGCTGGAGGCCGCTGCAGCCGACCCCCTGCAGCGGCCGCGGCTGAGCATGGGGCTCTCGCCCACGCTGCTGTCACTGCTCAGCAACGCTGCGCTGAGCGCCCGCTTCGGCCCCTGGCTGGCGGTGCGCCAGGAGCTGTTGCACCAGGCACCGGCCGGGCACACCGCCGCCGCCGCCAACGTGGCCCAACTGCTGGGCCGCGCCAGCCAGGCCTGGCAGCTCTGCGGTGGGGATCTGCTGCCGCGCTTCCAGCGGCTGCAGCAGGCGGGGGTGCTGGATCTGCTCACCTGCGCCGCCACCCACGGCTACCTGCCGCTGCTGCGGGATTCCCCCGAGGCGGTGCGGGCCCAACTGCTCACGGCGGTGCGGGAACACCAACGGCTGCTGGGGGTGCGCCCCCAGGGAATCTGGCTGCCGGAGTGCGCCTTCTACGAAGGGCTCGATCGGCTGCTGGTGAGCTGCGGCCTGCGCTACGCCATCCTCGACGCCCACGGCCTGCTGCATGGCCAGCCCCGGCCCCGCTACGGCGTTTATGCCCCCGTGTGCACCCCCGCGGGCATGGCCTTCTTTGGCCGCGACAGCGAGTCCACCCTGCCGGTGTGGAGCGCCCGCGACGGCTACCCCGGCGACCCCAGCTACCGGGAATTCCACCGCGACCTGGGCTGGGATCTGCCCGCCGCAGAGCTGGAACAGCGCGGCATCCCCTGCCCGCGCCCCCTGGGGCTGAAGCTGCACCGGGTGTCGGGGCGCGACTGCAGCCTCGAGGCCAAGCAGCCCTACGAGCCCAGCGAGGCCCAGCGCTGCGTGCAGCGCGATGCCGTGCACTTTCTGCAGGGGCGGGCCCGCCACCTGCAACGGCTCGAAGGGGCCATGGATCGCCGCCCGCTGTTGGTGGCCCCCTTCGATGCGGAGCTGTTCGGCCACTGGTGGTTCGAGGGTCCGCAGTTTCTGGGGGCCCTGTTCCGCCAGGCCCCAAGCCAGGGGGTGGATCTGGTGACCCTGCGGGAAACCCTCAGCCGCGGCGATGCCCTGCAGCTGTGCCAGCCCTCCCCCTCCAGTTGGGGCCAGGGGGGCTACCACAACTATTGGCTCAACGACAGCAACGCCTGGGTGATCCCGGAGTGGAACCGCGCCTCGCGGGCGATGGTGGAGCGGGTGAGCCGTGGCGTGGGCAGCGAAGCGGCCCGGGCGCTGCTGGACCAGGCGGGCCGCGAACTGCTGCTGGCCCAGAGTTCCGATTGGAGCTTCATCCTGCGGGCCGGCACCACCACGGACCTGGCCCGGGAACGGATCCAACGGCACCTGGGGCGGTTCTGGACCCTGCTGGAGGCCATCGATGGCACCCCCCTGGAGGCCGGCTGGCTGGAGGCGGTGCAGCGGGAGGATGGGCTCTTCCCCCTGCTGAACGCCGCCGACTGGACCCGGCTGCCGGTCGCCCCCTGAGCCGATGACGCCCCCACCGCGGCCCCCGGCCCTCTCCCCCCTGGAGCAGGTGCAGCTACTGGAGGCGGCCCTGCCGGAGCCCCAGGGGTTTGTGGCGGGCCTGGCCCGCCGCGGCCACCCCCCACCGCTGCGCAGCCCCCTGCGGGTGCTGCAGCTCAACCTGGGGAAGCTGTGCAACATGCACTGCAGCCACTGCCACGTGGATGCGGGCCCCCACCAGGGGCACACCCTGATGGCCGACGCCGTGGTGGACGCCTGCATCGCCGCCATGGCGCGGTTGCAGCCGGCGGTGCTCGATCTCACCGGTGGCGCCCCCGAACTGCACCCCCGCTTCCGGGAACTCGTGCTGGCGGGTCGGCGGCAGGGCTGCCAGGTGATCGACCGCTGCAATCTCACCGTGCTGCTGCTGCCGGCCCTGCAGAACCTGGCGCCCTTCCTGGCGGAACAGCAGGTGGAGATCGTGGCCAGCCTGCCGCAGCCGGAGGCGGAGGCCACCGATGGGCAGCGGGGCGAAGGCACCTGGGGGGCTTCGATCCAGGCGCTGCGGCTGCTCAACCGCCTGGGGTATGGCCAGGGTGACCCGACGCGGCCACTCACCCTGATGAGCAATCCCGAGGGCACGCGGCTGCAACAGCTCACCGCCTGCGATGCCCAGCGCTGGGCCGAGCGGCTGCGGGAGCTGGCGGGGGTGCAGTTTGATCGGCTGATCGGGCTCAACAACATGCCCATCGCCCGCTTCCTGCAGCAGCTGCAGGGTGACGGCCACGTGAACTGCTACCTGGCGTTGCTGGAGCGGGCCTTCAACCCCTCAGCCCTCGATGGCCTGATGTGCCGGGACACCCTCTCGGTGGCCCCGGACGGACGGCTGTACGACTGCGACTTCAACCAGATGCTCGAGATCCCGCTGGCCGACGGCACCAGCATTGCGACGATCCAGCGGGAACAGCTCGAGGCGAGAGCCATCCGCTGGGGCAACCACTGCTATGGCTGCACCGCCGGCCAGGGCAGCTCCTGCAGCGGCGCCACCGCGGCCTAGGCCAGCCCCCTCAGCCCCCCACGGGCCACAGCAGCCGCAGCCCCAGGCGCAGCTCCCGCCCCCGCATGCCGATCAACCCCCAGCGCACCGACCAGGGGGCCCGCACAAACAGCTGCACCATCGCCAGCAGCAGCTGCGGCAGGGTGAGGGTGTTGGCCAGAAAGCCGATCCAGAGCGGATCCGGCAGGGCAAAGAACGTGGCGAAAAAGGCCCGCAGCTGGGCTTCCGGGAAGCGCATCAGCTTCTCGAGCCCGAATTGGTACAGCGCATGCTTGCGGCGCAACGGCCGCGGCCAGAGGGCGCGCCAACCGCAGGCGGCCACCACCGCACTGGGGGCCTGGGGATCGGCCAGGGCCGCCGCCACCGCCTGGGCCACCGCGGGCGCCCGCCGCAGCAACGACCCCACCATGTAGCCGGAAGCAGGGTGCACCATCGAGGCCGCACCACCGAACCCCAGCACCGGCTGGTGCAGGTCGGGCAGGGGCAGATTCATCGGAAACAGGCAGAACTCCTCATGCTCCACCGCCAGCACGCGGATGCCATGGTGGGCCAGGCGCTGCTCCAGCCGCTGCCGCAGGTCGTCGTAGGGCACCGGCGGCGCCAGGGCCAGGGAGGTTTCCTCCACGAAAAAGAGGCCATCCCCCAGATCCATGGCATAGAGAAAGGTGGGGGGCTGCAGGCGCTGCTCGGGGCTGAGGTGGTCGCAGCGGTAATCCATCAGCACGAACTGGCCCGGCTGCACCGGCGGCGCTGAGAAGCGCCCCACGATGCCGTAGGCGGCCTGGCCCGCCACGGCCCCCTCATCGGGGCGCTGCACCAGCAGCGGTTGATGGCCGGTGGCATCCACCACCAACCGGGCCTGATGGATGGGGCCCTCACGGGTGGGGATCGCGGTGAAACCCTCCCCCTCCAGCCTTTGGGCCGCCATTGCCGTGCCCTGCAACAGCTCCACGCCGCCGCGCTCCAGGGCCTCCAGCCAGTGGTTCTGAAGGGCCTGGCGGTTGAACAGGCCGTAATCGCGGCGGTGGGGCGTGGGCCGATTGGCGGGGTCGCTGGCATCCGCCGCGCCTTCGCCGAAGTAGCTCACACAGGCGCTCCAGCGGTGCTCGAGCAGGTGCGCCAACCCAAGGGCATCCACCTCCTCACCCCAGATGCCGTAGGTGTTGGGCCAGGGCTGCCGCAGATCATGGGGGGCCAGCAAGGCCACGCTCAGCCCCTGTTCCGCCAGGGCCGCGGCCATGCACAGGGCGGCGGGCCCACCCCCCAGCACCAGCACCTGCCTCACCATCTCACCGATACGGTGTGGGCACATCCTGCAACAGAGCCCATGGGCGCCATCACCCGCTGGCTGCTGGCCCTGCTGATGGGCCTGTTGCTGCTTGTGCCCACACCGGGCGAGGAGGCCAAGGCATGGGCGGCACCGCCGGCGGAAGTGCCGCTGCAGGTGGCCCTGCGGGTGGGCAACGTCTACCGCTTTTCGGCGCGTGACAAGACCTATGGCGCTGAAGGGACGCTGCGCCTCTCCGCACCGGCCGCTTAGATGCAGCGGTGGCTGGCGGCGGGGGTGGATCCGGTGCAGTTGGTGCGCTTTGAAAACCTGGTGGAGCCGTGGAATTCACAGATCGAAGCCAACAGTGGTCCGCTGCGGCTGGGGAACCGCATCGGCCGCGACTACCACTTCAGCGGCACCTTCTATTCCGATGAGATCAACTTCCGCAGCTACCCCTTCGGCACCCTGCCCCTGCAGCTCCAGATGGTGGCCGATCCCAGTTTTCCGCCGGGCCTGAGCGATCCTCCCAAGCTTCAGCTGCAGCCCAACTCCG
>Ga0194120_10008651_pt1 | contig 13319 bp, 7 predicted proteins | sample TA2MahCa65mmetaG_FD_148642 | JGI IMG/M metagenome (GOLD analysis project Ga0194120, IMG submission 148642) | Freshwater microbial communities from Lake Tanganyika, Tanzania - TA2015019 Mahale Deep Cast 65m | ecosystem: Environmental > Aquatic > Freshwater > Lake | place: Tanzania: Lake... | reverse complement strand
GGCACGCGCGTGCGCGTACGCGCGCGAGGGCCGTCCCGCAAGTGCTGCGGGCGGCCACGGGCCGACCCGCGTGGGCCGGCGCGTCGCGCCCGGAGAGAGGTGTCGTCCGAAAGGAGCCGCGTTGGGCAAGCCGCTGGTCATCGTCGAGTCGCCGGCCAAGGCCCGCACCATCGGCAAGTTCCTGGGGCGCGACTACGTGGTCAAGGCCAGCATGGGCCATGTGCGCGACCTGCCGCGCTCCGGCCTGGCCGTCTATCCCGAGCGCGGCTTCGAGGCCGACTGGGAGCCCATCAAGGACCGCGCCAAGGTGGTGGCCGAGCTGCGCAAGCACCTGGCCGGGGCCGACGAGGTCTGGCTGGCCACCGACCCCGACCGTGAGGGCGAGGCCATCGCCTGGCACCTGGTCGAGCTGCTGCTGGGCACCAAGCGCAAGGGCAAGAAGGTCCAGCGGGTGCACTTCCACGAGATCACGGCCGGCGCCATCCGCGAGGCCTTCGGGCACCCGGGCGAGGTCAACGAGAACCTCGTGGACGCCTACCGCGCGCGGCGCATCCTCGACCGGCTGGTGGGCTACCAGCTCTCCGAGCTCCTGTGGAAGAAGCTCACGCGCGGGCTCTCGGCCGGGCGCGTGCAGAGCGTGGCCGTGAAGCTGGTGGTGGACCGCGAGCGCGAGATCCGCGCCTTCGTGCCCGAGGAGTACTGGAAGATCGTGGCCCGCTTCGAGCACGCGGGGCAGGCCTTCGAGGCCGAGTTCCGGCGCCTGGACGGCAAGGCCAAGGAGCTGAAGAACGAGGCCGACGCGCGGGCGGTGCTCAAGCGCGTGGCGCGCCTGCCGGCGGCCGAGTCCGCGATAATCGCCCACACCGACGTCAGCGGCCAGCAGCTCCAGCCCTCCGGCCCCTTCACCGTCACCGGCCTCAAGCAGGCGCCGCGGCGCGTGTCGGCCAAGCCGCCCTTCAAGACCAGCACGCTGCAGCAGGCGGCCGCCGGGCGCTACGGCTTCGCGGCCAAGCGCACCATGCGCATCGCGCAGCAGCTCTACGAGGGCATCGACCTGCCCGGCGAGGGCGCGGTGGGCCTGATCACCTACATGCGCACGGACAGCTTCAACATCGCCGCCACGGCGCGCGAGGCGGCGCGCAAGCTGATCGCGGAGCGCTGGGGCCCGAAGTTCCTGCCCGAGAAGCCCAACTTCTTCCGCAGCAAGGAGTCGGCGCAGGAGGCGCACGAAGCCATCCGGCCGACCGACCCGTTCCGCACGCCGGAATCCGTGCGCGGCGCGCTCAACGAGGAGCAGGGCAAGCTGTACGAGCTGATCTGGCGGCGCTTCATCGCCTGCCAGATGGCGCCGGCCGAGTACCTGGTGACCACGCTGGAGCTGGTGCGCGAGGGCGCGGCCTTCGCGGCGTCCGGGCGCGTGACCACCTTCGCCGGCTTCACGCAGGTGTACGGCGCGGAGCGCGACGAGGAGCAGCCGCTGCCTCCGCTGCAGGACGGCCAGCAGCTCCCGGCGCAGGCCATCGAGCCGGCGCGGCACTTCACCACGCCGCCGCGGCGCTACTCCGAAGCCTCGCTGGTCAAGGCGCTGGAGGACTTCGGCATCGGCCGCCCGTCCACCTACGCTTCCATCCTCTCGACCATCGTGGACCGCAAGTACGTCGACCACGGCGAGGAGGCCGAGCAGGAGCGCCTGCGCCGCGAGCTGCTGAACCCGCAGGTCGCGGCGCAGCCCGACGCCGAGGAGCTGGCCGAGGCCGAGGAGGCGCAGCAGAAGTCGGACGCGGCCGCCGCGCTGGAGGGCGACGACGAGGAGGTCGTCTTCGCCCCGCGGCAGAAGCGCAAGACGGCCTTCCACGCGACGCACCTGGGCGAGGTCACGACGGACCTGCTCGAGCCGCAGTTCAGCGACATCGTCAACACGGCCTTCACGGCCAAGTTCGAGGACGACCTGGACGCCATCGCCGAGGGCCAGGCCAGGTGGCAGGACGTCGTGGGCGGCTTCTACGACCGCTTCGTGAAGGACCTGGCCGCGGCGCGCGACGGCATGAACCACTACCGCGCCAACCCGCTGGCCGTGCCCGACATGACCTGCAACCGCGTGGACGAGAAGACCGGCGCCACGTGCGGCGCACCCATGGTCGTGCTCTTCAACCGCGGCGGCTCGTATCTCGGCTGCTCGCGCTACCCCGACTGCAGCAACAACCTGCCGCTCTCCGGCCAGCGCGCGCAGGCGGCCGAGCTGACCGAGTTCCGCTGCCAGGCCAAGGACGCCACCGGCCAGCCCTGCGGCCGGCCGATGGAGAAGAAGGTCAACCGCTGGGGCCGGCCGTTCCTGGCCTGCACCGGCTTCAAGACCAAGGAGTGCAAGGGCGCGGTCTCGCTCTCCACCAAGGGCGAGCCGCTGTGGCCGGTGGAGACCGCGGTGCCCTGCCCGCAGTGCGGCCGCTTGCTGAACGTCAAGCGCAGCCGGCGCGGCAAGTTCCTCGCCTGCCCGGGCTACCCCAAGTGCCGCGGCACGCTGAACCTGCCGAGCTGTCCGCACGAGTCCAAGGGCGGCAAGTCCTGCGGGCTGCCGATGACCGAGCCGGGGCCCGAGGGCACGATGCGCTGCCGCGAGCATCCGCAGGTGACGCTGGCGCCGCCGGCCAAGGCTCAGCGCGAGGCGCCTGGCGGCCAGGGCGAGGGTGGCGACGAGGCCGGCGGCGCGGAGCCGGTGAAGAAGCCGGCCAAGGGCGTCAAGCGCGGTGGCGGCAAGCCGGCCAAGGCCGCGACGCGTCGCGCAAGAGCCAAGCCGCAAGCCTGATGGGCGCGTTCCTCCTCGCGCTGCTGGCCACGCTGGCGCTGCTCGGCGGCGTCATCACCTCCGGCCTGCGCCGCCGGCGCCGCGCGCACTACGTGCTGGTGGTCGCGTTCTTCGCCTCGCTGGGCGTGACCATCTGGCGTGCGGAGATCCTGGGCGCGTCCGGCGGCGGCTTGAACTTCGAGGCCGCGGCCACGGCGCAGTTGATCCACCGCGTCGCGGTCGCCCTGACCTTCGCGCTGGTGCCGCCGCTGGTGGGCACGGGCGTGCGGCTGGCGCGGGCGGCGCCGGAGCGCGAGGCGGGTCGGCGGAAGGCCCACCGGGCCATGGCCTTCGCTTTCGTGGCCGGGATGGTGGTCAGCGCGCTGATGGGGACGGTGATGACCTGGCAGGCGGCGGCGGCGACGGGCTGAAAAAGGCCCGGCCCACGCCCCGCCCGCCTTCCCAATCCCACCCAATCGGCCTAAGCTTCCCTTGGCCGCTCCCGGCACACGGCGGCCCATCCGCCCCCCCCGATACCTCTCCCGGCCTCCCCCGAACGCCGGTTCCCGCATCACTCCGGAGACGCTCCGTGAATCTCCGTTCCCTGCTTTCGCTCGCCACGCTCTCGCTCTTGGCGGTCCCCGCGTTCTCCCAGGACGTCGACCCGTCGCTGTTCCCGGGCTTCGACCCCGGCACGGCCACGCGCGCCTTCCTCGCGCAGAGCGATCCGCACTGGCGCATCACCTGGAGCCCCGAGCAGGGCACGCCGACGCACATCTTCGGCGGCGGGCGCGCCGCGCTGCCGGCGGCCCAGGCGGGCGACCCGGTCGCGCTGGAGGCTGCCGCGCGCGGCCTGGTGGACGAGCTGGCGCCGGCGCTGGGCTTCGACGCCTCGACGCTGGAGCTGGTGCGCGTCAAGTCGCTGGCGCACCTGGCCGCGGTGGGCGTGGCGCCCAAGACGGTGGTGAAGTTCCGGCAGGTGGTCGGCGGGATTCCGGTGCACCAGGCCACCGTCAACGTGGTCTTCGACGCGCAGGGCCGGCTGCTGTCCCTGGACAACTCGGCCCTGCCGCACGTGAGCCAGGCGCCCGTGGCGCCCGAGGTCTCCGAGGCGGCGGCGCTGGACGTGGCCCTCGCGGCCTTCGCCAACGAGACCGGCTTCGCGGCGGCCAGCTTCGAGCGCGGCGACTACGTGCTGTTCCCGGCGCAGGTCGCGCCCGGCAAGCCGCTGGTGCGCGCCACGGCCGCGTACGTGTTCAAGCTGGATGCGGGCCTCGACCGCTTCACCGGCGTCACGCCGGTCATCCGCAGCTACGCCGTGGCCGCCACGGGCGTGGCGCGCGTGCTGGGGAGCTGGAGCCACGTGCACAACGCCGACCTGACCGGCACCGTCAAGGGCTGGGGCCAGGTGGGCCTGGCCGCCGACGGCAACGAGGCCGACGTGCTGCACGCCCTCAAGGACGTGCGCCTGACCGGCAGCGGCGTGCCGACCACGTACACCAACGACGCCGGCGCCTTCACCATCACCAACGTCGCCAACCCGGTGACGCTGACGGCCGCCTTCGAGGGCCAGTGGTCGCGCGTGGTCAACCAGGCGGGCACCACGTCCACCGTGGCGCTGTCGGTCACGCCCGGCGTGCCGGCCACGTTCACCTTCAATGCCGGCCTGTCCGAGCAGTCCACGGCCGAGGTCAACGCGCACCACTTCACGCAGGCCTTCCGCGACTGGCTGCGTGCGGTCGACCCGACGGAGGACGCCTTCGACTTCCAGCAGACCGAGAACGTCAACATCGCCTCGACCTGCAACGCCTACTACGACGGCGTCTCGACCAACTACTACCTGGCCGGCGGCGGCTGCCCCAACACCGCCTACAGCACGGTGGTGTGGCACGAGATCGGCCACTGGGCCAACGACCTGTACGGCACCTTCAACGGCAGCGACGGCATTGGCGAGGGCGCGGCCGACTGCTGGGCCATGTACATCGGCGACGACCCGATCGTGGCCAAGGACTTCTTCGGCCCCGGCACGTGGCTCCGCACCGGCAACAACACCACGGCCTTCTGCGGCGACGCCAACCCCGGCTGCTACGGCGAGGTGCACTACGACGGCGAGCCGCTGATGGGCGCCATCTGGAAGGTGCGCGCCAACCTGAAGTCGGCGCTGGGCTCCGTGGCCGGCGGCGACGTGGCCGACCACCTGCTGGTGGGCTGGTTCCAGGCCTTCAACGACTCGCAGATCAAGTCGGTCATCGAGGAGCACTGGCTGGTCCTGGACGACGACGACGCCAACATCGACAACGGCACGCCGCACTACACGCAGATCGACGCGGGCTTCACGGCCCAGGCCTTCCCGGGCTTCGACCTGCCGCTGTTCTCGATCAAGCACGTGCCGTTGACCGTGGTCAACACCGAGCTGCCCGTGCCCATCCAGGCCGACGTGACCGAGGAGAACGGCACGCTCACGGGCGTGACGCTCTACTGGTCCAACAACGGCGGCCTGAACTACAACCCCGTGGCCATGGCCCCGGTGGGCGGCCACACCTGGCGCGGCTTCGTGCCCGGCCAGACGTCGCCCGAGACCGTGCGCTACTGGATCAGCGCCTACGGCCATGCCGGCAGCAACGAGCTGCCCAAGGCCGCGCCCACGGACGCGTTCCCGTACGACGTCGGCACGCTGACCACGAACGTCAGCTTCGACTTCGAGCCGGTGAGCGACGAGGGCTGGACGCACGCCCTGGTCCTGGGGCAGGACGACTGGCAGCACAACATCAGCGCCGGCAAGGCCGGCGACCCGCCGGCGGCCTACAGCGGCTCGAAGCTGTGGGGCAACGACCTCGGGCTGGCGGGCTCGGACGGCTCGTACAAGGGCAACGTCAACAACTACCTGCTCTCGCCGAACTTCAACTTCTCCGGCAAGACCGGCCTGCGCCTGCGCTTCCAGCGCTGGCTGACGGTCGAGGAGGCCATCTACGACCAGGCCGAGCTGTTCGTGAACCTCACGCAGATCTTCGTCAACCCGCCGTTCGGCAACCTGGTCGACACGGCCTGGACCGCGCAGGACTACGACATCGGCGCGCTGGCCAACAACAACGCCTCGGTGCGGTTCAAGTTCGAGCTGACCACCGACGGAGGCCTCGAGTTCGGCGGCTGGAACATCGACGACTTCCGCGTCGTGTCCCTCGGGCCGGTGACGCCCACGGCGTTCACGCCGTACGGCACGGGCACGCCCGGCACGGGCGGCCAGACGCCGGTGCTCTCGGGCAGCGGCACGGCCAGCCCGGGCGGCACGGTGACGCTCGCGGTGTCCAACGCCAAGGCCAGCGCCGTCGGCGCGCTGTTCGTGGGCGTGGCGCCGGCCAGCCTGCCCTTCGCAGGCGGCACCTTCCTCGTGGCCGCGCCCTTCATCCAGGCGGCGCTGAACACCGGGCCCGCGGGCACGGCCGTCGCGGCCGGCGCGATCCCGGCCGACGCCAACATGTTCGGAATCGACGTCTACCAGCAGTACTGGTGCCAGGACGCCGGCGCCGCCAAGGGCAAGGCCGGCAGCAATGGCCTGACCTTCGAGATCAAGTGACGCGCTGAGCGCGGCGCCGCGGGCGTATCGTCAGCAGGCGCATGCGCGGGACGTCCCCGCGCGTCGACTTGCGCCTGGATGCACTCCCGTCACGCGCCCCGTTGGCCGAGAGGCCGGCGGGGCGCGTGAGTTGGGGGGGGGTGGTGACGCGCTCAGTCGGCGCGCAGGTCCACGCGCGCGACGTGACCCGGCAGCACCGCCACCAGCGCGCGGCCGAACCACGCGCGCTCCGCGTCCTGGGCCCACCACAGGCCCGAAGGCAGAGCGGCGACCCGCGCGATCCCGTCGGCGTCCACGAGCGCTGCGATCGGTGCCGCGCCGTGCCTCCAGCCGACGTCGTTCGACGCGCCCTGGCGCGACAGACTGAGCGTCGCGCGCGCCAGGGACGCGCCGGGCGGGTCGAAGACTCCGGCCTCGAGGCCGCCGTCCATCGGCTCGGCGAGCAGTCGCACCTCGATCTCGTCCGCCGCGTCGTGCCGCGGCATGAGCGCAACCACGCCGGTGGACGTGCCGGCCGCCTGCGCGTCGTCCCACGCCTCGACCACGGCGCCGGCGGCCGGGTCGCCCAAGGCGGTCACGACCCGCAGCGCGACGGACTGCGGCCAGGCGCCGGGCGACTGGGCCGGGGCGGCGGAAGGCCAGGCGGCGAGGGCGACAGCGATCGACGCCCGTCTCGGCGCACGGCGCCGCCTGGAAGGGTGCATCGCGGTCTCCGTTCCCGACGAGGTTCAGGGCAGGCGACCCGTCCCCTCGCGTCACGCCGCGCCGCAAGCGGCCACAGCCGACCTACCCCCCCGCGCCCCCCGCCACCGTGACCCAGTTCATCAGCGAGTCGATCCCCGGCCCCACGCCGAACCACACCGTCGCCGCGCCCAGCCCGACGACCGAGGCCGCCGCGGAGGCCGGCGCCAGCCCGCGGGCCTGGGCAGCCATCTCGCCCCCGCCCTCGCCGCGCAGGAACAGCGCGCGCGCCAGCTTGAAGTAGTAGAAGAGCGCCACCACGGAGTTGAGCGCGGCGACCACGGCCAGCCAGGCCAGGTCGCCGTCGAAGGCGGCCTGGAAGAGCATCAGCTTGCCGGTGAAGCCGGCCGTGGGCGGCAGGCCGGTGAGCGAGGCCAGGAACAGCACCAGCGCCGCGCCGATCCAGGGCGAGGACCACCCCAGGCCGTTGTAGTCGTCGGTGTCCTCGGCGCCGTAGCGGTTGGCCAGGGCCATGACGCAGGCGAAGGCGCCCAGCGTCGCGAGGTAGTAGGTGACCAGGTAGAAGAGCAGCGCCTGCACGCCGGTGTCGGCCATGAAGCCCGACTGGCCGTCCGCCGTGACCCAGTGCGACATGACGGCCACGCCCATCAGCAGGTAGCCGGCGTGGCTGATGGACGAGTACGCCAGCAGGCGCTTCACGTTGCGCTGCAGCACGGCGGTCACGTTGCCGTAGGTCATGGTGACGGCGGCCAGCACGGCGATGAGCTGGGAGAAGCCGTTCATCCAGTCCACGCTGGCGGAGGAGAGGAACACGCCGTCCACGAAGCGCACCAGCAGGCCGAAGCCGGCGGCCTTGCTGGCCACGGCCAGCAGGGCGGTGACGGGCGTGGGCGAGCCCTCGTAGACGTCGGGCGCCCAGAAGTGGAACGGGAAGATGGCCACCTTGAAGCCCATGCCGGCCAGCGCCAGCACGGAGGCGAAGGCCACGGCCGTGTTGCGCAGCAGGTCGGTGGACTCCCAGTTCTCGACCACGGCCACCGCGATGTCGGAGAGGCGCAGGCTGCCCGACAGCCCGTAGAGCAGCGAGAAGCCGAAGACCATCAGGCCGCTGGCCAGCGCGCCGTAGACCAGATACTTCAGCGCGGCCTCGGACGAGCGGCGCTCGCGGCGCTGCCAGCCGGCCAGCAGGTAGCTGGGCAGGCTGAGCATCTCCATGCCCAGCAGCAGCATCAGCAAATGGTCGGTGGCCACCAGCAGGCAGCCGCCCAGCGCCGCGGCCAGCAGCAGCGGGCTGAACTCGCCGCGGCTGTCCTCCTCGAGCTGGCGGAAGACCATGCCGTGCAGCACGACCAGGCCCGTGGCCGAGATGACCAGCAGGCGGAAGAAGTCGGCCAGGCCGTCGTGGGCCAGCAGGCCCAGCACGCGGTAGGGCCGTTCGGGCCAACCCGCCGCGCCGCCAGCGGCGAGCGACAGGCGGTCGCCGAAGTCGCCCGTCAGCACCCACAGCGCGCCCGCGACGCCCAGCAGGCACAGCAGCGCCGGGAGCTGCCGCGCGCGCCGGCCGAACACGAGGTCGGCCAGCAGCGCGGCGCACAGCGCGCCCGTGAGCCACAGTTCGGGCGCCAGCGCGCGCAGGTCGGCGGCCATCTCGGGTGTCATCGCGGGCTCCGTGGCTCTAGGCGAACAGCGCCTGCAGGCTCTGGATCGAGGGCGCCACCCAGTCCAGGTACAGGTACGGCGCCACGCCCAGCAGCACGCACAGGAAGGCCAGCGGCGCCATCACGAACATCTCGCGCCCGGTCATGTCCGGGAAGTCCTTGTACTTCTCGTTGAGCGGGCCCAGGAACACGCGCTGCAGCGTCCACAGCAGGAAGGCCGCGGTGACCACGATGCCGATGACCGCCAGGCTGGCCACCACCGGCCGCACCTGCCAGGTGCCGATGAGCACCAGCACCTCGCTCACGAAGCCGCTCATGCCCGGCAGCCCCAGCGCGGCGAAGAAGCCCAGCGTGGTCAGCCCGGTGTACACCGGCGCCACGCTGGACAGCCCGCCGAAGCCCTCGATCTCGCGGTGGTGCGCGCGGTCGTACGCGACGCCCACGATGGCGAAGAGCAGGGCCGAGGACGTGCCATGCGTGAACATCTGCATGGCCGCGCCGTTGAGGCCCATCTCGGTGAAGGCCGAGGCGCCCAGCAGCACGTAGCCCATGTGGCTGACCGAGCTGTAGGCCACCAGGCGCTTGAAGTCCGTCTGCGCCATGGCCACGAAGGCGCCGTAGATGATCGCGAACAGGCCCAGCGCCGCGCCGAAGTTGGCGATGGCGGCCTCGCTGGCCACCTGCGGGAACATCCCCAGGTTCACGCGCAGGATGCCGTAGCAGCCGAGCTTCAGCAGGATGCCGGCCAGGATCATGGAGATGGGCGTGGGCGCCTCGACGTGCGCGTCCGGCAGCCAGGTGTGGAAGGGCGGCACCGGCACCTTGATGGCGAAGCCGATGAAGAAGAAGACGAAGATCCACTTCAGGAAGGGCCAGCCGAAGAGCAGGCCGCCGTCCAGCAGGTTCTTCCCGTCCAGCGTGCCGTCGATGACCATGCGCGACAGGTCGGGGATGCTGAAGGGCGTGGGCGTCAGGCTGCGCGCCGAGAGGTACAGGGCCACGATGGCCAGCAGCATCAGCACCGAGCCGGCCAGCGTGTAGAGGAAGAACTTGATCGCCGCGTACTCGCGCCGCGGTCCGCCCCAGATGCCGATCAGGAAGTACATCGGCAGGAGCATCACTTCCCAGAACACGTAGAAGAGGAACAGGTCCAGCGCGCAGAAGACGCCGTTGACGCCGACCTCCAGCAGCAGCAGCAGGAGCATGTAGCCCTTGACGCCCTTCTCGATGTTCCAGCTGGCGATCGCGCCCAGGAACATGAGCAGGCAGGACAGCCACACCATCGGCACCGACAGGCCGTCGATGCCCATGTAGTACTCGACGCCCAGCGCCCTGATCCACGAGCCGCGTTCGACGAACTGGTAGGCCGACGTGCCCGTGTCGAACTGCATCCACAGCCAGCTGGCCAGCACCAGCGGCACCAGCGTGGTGGCGGCCGCGATGGTGCGGATGGCGTCCTTGCGGTCGCGCGGCACCAGCAGGATGGCCAGCATCCCGAGCATCGGGAAGAAGGTGATCAGGGTCAGGATGTTCATGGGCTCCCCCGGGCCAGGACGAAGGCGATGACCAGCACCGCGATGAGCGTCATGGTCAGGTAGTCACGGGCGTTGCCGGTCTGGGCCAGGCGGAGCACCGCCGACAGGCCTCGCACGAACCAGCGCCAGAAGTTGACCAGCCCGTCGATCACGTACTTGTCGAACAGGCCGGAGAGGAAGGCGACGAAGCGCGTCAGCAGGCCGGCGGCGTTGACCGCGCCGTCCACGACGCCCTTGTCGAAGCGCGCCAGCAGCCGGTTGAGCCGGTGCAGGCTGCCGACGATGGCCTCGGCGTAGAACTCGTCGAACCAGTACTTGTGGACCAGCATCTCGTAGGCGAAGCCGGCGCGCCTGGCGACCGCGGCCGCGTCCACGCTGCGCTTGAGGTACATGGCGCGCGCCAGCAGCCAGCCGGCGAGGATGGCCAGCACCGAGAGGCCCACCGCCGGGTAGTGCGCGGCGTGCAAGGCGTGCTCCCACTCGGCCTCGGGCAGCGCCGCCGCAGGCGTGCCCGCCGCCGCCAGCCCGGCCAGCGCCGCCGACTCGGGCGGGTGCACCAGCTCGTTGAACCACAGGTGCTCGACGTGCGGCAGCGGGTTGAGCGTGCCGCCGCCGAAGAGCGCCACCGCCGCCAGCACCATCAGCGGCACGGTCATGACCGCCGGGCTCTCGTGCGCGTGCTCGTACTTGTGCGCGTCTGCCGGCGCGCCGTGGAAGCACAGGTACACCAGGCGCAGCATGTAGAAGGTGGTCATGAAGGCGCCGGCCGCGCCGAAGGCCAGCGGCAGCCAGTGCGCCACGCCGCCCGTCAGGCCCCAGGCCATGGCGTTGGCGATGATCTGGTCCTTGCTGTAGTAGCCCGCGAACATGGGCACGCCGGCGAGGGCCAGCGTGGCGATCAGGAACGTGGCGTAGGTGACCGGCAGCTTCCTGCGCAGCCCGCCCATCTCGCGCAGGTCCTGGCTGTGCACGGCGTGGATCACCGAGCCGGAGCCGAGGAACAGGCAGGCCTTGAAGAAGGCGTGCGTGATGAGGTGGAACAGCCCGGCCACGTAGCCGCCCACGCCGAGGCCGATCATCATGAAGCCGAGCTGGCTCATGGTGGAGTAGGCCAGCACCTTCTTGATGTCCCAGGCGACGAGGCCCATGGTCGCGCCCATCAGCGCGGTCACCGCGCCCACGCCGGCCACCACGGCCTTGGCCTCGGGCGTGAAGAAGGGCTCCATGCGCCCGACCATGAACACGCCCGCCGCCACCATCGTGGCCGCGTGGATCAGGGCCGAGACCGGCGTCGGGCCGGCCATGGCGTCCGGCAGCCAGGTGTGCAGCGGCACCTGCGCGCTCTTGCTGATGGCGCCGCAGAAGATGAGCACGCCGGCCAGCGTGAGGACCTGGTGGTTGCTCAGTGCGCTGAACGCGCGCTCGTCGACCGGCGGGAACGCCCCGCTGGCCAGGCGCTCGAACATCTCCTGGTAGTTCAGCGTGCCGAAGAGCTGCCACGCCAGCGCGATGCCCAGCAGGAACAGGCCGTCGCCCACGCGGTTGACCATGAAGGCCTTGAGGCTGGCCTTGGGCGGCTCCGTCTCGTAGTGGAAGTAGCCGATCAGCAGGTAGCTGCCGACGCCCACCAGCTCCCAGAAGATGAACAGGAACAGCAGGTTGTCGACGACGACCAGCCCCAGCATCGCGAAGCAGAAGTAGCTGAGGTAGGCGAAGAAGCGCGGGTAATCGCGGTCGCCGTGCATGTAGCCCTGGCTGAACAGGAAGATGCACGTGGCCACGACCGTGACCATGGACAGCATGATCACGGTCATGTTGTCCAGCCAGAAGCCGACCGAGAACTGCACGCTGCCCAGCTCGAGCCAGCGCCACGAGAGGCCGTGCTCGGCCGAGGCCCAGTGCCAGCCCGGGTCCCACTGGGCGAAGGTGAAGCGGAACAGCAGCGTCAGCGCGATGGCGGCGCTGGTGGCGATGCCGGCCGTGGCCAGCCAGTCGCCCCCGCGCGGCAGGCGGCGCCCGAAGAACACCAGCACCACCCCGGCCAGCAGCGGCACGAGGAAGATCGCCAGGCACAGGCGCGCGACGACGGTGTCGGTCAGCTCCATCGCCAGCTAGTCCCTCAGGCTGTCCGTGCGCGTGATGTCGATGCTGCCGAAGTCGTTGAAGATGCGCAGCACGATGGCCAGCGCGATGGCCGCCTCGGCCGCAGCCAGGATGATGGTGAACAGGGCGAACATCTGCCCGTCGAGCCCGTACCCGCCGAAGCGCGCGAAGGCCACGAAGTTGAGGTTGGCGGCGTTGAGGATCAGCTCCACGCCCATGAGCACGTAGAGCGCGTTGCGCCGCACCAGGATCACGGCCACGCCCAGCAGGAAGAGCAGGCCGCTGACCACCAGGTACGAGGACAGCGAGCCGGCCAGGCGCGCGCCCTCCAGCGCCGCGCTGGGCGCCGCGGCCGCGGCCGGCGCGACCTCCTGCACCGCCGCCTGCGCCTCCTGCAGCAGGGCCGCGATCACGCGCCGCCCTCCGTGCGCCGGCGGGCCAGCGTCACCGCGCCCACCAGCACCACCAGCAGCAGCACCGAGATGGCCTCGAAGGGCAGCAGGTAGGCGTCACGCTCGAGGAAGGCCGTGCCGATCAGCGCCGTGGTGGGCTCGGGGTCGGGCGGCAGGCCGGCGCCGGAGTCGCGCACCACCGCCAGCACGCCGCTGCACGCGTCCCACAGCCACGCGCCCAGCAGGCCCACCAGCAGCGCGCCGAACACGTGGCGCGGCAGGCTGGTGCGCTGGCTGTCGCGCGTGGTCAGCATGACCGCGAACAGCAGCAGCACCGTGACGCCGCCCACGTACAGCAGCAGCTGCGTGCCGCCCAGGAAGTCCGCGCCCAGCGTCCAGTACAGGCCCGCCACGCCCAGCAGCGAGGCCACCAGCGCGAAGGCGCCGTGCACGATGCTGGGATGGAAGAACAGCACGGCCGCGCCCAGCACGGCCAGCCCGCCGAAGGCCACGAACATGAAGTCGAGCATCAGGCGCCGCCCTTCCGCGGCCCGCGCGGCAGGCCGCCGGGCG
>Ga0194120_10008650_pt1 | contig 13319 bp, 11 predicted proteins | sample TA2MahCa65mmetaG_FD_148642 | JGI IMG/M metagenome (GOLD analysis project Ga0194120, IMG submission 148642) | Freshwater microbial communities from Lake Tanganyika, Tanzania - TA2015019 Mahale Deep Cast 65m | ecosystem: Environmental > Aquatic > Freshwater > Lake | place: Tanzania: Lake... | reverse complement strand
TTTTGCCGAAAAATCCTCTCGCAATTTCACCGCTGCTGGCATGGCGCGAATCTCCTTCGTGCCAAATGAGTCAGAAAAATCGCCTCAGCGGAATCCCATGTGAGTCAGATGACAGAGCCTTTGGTATCACGCGACTCCTTTGGATGCGAGATATTCCAAGCTCCCGACGAGTCGCGAGTTGGCGCTCGAAGCCGGCGCAATCAAGTCTCGTCGCAATCGGCAGCGATATTGGGCCCGTGTCGATGACCGGCGCACCTTCAAATAAGGGCCCATGCGCGATAGCGTCCCCTCCCCGTCAACTCGCGCAGATTTGAAGAGAGATCATTGATCATTGCGGTCGCCGCCTGCTGGGAAACATCCAGCTCTTTCGCAACAAGCGGAACGGAGACGATCGGTGAGCGCAGCAAAAAGTCGACGAGCTGCGGGAGCTTCGAATTCGCGCGCCGCCCGCTGGATTTTCGCATTAGGATTTCGCGCGCGAGCGTCAATCGATCAAGTTCTTTCCTGTCAGCTTCGGCCATCGTCGCGATCGTTTCGGCGAATGTGGTGAATCGCGTCGTTCGATCGTGCTGTCTCGCGCATCGATATTTCGCTGCGCGCAAACCAGCATGCAGCGCGATGAGATGATTTCTTGTCTTTCCGCGCACGCGCAGATGCGCGCTAACAAGAAGTGGACCAAGCCAAGCGCGATGTTGAAGCGGCTCGATTTCCTCCCAGGCGTCGAGCGCGAGACCGGCTGCGATCAAAGGCGGCAGCGTCAACGTCTCGTCGAGCCGGTCTCGCCATTCGGCAAGTCTCGACTCTTCATCCCAATCTTGGTCATAGACAAGACCGGAGTCGTCGCACGTCAACAGGTGGGGCGCTGACGCAAGTGAGGTACGAGCAATAAGCGTGTCGATATCGCCGAAATGATCTCCATCCTCAGGATCATCAAGTCCCAAATCAACATCCGCTTCCTCAAGATCTGCCGTCCTAAGGTCATTCGCTACAGCGTCAAAATTTCTTGCACGGCGCAATTCGGAAAGCCCCGACGATGTCAGCGCCCAATCGGGAGCGCGCTCGGCGATACGCCGACGCGTACGTAAGACTTCATGCGCGCGCACGAGTTCATGCGTCGGCGACCGTGCATCCATACTCGCGTCATGGAGGACGAGATCTTCAAGTTGGACGAATTCGCCCTGACGCCATAACGCTGCGATCGCGTCTCGAAAATGCGTCCGCAGAATGAACGCCTCGGCGACGGGGTTCGTGCGCAGTCGCTCGTCGAGCCGTGCGAGCGCGTCGGACGCGGCTTCGAACGGCGCCAGAAGACGATCGACGGAAAATGAGCGCGGCGCAGATAGTTGGTCCATTTGGCGGCCTGCTGGGAATGCCGAAAAGCAGAACGCGCACTCAAACTCCGACCCCGCCGTCGCCGCGTCGCGATCCGACGCCCGACGACCCTCAAGCCAAAAACTTAAACATTGTATTTTCAATATGATTAACCATATCATCCAAGTAAATTCTAGTTTCAATTGAGTCACTACGATAAGTTTTTCGAAGGTGCCTTCGGTCGAAGGAAATTCGCAGCCAGCGGCGCCGATTTCGTCCCGCAGAGCTCCCCAGAGGCGCCCTTTTCGTCTCTCCAAGCAGCCAAAGGGCGGGATTTTCGCGGCTGGTTGGACTTCTGGCCGCATTCTCCGCATGCATTGTCGGTGTTTTCAAACGACCATTTTCTGATGACTTCCTACTTTGTATAATCGGGTTGCGCGGGCATTTACATGTCGATAGAATACAGAATCATCGACACGTTTCCGGCATTTGTCGATCTCATCGACATGTCTGGCGCGATCTGTCGATCGATGAAGGCTTCATCGACATGTCGTTCGACCCTGCCCGCCCCTACAATGACCTTCCGGCTCTGCCGCCGAGCCAGGACGTCGAGACCAAGGCCGTTCTTAAGGCCTGCGTCGACGCCCGCGCTGCGCTGGCGGAGCTCAAGATCTCCGGTCAACTGATCCCCAACCAGTCGGTTCTGATCAATTCGATTCCTCTCCTCGAAGCGCAAGCAAGCTCCGAGATCGAAAACATCGTCACGACCGCGGACCGGCTATTCCGCTTCGCCAACCGGCCCGAAGCCGGCGCCGATCCAGCGACCAAGGAGGCGCTACGCTACCGCACGGCGCTTTATCAGGGCTTCAAGAGTCTGAAGAGCCGGCCGCTTTCGACTCGGAGCGCCATCGAAATCTGTCGGACCATCAAAGGGGTGGATCTCGATATTCGCGCGACCCCGGGCACCGCGCTGATGAACGAGGCGACCGGCCGAGTCATTTACACCCCGCCCGAGGGCGCCGAACTGCTCCGCGACAAGCTCGCCAATTGGGAGCGCTACATCCATGCGGACGACGGCGTCGATCCGCTGATCCGGCTCGCCATCATGCACTACCAGTTCGAAGCGATCCATCCGTTCACAGACGGCAACGGCCGCACGGGCCGGGTCCTCAATCTGCTGTTCCTCGTCGAACAAGGTCTGCTCGACATTCCCGTTCTGTATTTGAGCCGCTATATCATTGATAACAAGAAGGCTTACTACGATGGCCTGCTCGCCGTCACGAGGGATGGCGCGTGGGAGCCGTGGATTTTATTCGTGCTCGCCGCCATACGCGAAACCGCGACATGGTCGACCGCTAAAATCCAGGCGATCCGCATCCTGCTCGACGGCACAGCCGAACAAATCCGGCGTGAACTGCCGAAGATCTATTCTCGCGAACTGGCCGAGATCATATTCGTCAATCCCTATTGCCGGATCGCCGATCTGGTCGGCGCGGGCATCGCCAAGCGCCAATCCGCCTCCGTTTATCTGAAGGCCCTCGCGTCCCTCGGCCTTCTCTGCGAAATCGAGGCGGGCAGGGAGAACATTTATACGAACCCTGCTCTGCTAACGCTGCTCTCCAACCGCGGCGCAACCGAAGGCGCCTCCTGATGACGGATTCGACCGTGAAAGGACGGCTGATCGGCTATGCGCGCGTTTCAACCGAGGACCAAGCGACCGACGCTCAGGTCGACGCCCTCAAAGCCGCCGGCTGCGCGGTGATTTTTCGCGAGCACATGTCGGGTGCCAAGGCGGCGCGGCCGGAGCTCGCCAAGGCGCTGGCGCGGGTGCAGCGCGGCGACGTGCTGGTGGTCGCGCGGCTCGACCGGCTGGCGCGCTCTCTGTCGCATCTCTTGTCGGTCATCGCCGAGCTCGACGTCAGGGGCGCGGGCTTCAAATCGCTCGTCGATCCGATCGACACCACGACGCCGCAGGGGCGCTTCGCCTTGCAGGTGCTCGGCGCCGTGGCGGAGCTCGAGCGGGCGCTCATCCAGGAGCGCACCAAGGACGGGCTGCGCGCCGCCCGCAAGAGAGGCCGAATCGGCGGCAATCCGGGGCTCAAGGCCCGCGATCCCGACGCCGTGCGGCGGATCGCCGACAGCCGCCGGCAGAACTATTTCGATGGGCTCAACGCCAGCGCCGAACACTGGCTGCCAATCGTGCGGCAAATGCGGCCGGATCATCGATGGGAGGACGTCGTTCGCGTCCTCAATTCGAGGCGCGACGCCTTGCATTCCGGGCCGAACGCCCCGCCGCGCTGGTCGGTCGAAAAATTGAAGCGCGCCGTCAAACATTTCGTCGCCGAGGGGCTCGCCGACCCCGCGCTGCTCGGGACCGCCCGCCGAAAGCCGGCGAGCGACAGGCTGCTCGCGCTCGTCGCCGGCATCGCCCGGGCCAATCCCGATCTGACGCTCGAGCAGATCGGCGCGCAGCTCGAGGCCATGTATGAACGCACTCCGCGCGGCGGCAATCGCTGGGCGCCTTCCTCGGTCAAAAACCTCCTCGATCGCGCCAGAAAGCTCGGCTTGGTGACACAGGCGAACTGATCGCAGGTTGGCATTGGCGCCGATTGATCCCGCCGCGTTTTTTGCAAGGCGCCGCTCGAAAACTCGGCGGCGCATCACCCCGCCCTCTTTCGCTCGCGCGCCGCCTTCGCGGCCTTGCCGCGCAACAAGGCCATCAGCACCGGGCCGATGGAGAACTCCCCTGCCCTCGCCTTCGCGGTCAATACGCGCAGATACCCCCCGGCGCTCTTGATTTCCTCCCCTCGCTGCAAGATCGCGGCGAGAACGATCGAGGCGTCGTGTTCGCCCAGAACCTCGAGCGCCTGTTTCCAGGCGTCTGGCGAGACGCCCATCGCCGGCCGGACGATCGCCGCCGCGTCGATGAGATCGCGCCAGCAGGAAATTTCACCCCCCTTGCCGTAATCGACGATGTCCGGACAAGCCTCCAGCACCATGCCGAGTGGGTAAGTTCGCGGAGTCGGCGACTTGGAATTCGTAATTCTCGAATTAGATGCAGATGTTTCCAGCGCCTCCGCTGTTGCAGCGCTCGCTTCTTGGGTGTTTGGCTCGGGCGGTTCGGCCCTGCCTTCTCGAAGGCCAGGCTCAAAATCTGAAATATCGGTTTTTTGATTCTGTATATGGCGCTCATTTTGAGACTCATTGGCGCTTCTTTCTTGGCCTTTTACGTGATTTTCGAGCAAGTTCTGGATTTCGGCCGCGAAAGCGGTGAGATCCCCCGCCAAAGCCTCCAGTTCGGTCCGCCCAAGGCTGCGCGAATAGCGGCCTGAGAGGGCCTGGTAGCGCCCGTAAAACCCTTCCCAGTCGCTGACCTTCTGCCCGTCGATCGATAGCGGCGCGAAGCGAACGCCCTCCTCCATGCCGGTCTCGATCATCTTGACGATATCGCGCCGAACCAGCGTGATCTTCTCACGCAAGAGCGCGATGGCGCGGTTCTCAATGCGCACTTCTTCGGCGAGATTTTCGATCTCGCTGGCGCGCGCGATCAGCGGCGCCAGATCGAAGCCGAAGGCTTCCGCGATTTCACCGCCCTGCCCTCTCCTGGCGAAACGCTTACCGTTCGGCGAGTCGCGCCGAATAATCAGCCCCGCCTCGACGAGTGAAGCGAGGTGACGCCGCAGTGTCGCAGGCGCCATGCCATGGGCGCGGATCGAGAGCTCGCGGTTCGACGGAAACACCACGATTCCGGGCCGGCTTAAATCGCCTTCTTGCGAATCACTCTCCTCCCCTGCCCCCGCTTCGGCCTCCGGTAGCGTCAGCGCCGTTTCCTGATGGAAGCTCAGCAAGGCGTGCAAGACCGATAGCGCCCGGTCAGTGACGCCAAGCGGGCCTTTTGCTTCCGTGAGCGCCCGGAACAGCCGCCATTTATGGACGACGGTCTCGGAGGCGTCGGGTTTTGCCGCGAAATCCCGCGTCGCCGCCTGCGTCGCCACCATGGCGAGCGAAAGCGGCCGCCGCCCAAAGGGCGTCGCTATATGTGTGCGCATCATTCTTTGCCTCGTTCAGGCAAAAGAAATCTGCTCGCCGAAACGGCGCCGACTCTTGACAGCGATTCGCGGAAGTGGGATTCTCTAGTTGCAGACTATGAGAAGGGCTTCCGGGCGGGAACGTTTCGGGGGCCTTTTTCTTTTGCTGTCTTCCTTCCTGCAATCGCGGAAATTGTCAGCTGACAATTTCGCTGAGCCAGAATACTTTACGCACTACTCTTCCAACTGCGCTTCGAACTCCCGACGCAACGCCTCCAACTTCGCTTGGAGGAACTCCGCAAAGGCGGCGTCGTCGCTAATCAGACGAGCGCCCTTTTTGGTTCGCTCTAACCACCCGAGCCGGCGCCCATCTGAGCTGACAATCGACGCTCTCTCGGGTCGCTGGCTACTCTCCTCATTCTGAGTAGCCGCGAAGACGAGATTGAACCGATCATTTGTGTCAGACCGAGCGAATTCCGCGCTGCCGACAATTTTCTTTATGGCGGCACGCCCTTCCGCCACCGCAAAGGTCTGCGCCAGCGCGAGCCACCGTGGACGCCCAGCCTTCGGCGCTGGCCCGATGGCCGCAACGATCTTCCCGTCGACAGCGCTTGCTACGGACAACAACCGCGACGCCTCAGGAGCGTCAACACTCAATGCCGAACAAATTGTTTCGCGAGCGAAGCCGCGCTTGTCCAGATTGGCGGCGAATAGTGCGCGCTCTATAAAACTGAGGTCGGAGCGTTCGCTATTCTCTTGACCTTGCGCAACGACCAACTCCGAATCCGACAGAGTCCTCACTACCGCTTTGATCTTGATTCCGAGCTCTCGCGCGGCGCGCAGCCGCCTATGGCCATAGGCCGCCTGGAAGCGCTCTGGCTCAATTGGATGCCGCCTGACGAGAATAGGAACCTGTTGGCCGTGGGCGGCCATCGATTCTTTGAGGCGCAAAAAGTCAGGATCGCCTTCAAGCGAAAGGCGGTCACTTATGAATGAGCTATCGACAAGGGTCGGCTCAAGATCGACGACCTGCTCCGCTGATGCAAGAGACTCCCGCAAGGCCTTAGCCGCAGAGGCCTCGTCCGAAAGCCTCTGCAGCCCAAGGTTCATCGCCTTAACGGCGCCCGAAATTTTGTGTGGGGCAGGGGCGGGCGCTGTTTCCTTGGCGCCGGAACGACCAAGCAGCTCTCTTAAAGCGTCGCGGCCCCTCATTTAAGCTCTCCTCCAAGCTTGCTTCACCAAAGTCTCTATTTCCCGATTTACGTCGTCCATCGCTTCGACGGCGCGGTCATATGTCTGACGGTGCATGGTTTCGCGCCCCGCTTCATAGATTGTTTGCTTCGAAAGTCCGGCGTCCGAAACAGCGGTAGACTTCACCATCATCGCGGTAAGTACTCTTTCCGCGAAAAGATTGCGCAAGAAGGCCACGATTTGCGCCTGCGGGCCGTCGTTCGGCTCATAACGGGTAAGCAAATAGCGAACCCAATCATATTCAAGATTTCCACCAGCCTCTCGAACCACCGTAAGGAGATCGGCCGTCATCGCCAGGAATTGATTCATCGAGGCGATGTCGAGCATCTGGGGGTGCACGGTAATGAGGACGGAGGTCGCAGCGCAAAGCGCCGACAGCGTTAAGAAGCCAAGTTGCGGCGGACAGTCGATCACGACGATGTCATACCGTTGCTCAACGCTCCGGATCGCGTCGCCAACCCTGGCGAAAAACAGATTGTCGGCGCTCTTTGCCGAACCCGCCAAGATACGCGGTGTGTCATGTTCAAATTCGTGGAGTTCGAGATTGCCGGGAACAAGATCAAGCCCCGCGAAATAGGTCGCGCGAACGATCTCCGACAGGGGACGCTTCGCGTCGTCATATCGAATAGCCCCATAGAGGGTTTCGTTCTCGCTCACGTCGAATTCAGGCTGATAACCAAAGAGCGCCGAAAGAGACGCTTGGGGATCGAGATCGACCGCGAGCACTCGGTAACCCCGCAACGCAAAATATTGAGCCAGATGCGCGGCAGTCGTAGTCTTTCCTGACCCACCCTTAAAATTCGTGACAGCGACCACTTGGAGATGGTCGTTGGCAAGACGCTTCGGAAGGTAAGACGCCTTGCTCTTCGCGAGGTGCTGGCGCAGAGCGTGTATCTGCTCCAAGGTGTATGCGCGGCGCCCTCCGGAGGTTTTTTCTGGGTCTAGACCGCGGCCCAGCCCATCAAGATGACGGAGATAGCTGTCGGTGACGCCGATAAGTTTTGCTGCTTCACCGCTTGTGAAACGACGCAGTTGCTTTTTTGCTTCGGGAGGGAAAAGTTTCTCTCGCAACGCCTGCAGTTGCGCGCTAAGCGCAGCGGCATCGCCAGCGATGATTTGGTCCATCGCCCAAGAGGCTTCTTCCTGCTGTCGGATCGTTTTGGGGTTAGCCATCGTTATTCACGCAAGAAAGAGCAAATCGGTTGCGTTAGCGCAAATGAGCGCGATTCTCTGGCGCCGGTCAAGGAATTTTGAGTTAACGAATCCTTACCGCAGGCTATTTGTCACCTGACAAGTTCGAACGGCGCTCATGCAGCGCCGTTCGTGAATCGCCACACTGGAATTCCCATCTTGCGCGCTTTGTCGGCGAGGTTCTCGACGATGCCGGAACCCGGGAACACGATCACGCCGATCGGTAATGTCTCGAGCATAACGTCATTGCGTTTGAAGGGCGCGGCGTTCTTGTGACGGCTCCAGTCGGGTTTGAAGGCGACTTGCGGAACCTTGCGATTATCCGCCCAGCAGGACGCGATCCGTTCGGCGCCTTTGGAGCCGCCGCCATGCAGAAGCACCATGTCGGGATGTTTTGCGTGGACCTTATCGAGAGCGTCCCATATGCGACGGTGATCGTTGCAATCGACGCCTCCAGCGAAGGCAATCCGATGACCGCGCGGCAACAGCACCTGGGTCTCTGCAAGTTTCTTGGCGTTCAGGAAATCCCGACTGTCGATCATCGCCGCCGTCAGCGCGCGGTGATTGACCTTTGAGCCCGAGCGGGGGCGCCAGGCGCTACCGGTTTCCGTCGCATAGAGTTCGGCGAGATGGTCGCGGAAGAATTCAAAAGCGTTGCGACGTTCGGTGAGCGTCAGGCCTTGCGCGATCATTCGCTCCAGTTCAACCGAGCGGATTTCAGAGCCGTCCTGCTCGACCTGCGCGCGGCGTTGCGCGGTTTCATTGTCGTCGAGATCGCGATCAATGCGCGCCGCTTTGCGATGGAAGAGATTGACGAAAGACCAAAGCAAATCAGGCAGGTCGAATTCGAGCCGCGTATTGAGAAAGAGGTTCGAGAGCGATTCGACGGCGGATTCGAGCGCCATTGCTGCAAGGTCGGAAGAGGGCAGGGGACGTGGGTCCGGCTCGTCGTCAAAGGGCCGATAGCCGTGAAGCGTGAGTTCGTCGAGAAGATATGACGATGGCGATTCGTTTGGAGCGTCGTGGGGGAGGGGAGCGATGTCTATATCCATGGCTGTTGCGCTTTCGCATTTGGCCGCGCCAATCGCGGCCTGACAGCGATCGAAAGCCACGGGCGGCTCGCGCCGCACCCGCAGGGCCGCAGCAAAGCGGAGGACGCTTCCCGCCGACTTCTTTGCGTCGCGAGGAATGCCCGAAGCGCCAGCGCAGGGCAGGGGAAAGAAGTCGGCGGGAAGCGTTGCGGCAAGCGAGCCGCTTGTGGCGTCATCGCTGCTCTTTCAGGCCGGCGCGCGGCCCTCTCGCGAATGCGTCCGTCACGGACGACAGGCTCAGCAACGCCCCCGACGATCGGTCTTCGCGCCAATATCCGAAATTCCGATGCGCTATAAGAAGTCGTTATGCCCCCGAAGAAGACCCTCACCGCGAAGAACCTCGAAGCGCTCGGCGCCGAACGGCTTGCCGAACTCTTGATCGAGATCGGCGACGCAAGCCCCGCCGTTAAACGCCGTTTGCGGCTCGAACTCGCAGGCGCGCAAAGTCCGGCCGATGTCGCGCACGAAATCCGCAAGCGTTTGAGCGCGATCGCCCGCTCCCAGAGCTTCGTCGACTGGCAGAACCGCCGCGCACTCGTCGAGGACCTCGAGACGCAGCGTCGCGCCATCGTCGATCATATCGGAAAGACCGATCCGAAAGAAGCGCTCGATCTGATGTGGAGTTTTCTTGCGCTGGCGTCTTCGGTCTTCGCGCGTTGCGACGACAGCAGCGGAACGGTGATCGGAATTTTCCACGAAGGCGTCAGCGATCTCGGGCGGCTCGCCGAAGCCGCCAAAGGCGATACGAAAGATTCGGCCGATCGCGCGTTTCAGGCGCTGCTCGACAATGACTATGGCCAGTTCGACGATCTTGTCGCCGCGTTGAGCCCGGCGCTTGGCGCCGCCGGTCTCGAACACTTGAAGCAGCGCCTCGTCGTCCTGTCGAAGGAGCCGGTGAAAAAACTGGCCGAGCATGAGCGGCGAAAAATCGGTTGGGCAATGAGCGGTCCGATCTACGAAGACGAAATCGCCGATCGTCACCGCGCCCGCGTCATCGAGATGGCGCTGAGAGACATTGCCGACGCGCAGGGCGACGTCGACGCCTTCATCGCGCAATACGCGCCCGAGACACGAAAGGTTCCACGCGTCGCCGCCGAAATTGCCGAGCGGCTCCTTGCAGCTGGCCGCGCGGCGGAAGCGTTGAAAGCGCTCGAAGCAGCGGAGCATGGGCGCGCCCGGTGGCCAGAATTCGAGTGGGAAGACGCGCGCATCGCCGCGCTTGGGGCGCTCGGCCGTAACGACGATGCGCAGGCGGCGCGCTGGTCGTGCTTCGAGAGTTTTCTGTCGGCGCGACACTTGCGCGACTATCTCAAGCGGCTGCCCGACTTCGACGACATCGAGGCGGAAAGCCGCGCGCTCGATTTCGCCGAGAATTTCGGGCCATTCAGTGCGGCGCTCTCGTTCCTCGCCAACTGGCCAGCGCCGGACCGCGCAGCGAAACTCATATTCACGCACGCCAATAAATTGGATGGCGATCGTTTTGAGGTTCTGACGCCTGTCGCGGACGCGCTGGCCGGCAAGCATCCCTTGGCTGCGACGCTGGCGCTGCGCGCCATGATCGAATTCTCGCTCGATAACGGCAGGTCCAGCCGCTACAAACACGCCGCGCGTCATTTTCAGGAATGCGCCAGTCTTGCCTCTGCGATTGCGGATTTCGGAAAATGGGAGACACATGAAATTTTCGCGGCGAAACTGCGCGAAAAGCACGGCAAGAAAAGTTCGTTCTGGAATCTTGTGAGGTGAGCCTCTCCTAACGTGCTTCAGAGCATCAAAGCAAAGACTACTCCCGTTAGACAAACGCTCCGGGATGCTCCAGGAACGGACATTCTGGAAAGGTGGTTCCATAATGCGCAATTATGCGAACACGGGGTGCCCTGCAAAATTGGACGAACTGGTGCCGGATACATGACGGGTCACGAAGTGAAATCCGCGTCTAAGGCTGACGTTCAGGTTCGTTCGGACCGTCGTAGGCGCGAATTGCTCCTCATGCGTCCCGCTCCGCGCGCCGCATTCTGCATCGTGGCATTCCTGCTGCTGATGTCCGTTGCGGGTGGCGGTAGCATAGCCGAAACACCCACGCCCGCCGCGCAGGTTAAATCCGTCGCCTTCCTCAATGTTCAATTTCTGAATGACCACGAGGGTCAGGAGCCGACAACCGACGCGGAGCGGGCTCGCCTTGTGTCTATCGAGGAGCTTTTCAAGTCGAAGCTCGAAGCGTCAGGGAGCTATCGCCGATTTTTGGTGATGGCCTGAAGGATCAGGCGGCGACGGTTTGGGCCTGAGGGTCGGCCGGCTTGGCGGCGACCTCGAGCCCGTCGATGAACTTCACACCCTCGATGAGTTTTGGCAACTGGTTGTGGCCGTCGAGACGGCGCCAACTCTTCTGCGCGCCTTCGACCAGCTTGAACACCATGGCGAGCGCGGTCTTGTTCGAGAGGCATCCCTTCGATCGGACGGTCCTGTGCCGCACGGTCGCGAAGGTGCTTTCGATCGGATTCGTGGTGCGCAGATGTTTCCAATGCTCGGCGGGAAAATCGTAAAAGGCGAGCAGCGCCTCGCGATCCTTCTTCAGGCATTCGGTCGCCTTCTCGTATTTGAGCGCGTAGGTTTCGATGAAGGCGTCGAACGCGGCGTCGGCCTCGGCCTTGGTTTCCGCCATCCAGATCGCCTGCAAGGCCCGCTTGGCCTTGGCGTGCTGGCTCTTTGGCAGCTTGTTCAGCACGTTCGCCGTCTTGTGCACCCAGCAGCGTTGCTCGCGCGTTTTCGGCCACACCTCGCCGAGCGCCTTCCAGAACCCGAGGGCGCCATCGGCGACGGCGAGTTCCGGCGCGACAGACAAGCCACGCCGCTTTAGATCGAGCAGCAAGGCGCGCCAGTCGTGGGCGCTCTCGCGCGTGCCGTCGGTGAAGCCGATCAACTCCTTCCGGCCCTCCGGCGTGGCGCCGATGATGACGAGGATGCATTGCGCATCGTCCTCCAGGCGCGCCTGCAGATGAATGCCGTCGGCCCAGACGTAGACGTAGCGCTTGGTGGAAAGATCGCGTTCGTTCCAGCGCTTGTGCTCGTCGATCCAGACCTCCTTCAGCCGCGCGATCGTCGAGGCCGACAAGCCGGGTGTCAATGGCGGGGACAAAATGTGCATGATAGCGGCGTAAAAGTGTACCAGTCTGGTTTCGAGAAAAGGGCCGTGCGGCCCTTTGTGATTTGAGTTGTCGCGCGCGTTGAGGCGCGCGGAGCGTAGCGAAGCGCGGTTCAACGCGCGCGGCGGCAATCAGTTCTTGGTGTCGACGTCTCCTTTGTTGGGCGCCAGCGCCTCCGGGAGATCGCGGCCTCGGCGTCGCGCTTTCGTTGCGGTCGCCAGCCGATAGCTCTCGCCGTTCATTTCCAGGATGTGGACATGGTGCGTGAGGCGATCGAGCAGCGCGCCGGTGAGACGTTCCGACCCAAAGACGGACGTCCATTCATCGAATGGCAGATTGCTGGTCACCAGCGTGGCGCCGCGTTCATAGCGCTGGCTGAAGACCTCGAAGAGCAGCTCTGAGCCGACCGCGGTGAACGGCACATAGCCCAGTTCGTCGACGATCAGCAGTTTGACGGTGTTGAGATGTTTTTGCAGCGCCCGCAGGCGACGCTCGTCGCGCGCCTCCATAAGTTCGTGCACAAGAGCCGCGGCGGTGGTGAACGCGACGCTGAACCCCTTCTGGCAAGCGGCGAGCCCGAGGGCGAGCGCGGCGTGAGTCTTCCCGGTCCCGGATGGACCGAGAGCGATGCAGTTCTGTCGCTTCTCGATCCACTCGCACCGCGCCAGCTCCAGCACGAGCGGCTTGTTGAGTGAGGGCTGGGCGGTAAAGTCGAAGGTGTCGAGGCTCTTAATCTGGGTAAAGCGCGCGAGGCGAATGCGCCGTTCGACATTGCGCCGTTCACGATCGATGCGCTCCAGTTCGCACAGGCGCAGCAAATAGCGCGGGTAATCGGCGCGGTCCTGCGCCGACTCCAGCGCCACCTTCTCATACTCGCGCGCGAATGTTGGAAGCTTCAGCGCCTTGAGATGATTGCCCAGCAGCACCTGCGGCGCGACGATCATTTGTGAACCCGGCTCAAGCGAAGTGGTCATGCCGGACCTCCCACGTTCGTCTCCATGATGGCCGCGCCGACGGTAAGCCCGAGATAGGCGCGCGGATCCGTCGCGCCGACCGTGGCGGCCGGCAGGTAGGGGTAGAAGGTCAGATCGAGCCGCACAGGCCGGCGCTCCAGCCTGGCCAGTAGCAGCATCTTCACCGCGTCAAAGCTGATCGCGCCAAGACGCAGCGCCTCCGCAACCGCCTGTTCGACCTGATGCTGATGAAAATCCTCCATCAGCCGCAGCACCTGGATGAACTCGCGGCGCCCGCTATTCCCCATGCGCGCCTCCATCAGCCGCCGCAGGCGATGCACGCAGTCGGCAAGC
>Ga0194120_10008647_pt1 | contig 13327 bp, 10 predicted proteins | sample TA2MahCa65mmetaG_FD_148642 | JGI IMG/M metagenome (GOLD analysis project Ga0194120, IMG submission 148642) | Freshwater microbial communities from Lake Tanganyika, Tanzania - TA2015019 Mahale Deep Cast 65m | ecosystem: Environmental > Aquatic > Freshwater > Lake | place: Tanzania: Lake... | reverse complement strand
GGCGCCGCCCGCGCGCGTGCAGCCGCAGCGGCTTGCGGCATCGCTGCTGCCGCTGCCGCAGGCGCCGCGCATCGCGCTGGTGAACGGCGCGCTGGCACCGCAGTTGCAGGCCGGTGACAGCGACGGCGTACGCGTCGAGGACCTGGCCGCGCTGCTCGCCGGCGAGTCGGACACCGCGCTCCGCGCCCTGCGCGAGCCGGCCGACGATGCCGATGACCGCTTTGCGCTGCTGGCCGAAGCCTGCGCCGGCGGCGGCGCGCGCATCGAGGTGGCGGCCCGGGCAGCGCCGGCGCAGCCGCTCTATCTGCTGCATGTGGACACTGCCGCGGCGCCGGCGGCCAGCCACACGCGGCTGGTCATCGAGCTGGCGCCGCACTCGACGCTGACACTGGTCGAACACTTCGTGACGCTCGGCGCCGCGCCGGCGCTGGCCAATCTCGCGGCCGAGTTCCGGCTCGGCGAGGGCGCCACATTGCGCCATCTGCGGCTGCACGCGCAGGCGGCATCGGTCGCGCAGGTCGAGACCTGGACCGGCACGCTGGCGGCCGGTGCCCGCTACGAGCAGCAGCTTCTGCTCCTCGGCGGCCAGTTGGTGCGCTCGGGCCTGCGCCTCGCCCTCGCCGGGGCCGGGGCCGAGGCCCACCTCGCCGGCCTGTTCATGCTGGACGGCGCGCGCCAGGCCGACGTGTACACGCGCATCGAGCACGCGGCGCCGCGCACCCGGGTAGCGCAGAACTTCCGTGGCATCGCCAGCGACCGCGGCCAGGGCGCGTTCAGCGGCCGCATCATCGTGCAACCCGCCGCCCGCGGTGCGGACGCCGCGCAGTCGAGCCGCAACCTGCTGCTGTCACCCCAGGCCGCGATCAACGCCCGCCCGCAGCTCGAGATCCTGTGCGACGACGTGCAGTGCCGCCACGGCGCGACCACCGGTACGCTCGACCCGAACCAGTACTTCTATCTGCTGTCGCGCGGCCTCGCGCCGGCAGCCGCGCGGGCGCTGCTGACCCACGCGTTCTGCGCCGACGTCATCGCGGCGCTCGCCGTGCCCGCGCTGCGCGGCAACATCGAGGAGCTGGTCGTCGGGCGGCTGCCGGACCACGACCTGATCCGGGGGCTGCGCTAGATGATCGCGCTGGCTACAGAAGTCCCGCCTGGTGACGTCGAGCGCCTGCGCGCGCAGTTCCCGGCGCTGTGCCGTCGCGTCAACGGCCATCTGCTGGCCTATCTCGACAACGCCGCCTCGGCGCAGCAGCCGGCCGCGGTCATCGACGCGATCGCCGACTACAGCCGCAATCACCACTCCAACGTGCACCGCGGCGTGCACACGCTGTCGCAGGAGGCCACGGCGCTGTACGAGGGCGCGCGCGGCAAGGTCCGCGGCTTCATCAATGCGGCCTCCGAGCGCGAGATCATCTTCGTGCGCGGCACGACCGAGGCCATCAACCTGGTCGCCAACACGCTCGGGCGAACCCGGCTGCAGCCCGGCGACGAGATCGTGATCTCGTGGCTCGAACACCACGCCAATATCGTGCCGTGGCAACTGCTGTGCGAACAGACCGGCGCGCGGCTGCGGGTCGTGCCGATCGACCGGCGCGGCGTGGTCGATTTCGACGCCTACCGCGCGCTGCTCGGCCCGCGCACGAAGATCGTCTCGCTCGCTCACGTATCAAACGCGCTCGGCACGGTGCTGCCGATCGGCGAGTTCATCGCCGAGGCGCGGGACCGTGGCATCGCCACGGTCGTGGACGGTGCGCAGGCCGTGCCGCACCAGCGCATCGACGTGCAGGCGCTCGGTTGTGACTTCTATGCGTTCTCCGGCCACAAGATGTACGGCCCGACCGGGATCGGCGTGCTGTACGGGCGCGAGGCCGTGCTCGCGACCCTGCCGCCATGGCAGGGCGGCGGCGACATGATCCTGACTGTGTCCTTCGAGCGCACCACGTACAACAGCCTGCCGTGGCGCTTCGAGGCCGGCACGCCGAACATTGCCGGCGCGGTCGGGCTCGGTGCGGCGATCGACTGGCTCGCTGAGGTCGGCATGGAGCGCATCGCCGCGCACGAGGCGGAGCTGCTCGCATACGCGACCGCGCGACTGCTGACGATCCCCGGCCTGACGATCATCGGTACCGCGCCGGACAAGGCCAGCCTCGTGTCGTTCACCGTGGACGGCATCCACCCGCACGACCTCGGTACCGTGCTCGACGCCGAGGGTGTCGCGGTCCGCACCGGGCATCACTGCGCGATGCCGGTCATGGAGTTCTTCGACCTGCCCGCCACTGCACGCACCTCATTCGCGCTGTACAACACGCGCGCGGAGATCGAGCAGCTTCACGCCGCGCTGACGCGCGCGATCGGGATGCTGCGCTGATGGACCTCGCCGACCTGTACCGTGACGTGATCGTCGACCACAACCGCAACCCGCGCAACCGCGGCCGGCTGCCGCAGCCGAGCCACAGCGCGGAGGGCAACAATCCGCTGTGCGGCGACCAGCTCAGGGTCACGCTCGAGGTCAGCGACGGTGTGCTCCGCGACATCCGCTGCGAGGGCCGCGGCTGTGCGATCTCGACGGCCTCGGCATCGCTGATGAGCGAGGCGGTCAAGGGCCATTCGCTCGCCGAAGTCGCCGGTCTGTTCGGGCAGGTGCACCAGATGCTGACCAGCCACGACGCGGTGCCCGGCCCCGATCTCGGCAAGCTGGCCGCGCTGTCCGGCGTGCGCGAGTTTCCGGCCCGGGTCAAGTGCGCGAGCCTGTGCTGGCACACGCTGAACGCGGCGCTCGCCGGCGACGCCGCGCCGGTCAGCACGGAGTGACGATGCGCAGCCACGACCGCGAACCGATCGTCATCCAGCGCGACGTTGCCGCCGTGATCATCCCGGCCGGCTTCAGGGTGACCCTGCGCCAGGGCATGCCCGGCTACCTGACGCAGGCGCTCGGCGGCAGTTTCACAGTCAGCGTCGAGGGCAACCTGTTCCGTATTTCCGGCGACGACGGCGATGCGATCGGCCGCGAGCCGCTGCCGAAACCCGCGCTGCCGGCCGGCGCCTCCGACCGCGACGTCGAGGAACTGGCCTGGGCCCAGCTTCGTACCTGCTTCGACCCCGAGATCCCGATCAACATCGTCGACCTCGGCCTGATCTACGACTGCCGGGTGACATCGAACCCGGACGGCACGCGCGACGTTCACGTGCGCATGACGCTGACCGCACCCGGCTGCGGCATGGGCGAGGTGCTGGTCGCCGACGCCCGCGACAAGATCGCGATGATCCCGACCGTGCGCGAGGCCGACGTCGAGCTGGTGTTCGACCCGCCGTGGAACTACTCGATGATGTCCGAGGCGGCGCGGCTCGAGACGGGGATGATGTAACAGCCCGGGCTACGGCGCTGGGATAGCCGTCTGGTATCGGTACTGCGCTATGATCCGTCCGCGACTCTCGCGGGAGTACGCCGATGGCACTGTGGTCCGACCGCAGATTCCTTCCTGGCGCGAGCCTTGTCGTGCTCGCGCTGCTGATGGGCCCGCGGCCGGCTCCGGCTTCTGGTAACCAACGCATGCCATTGGGCGACACCAACGGGTCGCCGTGCCGGGTCATCATCGAGCACACGGCTGCGGGCGATGTCATCCACGACACCTGCGCCGGCTCGCAGGAGCTGCGGGAGCGTCAGGCTGGCGGCCGCGGAACTCTGTGCCGCAAGCGGATCAGGCATACGATCGAGGGGGACGTCAGTTACGACACCTGCGGGCGCGGGCAGCAATCAACCGATCGAGTCGTGCCCGATTCCGCGGACGACGGTTCGCGATGCCGTTTCGTCGTCGAACACACACCGGAAGGCGACATCATCCATGAGGTCTGCTAGCGACTCACGCCCGGCGGATGCAGGAAGTCCGGCCGATCACGCGCCCGCGGCCGGCCCGCGCGCACCGGTCCAGCGTTCGATCTCGACAGCACTCCCGGCCGGATGCGCTCCGTCACCCGCGCCACGACGCGGACGCGGCCACGCGCGTTGAACACGACGATGGCGTCACCCTCGGCGATCCCGCGCGGCCCGGCCTCCTCGGGGTGGATCCACGCACTCTGCGCCTGCAGCTCTTCGAGCAGCGGGTTGCCAGTGAACGTGCTGTGGCAGCGATGCTGTGACTTGGTCGTGACGAGCTGCAGCGGAAGTCCGTTCCGTGCGCCCGGGCCTTCGTCGTTCTCGAGATAGGTCGGCAGCGCCGGTACCGCCTGCCCATAGCTGGTCGCGGAGAATTCCATATCGGCCAGCACGCTGCTGCGAAGCTCGATGCGGCCGCTCGGGGTACGGAACGGGCGCCGCTCCGGGTCGGTCACGTTGCGCTCAAGAGCCACCCAGGGCCGCGTCCGCCGCTCGCGCAGTCCGCCTTGCTTCACCAGATGCACGAAAGGCGCGTGGCCATCGAGCGCCAGCAGGTGATCGAGCCAGGCGCGGGGCGATTTTCCGGAACGCAGCGGTGTCAGCCCGAGGCGCAGCCCGAGCTGGTCCAGGATCCAGTAATCGGGCCGCGACTGGCCGAGTGGCTCGATCGCCCGGGCCTGCGGCAGCAGGTGCGGCTCGCAGTCGCGCCAGGTGGTGGTGAAATCCTCGCGCTCGAGCATCGTGCAGGCCGGCAGGTGGTTGAGGTCCGGCAACTGGTTCAGCGGATTCCATGCGCAGCAATAGAGCATGCGGATATCGGCGGGCAGCGGCTTGTAACAGCCGACGCGCGCCGGCGCGACGTTCCGGCCCGCGAGGATCGCGTCGGCGAGATGCGTCGTCTTCAAAACCACTGCGCGCAATCGGCTGTGCTCCATGCAACGCCGCCCGAGCCTGATCCGCGCCTTCTGGCAACAGGCTGAACTGCCATTGTGAAACTGTCAGGCATTTATGCAAGGCTCAATAGGAACTAAAGAATCGTCCCAATGCAGGACCACACGCGAGTCCGTCCCATCGGCCGGTGCTGATCAGCTCCCGCCGCCGAGCCGCAACAGCGCGGACTGGGTCAGGTATCGTTCGTAGATCGCCGGATCGTTGACCCGCATTCTGTGGTCAGGCGACACGACCGCAACCTGCTCCATGCGGGTCATCCTGCGGGTCTGCAGGTCGAAGGCATGCACATGGCACCACGACCAGTACGGGTGACTCCCATCGAAAACGGTCCGATCACCTGCCTCGTACAGGCCGAATGCGCCGTCAAATGACCGGAATGGCTCGCCCCGTCGGTCGTATGACACCATGCCGATTGGCAGTTGGGTCCGGGCATCGAACCACACACGCTTCTTGCTGACCGGGGCGCGCGGGAACTTGACCGGCTCGGCTTCGACGACGATCGCCTCGGGAACCAGTTCGACGACCGTGTCCCAGAAGGTCTTACCCTGCGGGCCGCCATGCGTCCGGTGTTCCCAGTTCGGGTGCGCCGGGTTCCAGCCACCGGAGATACCGGCCAGCAGCGGTCCCCGCCCGACGATGCGGTAATTGCCCCACGTATGTAACGGATCACCGGCGGCCCAGGCATCCGACAGGTAGATGGTTGATCCGGGGATCATCGATTCGAAGCGCTGGCTGGTCGGGAACTGTCGTATGCGTTTGAACTCGGGCAAGTACCCCCAGAGCTGCGGGAACGCAGACTGATCGTAGGACCAGACATTGAGGAATGACGTGCCATTGACGCTCTGCGGAGCCGTGAAGACGATTGACTGGTAACGCAGTTTGTCGTCGTGCCCCGGCCAGTAGGGTCTTGGCTCCATGCTGACCCGCGCCACCGGCATGAGCTCGGCCCAGCCAGCTTCGTACTGAAACTGCACTCTGCCTTCCGGCGACAGTTCATATTCTTTGACTGCATAGAAGGACGCGTCGTGCCTGCCCCAGCTCATCGTCAGCCCGGCAAACAGCTCGACCGCCGACGGGGCATCCGGAAACGGAATGCCGCCGATCCACGGCTTGCCGTCCGGTTCGGTCACGACGTTGCCGTTGCTGTCAAAGCGGGCGCGACCGCGATTGCGCAGGGTCGCCTCGAGATACTCCCAGGGCGACAGCCGCATCAGTTCCGTCGTTGTCTTCGCAACCTGCAGTCGTCGCCCCATCTGGGCGACCTGCAGATAGGTGCTCGGCGTCAGCAGCTCCCGGACCAGTTCGACGTTGTCGGCGTTGATCTCCGACCCGGTAGAGAGCCGACCGCGCGTGTAGCCTTCGATCGACAACAACTCGTCTGGATAGGCTCCGGTGACCTCGCCGGTAGCCGCCAGGGTGTCCCACAGCGGGCGCAGAATGCCCACCGCCGCCATGCTGCCGGCGAATCGCCGGACAAACTCACGACGGGTACTGCGGCCTCTGGAGCCCACGCCTGGCCGGTACATTACTCAGTGCAGATCACTCGAGCAGGTCCGCCCGCACCCGGCTGATGCGTCCGCCCTGCCCGACCAGAAGCGCCGCGTCAGTCGCGACCGCAGTGGCCACGCCCTGATACCAGCCCCGGCTCGCATCCTGCCCGTTGACCGGCCGCCAGGAGAGGCCGTCATCACTGCTGAAGATCATTTCGAACATGCCGGCGATAATGACATGGCCGGCCGGCAGAGCGGCGACGCCAAACAGGTTGGCGCGGCTGCCGGTATCGACACGCTCCCAGGTCCTGCCGCGATCCGCAGTCCGCACGACAGCGCCCTGCTGACCCACCGCGTAGCCTACGCCGTCGGCACGCACATGGACGGCAAACCACGATTCCTCAGCCTGGTCACCGGCGCGTCGACCTCCCGGCGCCTGGACCCAGCTCGCACCGCCATCGGCGGAATTGAGTATCACGCCCAGCTCGCCCACCACGGTCACCGCCCCGTCCTCACCGACCGTCACGTCGTACAGGTGCGGCTCCAGCCCGTCCGCGACATGGCGGGACCAGTCCGGCGAGCACCGCGACCAGTTCTCGCCACCATCGTTCGACAGCAGGATCACACCGAACGCACCGACTGCGGCCGCGCGGCCGGCTGCATTCAGCGCAACGGCAAACAGCCGCTCGTCCACGCCACTCTCAACCCGGCGCCATTCCCGGTCGCCAGTCCTGAGCAGGATGCGCCCGTACTGCCCGACCACAATGCTTCGTTCACCCTGAATCGCGGCGCCCAGCAGCGCGCCGTCACCAGTCGGAGACTGTGTCCTCCGCCAGGTCACGCCCCCATCCCGGCTCTCGACGATCACTCCCGCCGCACCGACTGCCAGCGCGGTGCTGCCCTCCAGCGCGATCGAGAACAGCGCATCGTGGGCAGTACCCGCCGCCACCGCCTCGATGACTGGCGTGTCGGCCGCATGCGGTCCGCCAGACAGCAGACCGAGCCCAGCCAACGCGATACCCCTGCACCAGCCACGCGCGCTCATGCTGGTTCCGACCTCGGCGCGCTGTCATCAGTCACGAACAGGGCCGGGTCAATCCCCTCGCCGATGAACAGGTCGCGACGGCCAACGAACGACGGTTGGAGGAACCACAGCAGCAACGGCAGCACGACCAGCGCCAACAGCATGTTGATCAGCATGATGACGACCAGCAGCAGACCCATGTCAGCCATGAACTTCAGCCCCGACAGGAAATACCAGGGCAGGATGCCGATCAGCATGATCGAGGCGGTGAACAGCACGGCCCGCCCGGTGGTCCCCAGGGCCGCGGCGATCGCCCGCTCCCACGACTGGTCATGCGCCTGGTACTCCTCGCAGATGCGCGACAGCAGGTAGATGCCATAGTCGATGCCGACCCCGACGCCGATGGCGGCTACCAGCAGTGAATTGATGTCCAGACCGATGCCCAGCACATACATCGTGGCATCGAGGACGAAGTTGGCCAGATTGACCGGGACCAGCAGAATCAGACCGGCCACGATCGACCGGTACGCAAGACTGCAGCCAACGAGAATGACCAGGTTCAGCAGTACGATGATCAGGACGCTGTAGCGCGCGACCACATTGTTCATCGCCTCCTGCAAGGCAATCGTCCCGGTCGCAAGCCGCACGGTGAACGCCGGATGATCGGTACCGACGGCCCGCACCGCCGCCCGGGCCGCGGCCAGCGCAGCGTCTACCGTCTCCTGCCGGTTGTCCGGGTACCAGAGCGACACCGTCGCGTGTTCCTGTTCGAAGTCCACGACGTGCGAAAACGCCTTTGGACTCGACCCCATCATCACCGCCATCGCCGCCGCCTTCGTCGCCCGATCATCATCGTCGACCGGCAGCCACTTCGGATTGCCGCCGGCGAACAGGCGGTTAGCTTCCATGATGTAGTCCGCAAACGACAGCGTCGCCCGCGGCGGCAGCGGCCCGTTCTCAATGAGTCTTTGCAGCGCCAGCATGGTCCGGATCGATTCCGCCTGGGTCGCCACCCGTTCCAGGTTCTCGGGTGCCTGCGCCTCGAGCACCACCTCGAGCGTGTCGACGCCGGGAAAACTCCGGTTGACTTCCCGGACCGCCTCGTTGAAAGGCGAATCCGGCCACAGGAGGTTGGAACCCTCGACCGGATTGCCGATCCGGATCTGCAACGTCAGGTAGATCGCAGTCACAGCCACGATGCCGACCACAATCCCGGTCACGCGCGCCGGTCGCCCACAGGTCAGCGTCGCCACCCGGCGCAGCAACTCCTGCAGGCGGCGATGGAATCCACCCCGGGCATCGCGGCCAATCAGCTTCTCGACGTTCCGCGGTGCCGGCAGCGAGCACAACAGCAACGACACCAGTACGACTCCGGTCGGTATCAGCCAGACCGTCCAGAAGCCGCAGAACAGGGCAAAACGCTCCATTGCCGGGATCGGTGCCACCGCGATCAGGAAGATCGCCGCCATGTCGGTGAAGATGCCCAGCACGCTCGGCGCCATCATCACGCCCATCGTGATCTCGGCCGCGATCCGGCGATCGCGCACGTGCGCGAACACTTCGTAGAAGCGCTCGGTGAACTGCACGCAGTGCGACAGCGACCTCGCCACCAGCAGCAACGGGACCACCAGCAGGAGCGGCTCTATGGCCGAGTGCATCCAGCCGGCAAAGCCGAACCCCCAGACCGCTGCGACTCCGCTGGCCACCACCGGAGTCACCACGCCGACGACGTTGCGCATGTACAGGACCAGCGCCACGAGCAGCGCGCTGAGGGTCAGGGCAAAGATGTAGAACATCTCGCGTTCATGCTGGTAGACCCAGCCGGTCAGGATCGGCCGGCCCGCCACATGGACCTGATGGTGCGCATCACGGGCCGCCTCGGCCAGTGCACCGACCTGCGCAAAGACCGTCCCATAATCGATCAGCGGTTCGATGAACGTCGCATTGATCAGCGTCGCGGCATGGTCCTCGGAGATCAGGAAGCGCCGGACATTCGGCGAGCGCTCGACCCGCCGCCGGAATTCGTCGATCTCGGCAGCACTCTTCGGCGCGTAGTCATCCATCAGCGGCCGCATGTCGATGCCGCTCGCCGTGGCCTCGACATAGCGGGCCTTTTCCGTGGCAATCGACAGGATCTGGTCGTGGTCGACGCCCGGCGTCAGGTCGATGTCGCGGGTCAGTTGCCATACCTTGGCGATCGTGTCGGCGTTGTAGATGTCGCCATCCAGGCGACGGATGACGATCGTTACGGTCAGTGGATTACCGAAGTTCGGATGGTCCTTGTAGACCTGTACGAACGGATCGTCCTCGGGCAGCAGGTCCGAAAACACCGTGCGCAGCTCGACATGGCGGAGGCCGGCGGCAAAGAAACCGGTGAGCAGAACGAAGATCGCCGCAGCAACCGCGCGATGCGCGATGACCCAGCGAGCCAGCCGAAACCGCAGCGAGTACATGGCAGCCGCCGCCGCTCAGTCTGGCGCCATCAAGCCTGGCGCAGGGCGGCCCGGCATCCGGCGGCGGCGCCACGCCGGCAGGTCAGAACTGCCAGCCAAGGCGGATCGTGAGCTCGTCGGCGTGGGCGACCGTCGACAAGGCGTTCTTCGACTCGTTGCCGAAGCTCCCGCTGAGGAAGTTGTAGTAGGCTTCCAAAGTGAACTTGTCGTTGGGTTTCCAGCGCACCGCCGGCTGAATCAGCACGCCACCGCTACCCTCGTACAGCACCGCCAGATCCGCGCGCCACACGAGGTTGGGGAACGCCTGCTGGGCAACGATGGCGAAAGCGTTATAGCCACCGCTGACACCCCGGCCGATGGTGTTCTCGTCGCCACCGTACCCGTCCAGCAGCCGCCCGAACAGATCGCTCCTGGTCTTGTGCAGCCACTGGAATACGAGGTAGGTCGCCGGGAAGTTCTCGGAGAAGCGCTGATATTTCTCCAGCACCAGCGCCGCCACCACCTCGTCGTCGCGGTGGAATGATCCCGACAGCGACGGATCGGTGAAGACCCGGTCCCTGGCGTAGAGGGCCTCGACATTGATGACCAGTTGGTCCAGCCATGACCCGGGCGCGCCCTCGGTAACGTAGCTGATGCCGCCGCCGACCAGCGTCTCCGGCCGATATTCTCGTGCCAGGTGTCCGCGCAGGCCGCTGCCCGACAACTGGAAGAACAGGTCCAGTTGCTGCCCCACCAGCGCCTTGGCCGCGGGATCGTACGGATCGAGCCCGATCATGCTGGTCGGGACGGCACCAAGGGCCAGGGCGGCCGGAAACGAGGCGGCGCTGTCGAAGGCCGTGACGCCACTGAGCCGCGCCAGTCCCGCGTAGTTGAACCACTCGGTGGCGGACCAGACCCCGCTCGGATCCACCTCGAATGGCGTCCCCTGCATCGCCGCGCCGGAGCCCGGAACCAGCGCGAGATCACGATTGACGCCCGACTCGGTCCAGCGGAAGACGCCGTCCGGGTTGTAGCGGCGCACGGCGATTGCCTGCAGACCAACCTTGCCCGCCTGTCCCTTCAGGCGCAGGCCGTAGGACACCTTGCTGTCGTACTCGTCATACAGGTCGTGGACAGTGAATTGCGAGGCAATCACGTTGTATGGCGTGTTGGCGTTCGGATAGACGGTCGGCTGGAACTTCTGAACGTAGCCATCGACCAGCCAGTCCGGCGAGATCTGGTAAGACGCGCGGACACCGAGCGCCGGCACCCGCTTGTCAGCGAATTCCTCCGAGGCGAAGTCGAGGACTGAGTGCCGCCGCAGGTCGAGACCGTCGACGACGTCCAGCACGCGGAAGAACACCGCCTGCCCCCAGGCGATCTGCTGGTTGCCGACGCGCAGATTGAATGGCCCGTTATCGTACGCCACGAAGAACGAGGGCAGGCCGATCAGGTAGTTGCGGCCCGCGAACTCCAGCGGATTCGGCTGCGACTTGCCCTCGACGAAGTACTCAAAATAGTTCGGTTCGCCATACTGGCTACCGACCGCGATGCTGTTGACGCCGGCCGGTTCGAACTCGTCGTACCACCCCGGGTCGAATACGGCGCGCAGTTTGCTGACCAGGCTCAGGTTGGGCGTGAACTTGAGTTCCAGATTCAATTCCGCCCGGAAAAGCAGCAGGTCCAGGTCATTGCTGGCCCGCCCGCCATTCCGCGTCGCCGTATCCGAGAATCCGCCGATGGCGGCCGAGGAGCGGTTGACGGTCCGGCCATTCATCACGTTGCTGCGCTGATTGAACGGATTCTCGCTGGAACTGCTCTTGACGGCGGTCTCCGAGCGGATGAATCCATCGAAACTGACGGACATACCGTCGGACGGCTCGTTGTTATCGCCCGCGCCGTCCGCGGCGCCGGCCAGTGGCGTGGCGACAGCGCTGATCAGGCCAATGACGAGTGCTCTGAGTTCACGGCTGCTCGAGTGCACGGTACCCTCCCCGATTTCTGCTCGTGTCTGTGCTCGCGATCGCGATGGCGTGGAAGATCAGGCTGAACCCAGGCGTTGCATCGCCTGCACGGTCAGGAACTTGTTCCACAGCGCCCGTTCGTCCGTGCCTGGGCCGCTGTACACGTTGCGGTAGCCGCCCTCGATCTCCCGGACCTGGGAAAAGCGCGTGACCCGGTGGGTCTGAATGTCGTAGCTCATCACCTTGTTCCACGACCAGAGCGTGTGCCCGTTGGGTTCCTTGACGACATCGCGACCGTTATCAAAGGGGCCGAAGGCCGCCTCGAACTGTTTCCAGACCTCGCCGCGGCGATCGAACTGCAGCGATGTCAGGAACATGCCATTGCGTGCGTCGATGTAGATGCGGCGCTTGCTGTACGGTGACCGCGGGTAGCCGACCGGCTCTCCTTCGATGACCAGGACTTCCGGGCACATCTCGAAGTGTGTCTCGAAGAACGTCAGCCCCCTGGCCCCGCCGTGAGTGGGATACTCCCAGTTGGGATGGCGGCTGCCATGGAAGTTCGCCCCGCCGATGGCTCCGAGGAAGGGCCGCCGCTCGATGATCCGGAAGTTGCCCCAGGTCAACGTCGGATCGCCGGTTGCCCACGCATCCGAAAGGAACATCGACAAGCCGGGAACCAGCGGCTCGAACCGCTGGTTGGTCGGGAACTGCCGGACCCGCTTGAAAGCCGGCAGGAATCCCTGCAGGTCGGGGAACTTCCGCTGGTCGTAGTACCAGGTATTCAGGAAGGAGGTTCCCGCAGCATCGTTCGGGCGGGTGAAGAAGATGGACTGGTAACGGAGGACATCCTTGCGGTCGGCAAAGTACTTGCCATCCGTCCGCGCTGCGCCGTTCATCTCGACCCAGACGAAGTCATATTGGTAGCCGATCGAGCCATCCGGCTTGATGTCCCAGTCACGGATCGCGTACTGGGAGTAATCGTGCCGGCCCCAGTTCAGGGCCAGGTTATATACGGCCTCCAGGCCATCCTTCGGCTCCGCGAACGGCAGGCCGCCAATCCATGGCTCACCCTGGTCGGTCACGACGTTCTTGTCAGCGTCGAAGCGCGCGCGCCCCTTGTTGCGCAGCGTCGCCTCCAGGTAGTCGTGCGGGAACAGCCGGGTCGCATCCAGTGTCGGCGCAACGATATTCAGCTTGCGGCCGACCTCCTTGACCTGCCGGTAGCAAACCGGATCGATCAGGTCCTTGACCAGCTCGACGTTGTTGGCGTCGATGACATCGCCCGGCTTGATCCGCCCCTTGGTGTATGCCTCGATGGAGAGCAGCTCGTCGGGATAAGCGCTGGTAACGTCCGCACCCCTGGCGATCAGCGGCCAGAGTGGCGCCAGCACGCCCGCGGCGCCGATGCCATAGGCCACCTTCCCGAGCAGTTCGCGACGGCCATAGTCGAAGTCGTACTTGCGGATGCGCATGGTCCCTCACCCCCCGTTACACACCTGAGTCGCCCTACGTACTCCCCGCCGGGCTGGCCGGCAGCCGGAACAGTAGCGCCTGCGCCAAGAGGACGGCACTAGCCGGAACGCCTATGAACT
>Ga0194120_10008646_pt1 | contig 13328 bp, 16 predicted proteins | sample TA2MahCa65mmetaG_FD_148642 | JGI IMG/M metagenome (GOLD analysis project Ga0194120, IMG submission 148642) | Freshwater microbial communities from Lake Tanganyika, Tanzania - TA2015019 Mahale Deep Cast 65m | ecosystem: Environmental > Aquatic > Freshwater > Lake | place: Tanzania: Lake... | reverse complement strand
GAACACGGAAGACCGAATGCTTCGGATAGAGGCACTACTTCGCAAACGAAACGGGTGAAGCCTGTGGGAGTTGTGGAGAGGGTCGAGCCGTCCTCGGCACGAGACAGAAGAAAATCCAGCGCAAGAGTATCTGCGCCACTCTTGGTGAACCGCCGGATGCGGACCCGCATGTCCGGTGGTGTGAGAGGGAGCGGTTAGCCGTCGCTCCCTACTCGATTGCCTGTTGCGGCGCGCCAGACGATGTTCAGCGCTTGTAAACCTGTAGCGCGTTGAATGGCTTGTGCTTCGTCGGTCAGGTAAATATCACCTTGCAAAGGTCGGTCTTTGCGGGTGTATAGTCCGCGGTTGGGTAGGTCGTTGAGCGACGCCCAAAAGTTCCAGAGCGGCAGATTGAATTCGCTGGCAAGCAGTGCCATGTCACGGTTGACGCGGTGATCGAGTTCGCGGTTGTCCGCTTTGGTGGCGAGGATCGGCACAATGCCTTCTTCCAACAGTTGGTTGATGATGCGTCGCAGGTATTCGGTGTTGCGCGATTCAAAATGTGAACCGATCTGAATGATGACGAACGACGGACGGTGCGTGCGTAACTCACACGCTACTGGCGTTTCACCATATGCGCAGCCATATTGTCCGCGATGCCATTGATCCCATAAAAGCGCGCCGGGCGTGGTGCCGTCCTGTGCGGTGGAACTTTCGCGGTTGAATGAGCCGTTGAAATTTTCCACGGTCTCACGCAGTTCGGGCGGCAGGTTTGCTACAAGCGTCGCGTCCGTTTCGTATGCGCCGAAAAATTCATCGGGACGTGCCTGACAATCACCAAAGATCGAAAACGAGTTCGGGTCATTGCCGAGCGTCAATCCCTTTTCGTAGATCGCGCGGATATTCTCGCCCGGTTCAGGCAGGATCGGCAACTGCATCCATGCATTCGGGTCGGATGTGTTCGATGGGATTTCTGGCGTTAACGTGGGAGTAAATGTCGCCGTCGCTTCAGGCGTGACTGTGGGCTGCTTCGCCGTCTCAAGGCTGTGACCTGGCGTGGGCACGCTGCGGGTAGGCATTTCAGTGGCGCGGGGAGTTATTTGCGGTGCCGCCTCTGGCGCGGATGTGCAGGCTGTCAGAAATACCAATAAGATCAGAATCGCTTTCCGTTTCATAGTTTGTGAATTGCCGCCCATTCCTTTGCGAATTTTAGAATCCTCGGGCGGATGTAGAACGCGTACGGGTCTGCTACTGCTCTGCGCTCCGCCACCAAATCCATCGCATCCAGCGGATGCATGCCCTGCGCGACGAGCACGCACGTGCCCATCGCCACCCCGCGGTGACGTCCATACGCGCAATGGGTGTACACCTTGCCGCCGTCTTGTATCACGTTTAGTGCAGCGTGCGCGCCCTGCATCAATTTACGGATGGAGATCAAAAAGAAGGGACTGTCCAATGAGCGCAGCCACAGCGTTTGCATCGGTGTCTGGTGAGAGTCAGGCCGCGGTCCAAGAGAGAAGCGCATGTTGATCACCAGCCGTACACCAAGGTCACGCAGTTGGTCGTAATCCTCCGAGGCTGGCGTTGTACCGATAAAGAGGTCGTCAGTAATGGGGGAAAAGTTCATGCGGGGAAGGATAACATAAAGTGAAAAGAGGAAAGTGGAAAGAAGGTTGTAAATAGGGGAGGATGGGTAGGGGGCGAAACCTATCACCAGTGATTGTGTTCAATGAATAAAACAAATATTTGAGAGGTAATTATGTCCACACCTGATGAATCAAATCCAACTCCTGCGCCAAAGTCCGCTGCCCGTATTGTTCTGGTAACTTGGATCACTGTCTCAAATATTCTTGCACTTGGGTCACTAGTGCCGTGGGCAAGTTTGGTGCTGTGCTCAATGATGTCTTACCCCCCCCCAAGCGAGAAGGGCTTTTCATATTAGACCTCTTGCAAAAGTCAGTTTGGATGGAGTTCAAGGTTGTAAATCGCAGCAATCAGATTGAAGCGCAAAGCAAACCTCTTTCTGCGATTACGATACCTCTCACTCAAAATGCGAAATACTTTTAACTTGCGGAATATATGCTCAATCACAATCCTTTTCCGTGCCAACCTTCGATTGCTCTGTTTTTCTCGTTTTGTCAGAGCATGGCATTTGGATTTTTTGAAGGGTGTCTGACTGTTCTCATGAAGTTCTGTCAAACCTTGATAGCCAGCATCTGCCAAAATTCGAAGATGTTCAGAAAACTCACAGGCGTCCTCTTTGAACAGTTGGAAGTCGTGTTTGCTCCCATAACTAAAGGCCGTGGTTATGATTTGAGCACTTTTTCGATCAGCCATCACCTGCGCTTTTTGGGTGTGACGCTTCTTTTTGCCGCTGTAATGCCATTTTTGGCTTTTTTTGGACGCTCCACAGGTTGTTCGCTGACATCGACCAGAACTACTTCGAACACCGTGTCACTGGCTTGGAGTGCCTTCTTGCCAGGCAAACGAAACTTTTTTGAACGGACTAAGGCATCCTCGACCTTGCGAATGGTGCGGCAAACGGTGGCTTCGCTGACGCCATAGGATTGCGCAATATGAAATTCCGTTCGATATTCTCGCCAGTACATCAAGGTCAGCAACAACTGATCGGCTCGGCTCAGTTTTGGCGGTCTCCCGAAGTCTCGCAGCCCTTTTTCGATGACAGTGAGCATCTGCTCGAAGGTTTCGCGCTGGACGCCAGTTAGCCGTTTGAAGTCGCTATCTTTGAGTTGTTCGATTGTTTCGTAGTTCATGTGCCTATTATGGCACACTTATGCAAGAGGTCTAATTAATAACCATGCCAGGAACACACCCGCTGCACCCGCGCCTGTATTGAGGAGACGGGCTGAAAGTGAAGGATCTTGTGTGATCAGGTATAGGAACCAACCAAAGGGGCGAAAAATAAAATAGGTAAAGGGATGCGGGCTGCGCATTTCCAAATTCCATGCATCAGGGTCCGCGATCCGCTTTATCCACGAGGATATGTCTGCGTCGAAGAGATTATCCGTATGTGAAAAAACAAATTGATTGATATGTGAACCGATGTAAAAATAGACCAGAAAGAAAAAGAAAGCGAGCAACATACCCGCTGCGTTGTCGCGTATGTTTTCACGCACAGCAGGCATGCGGGGCAGAATTCTGCCAGCCCGCAAACCGTCTACATTTGTGCCTTCAGACCACAGGGAATAAAAAATAAATGTCAGTGCGCAGGATAAAAAGAAAAGCAGCAATCCCTTGTCAAGTTCACTTCGTTCGGAAAGCATCATGAAAAAAAGATTGTAACCAAACGAGATCAATATGCCTAAAATACCACTAATAAAAAATGCCATTGCTTTTTTTTCAAAAACATCTCCTGCAAACTGTGTTGCTCCTCTAGGTTAATAATCCTCGCGCAAACGTCAGTAATGCCTGTACATCGTTAAAATTAGTAAATGGTCCCACCGAAATTCTCACCGCGCCCGATGATTTGCCGTCGATGCATTTGCGGAACTCGTCAATGGACATGACGTCCTTGTGTTCGGGGCGGGTGAAGCATACATCCAACTCCACACGCGAGATGCCGAGCGCCACTTCGCCCGCACCGGGATTACAGAAGCAGCCCGTCCGTAGTGAGATGTTGACCTTGTTCGCTTCGCTTTCGATGAAGCGATGGTCGAAGGCTGTGCCGTGTTGGTCATAGAAATTAACCGTGACCGCTCCGCCTCTTCCCTCGCTGGAATTTGGTCCAAACAACCGCACCAGCGGCTCCCCGTTGCTGTGTTTCATGGCGGTTAGGTTTTCCAAAAGCCAGCCCGTTAATGTTCTGACACGTTCTCCAATTACATCGTAACCAATGGACTCGATATGTTTCAGACCAATTTCAATGGCAGGGATGTTCAAATAATCCAGCGTGCCGTCTTCAAACGCAGGTGCGCCATCAGCTAAATAATATTTGTCACCCTGTACCGATGCGACGGTGATCGTGCCGCCCGCGAACCACGGACGATGCAGTTTTGCCAGTGCTGATTTTCGGGCAATCAGTGCGCCCAGCCCCGTAGGGTAGCCGAATATCTTATAAAATGAAATAGGAACAAAGTCAGGTTTGACCTTGCTGAGGTCCAGTTTACTGGTGGGGACGTAGGCAGCGGCATCAACCAGCACGTCCCAGCCGTGGGCGTGGGCTTGCTCGATCCACTCGAGTGGATGCTTGACGGAGGAGAAGTTCGATTGAGCAGGAAAAGCAAACAGGTTATGACCAGTCTTGGAAGGGCGAGCCAGCTCCAGGTCCAGTTGTGAGGCGTCGACTCGCATGTCGGGGAGCATGACGGGGATATAGGTCACATCTGCGCCGCGGGCGTGGGCGAATTCCCGAATCCCGTTGACAGAGTTGTGGTTGTCGAAGGTGAGGAGATAACGGCCGTTCGAAAAGGGATAGGATTCGCCGATGAGTTTGAGCGCACTGCTGGCGTTGGATGTGAAGATGGCAAGATATTCGTCGGGGTCGGCGTTGAAGAATTTGAGAATGTACTCGCGCGTGCCTTCGACCAGATGCGTGGCGGCGATGGAGGTGGGGTTTGATGAATGCGGGTTGCCGAAGACATTCTGTTTGAGCAGTTCGTGATGTTTTTGGATCTGCGACTCAGCGTAGATGCCGCCGCCCGTGTAATCGAAATAGACATGCTCGCCCGCGTCGAGGCGGGCGTAGTCGGTCTTGCGAAGGTCGTCTATTTTGGAGGTTTGTTTGTAGGCGGGGTATTTTTGAAGGAAGGTTTCAAAATCGGTGGACATTTAATTCTCCTGAAAGTTTATTGTCATTGCGAGCGGCGCTGTCACCCTCCTCGTAATGAAAAAATCATTACGCCTTGACCGGGTTGCTTAACTTGCCCAAGCCTTCGATCTCCACATCGACCACATCGCCGTTCTTCAACTCACCGACTCCCGCAGGTGTGCCGGTGAAGATCAGATCACCGGGTTCGAGCGTCATCACGGATGAAATGTATGCGATCAGTGTACCAACATTGAAGACCATATCGCGGGTGGATGCCATCTGGCGCATCTGCCCATTGACGCGGCAGGTGACGACTGCATCAGACGGATCAAAGAAAGTGTCGATCCACGGACCGAACGAGCAGAAGGTGTCGAAGCCTTTGGCACGAGTCCATTGACCGTCAGTCTGCTGAAGGTCGCGGGCGGTGACGTCATTGCCGATGGTGTAGCCGAAGATGTATTCCTTGGCTTCCTCCGCGGTCACATTCTTTGTGCGTTTTCCCATCACCACCACCAATTCACCTTCATGTTCCACTTGCTTTGATTGCAGCGGCAGGATGATCGCTTCTCCCGTGGGGATGATCGAGGAGGGCGGCTTGAAAAAGATGAGTGGCACTTTGGGAACTTCATTGCCAAGTTCTTTGGCATGTTCCACATAATTGCGTCCCACACAGACGATCTTGCTTGGTTCGCATGGCGCGAGTAATTTCAACTCTTTGAGCGGAGTCTTTGCCTCGCGGCGGCGATATTCTCCGAAGATATTTCCCTGCACTTCCCCAACCTTGTCCTCCAGCATCCAGCCATATGTGGGTGTGCCTTCTTCATTTTTGTAACGAACAATGCGCATGCTTTATTTTCCTTTGTACTCGTCAATGTTCAGCCGATCCACATCCAGCAGCAGGTCACTGATCGGTTTTCCCAGAACAGGATGAACGAAGTCTGAAGCGATGTCGTTCAGCGGCACCAGCACGAACGCGCGCTGATGCAGTCGCGGGTGCGGAATCACCAGCGGCGGCGAATCCAAAATGACATCATCGTAAAACAGAATATCAATGTCAATTAAACGCGGGCCATTCTGGAAACTCTCCGCACGTCCCAGCGCGGTTTCAAGGCGTTTCAAATGTCCGAGCAGCGGCTCCGCCTCCATATAGGTTTCCACCATCACCACTTGATTCAAAAAAGCGGGCTGGTCGGTGTACCCCCAGGGCGGAGTTTCATACACGGGCGATTTTTTCTTCACCGTCATTTGCGGCGTCAGCAGGCTGATCGCATTTTTTAAATTGGCAAGGCGGTTGCCCATATTACTGCCAAGCGCAAGATAAACAATATGTTCCATGTTGCTCACTTTCTATATCGCGTGTTCGTCGAAATGCTCCACAACATCCGCAGCGATCCAGTTCTCGATGGTTGGGTTTTCAAACGCGCTTTCAGGCAGGTTGCGCACAAGATCGATGAGCGCAAGCCGTTTTTGCTCGAACAGCGTCCGCAGTTCTGCTTCACTCACTTTTTGATTCTTAAATAGGATCGCCGCATTATAAGCGTCGGTATCGGCGGGGCCATCATACACAAAGGCGGGATCTTTCAACGCACCATTTACCGCGTTCACACCCTCATCCCACCATGCGATCGTATGAACCAGCAGGTCGGCGAACCGCGCAACTCCCTGCTTCTTCAAAAACTCTTCCTTCTTTTCGTAGGCATCGAACGCCGTCACATAATTTGCCCATTCATGCTCGAGTGTATCCAATGTGAGGAACTTGCTTAATGTGACCAAATGCTCGCGCGCATGGTGGATGAAGATGCCGTTGATGCGTCCGCGGATGCGCTTGTCTTCGAACGCCGCCTCATTAATACACTTTAGATCTGCCACGGTTTTCTGACGGGTGTTCTCAAAGTGGGCTAAAAACTCGGTTTCGTCCCAGTCTTGGTATTTCGCCACTGCTTCCGCATTGAATACATCGAAGTCGTATTTCTTCTTCTCAAATTCGCGATTCTCTGCGATCGCCATAATGGTCGGCATCACGTCCTCCCACCATGAAAGGATGTGCGCCAGCATGTCGCGGAATTGGTCATACCCCTGCCGCCGCACACGCTGCATCCCATCCAGTTTCGGCAGGCGGTTGAAACGTTCGATGTATGTGGCCCATTCAATTTCAAGAAAATCAATTGCGCGTTGTTTGTAACTCATAGATTCTCCATTTTTTTCGACCGCAAAGGGTCACAAAGATATACGAAGAAGACTTTTGGTTTTTCCTTTGTGAACCTTTGTCCTCTTTGTGGTATTTCTTTTTCACTCAAATAATTCCACAATTTCCGCATCCCCCAATGCACGGCGAAGATCTGCTGTTTTAAGGATGACCGCTGTGTCGCGCATCCCCGACCCAATGGACACTTCCTCCTCCATCAGCAAACCCGCCTCGATCAACATTCGCACCGGCCTCGCCAGCCCAAACGGACCGACCGTCCCGATGCGATAACCCGTGACTAACAGAACATCCTCTGCGCTTGCCATTGTTACCCGCGAAAGACCGAGATACTTCCGCAGGGCTTTCCATGAGATTTGGCCAGGTCCTGCAACCAACGCCATTATAAATTCTTCTTCCGCCGCGCGAAACAAGATGCTCCGCACCACCTGTGACGGACGTTGGTCACGGTCGCTGGCGGCTTTCTCCAAAGAATCCACGGGCGTCTCATGCCGAAACACACGATGCGGGATGTTCAGTTTTTCTAAAGCAAGGCTCACGGGCGGTATTTCCATGCCTTTGATTCTAACAGGCTCAGGCCCGAAAATAAATCAGGCGCCTCATCAGCGCAGGAAATCTATTTCGTCTTATCTTTGTAATCGCATAACTCTTTGATCGGGCAATGTGGGCACATCGGCTTGCGTGCATTGCACACCTCGCGCCCTAGGCGAATGATGTTCAGATGCGCAGCGTAATAGGTTTCCGGTGGGAAGACTCCTTCAAGATGCGGGTGCGCCTGTTCCACCGTCATTTTTTCAGGACGCAACCCAATGCGCCCCGTCACACGGTAGACGTGAGTATCCACAGGGAAGGCAGGGATGCCGAGTGAAAAGCACAAGACGATAGCGGCGGTTTTCGGTCCTACGCCGTTGAATTTTGTCAGCCAACTACGCGCTTCCTCAAGCGGCATGTCCGCCAGAAATTGCAGGTCGAGCGCACCGCGTTCCTCTGTGATGGCGCGCAGCACCTGTTGAATGCGCGGACCTTTTTGGTTTGCAAGCCCCGCAGGTTTGATGGCTTCGATCACATCCTTTTCCTTCGCGTCGCGCACGGCTTCCCATGTTGGGAATTTCGCGCGCAGGGCATCGAAGGCGCGGTCACGGTTCACGTCATTTGTGTTTTGCGAAAGGATGGTCGAGACAAGCTCATCAATGGCGGGCAATGGGTTACGCCAAATGGGTTCGCCAAATGCCTTCATCAAGGTTTCATGGATCTGAATTGCGCGGGTTTGTAGATTCTTCATACGCCTAAAATTTGAATGTAGGTCTTGATTCGCCGGTGAAAATACCAGCGTAATTTTTCAGGATTTTCTTCGGGCCGAACTTTGCCAGCATTTTCAACTGCGCTTCATTCAACGCTCCGAGCTGTTTCAGGATCTCAAGCGTCACCGCCGGGCGGACACGGGCGCTTCGCTCCAACTCATCGTTCATGCGCGAGGCATCGCCGTCTGTGACTTTGAAGGCAATGCCGATGCCGAGGTCACTGACCACGCCGGGGAGAACGCCGACGATCTGAAATCCCTCTGCGCCGCGTTTGGTGACAATCTTCCCTTCGCCAACCTTCATCAACTCACAATCGAATTCACCAAAGTTGCTGACCATTTCAGAATGCGCGGTCATGGCAGAGGTGATCTTTTTGCAGGCAGTTGCACGCGCTTCGCTCAAGCCATGTGGGTCACACAGGCGCGCCATGCCAAGAGCCGAGTTGAATAACGGCATGGCAAAATTCGGCGCGGAGCAGCCGTCTGTGCCAAGCTCGATCTTCCGCTCTTCGATGCCGCACATTTCGGAAAAGGCTTTGAGAATTTCGCGTTGAATGGGGTGGGAAGGATCGAGATAATTTTCGAGCGGAAGCCCGCGCATTTTGGCGAACGCCAGCATGGTGGTGTGCTTGCCCGAACAGTTGTTGAAGTTGGAGGTCGGTTGAAGATCGTGCTTGATGACTTCCCGCAGTTTGTGTGCGTCACTGGGCATGTGCGGACCACATTGCAGGTCGCTTTCGTGAATCCCAACTTTCAGCTGCATCCCCTGTACGGTATCAAGATGCAGTTGCGAGGTTTCGTGTGAAGCGCAGGAGAGGGCGATCTCCGCCGGGGTGTAGTGGAAATGTTCCACGCCGCCCTGTTCCACGAATGGCAGCGCCTGAAATGGTTTTGCTGAAGAGCGCAAAAAGGCGACCGTGTGAGGGTCGCCCTGGGAGTGCATAAGGTTGCCGTTCGAATCCACGATGGCGATGTGGCCGTAGTGTGTGGATTCTATGACGGAGCCGCGCGTCAATTCAAAGAGAGGTTGAGGTTCAGCCATTAATCCTCATCTGACTGGCTGGTGGTGAGATATTGACGGGTGTTGTAGTGCAGTAACCCATAGCGCAGGCGTTGGGCAAATTGCTTTTGGCGGGCGGCTGGGGCTTTAAACCAGGTCAGCAGGGAGACGATCATTTTTTCGATCATGGCTGGGTTGGGTTTCTTTGCCGCGCCCTTATCGAGTTTGTCGTGGATGTGTTTGAGCAGGTCGTATTGCGATTTGATCGCGCTCGTGGTTACGACTCCGCCGCGGCTGCTGATGAAGGTGTAGCCCTTGTATGCGGCGTCTTGCAGCATGTTCAGCGATTCGAGCCATGCTTTCAGGTTGGAGCCTGCAAGGAAAGGCGGTTGGTTCTTCAAAACAGAGTCACCAATGAAGATCACTTTTTCTTCCGGCAGGTGTACCCAAATGGAGCCGTTGGAGGGACCGGGGCGATGTTCCAATAACACTGGTGTGCTGCCCCAATGCAGGCTCATTTGTGAAGAGAAGGAAATCTCCGGTGGTGCCCAACGGACACTGCCAAGCCCGGGGATGGCTTCCCAATCTGCACCGGTTTCTTCGCCCTGTGCTTTGAAGGTGCCCGGACGGGTACGGAAGATCTGCGCGATCTTTTCATGTGCGATCACGGTACAGTCCATGGACCGCGCGCCGAGGGTTCGGTCGGGGTGGGCGTCCATGTTGATGAGCACGCGCTCCATCCCGCCGCCAAGGCTCATCAAGGCGGCGCGCCATGAGCGGGCACCTTCGGGGGAGGGCGGCGCATCGATCTGGATCAATCCGCGCGGCGTGACGATCACTCCCAGCGTAACGCCGGGGTATTGGTCTTCGATATATATATTCTTAACGATTTCCTGCATGGTGCTCCTGATGAATTTTAGTGCAGAGGTGGGGCAATTATAAACGGTTGTATTTTACCGTTCAGGTTTGATCGTCAGTCTGCCTGTCTGGCGCTTGAGCTGGCCCGTGGCTTTCTTTTGTGCCACCGGCAGGGTCAGCCAGAAGGAGGTGCCGTTGCCCGCATCACTTTCCACCCAGATCTTGCCTCCGTGACCAAGCACTGCAAGGCGGCAGAATGCCAGCCCCACGCCCAGCCCGGAAGTTCTGCTTTTTCCGCGTACACGCGTAAACTTTTCGAAGATGCGTCCCTGATCGGCTGCGGGAATGCCTGGGCCCGTATCACGCACCCAGAAAATCACAGAAAGACCATCCTGCACCTGTGCGCCGATCTCGATTCGTCCGCCCACAGGCGTGAATTTGATGGAGTTCTCCAACAGGTTGATCAACACACGATGGACCATATCCACATCCACCCAAATGTAGGGCAGCACACCCATGGTCGTATTGACCAGAGTCTGCTGGCGTCCATTGGCGGCGGGTTCCACATCACGCAATGATTCGCGGATCAGTTCGAGCGGGTCGACTGCATTTTAGTCGAGGATCTGCTGCCCTGCTTCGAGGCGGTTGATATCGAGCAGCGAATTGACCAGCCGCTGAATTCGTGCGGTCGAATTCCTTGCAATGTTCAACATGGAATTCAGCGTTTCATCGACGGGCATCAAGCCGCTCATCATCTCGAGGCTGGAAACGATATTCCCCAGCGGCGAGCGGATGTCGTGGAAGATCATAGAGGTCATGTCGTCGCGTAATTCATCCAGTTCCTTGCGCGCGGTAATGTCGCGCAGGATCCACTGGATGGAATCGGTGTCATCGAATTCGGCGCGGCGCGCATACACCTCAATGGGTGTTGTGCCGCCATCCGCGCGGCGCAGAGACGCTTCGTAACTGCATCCGTCGCTGTGTTTTAAGACATCGAAGTTCAGTCCGGTCTTGCTCCAGTTCACATCATGTAATTCGCCAATGTGCATGGAGTGCAGTTTCCCCACCGCATGGCCGCTCAACGTGGCCGCCTGACGGTTCGCCTCCAACACCTTGCCGTTCCAATCGGTAATGAGGATCGTATCGATGCTGTCTTCGAACAATTCACGGTAATGCTGGTGCGCGCGCTGCAACTGCTCGAACAACTCTGCATTTTGGATGGTCGTACCAGCGAGACTTCCCAGCCCGGTCATGACCACCAGCGCATCAGGATCGAACGTGCCAGAGATGGGATTGATCGCCTCCAACACCACGATGACCTTGCCCTGTGACTGGATCGGAGCGATGGCAATGGCACGCATCTCGATCCCACCGAGCTTGTCCGCTTCGCTATAGGCAGGTTCCTGCCTGACAGATGGCACCACAATACCCTGTCCTTCGCGGATGACCCTTCCTGTCAGCCCAGTGCCATCGGGAATGCGCTTGCCCGTAATGATCTCAGAGTTGCGTCCAGCCGCCGCCCGAAATACGAGATCGTTCGTGTGGTCATCCTGCAAGGCGAGCGCCACCGTCTCCACCTACAACGCCTGCATGGTCTGGTTCAGGATGCGCCGCCACACATCAGACATCTCCAACGAGGTGTTGATCGCAGCTGCGCCTTCTGCCAGTGCCGTCATCACCCGCGCCTGACGCTGGCTTTCATTGTACAGGCGCGCGTTTAACACAGCCACACTGGCCTGATCGGCAATGGCTTGCATCAATTCCAAATGTTCTTCTGTGAATGTGTTCGGGGTGGGATGTACCAGCGTCAGCACGCCGACCATGCGTTCGCGCGCCAGAAGCGGCACACAGATGGCGGACTTGGGTCCGCTTTTCTCGATCGAATCATCGGCGCGGCGCAGCCAACGGTCATCTTTGCTGGTGTCGGGGATCACAACCGGTTTGCGGTTTTGGGCTACCCAACCTGCCAGACCCTTTTCCACAGTTTCGCGCAATTGCTGGGTGGTGTGTTCATGAAACTGCCTGCCGTACACAATGGTCGCATCGACGGGTTTGCCAAGGTCATCCATCACCACAATGCTGCCGCGCTCTCCGCCCACATATTGCAAAGCGGCATACAACAACCGCTGCAGAACGGTGCGCAAATCGAGCACCGTGGCCACATCGCGGCTGATCTTTACCAGTAGTTCAAGGAGTGAGCGGTTATGATCTTCAGGCATGTATAAACCCAGTTTTATAGCAGGTATGCTTTATCTAAAGTATAGCCCCTTTGGTACAATTAATCCATGCCTTTGGACAAAACTAGGATTAAAGCACTATGTTTCGACGTGGACGGAACGCTGAGTGACACGGACGACCTCTACGCAAAGAAAGTGTCGAAGTTCATGCCGCGCTTCCTTTTTCGAGACTCTGACCATGCCGCCCGTCGTTTTGTGATGTGGATCGAAGCACCCGGCAATGCCCTGCTTGGGCTGGCTGATACGCTTCATCTTGACGATGAGATGGTCGCTGTTATCGACTGGCTTGCCCGCCACCGACGCCACTCCGCGAAGGAATTTCTGCTCATTTCCGGTGTGGATGAGATGCTCAAACAACTTCACGGACGTTATCCCATGTCGGTGGTCAGCGCGCGCGATGAAAAAGGGACAATGGCGTTTCTGGAGCGTTTTGGTCTGGTGAAATATTTCGATGCGGTGGTCACAGGTTTGTCTGCCAGACACACCAAGCCGTATCCTGACCCCATCTTACTGGCCGCGGAGAAAATGGGTGTTTCCCCTGAACACTGTCTGATGATCGGCGATACCACAGTGGATATTCGTGCTGGAAAAGCCGCAGGAGCACAGACGGTCGGCGTATTATGTGGCTTCGGCGAAGAGCCTGAACTAAGAAAATTTGGGGCGGATGTAATTTTGGAAGATACGACGAAATTATTGGGAATTTTGTAGGGACACGGCTTCGCCGTGTCCCTACGCTTTTTTTACAAGGGGGGTGATTCCACTTCTTCCTGCTTTTTGAACTGACTCATATACAGGTCGTAATAGAAACCTTTTTTCGCGAGAAGTTCATCATGTTTGCTGCGTTCGATGATCCTGCCTGCCTGAAGGACGAGGATCATATCTGCGTTGCGGATGGTGGAGAGGCGGTGTGCAATGACAAAGGATGTGCGTCCTTCGAGTAATTGGTCGAAGGCTTTTTGGATGAGGCGTTCGGTACGGGTGTC
>Ga0194120_10008645_pt1 | contig 13329 bp, 10 predicted proteins | sample TA2MahCa65mmetaG_FD_148642 | JGI IMG/M metagenome (GOLD analysis project Ga0194120, IMG submission 148642) | Freshwater microbial communities from Lake Tanganyika, Tanzania - TA2015019 Mahale Deep Cast 65m | ecosystem: Environmental > Aquatic > Freshwater > Lake | place: Tanzania: Lake... | reverse complement strand
CGCCGTCGGCCGCGCGGACGCGGTGCCGGGGGGCGACGTCGTGCCGGCAGGCAGGGGCTGCGCGATGCGGGCGCGGTCCTCGGCCGCCTTGGCGCGGGCCTCTGCCTGCTGGGCGCGCAATTCCGCTTCGCGGGCCTTGGCCTCGGCTTCGCTCGCGCGGGCGCGCTGTTCGGCCTCGACCTTGGCCGCCGTCTCCTGTCGGGCGCGGGCTTCGGCTTCGCGAGCCTTTGCCTCAGCCTCTCGGGCCTTGGCCTCGGCCTCGCGCAGCTTCGTTTCGGCCTCGACGCGGGCCTTGGCGTCGGCTTCGGCTCTGGCGCGCGCCTCGGCCTCGGCATGCGCCTTGGTGGCGGCCTCCTGGCGCAGTTTGTCCTCGATCTCGGCGATGCGCTTGGCGGCGTCGGCCTGGCCCTTGGGCGTCTTGTCGATGCGCGCGAAAAGCTCGTAGAGCGCCTTGGCTTCGACCAGTTTGCCGCCCAACTCCTTGGCGCGCGCAGCGTTGTAGACGCTGGCCTCGTTCTTGACCAGGTCGTAGACCTGCATGTACAGGTCGGCCGATTCGTCGTAGCGCTTCTCTTGGAATGCCGTTTTGGCCTGGGCGCTCAACGCCGCGGCCTTGGCCTTGTCGGCCGCCGACGGACCCTTGGGCGCGGCGGCCGCGACCGCCGGCAACAGGCAAACGGGCGCGACCCCGGCGCACGCGACGGCCAGGGTCAGCAGGCGAACGGAACAAGCGCGGAGTGGCGGCCTCATGGCGCCGCTACTGTACCGCCAAATCGACCGGCGCGACAGGGCCGACCCGGTCACTGCTGGTGGTGCAGCGACTCCTGGAGGTACGGATCTTTGAGCGGCACGAGCGACGCCCTGCCCAGCATCTTGAGCACCACCAGCACAAAACCGCCGCCCAGCAGCAAAGTCGCGCCGATCTCGCCCGGCCCGAACACCACGCCGTGCAGGTCGAGCTTGTGGTGGTGCGCCGCAAAGTGCGAGGCCGCCGGCATCACCTGCAAATACACGTCGAGCCACAGGCCGATCAGCGTCACGATCGCCACCGGCACCAAGACCTTGGGGTTGCGCTTGTTCGGCCGAGGCAACAAGGTGAAGAACGGGATGACCCAGTTCAGGATGACGTTCAGGCCGAAAAGCGCCATCCACCCGCCGTCCTGGCGCAAGATGAAGTAGCCGGTCTCCTCGGGGATGTTGGCGTACCAGATGAGCAGGAACTGGCTGACCCAGATGTAGGCCCAGAAGGTCGAGTACGCAAAGATCATCTTGCCAAAGTCGTGCAAGTGGTTGGCGTTGGCCTGCTTGAGCTGGCCGCTGCCGATGAGCATGACCAGCAGGATGGCGCACACCGCCGCCGCCGCCTTGTGCGCGCCCGCGAACTGGTACACCCCGAACATGGTCGAAAACCAGTGGGGTTCGAGCGACATCAGCCAGAAAAGCGACCCGGCTGTCATCGAGAGGCCGAAGAAGATGAGGAACACCACGGACAGCACCATGTTGCGGCCGGTGTGACCTTCGCTGCCGTCGCCATCCTGGGCAATCGAGTTGGCGCGCATCTTGAAGGTGAACGCCACCCACGCGCCGATGATGACCACGGTGGCGGCGTAGTACCAGGTCGGGTTCAGTAGCACCGATTTGTGGCGCAGCAGGTGATCGCCAGCGACGATGTCGGGGTGGCTCCACTCGTACAGGTGGTGCATGCCCAGGCCGCCAACGACCAGCATGGTCACCAACGCCATCGGCAGCCAGGTGATCACGGCCTCGGGAATGCGACGCACCACCGCCGACCAGCCCGATCGGGTGACGTGCATGATCGCCAGGATGACGCCGCCACCGACCGCCAACGACGTGTAGAAGAACGCCGCGATCAGCAAGTCCGCAAACACCCGCCATGCGCCGTGTTCACCTGCCGTGGCCGCGCCGGCGCCCAGGAGCACCGCGCCCAGGACCAGCAAGCCAATCGCCAGGTTGCGGGCGCCGCCGGGCATCGAGAACGGCACCGGGCCGTCCAGGCTGTGCGCGTGGGAATCTGCGTGGGTGGCGCTCACGGTGAACCTCTTGCCTGCAAACTCGAGAATGCGGTTGGCCGACCAGTGCGGTGGCTATCGGGCCTGCTGCTGCAGTTGGCGCAGGTGCAGGACGATCTTCCAGCGGTCTTGCTGGCTGATTTGCGACGCGTACGACGGCATCGCCCCGCGCCCGTAGGTGACGAGGTGGAAGATGTGGCCGTCAGAAAACCCGTTGACCTTGCTGTCCTTGGTTGCCAAAGGAAAGGCCCAGCCGGCCTTCTTGGCCACCGTGCCCGCGCCATCGCCGTTGGAAGCGTGGCACGGCGCACAGAAGGTCTCGAAACCCCACTTGCCGCGGGCCAGGTGCGCGGCGGCGACCGCGGAGCCATCTGTGGGCTGGAAAGGATTGACCAGCGCATCTGCGGCCTTGCGGCCCGCGTCGTCATTGGTCAGATGCAGCGGCCAGAACTCGCGGTTCTTGACGTGCGGCACCGTGCCCGTCGGCGGCTTTTGCATGGCCATGCCGTTGGCGAACACTGGCTTGCCGGTCTTCTCGTTGACCGGCGCTGGCCCCTGCGATTCCGCCCCCGTCGGAAAAAACATGTAGTTGATCCACGGTGCGAACTCCCAGTTCGGCTCGCGGTCGACCTGGCACGCGGCGGCCGCCGCGCCCAGGCACAGGACAGCGGCTGCGCGGGCTGCGGTTTTCAGGTGTCGAATCGTCTGCATGGTCAGGTTCCCCGTGTCGCGCACGCGCGCGAAGCGGTGGTGGTTCGGTTTATCGGTTGGGCGCCACCCAGCTGATTTCGCTCGCGCCGTGGCGTTGCATCAATTCGCGGGCCTTGGACTCGTCGAAGCCGGCAGCCGCGGTGTCGAGCACCAGCGCGAACCGATCGTCGGTCGTCCCCGGCAGGGTGAACTTGGGCTTCTGGCCTGGATAGAGCCCGAGGAACGCGAGCAGCGTCAACGCCGTGCCGACGCCCGCGAAAAGCACCGCCAGTTCGAAAAGCACCGGCACGAAGGACGTCAACGGCAGAAACGGCTTGCCGCCGACGTTGAGCGGCCAGCCTGACCACAGCGGCGTCTCGATGGCCTGGGTGTAGCTCTGCATGAAAAGCGAGGTCAGAAAGCCGGTGAGGGCGAGCAGGAAGCACGCGTAGGTCATCCACGAACGCGGCAAGCCCTGGGCGGCCTCCAGGCCGTGCACCGGAAACGGCGTGTAGCAGTCGTAGATGGGCAGGCCGGCCTGGCGCGTGGCCTTGGTAGCCGCCAGGATGTCCTCGTCCTCGACGAAGTACCCGACAAGGTAGTTGTCTGCTGCTTGGGTGGCGCGGGCGCTCATGGCTAGACCCCCTTTTCAGGCGCGGCAGGCGCGTGGGCAAGGCCCGGAACGCCACCGGCGGCCTCGTCGTGGCCGTGCGCCGGGTGCGCGTGGGGTTGCGCGAACTTCTTGATCGACTTGACCTCGGCAATGGCAATTGCCGGCAGCACCCGGGTGAACACCAGGAAGGCCGTAAAAAAAAGTCCGAAGGTGCCGAGCAGCGTCGTGAACTCGACCCAGGTCGGCGAGTACATCGCCCACGCACTCGGCAGGTAGTCACGGTGCAGCGAGGTCACGATGATGACGAAGCGCTCGAACCACATGCCGATGTTGACCACGATCGACATGATGAAGATGACGACCACGTTGGTGCGCGCCTTCTTGAACCAGAACACCTGCGGGCTGATGACGTTGCAGCTGAACATGATCCAGTACGACCAGCCCATCGGGCCGAACGCGCGGTTCACGAAGCAGAATCCCTCGTAGTTGCTGCCCGAGTACCAGGCGATGAAGAACTCGGTCATGTAGGCAAGGCCCACCATCATGCCGGTGGCGGTGATGATGAGGCACATGTTCTCCAAGTGCTTGATGGTGATCAGGTGCTCGATGTGCATCACTTTGCGGGCGATGAGCAGGAGCGTCAGCACCATGGCGAACCCGGAGAAGATCGCGCCGGCCACGAAGTACGGTGGGAAGATCGTGGTGTGCCAGCCGGGGATGACCGACGTGGCAAAGTCGGTCGACACGATGGTATGCACCGAGAGCACCAGCGGCGTGCTCAGGCCGGCCAGCAGCATGTACACCGTCTCATAGTGCACCCAGTGCTTGTTTGCGCCCGACCAGCCCAGGCTCAGCGCTCCATAGATCGCCTTGCGGATCGGGTGCTTGGCGCGATCGCGCACGGTGGCCAGGTCGGGGATGAGGCCGACGTACCAAAAGACCGCCGAGATCGTGAAGTACGTCGAAATCGCGAAGAAGTCCCAGATGAGCGGCGAGCGGAAGTTGATCCACAGCGGGCCGCGCAGGTTGGGCGCCGGGATGAACCACAGCGCGCCGAACCACGGCCGGCCCATGTGGATGAGCGGGAACAGCGCGGCACAGATGACGGCGAAAAGCGTCATGGCCTCGGCCGAGCGGTTGATCGACGTGCGCCACTTCTGGCGGAAAAGGAAAAGAATGGCCGAAATCAGCGTGCCCGCGTGGCCGATACCAACCCAGAACACGAAGTTGGTGATGTCGAAGCCCCAGCCGATGGTCTTGTTCAGACCCCAGGTGCCGATGCCCTCGTATTGCTGCCAGGCGATGGCGCCCAGGCCAATGGCGAGCCAGCTGGCGGTGACGGCAAACGTGCCCCACCACAGCTTGCTCGGCCACGACTCCATGGGCTTGAGCACGTCGTTGGTGATCTGCGCGTAGGCGGGATTGCCCAGGACCAGGGGTTGGCGCAGGTGGGAAACGGGAGCGGACATCGCGGGTTCTCCTTGGGCTTGTGCCTGGGAGCTTTGGGAATGCTAGTGGCCAGCCGGCGCGGTGCCACCGGTCGGGGCAACGGGCGCCGACGGAGCGGCGTGGGCGGCCGGCTTTTTCGGCGCGGGCTGGGCTGGACCGAAGACCTCAGCCGCATGGCGGACCTTGGTCATGTACGTGACTGCCGGCTGGGTGCCGACCTCGACCAGCGACGAGTAATTGCGCGGATCCTCGTAGGCCTTGCGCACCTTGCTATCCATCAGGTTCAGGTCGCCGAAGGTGATGGCGTCGCTGGGGCAAGTCTGCTGGCACGCCGGCTTGACCTCGCCGTCGCGCACGTACTTGGGCTGCAGGGGCTTGCCGCCCGCGGCCTCGTTCTTCTGCAATTCGTCGAGGTTGCTCGGTTGGCGCTTCTCGCCAGTGGCGCGGTCGGCGTCGCGAAGCGCGTTCGACTTGGCCTCCTGGATGCGCTGTACGCAGAAGCTGCACTTCTCCATCACGCCGCGCGACCGCTTGACGATGTCGGGGTTGAGCGCGAGCGTGACGAGGTCGATGTCGAACTTGTCGACCATCTCGCGGGTCGGGTAGTTGAACCAGTTGAAGCGCCGGACCTTGTACGGGCAGTTGTTGGCGCAGTAGCGGGTGCCGATGCAGCGGTTGTAGGCCTGGGCGTTCAGACCTTCGGAGGTGTGCATCGTCGCCAACACCGGGCACACCGTTTCGCACGGTGCGTTGTCACAGTGCTGGCACAGCATCGGCATGTGCACGACTTCTGGGTTGTCGGCGAGATCCAGCAGGTCGTCCTTGGTGGGCTGCCAGTCGTAATCGCCCTGCACGAACGTCTTGCGCTCGCTGAAATAGCGGTCGATGCGCATCCAGTGCATCTCGCGGCGCACCAGCACTTCGTGCTTGCCGACCACTGGCACGTTGTTCTCGATGTTGCACGCGACCACGCATGCGCCGCACCCGGTGCAACTGTTCAGGTCGATGGCCATGCCCCACTTGTAGCCGGGGTACTGGTGGCGGGTCCACAGCGTGCGGGTCGTGCGCGCGTCCTGGGCGTTGGGGTCGTGCAGCATGGAATCGAGCGCCGCGTTGCCGGCGGTCGGGTCCTGCTGCCACGCGGCCAGCGTCGTCTCCTTGACGCAGTCGCGGTGTTCGTAGCTGTGGTGGGTCTGCGAAAAGGCGATCGGATCCTTGGCGCCGGTGGGCTTGACGTCGGCCTTGGCGATGTCGGCGAGCGCAGCAAACGGCATCACGTTCTTGCCGACGCCGCCGCCCAGGCGTCCGACCGACGTCGCCCGGCCGTAGCCGATGGGCAGCGCCACGACGCCATCGTGTTGGCCCGGGCTCAACACCACCGGCAGTTCGACCTGCGCGGTGCCGCCCGACACGACCACCACGTCACTCGACAGCAGCCCCAACGCCTTGGCGGCCTTGGGCGAAAGGCAGGCGTAGTTGCCCCAGGTGGCCTTGCTGATGGGGTCGGGCAGTTCCTGCAACATCGGGTTGTTGGCGTTGTCGCCCGCGCCGAGGCCGACCTTGGGATACAGCACCACCTCCAGCGCGCCTGCCTGCGCGATCGTCGGTGGCGCTGCACCAAGCGCAGTGGTTGCGCCAGCGGCGTCGAACCTGGCCGGCACGACCGGCGGCAGCGTAAAGGTGGCGACCACCGGCGTGGCCGCGGCGGGCAGACCAACCGCCGAGGCGTCCGCAGGCAGGGCGGCCGGGCTGACCTCGGCCGGCGCGGCGACCGGGCTGGCGTCGGCGGCGGCCTCGACCGGCTTGTCCGCGCGATCCGCGGCGGCGGCTTCGTCTGACGGCTGGGGCGCCTGCGCCACCATCGGTCCGCCGGGAGCAACGGCTGCGGGCGCAGGCGCAGGGCCAGGGGCTGGAAGCGGTGCGGCGTCCCCAACCAACTGCAGTTCGACGAAACCGTCGTTCAAGGCACTGTCCCACAGCCGGTCGAAATCCGCGGAACCGGTCGCGCGCGGCCCGACGTGGGCGTGCCACTGCAGGCGCAAGTAGGGCAGGATGGTCTGTGGCTTGCCGTCGCTGTCCACCGCGCCGGTCCAGCCCAGCAGCAGATCTTCGCCTTGGCGGGTGTCGAAAAGCGGATTGACCAGCGGTTGCTGCACGGCGGCGAGGCCGGCGATGACCTCGTGGTCGCCCCAACTCTCCAGCGGGTGGTGGGAGGCCCCGACCAACTTGCACACCGCCGCGGTCTCGTGGGCGCGGCCGGCGATGGCGATCGACACCTTGGCTTTCTTGAGGCCCTCGGCCCACTTGGCGGCGTGGCGGCTGTCGTACGCCGGGTTGACGCCCCACAGCACCGCGCCGGTCAGCTCGCCCTTGGCCAACGCTTCGACCACTTCGGCCTCGGCAGCGGCCGAACCCCGCATGCCCTGGAACGGCGCGTCGACGTCCAGGGTCTTGCCGTAGTTGCCCAACGCCTCGTTGATGACGTTGACCGCGGCCTGCACGGCGATGTCCGCGGAGTCGGCGACAACGAGGCACTGGCCCTCTGCCGCCAGCAATTCCTTGACCCAGCCGTCGAGGTGCTTGCCGAGGTCGCCTTTGACCTCAGCAGCCGGCCCCTGCACGGCGAGGCCCTTGGCGGTGGCGACCTTGGCGGCCAGCGCCAGCACCAATCCGCGCTGTTCGCTCGGCAGGATGCGCACGCGAGCGTCGGCGTTGCTGCCCGTCAGCGACAGCCGGCTCTCGACGGCCACGAGCTTGGACATCGTGGTCTTGTCCGCCGACACCTTGCGGCCCGGGTTCCACTGCTTGGCGAACGGCACCGGAGCGATCCAAGTGCCGAGGAAGTCTGCGCCAAAGCTCAGTACATACGCGGCCTTGCTGAAATCGTAGCGCGGAACGACCGACCTGCCGTGGGTGGCCGCGTGGGCCGCGGTGATCGCGCCAGCGCCGAAGGGTCCGTCGTACGCGAGGTGCCGGCTGCCGGCAAAGTGCGCCAAGAACGCCTGGACGAGGTTGCGCGCCGCCGGCCCGGTCAAGGTCGGCGTGACCAGCAACAGGCCCTTGCCGTCGGACGCATAGGCGCCGAGCGCGGCGGCTGCCGCGGCGTCGAACTCCTTCCACGTCGCGGGCTTGCCGTCGACCATCGGCTGGCGCAAGCGGTCGCCGTCGTACAGATCCACCACCTGGGCCTGGCCGATCGCGCACGCGCCGCCTTGCGACCACTTGTGGCCGGGGTTTCCCTCGACCTTGATCGGCCGACCCTCGCGGCTCTTGACCAGCACGCCACAGCCGGCGGAGCACCCGCGGCAAGTGGTGGCGTACATCACCCCGCGGCCGACGATGACGTCTTCGGGCTTGTCGGCGTAGGGCAGGGCCTTGGTCACGGGCAGGCGGCCGCACGCCGCAGTGGTCGTCGCGGCGGCAAAGGTTGCCCCGAGCACCTTGATGAAATCGCGGCGTTCGACAGCCGAACCGTCGCCCACGACCGGCGGCTTGCCGTTCTCGTACAGGCGCGCTTCGTCGTGGACGGTCGGGTCGATGAGCTCGTCGGCGCTTTGGAAAGCGCGCGGCTCGCCCAACGTGGGGCGGGTGGTGGGTTCGCGATGCTCGGGATGGCGGTCCATCGGCGCGGCTCCTGCGGGGCTCTGGGGCGGGCGGGTCCGGGTGCTACCGGCTCCGGGTGCGTGCGGGGTCAACGGGGTCGGCACTGCGCCGCGCGTTGGGCTATTGGTGGCAGCCCGTGCAGTCGGTGGTGGCGTAAATATGTCGGCCCTTGAGGTCTGGCGGCGGGTTCTTGGTGTAGTCCCGGTGGCAGTTGACGCACCAACCCATTGCCAGCGTGTTCTGCTGTTTGACCTCGGCCATTTCCTGGATCTGGCCGTGGCAGGTCTGGCACTGCACGCCCTTGTTGACATGGCGGCTGTGATCGAACGAGACGTAGTCGGGCACGTTGTGGACCTTGATCCATGGCACGGGCTCGCCCTTCTTGTAGTATTCGGCGAGTTTGACGATTTGCGGCGACTCGGTCTTGACCGTCTTGTGGCAGTTCATGCACACCGCGGTCGGCGGAATACCGGCCTTCTTGCTGTTCTCAGAACCAAAGTGGCAGTACTTGCAGTCGATTTGCAGATCGCCAGCGTGGACCTTGTGCGAGTACGAAATCGGCTGAATCGGTTTGTAGTTCTTGTTCAGGCCGAGCGCGTTGACCTCGGAGTAGTCGCAGCCCTGCACTGCGGCGAGCGCCCAGAGCGCGAACGCGGACAGGGCAAGCCGGCCGATCGATCGCGACACATCCAAGCACATGAAAACACGGCAGAATGAACTCAGGGTCGGCCAGGTCATGAACGGCATCCTTGCGTGCTGATCGCCTCAGGGACGCCATAGGCCGCCCCGTTGGCTGCGCGCATCATGGACCAACTGGTCCAGTATGACAAGATCCGCGCCGGCCCAGATCGAAGCGTCACCCGCCGGCGCCGAAACTCAGACATCGCCGTGACATTGCAGGGATTTGCGCTTCGACCGCCACCGGCGTGTGCAGAGCCCACGCTCAGGCTGCCTCGCACGCCGCAAGTGCCGCCAGGTCTGGTTCGCTGCGATAGGCGACGTGCAGCGCCCGCGTCGTGTCGGCGGCGGTCACGGTGGCGCGACCGGCGCGCTGCGCCAGTACGCACGCCAAGGCCTCGACCAGGCCGAGGCGCCGCGCCAGCGCCCGCAAGCCGACATCGACGGGGCCGATGGCCACGAACGCAGGCAAGTCGTTGACCACCACGTCGTGGGCATGACGCCGCGCCGTGGGTTCGACCTGCCTGGCACCCGCGAAGCCGCAGCCCGCCACCTGGGCCCGCACGCCAGCCGCCAGGTCGGTCAAGCGCTCGGCATCGTGGTCGCGCGCACGCATCCGGAGGTCGGCCGCCCGTGCATCCAGCGAGGCCGCGTACGCCTGCGCGGCCGCCGGATCGTAGGCGCGGGCGGGATCGCCCAGGCTGGCGGCCGCGACCGCGAGACTGGACGGGTGGACGATGTCCGGCCCCTCGGCCAGCGCCGCCCAGGCCTGCGCCAAGGACTGCGCAGCACCGGCCATGACCGCAGCAAGCCAGCCGCGCCCGTCGGCCTCGGCGGGCTCCAGGTCGAACCACTGGTCGCACGATCGTTGGTAGTCCGTCCACGCGCAGGGCACGCCGGCCGTCCACTCGGCGGGCGCTGCCACGCGGACCGCAGGTGCACCTTCGGCCAGGAGGGCGCGGACCTCGGCTTCGCGAGCCGGCCAAGCGGCACCTGGCCCACGGGCGCGGTCGTACCCATCGCATGCCAGGATCAGCGAGACGTGGATGCCCGCAGGACTGCGATGAAATCGCAGGGGAAACAGCCGGCACGCGACCGGCTTTGCCGCGGCGCCGTGTTCGCGGTGGATGTCGCACAGCAGGTCGTCGCCCTGGGCCACGCAGCGGCCGTCGTTGCCGCGCGCCATGCCCACGTGATCCCGGCCGGCGACGTGGGCGACCTCGAACACTTCCGACCGGTTGTCCACGGCGTCCGCGCCGAGGCGCACGGTCCCACTGTCCCGCACCCGCGAGCCGAAAGTCAGCGACACTATGCGCTTGCGGTCCGACGGCAACAGCGGCCCGAGAAAGGTCGCCCCGCAGCAGGTGCCGGTGCCCTGGCACGCGTGGCGCGGCGGATTGCGGCCGGCCGGCCAGTGCAGGGGTGCTTCGGCGGCCGGCAGGCTGGCACCATGGGTGGCCGCGGCGGCCTCGGCGCCGAGCGCGATGCGCTGCTGCGCGCGCTTGCCCTGCAAGAGGTACAGGCGGGCCAGGGCAGTCAGGCGCGCACCGACCGCCCCTGGCGCGAGACCCGAGCCCTTGGCCAATTGGGCCGCCGTGGCGCCGCGCCGCAGCGCCTGCACCAGCCGTCCGTCATGGGCCCCCAGGCGCAATACGCGACGCAGTTCCGGATCGACGACCTGCAGCGCGCCCCCGGGGTCGCGCTCGATGCGCACGGACGATCGCAGGCGGTAGAGCGCCATGCGCCGCTCGCCCGGTGACCCCGACTACGCCTTTGCCTTGTTGCCGACTTCGATGCCGATGTCCGGAATCGAGAATTCGTCCTCGGTCAGCGCGGGCGGCGCCTTGATCGAAGCGGCCCCGGGCGCGGCGGCGCTGGCGGGAATCAGGCCCATCTTGGCCTTGAGCGCCAGCAGCGCGTCGCTCGGGCCCTTCTGGGACTCCAGCTTCTTGAAACGGTCTTCGAGACTTGCGCCCGAGATGTCGGCGGCAAGCTCACCCGAGGCGGCAGCCTCGGCTTCCATCTGTTCGACCTTTTCGCTCATCCGGCCGAAGGCGTCGAAGGCGGAATTGTCGTTGAGGCCCGCCATCGTGTTCTGGATGGTCTTTTGGGCCTCGGCGCGCTTGGCGCGCGCGATCATCAGATCCTTCTTGCGCTTGGCTTCCTCGATCTTGACGTTCAACTGTTGCAAGGCCGCGCGCAACTGCTCCGAAGCCTGCTTTTGGGCCATCCACTGGCCCTTCCACTGCTCGGCGAGTTGTGCCTCGGATTGCTGGCGCGACAGGGCTTCCTGCGCCAACTGGTCGTCGCCGGCCTGCACGGCGAGCATGGCCTTGCGCTCCCACTCGCCAGACGCCTGCTGGGCGGCGGCCATCTTGGCGTACAGGCGCTTCTCGTCGGCGATCGCCACCGCGACTTGCTTCTTGGCCTCGATGAACTGATCGCGCATGTCGATCAGCAACTGGTTCAGGATCTTCTCGGGGTCTTCCGCGTTGGAGACCAGCGCGTTGAGGTTGGAGCGGACGAGCAATCCGATGCGGTCGAACAAGCTCATGGTGGATGCCTCTTGTTGTGAGAAATGGGGCGGCGCCGAGGCGCCATGTGCGTCCAGGCTGCCGACTAGGCCGCCAACATGGTCAGGAACTCGTCGCGGTGGTCGACGATCGACAGGGTCAGCGAGTCGAGCGCCGCGTCGAACTCGTTCTGGTCGAGGTTCTCGGCTTGCATGACCTCGACGGCCACCACCGCGTTGCCCTCCAGCGCGTAGGCGCCCTGCAGCATTTCGGTGCCGTTCAGTTCGAGCAGGCGGCTGAGCAGCGCAGACTTGCGATCGGCGGGCAGCCCGGCGGGAATGTCGAAAAGCTTGACGCGGTACACCACCAGCGGGTCGTTGTGGTGCACAACGATCTGCGCACCGCCCCACTGCGGATCGCGCAAGACCCAGGTCCCGGGGCTGGCCTGTTCGGCGCCATAATTGCTTGAGAGGATGTAGCGTTCGATGTCGTCGTGCGTGCGTGCCATGCTTTCCTCGCCGGCCGGGCGCCGTCGCCCGGAGTCATCCGGCAGCCGCGTCGACCCAGGGTCCGCGCGCGTCGCCGCCGTACCAAACCGCTTGCCGCTTGCGAACCGGGTGATCGCCAGGGCGCGATGGCGCGCAGTGTAGGCGCACGCGTCCGGCCGCGCAATGGTGGCGCCGGGCGCGCCTTCTGCCTACCCTCTAGGAGACTGGCCGCGTGGCCGGCGTGGGTTTTTGTGCGCAAACTTCTTGAGATCGCGAGTATCGTTTGCCTGGCCGCCTGCACCCCGGTTGCACCGCCCGCGCCCCCTCCGCCCGCGCCGCCGCTCACGGTCGAGGCGCTCATCGCCGCGGCCCGCAAGGATCAGGCGGCGTTCGAAGCGATCTACGCCAGCCGCGAAGGCGCGGCCCGCGAACTGGCGGCGCTCAACGGCAAGTTGCAGAGCACGGGCTACTTTCGGCGCGTCCCGGCCCGGCCGGCCGTCGAGAGCCTGAACAGCCAGCTGCGACAATTGGCCACCATTCGCCTGTTGGTGGTCAAGGAAGCGCACGTCGACCTTGCGGAGGAACCGACGCCGCCCTCGGCCGCGGTGATCAAGCCCGGCGAACGCTGGCAGCCGCGCCTGGACGACCTGCGCCTTGTCATCCCGCTCCGCCTCGACGTGCAAGGCAGTGCGCGCGACGTGGCGCGCTACCTCGACGACTTGCCGACGCAGGTGGATCGCCTGCTCGTGGTCCAGCGCGTCGAACGGCGTCCAACCCCAGCCGGCGAGTCGCCGATCGTGCGCCTGCACCTGGAAGCCTACTGCGAGCGCGCCCTGCCACAGCCCGAACTGGACCTGCACTGGCCGGGCGTGGACGAGCGCATCGTCGCCGCGGGCCTGGACCCGAGTAGCCCGGCAGTGCGCGACCATCCGCAACTGCCGGTGTTGGTCGCGCAGGTCGAACTCGGCCAGAAGCGCCTGCCCGACGTGCGGCGCGTGTTGTCGATCACCGCCGATTTTCCACGCTGGCAACTGCGCTGGCAGTTCGCAGCCGACCGCGGCGCAGCGATCCGGGCGCAAAACGGCGCCAAGCTGATGGGGATTTAGGCCAGGTTGGGGACTGGAAAATAATAAGTCGATCACTCTCACATCAGGACGGAGCCGCGAGTCGGACCTTTGGTCCGCGAGCTGGCGACCCACGGAGCAAGCAAACGGGCCCGAGAAATGATTGAGTAAATCATTTCCTGGCCCTTAGGGACTGGAAAA
>Ga0194120_10008644_pt1 | contig 13329 bp, 9 predicted proteins | sample TA2MahCa65mmetaG_FD_148642 | JGI IMG/M metagenome (GOLD analysis project Ga0194120, IMG submission 148642) | Freshwater microbial communities from Lake Tanganyika, Tanzania - TA2015019 Mahale Deep Cast 65m | ecosystem: Environmental > Aquatic > Freshwater > Lake | place: Tanzania: Lake... | reverse complement strand
ACCCGTGCGTACGCCCAGTGGGTTGGAGGGCAGTCATCGGTGACGGTGATGTCACATCAAGCCGTACTCACCACTCCTACCAGTTTTGAAGAGATTTTCCGTGCCGCGGTCAGCGTAATCGAGGAAGTCAAACGCACTTCACCTACAGGCGACCTGACATTTCATCTGAGTCCAGGCACCCCGGCTATGGCAGCCATCTGGTTGCTACTTGCCAAGACTCGGTATCCAGCGAGGCTGATCGAGTCTTCGCGGGAGCACGGTGTCAAGGAGGTCGGCATTCCCTTTGAGTTGTCGGCCGAGTTTGTGCCTGTTGCTGACAAGCAGGCAGACGAGGCGCTGACTCGCCTGATGATGGGCATCCCGCCCGAGAGCCCAGCTTTCACGGCAATCGTCCACCGCTGCGCTGCCATGAAACGCACTGTGGCGATGGCACATCGCCTGGCGGTTCGCGATGTGCCTGTGCTCATCCAGGGCGAATCCGGCACCGGTAAGGAGTTGTTCGCACGCGCTATCCATCAGGCCAGTCCACGCAATGCCAAGCCGTTCGTTGCAGTCAACTGCGGCGCTATCCCGCAAGAACTGGTTGATGCAGAACTGTTTGGCCATGAGAAGGGCGCATTCACCGGTGCTACCGCAGCACGGGCCGGCTACTTTGAGTCAGCCGATGGGGGCACCCTCTTCCTCGATGAGATCGGCGAACTGCCGTTGGCATCTCAAGTCAGGTTGCTGCGGGTCTTGCAGGAGCACGAAGTCACCCGTGTCGGTGCCACACGGGCCAGATCCATAGATATCCGTGTCATCGCCGCCACGAATCGAGTTCTGCCCGATGAAATCAGGGAAGGCCGATTCCGAGAGGACCTTTTCCACCGTTTGGCCGTGGGTGTATTACTCCTGCCTCCTCTGCGCCAGCGTGAGGGTGACCTCAACATTCTCATCGACTCGATGCTGGCCTCCATCAATGCCGAGGCCGCTTCTCAGCCAGGTTATAAATACAAAATTCTGGATGTTTCCGCAAGAAATCTTCTTGTTCAACATTCTTGGCCTGGAAATGTTAGAGAACTCCACAACACGCTGCTGCGCGCCAGCATCTGGGCCGTGAGCGACAAGATCACCGCGCAAGATGTGGCCGAGTCCTTGGCTGTGACGGTCGCCCCAAAGGCTGACACCATCCTCGGCCGCCCTTTGAATCAGGCGGTTTCTCTACCGGACATCATAGGAGATGTCGCTCGCCACTACCTTGAGCGGGCCATGGCGCAGGCTCACGGCAATAAGTCCGAGGCATCCCGGTTGCTGGGACTGGGTAGCTATCAGACCCTCAGCAACTGGCTTCAGAAATACGGGGTTGGCTAGTTGGCACGGTATATGCTTATAACCTGCCACTAACAAAAATTTTGCAATTACGGAGTACTGACTTGAACGCCCAATCCAAAGAAACCGACGCCCGCATTCTGATCGACGATCAGCTGCGCGCTGCCGGCTGGAATCCGGCCGACAAGTCCCAGGTGCTCACGGAGTTCAAAGTTGCCGACGGCCGTTTCGCAGCTGATCCGGTGGCACCAGCGACTGTCCTCAACACATCGGATGGCGACACCATCCCCACTGGCCGGGCGGATTATGTGCTGCTCGATCAGCGCGGTCGTCCGTTGGCCATCATCGAAGCCAAGAAACAGGCGATTCAGCCCTATACCGCCAAGCAGCAGGCCTTGCCTTACGCCAAGCAAATCGGTGCGCCCTTTATCTTCCTCACAAACGGCGACCTGATCTATTTCTGGGACTATCAGAACGACGATGCGCGCATCGTCAATTCGTTCTACTCCCGTCGCGACCTGGAGCGGCTGGTACATATGCGCACCGAGCGCAAGCCACTGGCCACAGTGCCGATCCCGGATACTTATCTGCGCCAAGGCGAAACGCGCACCCTGCGGCCCTACCAGAAAGAGGCCATGCAGGCGCTTGACCGCACGGTTGAACTGGGCAAGCGTCGCTTCCTAATCGAGTTACCCACAGGCTGCGGCAAAACCGACCTGATTGCGCTCTACATCAAGCGCCTCATGCAAGCGGGGCAGGCCGAGCGCGTGCTGTTTTTGGTCGACCGCGATCAACTTGCCAAGCAGGCCATCGAAGCCATCCAGGACTTGCTTACAAATTATTCCAGCTACTGGCTCAAGCCCGGTATCGTGCGGCAGGAAAAGCAGATCACGGTATGCCTGTTGCAGACGATGATCGGTCGCTATCAGGAATTCACCAGCGGCTACTTCGATGTGGTCGTGATGGATGAATGCCACCGCTCGATCTACGGCAGCTGGCAGACCGCGCTGTCCCACTTCGATGCTTTGCACATCGGCCTGACCGCCACGCCGGCCATTTACATTGAGCGCAACACCTTTCAGTTCTATCACTGCAAGGACGATGCGCCCGACTACACCTATCCGATTCAGGAAGCCTTCAAGGAAGGGTTCCTCGTGCCTTATAAATTTGCCACTGGCATTACCGAACTCGTTTCCGAAGGAGCAGATGTCGACGAAGAGCACTACGACCCCGCCGAATTCGAACGCAAGTGGACCAACGAGGCCAGCAACCGGCTGATGATGGAAGAGTTCGACCGATTGGCCTGGCAGAACTACATGGAACTGGCGCCGGGCCAGAAAGTCGGCCCTGGCAAAACGGTGATTTTTGCCATCACCAAGCACCACGCGGCACGGCTGGCGCAATACCTGAATGACCTGCACCCCGAGCAAAAGGGCCGCTACGCCGAAGTCATCACTTCTGATGTGGCCAATGCAGACGACCTGATCCGCCGCTTTAAGCAAGAGGATCTGCCTATGGTCGCGGTCAGCGTGGGCATGCTCGATACGGGCTTTGATTGCCGTGAGGTGCTGCATCTGGTGATGTGTCGTCGCGTGCGCAGCCCCATCCTCTATCAGCAGATGCGTGGGCGTGGCACACGCACGGCACCGCACATTGGCAAAGAGAAGTTCGTCATCTACGACTTCTTCCGCAACCACGAGTATTTCAATGATTCGGACACCGACATCTTCTCCGGCAACGGTGGCGGCGGTTACGCGCCAAAAACCAAACAACCAAGCGGAAAAACCCTGCGCGAGCTGATCGAGCTCGGCCTGGAAGACGAATGGCTGGACGCGGTCCACTACATCGAAGTGGGACCGGACGGCGAGCGTGTTGACAAGCGCGACTATGTCACCGATTGGGAAACCACGGTGCGCCAAGGGGCAGATGCCGATCCGATCATCGCCAAGGTCAAGGCCGGTGAGTCGCTGACCGAGCAGGAGGAAGATCAGCTTGCCCAGCGTCTGAACCAGCCGCAGCGTTATTTCAATGAAGACAACCTGCGCCGCGCTTATCGTAATCCGGGCGGCAATCTCGTGGACTTCATCCGCGCCGCGCTGGGATTGCTCAAGATCAAGAGCCGCGAGGAACGGGTAGAGGAAAACTTCCGTGCCTGGCTCGTTGCCAAGAATCTCACCCCCGAGCAGGCGCAGTACCTGGCGCTGCTCAAGAACCGTGGACTGGTGAAAGGCAAGGTGTCGCTTGACGACCTGTTTGCCCCACCACTGTCCATTCTCAACGCCGCCAACATCGGTATCGAACTGTTTGGCGAGCAGGGCCTGCGCAATGTGATGGACGAGATCAACCAATCCGTCCTGGTTGCGTAACCGCCATGGCCTGACGATATTCGGATAACAACATGAACCAGCAACTACGCCGCAAGCTCGATCACATCACCGACACCCTCTGGGCCGGTGGCGTGACCAATCCGGTCACTTACATCGAGCAGATTTCCTACCTCATCTTCCTCAAACTGCTTGACGAAGAAGAGTCCGACCGTGAACTGCGCGCCCGTCTTGGCGGCACTGGCGGCAACACCAAACTGCTCTACCCGGCACAGTCCGAGCGCTATCGCTGGAACAAATGGCGCTTCAAGAGCGGTACGGAACTGCGCGACTTCATCCGCGACGAAGTCTTTCCGTATATGGCCTCGCTGGCCAAGGACGAGCCCGAGGTGGCCGAGTACTTCCGCGATGCCGTGCTCGAAATCGTCGATCCCAATGTGCTCAAGCAAGTCATCGACGAACTCGACGGCTTCGAATTCCGCAAGCTTGGCCCGGATGTGAAGGGCGACATCTTCGAGTACCTGCTGGTGCATCTGGGTTCCAGTTCGCTCAACGGGCAATTCCGCACCCCGCGCCAGATCCGTGCCTTCATGGTCGAGATGGTCGACCCCGACATCGGCGATTCGCTGTTCGACCCCGCCTGCGGCACCGCAGGGTTCCTGATTGATGCGGTGGACTACCTGCTGGCCAAGTATTCCGACCACATCAGCGAATACCCCATCTATGGCGAAGACTGGCTGGAGAAGAAGGGCAAGGCGCTGGCCGATTTGAAGGCCGAAATCCCCCGCCTGCAAACCTACCGCAAGGGTGCCGGCGAGAAGATTCCCGACTGGAACCTGCTCGAAGCCTCGGTGTTCGGCACCGATGTATCGCGCCAAATGGTGCGCATCAGTATGATGAACCTCGTGCTGCACGGCATCCGCCACGCCAGGCTCAAGCGCGCCAACTCACTGTCTGACATGGGCGGCCTCACCGAAGACGATCTGCGCCGCCGCTACAAGGTCATCCTGGCCAACCCGCCGTTTGCGGGCCAGTTGCCCAAGGACTCGATCCGCGCCGACCTGCCCACCCACAGCAAGAAGAGCGAACTGCTGTTCCTCTCCTTGATGATGCAGCACCTCGCACCTGGCGGCCGTTGTGCGGTCGTCGTGCCCGAGGGCCTGTTGTTTGGTTCCACCGGCGCGCACGTCGATCTGCGCAAAAAGCTGGTGCATGACTTCGACCTGCTCGCGGTCGTCAGCCTGCCGGCCGGGGTGTTCAAACCCTACGCCGGCGTGAAAACCGCTGTGCTCGTGTTCCGCAAACCGGCATCCGATACCGCCAAACGGCTGGACAAGGTCTGGTTCTACGAGGTGAGGAACGATGGCTACGATCCGGACAAGATTGCCGGCGGCGGTCGTGTAGAGACGCCGGAGAAAAATGACATCCCCGACCTGCTGATGCAGTGGAAGGCCTACAAGACTAGTGGCTTCGCCACCCCGCCGGGGCTGGAAGCGAACACCTTATTGCCGCACGGCACCGACGAGCCGACTTGCTGGTGGGCCACCCGCGAGAAGTTGCTTGATGCCGACTACAACCTGGGTGCCGGTCAATGGAAGCCACACGTGGCGGAAAAGACCAGTGATGAAAACCCGCGTGAGTTGGTGGCTGACGCACTTGGCGATTACCGCAAGGTCGTGATGGGGCTGGAGAAGTTTCTGGAGGATCTGCCTCGATGATGTGGCCTACTGCTCAACTCTCTCAAGGGATTGCAGATGTCGTTCGCGGCGTGACTTTTTCGCAAGGAGACATCATTCACGAGAGTCGGGAGGGCTTTTTGCCAGTGCTGCGCGCGGGGAATATCGCGGAGCGGCTCGAAACAGAACGTGATTTGGTGTGGGTTCCAGATCGCTTCGTTTCAGACAGGCAACGTCTGCGTAAGAACGACATTGTGATGTGCACCTCGTCAGGCAGCGCGCTAGTTGTTGGAAAGACGGCCATTGCCGAAGCCGATTTCGATGGCTCGTGGGGTGCATTTAACGCGGTGCTCCGTTCTACCTCTGCCGTTGTTCCCAAGTTCCTGTACTACTGGTTCCAATCAAATGGGTTCAAGGCTTGGCGTGACCGTCAAGCCAAAGGTGCCAACATCCAAAATATTCGTCACTCGGAGCTAGCGAATCTCGCCATGCCGTTTCCGGCCAAGAGCGAGCAATCCCGTATCGTCGAACTGCTCGACGAAGCCGACCGCCTGCGTCGTCTGCGCCGCGAAGCTGACGCCAAGGCCGCTCGTATCCTGCCCGCGCTGTTCCTCAAGATGTTCGGCGACCCGGCAGCGAATCCGATGGGATGGTCGATAGCGAGCTTTGCCAACACTTTCGATGACACCACGGCTGGAAACGAAAAGTTGCAGTCCAGCCAGTTTCTGAAAACCGGGAAGATTGCAGTCGTAGACCAAGGTCAATCACAGATTGCCGGCTACTCCGATGATGTTTCCATTGCTTATAGGGGCAAGCTCCCAGTAATCGCGTTTGGAGACCACACTCGTATCTTCAAGTTCATCGATCATCCGTTCGTGCTCGGTGCGGATGGCGTACGCGTCCTGACACCCAAGCCGAAGGTTAATCCTCTGTTTGCTTATTGGCACTGCAAGCTCCTCAATATTCCGAGTGCTGGTTACAGCCGGCACTTCAAGTATCTGAAAGAAAAAAGTTTCATTCACCCCGATGAGGCTTTGCAAAATCGCTTTTCAGAATTGACGAAAACAGCGATGTCGCAGACTTCTGTGCTTGAAAAGGGTGCGGCAAAGGTTGAGCAGATTTTCTCTGTGCTGCTGGACAACGCTTTCTCCGGTCAACTCACTGCCAAATGGCGCGAGGCCCATATGAAGGAACTGCTGGTCGAAATGGAACAGCAGGCCCGCTTGCTGAATCTGCCGTCACCCATTGAACAGGAGTCCTTGGCATGAGCCTGTCCAACCTGTCCACCGAACTCGCTGATTACCCCGACTGGCTGGCCGACATCAAGGCACGGGTCACAGCAGCGCGGCAGCGGGCGGCGCTGGCGGCCAATGCTGAATTGGTCAGCCTGTACTGGCACATCGGGCAGGAGATTCTCCAGCGCCAAACCACCCAGGGTTGGGGGAGCAAAGTCATCGACCGCCTGGCGCGCGATCTGCGCATCGCCTTCCCGGAGATGAAGGGCTTTTCTGCCCGCAACCTCAAATACATGCGCTTTTTCGCCGAGCACTGCCCCGAACAGCAATTTGGGCAGCAACCTGCTGCCCAATTGCCCTGGTTCCATATCGTGACCCTGCTCACCCAACTCGATTCGGACGAGGGCCGCGCCTGGTATGCGGCTCAGGCCGTACAGCGGGGCTGGTCGCGCGCCAACCTGACGCTGGCCATCAAGCATCGCGACCGTGAGCGCCTCGGGCAGGCAGTGACAAACTTCGCGGCACGTCTGCCGGCGCCACAGTCCGAACTGGCGCATGAGACGCTGAAAGACCCCTATCTGTTCGACTTTCTCGCCCTGAGTGACGAGGCGCACGAGCGAGAAATCGAGAATGCGCTGGTGCGGCATATCACCCGTTTCCTGCTGGAACTGGGTACGGGCTTTGCCTTTGTCGGCCAGCAGTTCCGGTTGGTGGTGGCCGGGGATGAGTTCTTCATCGACTTGCTGTTCTATCACACCCGGCTGAAGTGCTATGTGGTGGTGGAACTCAAGGCCGTGGCCTTCAAGCCGGAACATGCCGGGCAGCTCAATTTCTATCTCTCTGCTGTCGATGCCCAGCTCAAGGCACCCGATGACAAGCCCACCATTGGCCTGCTGCTGTGCAAAAGCCAGAACCGGCTGGTGGCGGAATATGCCCTCTCCGGCATCGAAAAACCCATCGGGGTCGCTGAATATGACTTGGTGCGCACCTTGCCCGAACGGCTGGTGACCAATCTGCCAACCGTCGAACAACTCGAAACCGAGCTGGGCGATTTGCCCGAGGAACCTTCCAAATGAGCCGCTCATCCACACGCTTGTTGCACGCCTTGCGTGTCGGCAATTTCAAGGCCTTCGCAGATACCCAGCGTATTCCACTCAAGCCTATCACCCTGATTTTTGGCCCCAACAGCGCCGGCAAGTCGAGCTTCATCCACAGCCTGGCACTGGCGCACGAGGCCCAGTTCGGCCGTGAGAAACGCAGCCTGTCCCGGCTGGATGTCCACCATACGGATGTCGGTGGCAGTGCCATCGATCTGGGAGGCTTCCGTCAATATGTCCATCGCGGCCAGATGCACAAGCGTGTGGAATGGGGTGCCGAAATGAAGGTATCCGAACTGGCCCAGGGCAAGGATCAGCGACTGGCGCAGTTGTTAGCACCGGTCGAGGTTGTATCGCTACATATCGCGCTAGGCATTGAGCTGGATGATCAGGATCGTCCGAAGCCCGGGGCAACGCCACGCGTCGAATCCATTGAGTTGGCCGGCGATGGTGCCGAGCTGTTGCGGATGAGCCGTCGCAGAAGTGATGGTCAGGGCAGCACTCTGCGCCTGGACAGACTGACCAGCGAGCACACGGTATTTCGGCAGGTACTGAAAGCCATCGTCGAATCGGCCACGACATCCGAGGAGATGCGCCCGGAGGATTTCGACGGCATCAATGAGGCTATCGCCACACTGCTGCCGGAACTCGTGGTGCGCGTCGAGCAATTCTTCCCGACCGCCGTCGATCTGCCAAAAGCGGATGGCGCTGAGCTTTCGCCGGTAAGTATGTTGTTCCCGGTAAGCAAGGGCAACCGGAAGGATGACATCGCCCAGGCCGTTCGCTTCTATCTGCCGCGAACCCTGAATGACCTGATCAAAGGCCTGGCTGAAGCATTGGCCAGCGAACTGAAACAATTGCAATACCTTGGCCCGTTGCGCTCCTTCCCGCCTCGGCATCTTGCCTTTGCCGAACACGAGGACTCGAACTGGTATGCCGGCGGAGGTTATGCCTGGGATGTGGTACGGCGCGATGATGCAGTGCGCGAGGCGGTGAACAGCTGGTTGGGATCAGACAAATTGAAGACCCCATACAAGCTGGAACTGGAACGGCACTACTCTAAACCCAATATTCGCCAGGGCCTGGAAAAGGCACTCGAAGTGCGTTTTACTGCCATGTACCGCAAGGCCATTAAGGAAGGGCATGAGGATATCGGTCATTGGCCCGCGATGGAGCAGATTGCTGATATTGAGCAGATGCAGCGCGATGAGGGACACCCTTCCTACGATGAAACGATACTCAAAGCCCATGCCGATTCTGTCAACTTGCTTGAGAACCCCGGTCAAATTGATGACCAAGGGTTAGAGGCAGATTTTTTTGAAGATGTGATGGTGAACAGCATGGAATCCGAAATGGATGAACTCGTGCTTGTTGATCAGCGCACCAGAACAACGGTGACCCACCGTGATGTTGGTATTGGCATATCGCAGGTCTTGCCAGTTCTTGTGGCTGCCTATGGTTCCAGAGGGAAGCTGCTGGCAATGGAGCAGCCTGAAATTCATCTGCATCCGGCGCTTCAGGCCGAGCTAGGAGACGTCTTCATTGAGGCCGCCCTAGGTGAGCGCCAGAACACATTCATTCTAGAAACCCATAGCGAACACTTGATTCTTCGGCTGATGCGGCGAATGCGCGAAACCTACCAGCAAAAGGACACAGGTGTACCACGGTTAACCCCGAACGACATTTCGGTTCTCTATGTGGAGCCAGACGGCACGCGCAGCATTGTTCGTGAAATGCCGCTTAATGAATTGGGTGAGCTGGTGAAGTCATGGCCGGGGGGCTTCTTCGAAGAAGGCTTGCGGGAGCAGTTTGGCGATGCTTGACGAATACGCTCTCGTGCCGGACATCTTCGATCAGGCCGCTTACTCGAACCCAGCCTTCATCGAGATGTGCCTGCCGCATTTGAAGGAGCCGATCCTTCAAGAGGCTCTGGTAAGAGATCTGTGTGATGGCGGCTGGAGCCAATACTGCCTGCAAAACTCTGGGAGCTTGCATCGCCTCTGCAAAGAGATTCTGAAGAAGCTAGTCCAGAACAACCGATTGCGCCGCTTCCCGCGCCAGGGGATATCTGACCCCGCGAACGCAAAGGACTGGTGCCAAGAAGGTGTGAGCAGTATTTCTGTTACTGAGCCACTGACGGGCATCATCGCGAGTCATGCGACAAAGCTGGGATTTCCGGCCAACGAGATCGCATCCATCGAGAGACTTACTGGCACCCCCTGGTGGCAAAGCCGGAGTCCGTCGGTCACTGTGGACCGTAAAACTGCCGAGTACCTGAGGGTTCTGCATCGTGCGCTACTTCAGGCAAACTCCCTAATGTTCATCGATCCCAATCTTGATCCAGACAGCCACAACTACCGTGAATTCGGCCAATTGCTTGCACCACTGGCGCCGCGCGCCATCAAGCCTAGGATCGAGATACACCGGAGTTTTTGCAAAGGTGATGGTAAGGCACGGACATTCCCGACTCAGGCAGATTGGGAAAGTAACTATGCGGCACTAGGGCGGGAACTAAGGGCTCTAGGCATCCAGGCTGATGTATTCGGATGGGATGATTTCCATGAACGCTATCTGATTGCCGATGTGGTTGGAATCAGTGTTCCGGCAGGCTTTGATGTCACGGGAAAGCAAGATGACTGGTCAACCTGGGGGCGCTTAGGTCGAGATGACAAGGACAAGATTCAACGCCTCTTCGACCCAGCCGCACGTAAACCGAAATGGCAATTCACGATAGGGAGATGATGGATGGCAACTGAAGCATTAACCAAGCAGCTTCGGGATCTGGCCGAACAGTGCACCAGTACGCCTATCGACGAGTTGCTCAACAACTCGGATTGGGGGAAGATCAATTTCGAGGGTTGTCGACCGGAGCTTGAGCGTACCTACTCGATGCTGAACCAGTTCAAGCTGTTGCCAGTTGAACTTCTACCGGATGTTCCAATCCGGCAGATCGCGGACACGTTGCTTCCCATCAAGCAATCGTTGGATCAGATTCGTGCGTTCACCATCGAAAACGCGAACCCGACAGCCACGCGTGATCAGTTGGTCAATCAGATCAAGAGTCAGGCTGATCAGTTCTATACGGCTGGTCATCTCTATATACCCTTTCTGGCTTACCAGAAAGGCGATGTGCAACGAAATATCAACGAGCTAACGCGTTCGGTCGAGCAGGCATCGCAACTTGTTGACGGCACAAAGAAGGATATTGAACAGAAACGCGATGAAATCGGCGGCATCATCGTTGCAGCACGAGAGGCCGCTGCCAGCGTGGGCGTCGCGCATTTCACTGCCGACTTCAATGCCGAGTCGGAAGTGCAGGACACGAATGCAGAACGCTGGCTGATGTCCACTGCCGGAATGGCAGCAGCTACGCTACTGGCCGCGCTAGCGATGGTGTTTATTCCAATCCAGTCGAATGCAACATCACCCCAAGTGATTCAGATGTTCACGTCGAAGGTGGTCATCTTGGGCTTGCTGTTCACCGCCACGCTCTGGTGTGGGCGTCTATACAAGGCGGCTCGACACCAAAGCGCCATCAACAAACATCGCGCCAATGCACTCCGCACTTTTCAGGCATTCACCAAGGCGGCCAGTGATGATGCGGCACGAAATGCAGTTCTGATGGAAACCACCAAGTCAATTTTCGCAATCACTCACTCAGGCTACCTCGACAATGAGCCGGCACAGGATGGTGGTCTGAAAATCGTTGAGGTGATCAAGCAAGCGACTCAGGCGGCATCAGCAAAATAGCCGTCGGGGCCACTCAGAGGTTTTCTCAAATGCCCGCCCAATTACTCATTGGCCCCAATAGCAAGTTGTTCGGTAGTAAACCGCACGCCACCATAATGTGAAATCCCAACCATCATCGGTTGGGATTTTTTTCGCCCGTTCCCCCTGGTATTGGCACGGGTTTGCTGGCCATCGGTTTGCTTCTTGGCTTGCTCGGGAACGCTCGACCAAGACAGCGAAAGGCACAAAAAACTGCCTTGCGGCAGCGTGTCGCTGTGGCACGGATGTCAGCGCGATCCTGCCACCAGAGACTCTCGTTGCGCCAACTGGGAAGCCGACAACTTGCCGCACAACAACTAGCTGACGCCCACCTCAAGACATACTAGGGCGACAACTTCTACGACTTTTTGCTGGCAGCGCTAACTCCAACCATCGCGCATTGCCGGAGCGGAATCTGTGTGGCGATGTCTTCAGACGAACTCAATGTTCTGCAAGCCGCAGAAAAACTACCTGCAACCGGCGATGAATACGGTTGAGCTGGTCGAGTGGGCCATCCGCAATTCGAGTCGACCGGGAAGCAAGGTCTTCGACCAGTTTTGGGGCTCCGGCACGATGTTGATCGTCGCTGAGAAATCGAGGCGCTGCTGCTTCATGGTGAAACTCGACCCCAAGTATGTCAATGTGATCGTGCGCCGCTGGCAGGACTGGACAGGTCACCACGCTCCGCTGGAGTACGATGGTGCCGGCTTTGGTGATGTAGTATCAAAGAAGGCTGGATCACCTGATAATTGATATGCGACTTCTTACCTGGAACCTCAATCATCGCGCTGCTCGGCGAGTTATCCCGGAGTGGGTTCCTCGCGCCATCGGAAACAAACCCCCGACTTAGCGGTGATGACTGAGTACGTCCAAGGTGATAGGCATGAGGCGTTTATCGCTGAGCTCGCAAGTCATGGCATGCCTTTCGCTCAGATTTCTAAGAGAACCGTGGGTCATAACCAGATCCTGATCGCCAGCAAGCTGCCTCTTTTGGTAGGTGACATCACAGGCCCGGATATCCATCCGGCTGTACCACCCAACACGCTGCATGTGATTGCTGAGGACTTGAATATTCAGGTGCTTGGCTTTCGAATGCCGGCATTCGAATCGAAAGACATGGACATCAAACGCGCTGTCTGGGAATGGCTGATCGCAGCAAGCCGCACCTTGGAGTCGCACCGTGGAATCATGACGGGAGACCTCAACACAGCAATCGGGGACAGCAAGAATTACTGTGGCGACTGTCTGCCCGTGTTGCCCGAGTATGGTTGGCAGCATGCAATACCGGCAGACGGATTCAGCTGGAAGAGCGTAAGGCACGGGACCGTACGCCGAATTGACCACACATTCCTCTCTCCATTCATATCAACGGCAAGCGCCAGATATTTGTGGGGCTTTGAGGCAATGTCTCCGGACGCAGGGTCGGGACGCGTCGGTATCCCAGATCACGCAATGCTGATCGTAGATTTCTGATTTACTCAATTTCTGGTATGGCGACTTGGCACTGAATCACGAATCCAGTTAGGTAAGGTAGTCCGCGAGGGATGCCGTACAAAAGAAGTCTTTCATAATTGCAATTCAAATTAAAGAGTGATTTAATTGTATCGTTCCTGCTAAAATAGACTTTCAATGACTCGACACACTGGGACCTACGCCATCTCCACGACTCTGGGTGAGCCGGTGCGGGCGTTCGTGCCCCATCCTCTGCCGCCGGCAGGGCCCGCTTTGGCTCCTGCCGTCTATATCGAACTCAATCACCAGGCCGAATTGGCCCTCGCACGCCTTGCCGGTGTATCCGGCTTGGTTCCATCGGTGGATTGGCTGCTGTACAGCGCCATTCGTAAGGAAGCGTTGCTGACATCACAGATTGAAGGCACGCAGGCCACCCTGACCGACTTGTTTGACGAAGAAGCGGGGTTCA
>Ga0194120_10008643_pt1 | contig 13330 bp, 9 predicted proteins | sample TA2MahCa65mmetaG_FD_148642 | JGI IMG/M metagenome (GOLD analysis project Ga0194120, IMG submission 148642) | Freshwater microbial communities from Lake Tanganyika, Tanzania - TA2015019 Mahale Deep Cast 65m | ecosystem: Environmental > Aquatic > Freshwater > Lake | place: Tanzania: Lake... | reverse complement strand
CGTGATCTGGAAATTGCGCCCGTCGCCGTGCTCGGGCACGCCGAAACGCGTGCGCAGCTCGGTGCCGCGGAGGTCGCGGCGCGAGATGTAGTGGATCACGCCGGCGACGGCGTCCGAGCCATAGATGGCCGAGGCGCCGTCGCGGAGGACGTCGATGCGCTCGATGCCCTGGGTGGGGAGCTGGTTGACGTTGGTGTAAAAGGCGGGGACGCCGGCGTCGTTGGAAGTGACGGGATGCGGCGCGAGGCGGCGGCCGTTGAGGATGACGAGGGTGTTGCCAGCGCCGATGCCGCGGAGGTTGACGTTGGCGTTGTCGCCGCGGGAGTTGGCGCCGCCGTTCTGGGATTCGTTTAGCGGGAGGTTGGTCACCTGCGGAAGCGCGGTCAGCAGCTCGACGGGCGTCAGGGCGTTGCGGGCCTCGATGTGATCGAGGTTGAACACGGTCACGGGCAGAACCTTTTCCTGATCGAGGCGCTTGATGTTTGTCCCCGTCACGGAGAAGGCCTCGAGCTTCACGGTCTCCACGTTGGAATTTTTTTTCCCGGCCGCGGTGGCGGACGGCGTGGGCGCGGCTTGGGCGAGCACGGAGGCTGGAATGGCAAGCGACAGCGCCGAGGCGGCCGCGGCGAAGAGTGCGAGAAGACGATGCGATTTCATGGCTGGTTGGTGTGGGGTGAGCTTCCGCTGCGCCCAACTCAGGACGCAAACGGAACCGCAGCGTCACACGTCGAGTTGTGGGTCGGGAAAACTGGTCGTCGCGCTGCCGCCATTTAATCTACGGTCACCGAGCGCGCGACCCAGGACGAGGAAAATTTTCGCGAGCCGGCCGGGCCGCGGTGCTTCAAAACTTCCGCGTGACTTTTGCGTAGAACGCCCGCCCGCGCGGCTCGTAGCTGCCGAGGGAAGTGCCGGTGTTGTCGGCGGGGGAGGGCGGCTCGCGGTCAAAGGCGTTGTTTAACTGGAAGGGAACCGGATTTTCAGGGGGATCGGATCCGGGAGGGGATTACTGAGCACGCACCACCACCGGAAACAACGCGGGGAAAGCATCTCGGCGAGGGAAGGCGCCCGGCGCCATGACGCGAGCGCGAAGCCCATCGACATTCGCGGGCGGCGGCGCAGGCTCGAGAGCCGTGCGCTTTAACCTGTTTCCTCGCGCTGCCACAGTCGCTCTGAGCTTCGCCGTCGCGTCGGTTTCAACTCTCGGCGCCGCGACACTCGCCGCTGCCGATACGCCCAACGCCTATGCGGCGCCGGCTTTCGCAGATCCGGCCGGCCGGCGGGCGCGCGTCGACGCGATTTTGCCGGAGATCGACCGCGAGTTCCGCGACTGCGCGGAAAAGAAAAACTATCCGGGACTCGTCTGGGGCCTGGTGCTCGACGGTGCGCTCGTGCATACCGGGGCGGTCGGTTTCGCGGACATCGCGAAAAAAATCCCGGCCGCGGCCGACACGCGCTTCCGCATCGCGTCGATGACGAAGAGCTTCACGGCGCTGGCGATCCTGAAGCTCCGCGATGCCGGCAAACTTCGGCTCGACGAGCCGGTGGCCACCTATGTGCCCGCGCTGGCGCGCACCGCGCCGCTCACGGGAGATGCGCCGCCGATCACGATCCGCCATCTGCTCATGATGGCACCCGGGTTTCCCGAAGACAACCCGTGGGGCGACCGGCAGCTGGCCGACACGGTGCCGGAGCTCGATGCGCTGCTGCGCGACGGCCTCGCCCTCGCCAATCCGCCGGGCGTGGTTTTCGAATACAGCAATCTCGCCTACGCGCTGCTCGGCCAGATCATCTCTAGCGTCACCGGCCAATCCTACCAGCGCTGGATCACCGAGACGATGCTGCGGCCGCTGGGGATGAAAGACACGGTCTGGGAGTTTACCGAAGTGCCGGCGGGCAAGCTCGCGCTCGGCTACCGCGGGACGAAGGAGGCGTGGGAACTCGAACCGCTGCTGCACGACGGCACCTACGGCGCGATGGGCGGACTACTCTCGACGGTCGACGATTTCGCGCGGTATGCGGCGCTGCACATCGGCGCATGGCCGCCGCGCGACGGACCGGAGCTGGCTGTCGTGCGCCGCGCCACGCTGCGCGAGATGCACCTGCCGGCGCTGTTTTCCGGTCTCGCGGCCCAGGCCAAGGGTCTCGAAGGCGCTGCGCAGCCGGCGGTGAATTTCTACGCCTACGGCCTGTCATGGATGCATGACAGTCGCGGCGTGACGCGCGTGGGCCACAGCGGCGGTTTGCCCGGTTTCGGCAGCAACTGGCGGTTTTTCCCCGAGTATGGGTTCGCAGTGTTGTCCTTCGCAAACCTCACCTACGCCGGCACCGGCGCCGTCAACGCCCGGGTCGCGGATCTGCTGCTCGACCGGGCGAAGCTGCCGCGCCGCGCGCTGCCCCCGTCGCCGATCCTGCGCACGCGGGCCGCGCAGGTCGCGGAGCTGGTGCGCACGTGGGATGCGGCGCTCGCCGCTCGGATCGTGGCGGAGAATTTTTTCCCGGACCGCTCCGCCGCGGCGTGGCGGGAGCAGGCACGCACGACGTTGGCCAAGGCAGGCGACGTGCTTACCGCCGGCGAGATCGTGCCTGAGAACCAGCTGCGCGGGACGTTTCCGCTTACAGGCGAGAAGGGGCGCGTCGACGTGTTCTTCACCCTCACGCCGGAGAAAGAGCCGCGCGTGCAGGAGCTGCGGTTGACGTTTGTGCCGAAGTCCTGACTTCGCCGGCGCGCTGAGGCTTCGCGGTGCGTCCGCTCGGTCGTTCAGAGCGTTTTACGCTCCGGGCGAATCGAGCCCTCCCTCGCTCCCTCCAATCGCAGCGCCAATTGAAAACCGGTGAATGCGAAAACCTGAGATTACCCTCGATTTGTAGACTTTGGGCGCAGTGGGTTTCAGTTGGTTTGGTTTTCAAAGTCAACCGGCGAGAGGTAGCCGATTGAAGAATGGCGGCGGCGGAGGTTGTAGAAGGCCTCGATCCATTCGAAGGTCGACGGGCGCGCCTCCTCGTGGTCGGCGAAGCGATGGCGGTAGATGTGCTCGATTTTGAGAGCCGAGAAGAAGGACTCGGCCCGGGCGTTGTCGTAGCAGTTGCCGCGCCGGCTCATGGAGGCGGTGATGCCGTGGGTGGCGAGCTGGGCGCGGAAGTGTTCGCTGGCGTATTGCACGCCGCGGTCGGAGTGCAACAGCAGGCCGGGGGCGCACCGGCCGCCCCGCCGCTGGACGGCCATCAACAGGGCCATGATGACGAAGTCGGTGGCGAGGGAGGTGGAGCAGTTCCGGCGTCCCTCTCACGCCGCGACCACGTTTTTGATGTTGGGGGAGAACCGCTGCTCGTTGATCGCGATCGCCTGGCCGTCGGTCTCGCGGCCCGTGGACACGGTGAAGGCGTCGAGGCGGATCACGTCCCCGGCGCCCGCGGCGGCGGCCTGCCGCAGATGCTCGACGCCCGCGTCGTCCTTTGGCGGGAAGAACTCCAGCGAACGCAGCGGCCGCCCGGAGGAGAAGAGCTCGGAAATCGCTCCGGGTTCGGACTAGAATGGAGGCGGGTCGATGCGGACCGCCGGGGGGTTGGCGCGACTGCGTCCCGATTCAGCGATCTCGATGGAACTCAACTCGGGTCAGATTCACGACGGACGCCCTTGGTCAGTCCGTAGTCGCGCAGGTAGCTCTTCATGGCGTGGTCCACGTGCTCGAAGAATGCCTTCTCGGCTTTCGAGCCGTTACCGAGCGCGATGACCTCGACCAACTTGAGGTGCATTTCCGAGGTGGCGGTGGGGCTGACCGTCTGCAGGTAGTGGTATTGATCCCGGCGACCCAGCACTCGAATTTGACTCATGTCGTAGGCGCGGATCAGGCGGGTGTGTTGAGTTGCCTGGACGATGACCCAGTGGAACTCGAAGTCGCAATCGTCGAGGCTATCCCACGCGCGCTCATCGACCGATACCTCATTCATGCGCTGACAGATCTCGCGAAGGTCCTGCAGCGCCTGTCGTTTGTCTTTCTTTTCCGCGACAAGCCGCGCGGCGAAAGGCTCCAGCACTCGGCGAAGGGAGTAGATTTCCACCAGGTCCGCAGGAGAGAAGTCGACGACGTAGGCACCGGTATTCCGACCGCTCAGCACGAGCCCCTCCGACTGAAGGCGGATGAGGGCCTCGCGCAGGGGAATGCGGCTGATCATCAGCCTCTCGGCCAACTCCCGTTCCACGAGGCGTTTCCCCGCCGGAAGCTCGCCCCGGTAGATCATGTCCTTCAGTCGCACGTAGGGGCTGTACTGCGCGGGAAGGCGGTCGCGCGTGGCGTCCGCTCGGGAGGCAGGATTATTTTTCCGCATCAAAAAAAGCTTTACACAAAAGTTGGTATACCATTGCCGTGGTTTACCAAGCTAGCATCACTCCCCTTCAGGATCGAGGCCGCAAATGATTTTGCGGGCTCGGTCCTGCTGGTTCCCCGATTTCCACCCACCATGCGCGCCCAAATCCCTCCTCCGCTCCGCTTCGCTTCGGCCTTCGTGCTCGCGCTCGCTTCGGCGAGTTCCGGGCTTGCTCAAGTCGCTCCCAACGCCTCCGCCAAAACCAAGGCACCCGAGAAGCCTGCGGAGGAGGTCGTTGACCTGTCTCCGTTTGTGGTCTCGTCAGCCTCGGATGAGGGCTATTCGAGTCGCCAGACGTCGCTTTCGACGCGCTCGGCGAAGGACCTTCTGGAGGTTCCCTCGAGCGTGATTGTGATCAATCAGGACCTGCTGAACGACCTGAAGGGCAATCTGCAGAATGCGCTGAACTTCGGCGTGGCGGGTGTGAACAACAACCAGCGGGCGGACGAAGACCGAACGATCCGTGGCTTCCGCGCCAACCAGACCCTCCGCAACGGCTTCACGCTTCGGTCCTACAAGAAAGTGCCGACGTTCGACATCGATCGGGTTGAGGTCATCAAGGGTCCCCTGAGCATGATTCTCGCCTCCCAGAATGTCGGTGGCGGCGTGAACACGATCACGCGGGCGCCGAGTTCGATCCGGCGGACCGACGTCTCGGTGGGAGTCGGTGATCACAACACCTATCGGGGCACGTTGAACACCACCGGTCCGGTCTTGAGCCGAAAGGATCTCGAGATCGATTACCGTCTGACCTTGGGGCTTGAGAAGGGCGATTCCGACAAGGCGGCGTACAGCGTCGACCAGTCGTTCGTCGGCGGATCGTTCCGCGCCAAGATGTCCAATTCGCAGATCCTCACCCTCGATTTCTTCCACTTCGTCGACAATGACTACGTCTACTGGGAGGACTTTCTGGATGGCTCCGACACCGGGAGCGTGATGGGGCGTTCGCAGTCGCTGAAAAAAGCGCGGATCCATCCGAACTCCACCCGGAGCTTCTCCGTTCAGAATCCCAAGGATATCTCGTGGAAGACGACCAGCACCTACATCAACGTCCAGTATCTTGCCAAGGTGCTCGCCGGTGACGTGAGGCTCAGGTACTCTTACTACACGAATCGGGACCGGGAAATGCTCCTTAGCGGCGTTGTGGTGCAGCCGGACAACATCAACCTCAGCCGTCGCTACGTCGATGCGTGGGCGGAGTGGGAGGACTCCAATGTCCAGTTTGACTACCGTCTGGATCTCGACCTCGGGTTCGCGAAGTTGGAGAATATGGTGGGCTTCGACTACCAAAAGGCCTATTCACGGTATTACCAGACTCTGTTCCCAATGCCGATGCTCGACACGCGCCCGGCCAACGCCGCGGCCATCCGCAACGCCGACCGCGCCTTCCTGAACTCGCTTGGCAAGAACGCCTGGGGTCACTACAACGGCGGAGCGTACGCTGACGTCGCGTACGGGAACAATTACTCCGCCTACATCCAGGAAAATTTGAAGCTCCTGAACGACCGCGTGATCCTGATCGCGGGCTTCCGCTACCAGAACGGTGGGAAAAGGTTTTCGGGCGTCTCCACCACCGGGGCTCCGGCGGAGGTGACGGGCGGGGGACCCCAGCGCTCCTATGACACCTACCGTCACGGCGTCATTTTCCGGGCAACGAAGAATATCTCCCTCTATGCCCAGCAGGCGGAGAACGTGTTTCCCCGTTCGGGCGTCCTGCGGCAGCCGGGCACCGACGGCCCGTCGGATCCGGGCGAACTCTTCCGCGACCAACAGGGCGCGGTGAAGGAGGCCGGCTTGAAGTTTGACGTCGACTTGAGCTCGGCGTTCGCGGTCTCAGGGTCGGTTGTCGCGTTTGACCAGTACCTCACCAACGTGCGCATCCTGGTCACCGGCCCACGGACCGGCGTCCCGTATCCGACCGCGTCCGCCAAGGATCAGGTCAAGGGACTCGAGGTTGACCTTCGCCTGCGCTACAAGTCGGACGCTGGAGTGTCGGACGTGATCGCGACCGTGTATGACGCCGACGGCAAGACGGCGGACAACCGGTTGGTCAACAACCACGTGGAGTACCGCCCGAGCATCTTCGCGAAGCACACCTTCGTTAAGGGCTCGCTCAAGGGACTGACGGCGGGATTGGGCTGGCTTGGAGAAGGTGAGAAGCGCGCTGGCGGCAGCTTCTGGGTCACGCAGGCGGCGACTTACGACCTGATGGGCCGCTATGCCTACAACGATCGGCTCTCGTTTCAGCTCAACCTGTACAACCTCTCCGACGAGCGGAACATCCACGGCATCGCTGGCACCGGGTTGGTTCAGGTCGGCGAGGGCATGCGCAGCATGCTCACGGTCGATTATCGCTTCTAGGTTTTGTTTTGGTTCGCTGGGTTGATCCGCCAGTTCCTTCACCGGGCTGGCGGATCATTGTCTGGAGAGCACTCGCCCCGTCCTGCGCTGTGAAAAATCCGTCCGCCTCCTTCCCTAATCGTCCGACTGCGTATCTCATGGTGACCCTCGCCACGGCCCTCACTGCTTCCCCGGCGGAGATCGCGCTCTCCGGCGCGACCCATCTCGGACCGCGTGGCGTATCGGTGAATGCGATGATTCGAGCCGACGGTTCACCGGGGCGTTATTGGGTCGTCTATGGCGCGCGCGGCCAGATGAACCAGCGGACGGAGGCGCGCGCCCTCCCGCCGGTCCGCGGCGCCTTTCTCGGGGAGACGTGGGATCGGGATCAGGCTGGTTGGAGCGGGGGTCTTTCCGGCCGGGACTTGATTCATGTCCGCGAGGGGTCGGCGACGTCGTTCGCGCGCTACCTCGGACCGACGGAGAAGGAGAACCGTGCCTTCGTCGGCGAACCGCCGGGTCTGGACGTAAATCATGTCGACGGAATCGGTGGCCTGCACCTCTGCCACTACATCTACTCGGCGAGGATGGGGGCGAATCCCCTGCATGCTTCGCGCAGCACGGGTCTCAATCTCGGCGGTGGACGCCCAGACTTCAGGGACGCGCGGATTGACGTCCGCCTGCGGGGAAATGGTATCGATCCCAAGGGTGCCGAGCTGACCTTCTGGGCCCAAAGCGATCATGATCCGGCGCTGCAACTCACGCCCAACTGGGTCCGGGCCAACTGGGCCTACACGGGCCGGTATGCGACTCACGCGCTCCTGGACGGGCGGTGGAACGACGCCTCCTACGTCCTCGAGAACGATACCCGCCGCTGGACCTACGGTGGCAATAATGTCGCCCAAAATCGCTCCGAGCGTTACGCCTACCTGAACCTGAATCAGTCGCTGGAGGACCTGAACGCCAATTTCTTCCAACTTTACGTCTACGTGGACGGACAGCGGCCGCCGGCGGGGACGCTCGACTTCGATTCCATCGTCATCAACTACCGCAATCACTCCTTGCTCCTCCCGGCCCACGGGACCCGACTGACCGGGTCGCCCTCCGGCTCGGCCGGCTTGGCGGAGGGCCTCACGGATGGGTGGCGCCACGGACCTGATCGCGAGTGGCATTCCGCATCGGCACCGAAGGGGCCGCAGTCCTTCGTCTGGCAATTTCCTGCGCCGGTTCGCCTGCAGACCCTCCAGGTGCATCAATCCATCCGGTACCCCTCTCGCGACGTCGCGGCCTACGTGTCGTCGGACGGCGCCCGCTGGGATCTGCTCACGCAGATCTCCCTGCCCCGTGAGTCACCGGTCAGCGCGAACCACGCCTACGCCCTTGCGGACGTGCGCGCGGAGGGAGTGACCCACTTCAAGCTGGAGGTTCGGTCGGGTTATGAGGATGAACGCTGGGGCCTTGGAGAGGTCGAGCTGTTCGGGAGCGGCATGCCCCTCGCCTCCGACCCCGAAGGTGCGGCCGTCAATTTCGACCTCGAGAAGCTGACTCCGGGTGAGGAGTATTCCTACCAGTTCGTCGTTGAAACCTCCGCCGGAGAACGGCGGAGCCCGGTGGGCTCCTGGCGGGTTGGCACGGAGGACCGGCCCGTCACCGTCGCTCTTTGGCGGCAGCGCCAGGCCCCGAACGCCGAGCCGGGACTTTGGGCGCGGGTCGCCCCCTTGGGACATCGGACCCACGCGCGTGTCGAGGTCCTGCGCGAAGGGAGTTGGCAGCGCGCTTCGGCGGAGCATTACGTCGGAAACCAAATCACCGAGCGCAACGTACGGTTTGACGTGCCGGCGAATTGGAACGAGGGCGCGACCGCCGTCCGGATCGTCCTGCGGTATGGCGCTCGGGCCGAGACTGCGGGCGATCCGCAGGACCTTGCTCGTCTCCCTCTTTTGAACCCATGACACCTCCCTCGCGATTCGCTCGTTTCCTGCCTCTCGTGTCCGGCGGCGCGCTGGCCGTTGCGGCTGACGTACTCGCGGCGTCGGCTCCCATCGAGATTGGAAGCCGACTGGAATTGCTGGTGGACCGGCATCTCATCGCCGAAATGCGTGGCGTTGATTTCCGCCTGCACGAGCCGCGGCCGGCGGAGACCTCGATCGTCTTTGACCGCGACTGGGAGGGCAACACGAGCGCCTACGCCAGCCTGATGAAGACCGAGAGCGGGTTCCGGATGTACTACCGAGGACACAGCCTGCCGTCCTATGCGCTTCCCGGCGCGCTGCAGCCGGGCGAGCGGATCGTCCCGGAGCATGACGAGACGGTTTGCTTCGCCGAAAGCCGGGACGGGGTGCGCTGGGAGCGTCCCAACCTCGGGCTCTTCGAGTTCAATGGGTCGCGTCAGAACAACATCGTTTGGATAGGGCGTGGCTCGCATAACTTCTTCCCCTTCCGTGACCGGAACCCGAACGTGGGGCCGGATGAGGCCTACAAGGCGATCGCCTCTTTCCGTCCCGCCTCCAGCCCTCCTCCGCCACCGAGCGGTGCAGACGCGAAGACCCAGTACGAGTACTTTCAGCGCAACGACACGCGTCCCGCCCTGTATCTCTTCACCTCCCCGGATGGCGTGCGGTGGAAGCGCTCAGGCGAGGTACCGATCATCCGCGATGGTGCGTTCGACTCGCTCAACATGGCCTTTAGGGATGAGTTGAGAAAGGAGTACGTCGCGCTCTACCGCGACTTCGAGAATGGAGTCCGCAGCTTCAAGTTCGCGCGCTCGTCCGACTTCCGGACGTGGACCAAGGGTGAATGGGCCGACTTCGGGACCGCTCCGCGCTTCCATCTCTACACGATCGCCGCTGCGCCCTACGAGCGGGCGCCGCATCTGTACCTCGGGATACCGCGCCGGTACCTTCCGTGGAGGACCTACTTCCGCGAGATGGATCGTGAAACTCCGGGCGTCTCGGATGCGCTTTTCATGAGCAGCCGCGACGGCGTCGCGTGGACGCTCTTTCCGGAGGCGTTCATCAATCCCGGCCCGAATCCGCGGAATTGGAGCCATCGTGCCAACACGCCTTTGCCCGGCTTCGTGCAGACTTCGGAGTCTGAGTTATCGTTGTACATCGAGCGCGATTACACGTTCGCCAGCAATCGGGTGGAACGCATGACCCTGCGGATGGACGGGTTCGTCTCTCTCCGAGCCGGCTATCCCGGCGGCGAGTGGATTTCCAAACCGCTGGTCTTCCGGGGATCCGAGCTGTTCCTCAACTACGCGACCTCGGCCAACGGCAGCATTCGGATCGAGATTCAGGATGCCGTCAGCGGGCAGCCCATCCCCGGATTCGTCCTTGAGGACTCCCCTGTGATTTTCGGCGACCGGATCGCCGGCGCGGTCGACTGGGGACACCAAAAAGGCATGACCGACCGCTTCCCGCTGCGCGCGCTTCAGGGCCGGGCGGTTCGCCTGCGCTTCGTGATGAAGGAGGCGGACCTGTACTCCCTCCAGTTCCGCTGACCCATCGCCCTCTTTCTCCCCGGTGTTCTTCGCTCAAACCCTCGACGACCGAGACGACGCCCTCGTTGAGCGCGTGCGGGGTTTCCTGCCCCGGCGCATCTTCGACATCCACGCGCACCTGCACGACGCGCGTTTTTACCCGCCGGCCGCGTGGCCGATGCTCGCCTCGATTTCCCCTTTGGGTTGCGGCCAGCATCGTTCTTCGCTGCTCCGCCTCCTGCAACCGCTTGAGATCTCGGGGCTGCATTTTCCACTGCCGCACGCCGGCGCGGATCGGCCCGGCGTCAATTCCTGGCTGGCCGCGGAGGTGTCGGCGCACGGAACTCCGGCGAGTCGGTCGCTGATCCTCGCTGCGCCCGAGGATGGGCCTGAGAGCTTGGCGAGGCAACTCGCCCTGCCCGGCGTCTGCGGATTCAAGGTCTACCATTGTTACGCGTCACGTCGACCGACCACCGATTCGGAGATCGAGGAATACGCGCCGGACTGGATGTGGGAGTTGCTCGATGGCGTCGGCGGCATTCTCATGCTGCACGTGGTGCGCGATGCGGCCATGGCGGATGAAGCGAACCAGCGTTCCCTGCGTCGGCTCTGCCGCCGTTATCCGCGCGTTCAAGTGGTGCTCGCCCATGTCGCGAGAAGCTTCAACCACCACCATGCCCTGACTGGCCTGCGGGCGGTGGCCTCGCTGGACAACGTCGTAGTCGACACGTCCGTGATCTGCGACGAGTCGGCGTTTGCGGAGGCGATCAAGATCCTCGGTGTCCATCGCGTACTTTGGGGGTCGGATTTCCCGGTCAGCGAGTTCCGCGGTCGCTGCGTGACGGTCGGCGACGGCTTTCACTGGCTCTACGCTCGCGAAGGGCAAGGCGCGTCGCTGGAGGGCTTTGATGCGCGGGCGTCCTTGATCGGCCTTGAATCACTCGTCGCCCTGCAGGGGGCCTGCGAGCGGGCGTCGCTGACCGCGGCGGACCTCTCACTCTTGTTCGATGGGAATGCCCGCCGCGTGCTGCGCTCGTTCCTGCCGGCATCGGAGTCGCCGGCGGCGGTGGACGTCCCCGCACGGTGGCGCCAGACGAAGGAGCTGATCTCCGGCGGGACCGGCCTGATGTCGAAGCGAGCCGAGCAGTTCGATCCGGAACACTGGCCGATGTTCTTCAGTCGCTGCGAAGGGTGCGAGGTGTGGGATCTGGAGCATCGCCGCTATCTGGACTTCGCCGGCGGCGTGGGCGCGGTCCTGCTCGGCTATGCCGATCCCCACGTGAACGCGGCGGTGCAGCGCCGCGTGGCTCGCGGAAACTACTGTACGCTGGTCAGCCCCGACGAGCACGCGTTGGCCGAGCGCCTGCTGGCCCTCCATCCTTGGGCCGGGAAGGTCCGCTACGCACGGGGAGGAGGGGATGCGATGGGCGTCGCGGTGAGAATCGCCCGCGCTGAGACGGGCCGCAGCGGCATCGCCTTTTGCGGCTATCACGGCTGGCAGGACTGGTATCTCGCGGCAAACCTGGGCCGGTCCCATGCGCTCGACGGTCACCTTCTCCCCGGCCTTGAGCCGAGGGGAGTGCCTCGGGAACTGGCGGGTACGGCGGCTCCGTTCCGCTACAACGATCTGGCCTCTTTTGATGAGGCGATCCGCCAGTTGGAGGGCAATCTGGCCGCCGTCGTGATGGAGCCGATGCGGTCCCAGTGGCCCAAGGAGGGTTTTCTCGAAACCATCGCGCAGCGTTGCCGGGCGGCTGGGGCAGTTCTGGTGATCGATGAAGTGACGAGCGGCCTCCGCTACGGGTTCCCCGGGGCGTGCGCCCGACTCGGGCTTCAGCCCGACCTGGTGGTGTATGCGAAGGCGATGAGCAACGGCTTTCCCTTCGGCGCCGTGGTCGGCCGGAAGAGCCTGATGGAGGCGGGGGAGGCGAGTTTCATCTCGTCGAGCTACTGGACGGATGGAATTGGCACCGCAGCCGCGCTCGCGGTGCTGCGGCGCATGGAAGAGGAGAATCTCTTCGACGAGATGTGGTCGCGAGGACTGACGTTTCGATCGGCGCTCGAGAGCGTCGTGGCGAGGTACCCGCTGTGCCGCGTCTCGGTGACCAGCATGCCGACGACTCCCACCCTGGCGTTTGACCTCGGTCCGGCGACCAGCGGGGCCCAGAAGCAGTACGTGCGGGAAATGCTCCAGCGGGGCATCCTCGCGGCGTCCTTCAGCTACCTCATGGTGGCGCACTCGGACGACGACCGGGCCCGCTTTCTATCGGCGGTGGACGAGAGCCTGGCGGCGCTTTCGCTGACGATCAGTCGCGACGGGTTGACCAGCCTGACGAACCCCAACGCCCCTCGTCGCGGCTTCGCCCGTCTGGCCTGAAATCACGCTCCGAGCGCCGAGTCCACCCGGTTTCCTACGGGAAAGTCAGCCGGTGTGATGCCTTGATCTTCCCGCACCACTCGTCGGAGAGCCGCGCCTCTACCGCGAACTCCGGCCAGCGTCGCACCGCCGCCTGCACTTCCGCGATGATCGTTGCGGCGCGGCCCCGCTTCATCGCCGCCGCCTTCGCGCACACCTCGAAGTCGTCCCGCCTAAACGCGTCGCGCTTTCCGTTCAACGTCATCTGGTGCCGGGCCGTCCACGAACCGGACGGGTTGTAGCTGTAGGTCACGTCAAAGGCCGGCGCGAGCGACCATTCGCTCCGCTGGTTCATCAGGAACGCGATGTTCTTCACCTGGTCGTCCTGATTCCGCGCCACGATGTTGAAGACCATCCGGCGAAACTGCTCCTCGGCCGCCGCCATGGGCAGCTTGAGTTGGCGGAGTGTCAGCAAGGCCTGCTCGTAGGCGCAGGCACCGGCCTGATTGAAGTCGAAATGGGCGAGTGCGCCGAGCTGACGGGGTACGGATTTTCGAGCCACCCCTAAGTTCGGTCTGGGTGACGGGTTGAGGTCGATACGACTGACGCTGGTTGTCCATCCCTGGCGGCGTGAGGTGACCGCCGATAATTGATCCGCTGGCGGTGACAGTCTGGGGCCTGTAGAAAGGAACCCAGAACCATGAAAGGGAAGAGACACACGACGGAGCAGAAGATCCACATCCTGCGGGAGGCCGACAGCGGCAAGAGCATCGTGTAAGTGAGCCGGG
>Ga0194120_10008634_pt1 | contig 13343 bp, 15 predicted proteins | sample TA2MahCa65mmetaG_FD_148642 | JGI IMG/M metagenome (GOLD analysis project Ga0194120, IMG submission 148642) | Freshwater microbial communities from Lake Tanganyika, Tanzania - TA2015019 Mahale Deep Cast 65m | ecosystem: Environmental > Aquatic > Freshwater > Lake | place: Tanzania: Lake... | reverse complement strand
ACGCAGATTCCGTCCAGGCCAAGGAACATGGCGCCGTTGTACAGGCGCGGGTCGATCCGGTCACGAAACCGGCGCAGCGCCGGCCTAGCCAGCAGGGCGCCGGCTTGGGCCGGCAGGGTGCTGGTCAGGGATTCCTTGAGGAATCTCCCGAACATCTTGGCCGTTCCTTCCACCGCCTTCAGCACGATGTTGCCGGTGAATCCGTCCGTGACGATGACATCGACCGTTCCGGCCGTGATGTCGTCCCCCTCGACAAAGCCGCGGAAGCGGATCGGCAGGCGGGTTTGCTGTAGAATCGAACTAGCGCGCTTGACGTCGTCGTGACCCTTGAGTTCCTCGACCCCAACATTGAGCAGGCCGACCAACGGCGATTCAATCGCCAAGACGCGGCGGGCGAACACTTCGCCCATGATCGCGAATTGAACCAGATTGTCGGCGTCACATTCAACATTGGCCCCTAGATCCAGAACCACGCTTTGTCCGCGCATATTCGGGAACAGCCCGGCAATTGCCGGGCGATCGATTCCGGACAGCGTTTTAAGGACAAATTTGGCCATGGCCATGAGGGCGCCGGTATTGCCGGCCGATACGATGCCGGCGGCCTCGCCATCATGGACGGCATTGATGGCCAACCGCATGCTGGAGTTGCGTCCGCTGCGAAGGGCGACCGAAGGCTTGTCATTCGCGGCGACGACGTCCGAGGTGTGTCGGATGCGAATGCGCCCGTCGAGAATGGAATGGGCGCGCACCAGGGGAGAAACTCCGGCTTCATCGCCGAACAACAGGAAGTCGACGTCCGCCAGATTGGCTGCGGCCAAGGCAACGCCATCGACGACCATCTGCGGGGCGGCATCCCCGCCCATCACATCGATGGACAAAGTGAGGCGTGCGCTCAAAGGCAGACTCCCTCCCCCCGATCCACGACGCGAGAGCAAGTGCTTAGGCGGTTTCGCCGGCTGAGGTGGTGGACTTGACTTCGCGACCGTCATAGTGCCCGCAGGCGGGGCACACGTGATGCGGACGCTTCAGTTCTCCGCAATTCGGGCATTCGCCATGGGCTGCTGCCTTCAGCGCATGATGGGCGCGGCGCATGTTGCGAACGGATTTGGAGGTTTTTCTCTTGGGAACGGCCATGGCGATGTTTCCTGGGCATTAATCTTCTTGAATGACGGTCGGACGGCCTAAAGCTTGGAAAGCCGGCCCTTGGGGGCCCAGGATCGCCGGGCGCGGGCGCTTAAATAAACAATCCGTTCCACAAGGGCAAGCCGCAAACGCCGAACATTACCGCACATTACCGTTGCTTCTTGAGCTTCGCCAGTGCCGAAAAAGGCCCTGATCTATCAGGGTTATTTCCGTTTTTAAGGGGGGTGTCTGCCAAAGGCAGCAAAGTTGCGCCAGGAGCGCGAGGGAATGGGTCCAGGGCTAGGCTCAGGGATTCAGCCACAATCTCGCCTGCGTCTAAAATACCCCCCTCCAACGGCTCGGGCGGATCCTCCTCTTCGGGGATCAGAACTATTTCTTCCTGGTCCTCCAGGACGGCTACGGGGGAAAACGACCGGGCAAACTCCGTTTCGATCGTCGATTGCACCGGTTCCAGTGTTACCACGCAAGCTTGGACTACATCAGCTTTCAGTTGCCCTGACAGGCGTACGAGCCCGTTTTCGGATCGGATCATGGAAATGCCGGCGATCAGGCTGTCGAGCCCGATCAGATCGAAACGCTTTGCCAGCGCCGCGCGTTCGTCGGCGTTGGCGTGAACCTCGAAGCAGGTTTCGATGTCCACCGGCATGGATTCGGTGTCAATGGGACGGGATAGTTCGGGGATCGGCGGATTCTTCTTCGACATGGCGGCTTCCATTCTATCCCCTTAACCGACGGGGGGCGACGGAAAGAAGACGGATCCGGACAGGATTGTCAGCGCGCTTTGGCCGGCCAAGACCGCGTCGGCGGCACGCATGTAGGCGGCAATGGCTGCAATGCCAGGGATATTTTCATCGATTGATGCGCCTCGGAAGATGTTCCTGCGAATGGCAGCGGTGAGGTCTTCATCACCCGGTTTCCGGAGTGCCGCATCATAAACCTGTGTTCGTCCGGCGAAGGCGGCGGCCAGGGCTTTGACCTGACGCCCGACGCCGAGATCGCCAACCCCCAGTTCACGCAAGTTCCGGTCCATATCGGCGAACATCTGATCGGTGATGGCCTGTGCCGTCCCCAGGGCGGCCTCTCCGTTTTCATGCCTAAGGCGTCTCAGCACCAAAAATACATGCAGCGCGACCATGTCGAACCGACCATCCGGCGTATCGGGTACAGCGTAAGCGGCGTAAAAGGCCGGAACCCGCGCGGCGGCCACTGCGGCGCGATATAAGCTTACCGCAGGCCCGACGAACGCCCGATTCTTTGGGTTCAGGAAGGAAAAAAAACTCATGATCCGGCTCCTGCCGTTTTTTAGCAGGATCAAGGACCTAATTGACACGGAGGGGCGGCGGATGCAATTCATTTTGCCATGCGCATGAGCCGATTTTCCGCCGACGTTGCCCGGGGATCGATCCGGGCGGTTGCCGTTGCCGTCGGCATGGCCGTTTCCATGAGCCTATTGTCTTGTTCCCCGCGCATTCACAAGCAGGGGAGCGAAATAGATGCCGAACGTCTGGCAAAGGTAGAAACAGGCAAGACCAATCGCGATCAGGTTCTGGAAATTCTCGGATCGCCGTCCAACAGCTCCACGTTCGGTTCCGAGGTCTGGTTCTACATCAGCCAGGAGGTCCATGCGACACTGTTCTTCCGCCCCGAAGTGCATGACCGAAAAGTTATCGCCGTCGCTTTCGACGAAGGCGGCGTAGTGAGCGGAATTGAAACCTTTGGCATTGAGGACGGCCGCGTGGTTCGGCCGGTCGACCGTGTCACTCCTACGACCGGGCATGAATTGACCATCTTTGAGCAAGTTCTTGGCAATTTCGGCCGATTCTCAAAAAAGCATAAATCCCAACCCGGCGGCGGGCTCCCCCCCAAAAGCTAGTTGTCCGATAACGGAACCGGCCGCCAGCCCTGTTCGGACCGGCGGCCGGTGTGTCGACCGAGCCGTCCAGCTTAGCCCGCGACGATGGCGAGCAGCAGGATGGCGACGATGTTGATGATCTTGATCATCGGGTTGACGGCGGGCCCGGCGGTGTCCTTGTACGGGTCGCCGACGGTGTCCCCGGTCACGGCCGCCTTGTGGGCGTCCGATCCCTTGCCGCCGTAGTTGCCTTCCTCGATGTACTTCTTGGCGTTGTCCCAGGCGCCGCCGCCCGAGGTCATCGAGATGGCGACGAACAGGCCGGTGACGATGGTGCCAAGCAGCATCGCGCCGACAGCGGCAAAGGCCTGCGCCTTGCCCGCGATCAGGTTGATCACCGCATAAACCACGATCGGCGCCAGGACCGGAAGCAACGAGGGAACGATCATTTCCTTGATTGCCGCCTTGGTCAACATGTCGACGCAGGTGCCGTATTCGGGCTTGGCCTTGCGTTCCATGATGCCTGGGATTTCCTTGAACTGGCGCCGGACTTCGATGACGACCGAGCCTGCGGCGCGGCCGACGGCCATCATGCCCATCGAGCCGAACAGGTAGGGCAGCAGGCCGCCGACGAAGAGGCCAATCACCACATAGGGATCTTGAAGCTGGAAGGAAACCTTCAGATTCGGAAAATAATGCTTCAGGTCCTCGGTATAGGCCGCAAACAGGACCAGTGCGGCCAATCCCGCCGAGCCAATGGCATAGCCCTTGGTCACCGCTTTGGTGGTATTGCCGACTGCGTCCAAGGCGTCGGTGTATTTGCGTACATCCTTGGGCATGTCCGACATTTCGGCGATGCCGCCCGCGTTATCGGTGACAGGCCCGTAGGCATCCAGGGCCACGACCATTCCGGCGAGCGCCAGCATGGTTGTTGCGGCAATGGCGATGCCGTAAAGGCCGCCCAACATGTAGCCGGCAATAATGCCGCCGCAGATAACGATTACGGGCAGCGCGGTCGATTCCATCGAAACCGCCAGTCCTTGGATCACGTTGGTTCCATGGCCGGTGGTCGATGACAACGCCACGCTTTTGACCGGGCGATACTCGGTGCCGGTGTAGTACTCGGTAATCCACACGATCAGGCCGGTGACGGCAAGGCCGACCAGCGCGCAGATGAACAACTGCATGCCGGTGACGCTGCGTCCGGACATCTCGATGGCCTTGTCGAAGCCGATCATCTGCGCCGTGACGACGGCAATCAGCGCCGCCGAAATCACGCCGGACACGATCAGCCCCTTGTAGAGGGCGCCCATGATGCTCTGGCTCGCGCCCAGCTTGACGAAATAAGTGGCGACGATGGACGCCACGATGCAGACCGCGCCGATGACCAGCGGATAGAGCATCATGGTCTCGACCGCGGCGCCCTTGAAGAAGATGGCGCCCAACAGCATGGTGCCGACGGTGGTGACCGCGTAGGTTTCGAACAGGTCGGCGGCCATGCCGGCGCAGTCGCCGACGTTGTCACCGACGTTGTCGGCGATCACCGCCGGGTTGCGCGGATCATCCTCGGGAATACCGGCTTCGACTTTGCCGACCAGGTCAGCGCCGACGTCGGCGCCTTTGGTGAAGATGCCGCCACCCAAACGGGCGAAGATGGAGATCAGGGAGGCGCCGAAGCCCAACGCGACCAGGGCCTCGAGGATGTGGCGCAAGCCTTCGGTTTTGGATGCATCGAACATTCCCTTGAGAACCATGTAATAGCCGGCGACGCCCAGCAACGCGAGCCCGACCACCAGCATTCCGGTGATGGCGCCGGCCTTGAAGGCGATGTCCAGGCCGCCCTCAAGTCCCTTCGATCGGGCGGCCTCGGCGGTGCGCACGTTGGCGCGCACCGAGACGTTCATGCCGACATATCCGGCCAATCCCGAACACACCGCGCCGATGGCGTATCCGATGGCGACCGGAAGTCCCAATCGCCATCCAAGAATAACGCCAATGACCACACCGACTATGGCAATGGTTGTGTATTGGCGGTTGAGGTATGCCCGGGCGCCTTCCTGCACGGCGGCGGAGATTTCCTGCATTCGTTCGTTGCCGGCCGGCGCGGCGAGAACCGAGCGCGCGGTGACAGCGCCATAGACAAGAGCAAGGACGCCGCAGGCGAGAATAAGAAGATTGATGGACATCGATCTGGATCCCTTTTTGCAGTTTTGCTCTTCCGTTCCGTTCGCTTATCGGAAAAAACCGGAATGCGCGGTTCCTCAAGGCTGATTTCGCGGGCGCAAAAATGACAGAAGCGCCTTCGGGTGGCAACAGCTCAGCCATGCGGTGCTTCCAATTTTTTTGCGCTGCAGTATTTTCCTAATATAGTGATTTCTAATGATATTTCCGATCAGCTTTTACCCGACGTATCGTGTACGGACTGGATAAGAACTTGGCGGACCACGCCCTTGCCGTAGATTCTGTCGGCGATCAGTTGCAGGCGGTCTTTAAGCAGGCTGATTTCGAGTCGATCGGCCTCGCGCAGAAGTCGGGGCAGAAAGTCGTATAGATCCCGTAGCGCGGCGTCGGTGAAACGAATCATGTTGCGGCTGACCATGGCGGCTTCTTTTTCGCTGCCGACTTCCAGTTTTGCGCTGATTTGCAAGACGGCCCTGGGTCGATTGTTTTCAATGATGGCGATATTGAGGGGTTCGATATCGACAAAACGAGCGACCCCTCCGCTCCGCGGTTTTGGCTTGGTTTCTGTGGCCTCATCTGACGGCGGCGGCGCGAACGGTCCCAGTTGCATCCATTTCAGCACGCCGACCGTTCCGCCCGAGAACATCAGGACGACCGCAACGACCATCAAAATCACTTTTTGCATGGTGGAACCGATTTCCCTTCGCGCAGGGCATTATCAGCAACCCCGTTAAGGCTGCAAAGCCTTCGTTACGCTAGGCTAGAAGTGCCGCCACCCGGCCCGTTCGAGGGGGATTGCCCGTCCGGCTCGATCCATGACCCGGACCAAAGACTGTCCGCGTTTGGGTAAAACGATTCGCCCGATTTTGGCGATGGGGATACCCAGTTTTCGGGCCAGGGTATGGATCCGTCCGGATTTTTCGGGCGGCGCGGCAAAAGCAAGCTCGTAGTCATCGCCGCCGGTCAGGATGGTTCGCATCAAGCCGGAATTGGCTTTGACCGCGGTGCGTCCGGCGGGAGAAAGCGGAATGCGATCGCTTTCGATCTGCGCCGAAACATTTGCCGTCTCGCAGATGTGACCGAGGTCAGCGACCAGGCCGTCGGAAACGTCGATTGCGGCATGGGCCAGGCCGATCAAGCCCGTTCCCAGGGCGATTCTTGGGCTCGGCCGATGATAACGGGCCTTGAGCGCGCGGGCGTACCGGCCGGGCAGGCTTAAACGGTTTTGCAGGACATGAAGGCCCAGAACTCCGTCGCCAATGGTGCCGGAAACATAAATATCATCGCCCGGTTTAGCGCCGCCGCGGTGAAGTTCCTTGCCTGCTTGAACCACGCCCAACGCGGTGACGGTAAAGCAAGCCGGCCCAGGCGTGGCTACCGTATCGCCGCCGACCAGAGTTATGCCGAATATATTCTGTTCGCGCTTCAGGGTTCGGGCAAAGCGGCCTATCCATTCCGCGTCGACCCTTTTGGAAAAGGCGGCAGTGAGAAGATACCAACGGGGTTCAGCCCCCATTGCCGCAAGGTCGGATAGGTTCACACGCAGGAGTTTGGGCGCGATGTCCTCGGGTTTCGCGTCGGCGAGAAAATGCACCCCGGCGACCAAACAATCAGTTGTTGCGACCAGCCGCCGTTTGGGCGGAAGGGCCAGGATGGCGGCATCGTCGAGCAGGCGAAGGGCGCCCTTCTCCCCCGTCGCCAGGGGACGAAAGAAACGCGCGATTATTTCGAATTCATCCGGCTTGCGCCGGCTTTGCTTCACCATGGCCGTTTCCGTTACGCAGGTTCTTGGCAACCTTATCCAAGATGCCGTTGACCAGGGACGGTTCGCGTCCGTCGAAGAACGCGTGGGCGATTTCGACATATTCGTTGAGGATCGTGGCGGTAGGCACGTCAGGGCGGGCGCGCAGTTCGTATGCGCCCGCGCGCAGGATAACCCGCAGGATGGCTTCCATCCGATCAAATGGGGTTCCCTCGATCGACAGAACGCAGGAAATAGTTGTATCCAGTTCCGAGAGACGCGAAGAAACGCCCTGCACGAGTTCCTCAAGGAACGGCGCGTCGGGGGCGACCAGGGGAATATCGGCCTCCCCGGTCTCGCCGCCAGCCTTGGAAAGCGGCCAGCGTCGTGACAAAAATTCTGCCAGGACGGCAGAAGCCGGAATTCCGGTTATTTCCATTTCATAGAGAGCCTGGACCGCCGCCAGCCGTGCGGCGCTCCGTTTGCCGCCGCTGCCAGATCGGGCGGTCATCGCAATCCCTTTTTCAGGGTCATCATCGCCAGGCAGGCCTTGACCGCCTCGGCGCCCTTGTTCTTTTTGTTCGGCGCGGCGCGCTCCTGGGCCAAGGCATAATTCGGGCAGGTCAAGATGCCGAAACCAATTGCCAAACCGTCCTCGGTCGTCAAATCCATGATCGCGCGGCTGACCTCGCGGCAGATATGGTCATAATGTTCGGTCTGACCGCGGATGACGCACCCAAGCGCCAGATACCCACTGTAGCGCTTGCCTTTTCTGGATCGTGCGATCCAGCGGATTGCGGCGGGGACTTCAAAGGAGCCAGGAACCGAGATCCGCTCGTATGAAACGCCCGCGGCGCGTAATGCTGCCGTCGCGCCCTCGGCCAGGTCGTCGGCGATATCCTCATAGAATCGACCCTCGACGATGAGGACCGGCAATTCGGCCTTTCCACCTTTTTGCGGCGATGGTTTAGATGCGGAACGGGAAACGGTGCGGGGCATGTGGGAATCCATCCAAGTCCGATCAGGAATTACGCACGAAGGGGGCGCTGGCCGGCAACCCTCAGGCCCCATCCTTCCAGTCCGATGATGGTCCGCTTGGTGTTGGAGAGCAAGAGCATCTCCTTGATGCCGAGATCGAGAAGGATTTGCGCGCCAACACCGTAATCGCGCAATTCGCTGCCTTCCGGCTTGATTTTGTCCAATCGGCCTTGAATCCGTTCGGACAGGGCGGCGCGGTGTGGTTCCCGAATCAGCACGATGACGCCGCGACCTTCCGCGCCGATCAGGCGCATGGCCTGATGCAGGTCGGCCGCCTTGCCCGATGTCGTATCGCCCAGCACGTCATCGAGAACATTGAGGGCGTGCATGCGGACCAGAACGGGCCCGTCGGCGGTGACATCGCCTTTGATCAGGGCAATGTGTTCGGCATAGGCCACGGTATTGACGTAAACGGCCATTCGGAACTTCCCGCCGTGGATGCTGTCCAGTTCGCAATCCAGTCGACGTTCGACGATGCGGTCGTGGCGGAGCCGATACGCGATAAGGTCGGCGATGGTTCCGATCTTGAGGCCGTGGCGTTGGGCAAATTCGACAAGGTCGGGCAATCTGGCCATGGTGCCGTCCTCGTTCATGATTTCGCAGATTACGCCGGACGGGTTCAAGCCGGCCAGACGCGCGATATCGACGGCAGCCTCGGTGTGTCCGGCGCGGACCAGTACGCCGCCGTCGCGTCCTTCCAGCGGAAAAATGTGGCCGGGCGTGGCGATGTCGGTGTGGTCTTTGGTCGGGTCGATGGCTGTCGCGATCGTGCGGGCCCGGTCGGAGGCGGAAATGCCGGTTGTCACGCCTTCTCGCGCTTCGATGGAAACAGTGAACGCCGTCTGATGGCGGGATGCGTTGTGGCGGGCCATGGGCGGCAGTTGCAGTTCGCGGACCCGCTGCGAGGAAAGCGAAAGGCAGATCAATCCGCGGCCGTACTTGGCCATGAAGTTGACGGCTTCCGGTGTCGCCATCTGCGCCGGAATCACCAGATCGCCCTCATTCTCGCGCTCCTCGTCGTCAACGAGGATGAACATCCGGCCGTTGCGGGCTTCCTCGATGATTTCGTTGATGGGCGACAGATATTGCCGATGCGGCACGGGGTCAGTCCTTCTCCAAAAGACGTGCAACATACCGCGCAAGGGGGTCGATTTCCAGATTCACCGCGCCGCCGGCTACAACTCCGCCCAGGGTCGTCATCCGGCGGGTATGGGGAATGAGGTTAACTCCAAACTGTCGGCCTTCGACCTGATTAACGGTCAGCGATACGCCATCGAGCGCGACCGAGCCCTTGGCCGCGATGAAGCGGGACAAATGGGCGGGCACCTCGAAGACCATGCGGATAGATTCCCCCTCCTCCCGCTTGTCCGTCAGGTACGCAACGCCGTCCACGTGACCGGTGACGATATGCCCGCCCAGTTCGTCTCCTGCCTTCAGGGCACGCTCGAAGTTCACCGGCTGTCCCGTCCGCCAGTTGCCAAGCGTGGTTTTGGCGAGAGTCTCGGCCGAGACCTTGGCGGCGAACCAGCCTGGCCCCTTGTCGATTACAGTCAGGCATGTGCCCGAGCAGCAAACCGATGCGCCGATCGCCATGTCGGCCATATTCAATCCGGTCTCGAATTCGAAACGTGCATCACCTTCGGGTTTGATAGTCCGAACGCGGCCCAGATCGGTGATGATTCCCGTAAACATGGTCTTCTATTGATCCATTCGACGGAGTATGACAAGGCCGTCCTCGCCGACCGACTGGCGGGACAGGGGCTCGAAGCGGGGCATGGCCCCGATCGAGGGCAAGGCCATCGGGCCGATGGCGGGACGTCCGTCGCCGCCCAGGACGGCCGGTGCCTGGAACCAGGCGATGCGGTCCACCCTGTCGGCCTTGAAAAACGCGGCGGCGATCGTTCCCCCGCCTTCGACCAGGATGCGGGTTATTCCCCGCTTGCCCAGTTCATCCAGGACGGCGCGAATATCGGGACGGCCTTCGACATCGCCGTCGCACAGGATCAATTCGCGGCCCTCGGCGGCTTGAAAACCATGGAGGTTCGACGCGTGTTTCTTGGCGCAGACGAACCAGGTTGGAATCGCCGGGCTGGCGGTGCGGTAGATATTTTTAGCCCACAGATCCGGTTGAGGGCGACCGATCAAAACGATGCGCACCGGCTGGCGCCCGGCGAACCCGGGTAAACGGCATGTCAGTGCCGGATCGTCGGCCAGGGCCGTTCCCGCGCCGATCAGGATCGCGTCGTGTTCGGCGCGCAAAAGGTGGGCGCGTGCCCGGGCGACATTGCCGGTAATCCATTTGCTTTCGCCGCTCTCGGTGGCGATGCGCCCGTCCAACGTCGAAGCGAGTTTGAGCGTTACCAGCGGCCGTCCTTCGCGCGTGCGCATGAAAAATCCGGCATTTATCTCCTCGGCCTCGAGGGTTTCGACGCCCAACGCGATTTCGATTCCTGCGACGGCCAACTGCTTCAAGCCCCGGCCGGAAACGCGCATATCCGGATCTTCGATAGCGGCAACCACGCGTGTTACGCCGGCGGCAATCAGGGCCTCGGCGCAAGGCGGGGTTTGGCCGTGGTGGGCACAAGGCTCGAGGGTGACGTAAGCAGTGGCGCCTCGCGCTGCTGGCCCGGCGCGGCGAAGGGCTTCGGTTTCTGCATGAGGGCGGCCGGCCGGTTGCGTCCAGCCTCGACCGACCACACGCCCCGCCAGTCCGCCGGCGTTTTCCCCCGCCTCTTCCTCGCGCACGATCAGGCAGCCGACCGCAGGGTTCGGCCAGACGTTGCCCAATCCCCGGCGCGCCAGAAGAAGCGCCGAGCGCATGTTGAGGGAATCCCGCGCCTCGCGCGTGCTGTTACCGATTGTCGCCAAGCTTGCCCACAAATTCCTCGAAATCCTTTGCCTCGCGGAAATTGCGGTAAACCGAGGCGAAGCGGACATAGGCGACCGGGTCCAACTCCTTGAGCTGATCCATGACCATCTCGCCCACCACCTTGGTCGGGATTTCATTTTCTCCAAGCGTTTCCAGGCGCCGCTGGATGCTGTTGACCAGGCGTTCGATCCTCTCGTCCTCGACAGGACGCTTGCGTAGCGCGATTTTCAGAGAACGCAGGAGCTTCTCGCGGTCGAAGGGAACCTTCTCGCCAGTGCTTTTTACGACCATCAATTCGCGCAGCTGGATGCGCTCGAAGGTCGTGAAGCGCGACCCGCAGGCCGAGCAGTACCGCCGCCGGCGAATGGCGGCATTGTCCTCGGTCGGACGCGAGTCCTTCACTTGGGCATCTTCATGGCCGCAGAACGGGCAACGCATGGTCTTGATCCTCCCCTTGGGCGATTTCTTCTTCCGTTCGCCCGATTGAACGCTGGGTTAAACCTCGGGATAGATGGGAAACCGTCGGCAAAGCTCGGAAACCTTTTTGCGCGCGTCGGCCTCGGCTTTGTCGTTGTTTTCGCCGTTGGCGGCAAGTCCCTCGAGCACATCGGAGATCATGGTGCCGATTTGACGGAACTCGGCAACACCGAAGCCACGCGTGGTGCCGGCGGGTGTGCCCAGGCGGATGCCCGACGTGACCATTGGTTTTTCCGGATCGAAGGGAATGCCGTTTTTGTTGCAGGTCATATGGGCGCGATCCATTGCCGCCTCGGCGGCCTTGCCGGTAATCTTTTTCGGACGCAGGTCCACTAGCATCAAATGCGAATCCGTTCCACCGGATACGATGGCAAATCCCCGATCCAACAGCGTCTGGGCCAGGGCTTTGGCATTGTCGACCACGGCTTTGGTGTAGGTCTTGAACTCCGGCCGCAGTGCTTCGCCGAAAGCGACCGCCTTGGCGGCGATGACGTGCATCAAAGGACCGCCTTGGGTGCCCGGGAACACGGCCGAGTTCAGCTTCTTGGCCAATTCGGGATCATTGGTCAGGATCATGCCGCCGCGGGGCCCGCGCAACGTCTTGTGTGTGGTGGTGGTGGTGATGTGGGCGTGGGGAACCGGGTTCGGGTAGACGCCTGTGGCGGCAAGGCCCGCAAAATGCGCCATGTCCACCATGAAATAGGCGCCGACGGAATCCGCAATCTTGCGGAAACGGGCAAAATCAATAACGCGGGGATACGCCGATCCGCCTGCGATGATCAGTTTCGGTTTATGTTCGCGGGCCATGCGTTCGACCTCATCGAAATCGATCAGGGCGTCTTCGCGCCGCACACCGTACTGGTAGGCCTTGAACCACTTGCCGGACATGGCAACGGGGGCGCCATGGGTCAGGTGTCCGCCGGCGGCCAGCGACAAGCCAAGAATGGCGTCGCTGGGCTGCAAAAGGGCCATCATCACCGCGCCATTGGCTTGGGCGCCGGAATGGGGCTGAACATTGGCGAATTCGCATCCGAACAGCTTCTTGGCCCGCTCGATGGCGAGATTTTCCGCGATATCGACGAATTCGCAGCCGCCATAATACCGCTTGGCCGGTAGGCCTTCGGCGTATTTGTTGGTCAGGATCGACCCCTGGGCCTCCATGACCGCGCGTGAAACGATATTTTCCGACGCAATCAATTCGATCTGATCGCGCTGACGCACCAGTTCCTTGCCGATGGCGGCGAAAATCTCAGGGTCGTGTTGGGCCAGCCGTTCGGTGAAAAAGCCGGATGAGGACGAAGCAGCAGACATGATTTCTCCTTGGAATCTTTTTTTGGTTTCAGGCTCGGTCCGGTAAAGACAGCTTTGCCACGCGCCGGGCGTGGCGTCCGCCTTCAAATTCAGTGGCGAAAAACACCCGCAGACAGTCGCGGGCGGTATCGGGCCCGATCATTCGTCCGCCGAAGCAGATGACGTTGGCGTCGTTGTGCAAGCGGCACATGCGGGCGCCAAGCGCGTCGTGAATCAGGGCCGCGCGCACTTCGGGATATCGGTTGGCGGCGATCGAGATGCCGATGCCGCTGCCGCAGACCAAAACGCCGCGCTTTGCCTTTCCGGCGCGAATCGAGTCGGCGAGCTTATAGGCAAAATCGGGGTAGTCCACGGATTCCGTTCCTTCGGTGCCGAGATCAAGGACGGCGAAGCCGAGATCACCAAGCTCCTTCTTGAGCAAGGATTTGAGTTCGACGCCGCCGTGATCGCAGGCGATGGCAACGGTTTCGGGCATGGGCTTTGACGACCTGGGGCTTTGACAACCTAATGGAATTCCCGGATTCGCCCGCGTAAGGGGGCCGGATTAGATACCATATGTCGAAAGCCACTGCCAACCGGCCACAAGGGCATGGCGGAACGCCTATCTATTGGGGGTTTTCAGGGGGTTATCGTGAAAGCAAAAAACCGGCGGTCCCCGTGATCGCGTCACGAAAGACCGCCGGAATTAAGCCTCACCCCCGTTTCGGAGGTTGGAATGCTCAGTTCAGGTA
>Ga0194120_10008633_pt1 | contig 13343 bp, 16 predicted proteins | sample TA2MahCa65mmetaG_FD_148642 | JGI IMG/M metagenome (GOLD analysis project Ga0194120, IMG submission 148642) | Freshwater microbial communities from Lake Tanganyika, Tanzania - TA2015019 Mahale Deep Cast 65m | ecosystem: Environmental > Aquatic > Freshwater > Lake | place: Tanzania: Lake... | reverse complement strand
GTCGGCTCATCATCGACATTGACGAATTCTGGAAGGCGCTCGGGGACGAGGCTTTTCGCGATCTCGCCAATAACAAGCTCAAGACCATCCGCAAGCAGAATGGCGTGATGGTCTTCGGCACACAGTCGCCGCGCGACGCGCTGGCTTCCCCTATTGCGCATACGATCGTCGAACAGTGCCCGACGCAAATCTTTTTGCCCAATGCGCGGGGGACGCGCGCCGACTATGTCGACGGCTTTCATCTGACCGACGCCGAGTTCCGGCTGATTAGGCAAGAACTTTCGCCGGAAAGCCGGCGTTTCCTGATCAAGCAGGGACATTTCTCCGTCGTCGCCAAGCTCGATCTTTCCGGCTTCGACGACGAACTCGCGGTGCTCTCGGGACGAACAGAGACCGTCGAACTGCTTGACCGTATCCGCCATGAAAGCGGTGATGATCCGGCGCGTTGGCTGCCGATCTTTCATGCCGAACGAAGGAAAGCCCTATGACGCTGATACGAACTGTCGCAACCGCGCTTTACCTCCTCCTCGCCTCCCCTGCCCTTGCGCAAGTCGTTTTCGATCCGAGCGTCTTCGCGCGGCAGCTCGATCAATTGGTCGAGATGAAAAGGCAGGTTGATACGCTGACCTCGCAGCTGCAGGTCGCGCGCGATCAATTGGGTGAAGCCAAGCGTCTCTATGACAGCTTTAACAAGCTCACCAATGTCAATGACGTCGGCGCTTTGCTCAATACGCCGCAATTTCGCAAAGTGTTGCCGCCGCAATTTTCCGAAATCGAACGACTGGTTTCAGGGCAAGGCGGCGGCTCCTTCGCCACTACGATCGACCAATATCTCACCGAAAACCGCGCCTATGCCGGAAGCGGCGCGAACTCTTATTACCAAAGCGAACTCGACCGCATCGCGCGCCAGACCGGCGCAAAACACTCGCTTGGCCAAGCCGTTTATGACGCGGCGTCGCAGCGCATCGACGCGCTCGACGAACTACGCCGGCGCGTCGGTTCAGCCACGACGGCGAAGGAAGCGCTCGATCTTTCGGCGCGGCTGCAAGCCGAACAGGCGCTGCTGCAAAATGACGTCTTGCGCCTGCAGGGTCTCGCCATGATCCAGCAGGCGCGCGCCGATATGGACGCGCAGCGCGAGCGCGAGAAACAACGCCAACTCGTCGATGAAATGAAGGCCGCCCTCAAATGAAGCACAAATTCTCTTGCATCTTCCCGGCTCTCATCGCTGTGGTGCTCCTCACCGGCTGCGGCAAGGAAGAGACCCAGCCGAAAGACGCGCCGGCGCCGCCCGCAACTTCCGACACGGCGTCCCCGACGCCTGAAAAAACCGTCTCCTGGTTCATGAGCAATCGCGAGGAGATGAAGCGCATCCTCAAGGCCTGCAAGGACAATCCCGGCGCGCTTTCGAAGACGCCTGATTGCGTCAACGCCAACGCCGCCCGCGACAAGCTGATCGTCCAGGAAATGAAGGATGCGGTGAAGGGCGGGCCCAAATGACGCTCAATGTCTTCGACAGCTTTTTGCAGGAATTCGAGCAGCCGATCACGAATTTCGTTTCGTCATCGGCGGCCAATCTCGCGGCTTACGTCAACGGCCCGCTGCGCGTCGCGGTGATGCTCTATGTCGTTCTTTACGGATTCGCAGTCATGCGCGGCGCGATTGTCGAGCCGATCGGCGAATTCGCCTTCCGCTCGATGCGGATCGTGCTGATCGTTCTCCTCGCCACCAATTCTTCGGCCTTCCAGCATTATGTGACGGGCCTCTTCTTCGAGTCGCTCCCCAAGGAAATCGGCAACGCGATCGCGGGCTCAGGTCTCAACGTCAATTCGGGGCAGCCCTTCGATCAATTGCTCTCCAAGGGGATCGAGGTCGCCAATAAAATCTATGACGAAGCGGGGCTGACCAATATCGCGCCAGCGCTGATTGCCGCCATTCTTCTCGTCTTCGTCGCTGTCGGCTCCTTCCTGCAATTCGCGGTGCTGCTTTACGCCAAGATCGGGCTTGGCATCGTCATTGCGCTCGGCCCGCTCTTTATCGCGCTGGCGCTTTTCGACGCGACGCGCCCCTTTGCCGAAAGCTGGGTGCGGCAGGTCGCGAATTTCCTGATCCTGCTCGTGCTCGTCGTCGCCCTTGTCGGGCTGATGGTTTCAACCGTCGGCGGCTTTATCGACAAATTCGGGACGAACGCCGCCTCGACCGGCGAAATGCTCGTCGGCGCCGTGGCGATTTCCGCGGTGCTCGGCCTTTCCGGCCATATCGCCCTGCAACTGCCGACGATCGCCGGCGGTCTTGCCGGCGGCGGCGCCTCGCTCGCAAGCCGGCTCGTGACAAGAACCCTCATCGCCAATGCGGCGGCCGCGGCGGGCGGCGCCTATGCCGGCGCGCATTGGTCGGTGAGACGCAGCATGTCGGCGGTCCAGACGCGCCGTCAGGGCGGCAGCATTCAGCGCGCGTGAACTTTGAACGAGACGCGGCGGCGAGCGCGCCGACAAGGAGGCCAAAAGCAATGTGGCGTCGATTGATGTTTCTTTGGCTTGCGGCGACCCTTGGCGGCTGCTCAGGTTTCTCCAGCGCGCCGCCTTCATGCGACGGCATGGCGCGTCGTCCGCTGAATCGCTCAATGTGGGACTGGGAGAATGTGCCAGCTTCCGCCCCGCCTTCCCTGCCCTTGATGCGCCGCGCCGACGCCGAATCTCCCCTGCGCGTCGCCAAAGCGACGAACGACGCGATCAAAGCGCACCCTCACCCGCCGCGCTTTGATATCGCCGCCTCCACGCGCGCCTGCGGCAGGGAGGGCTGAGATGATCCGCGCCGATGAATTGCAGACCTATTTCGACAATGCCCGCCGCTGGGAGCAGGACCTGCTTCTCTCGGCGCAGCGCTCGAAACGCATCGCCTGGATCGTCGCGGCGAGCGCCTGCGCGCTCGCGGTCGTTTCGGTCGGCGCCGTCGCGGCATTGGCGCCGCTCAAAACCGTCGAACCTTTCGTTATTCGCGTCGACAATTCGACCGGGATCGTCGAGACGCTCGCGGCGCTGAAGGAAACGCCGGCGCGCTATGACGAAGCCGTCACCAAATATTTTCTCGCCCGCTATGTGCGCGCCCGCGAAGGTTTCTCCGCCGCCGAGGCCGAAACGAATTTTCGCGCCGTCTCGCTCCTTTCGGCGCCGCCCGAACAGGCGCGTTTCGCCGCCTGGTATCGCGGCTCGAATCCCGAAAGCCCGCAGGTTCTGCACGGCAAGTTCGGCGTCGCGACGGTGCGCGTCAAGGCGATCTCGCTCCTCAGCGATAATGTCGCCTCGGTCCGATACCTCACTGAAAGCCGCAAGGGCGACGAGACGCGCACGACGCATTGGATCGCGACGCTCACCTTCGCTTACGTCAATGCGCCGATGGCTTCGACCGACCGGCTGATCAATCCGCTCGGCTTTCAGGTTTCAGAATATCGCGCCGATCCGGAGGCGCTGCCATGAGTCGCGGCTTTCTCCTCCTTCTCACGGCGCTCGCCAGCGCGGCGCTGCTTTGGTCACCCGCGCGCGCCCTTCAGCAGCCCGCCGCCGGGCAGCGCGATGCGCGCATGCGCATGGTCGCCTATGACCCCGTCAATGTCGTCAAGGTCAATGGCGTTATCCGCGCCTCGACCCAGATCATTTTCGCCGACGAAGAAGAAATCGCCCATGTCGCGATCGGCGATTCCGTCGCCTGGGAAGTGGCCCCGGCGGGATCAATTCTGTTTCTAAAACCCCGCGAAAAACATCCCGCCACCAATTTGCAGGTCGTCACGACGCGGCCGGACGGGCGCAAGCGCTCCTATCAGTTCGAACTGACGATCTCGGAAAGTTCGCTTTCCGAAGGCTATTTCGTCGTACGCTTTGTCTATCCCGGCGACGAAAATGAACGCCGCCGCCTGGAAGCAAACGCCCGCGAGGGCGCCCGTGAAGGGGCCCTGATCGACCAATCATTTGGCGCTTCACGGATGAACGGCGTGCGCAATTGGCGTTTCTCGGCGCAGGGTTCGGTCGATCTCGAACCCGAAGCGGTTTTCGATGACGGCAAAGAGACGACCTTTCGTTTTGCCGGAAATCGCGAAATCCCGGCGATTTATCTCATCGCTTCCGACGGCGCCGAGACGCTCGCCGCAAAAGACGTGCATGGCGAATTGGTGACAGTCCATGCGACGGCGCGAGAATTCCGATTGCGCAAAGGAGGCGACGTTCTCTGCGTCTTCAACGAGGCTTTCGATCCTGTCGGCGTCAATCGCCGCACCAGGACGATGAGCGACGGCGTGCTGCGACTGCCGAAATCGCCAACGCCAGCAAGATCACGCTCGGGAGCGACGCCATGACTGACGCGCAACATGAGACGCTCCCCGGCGAGCGCGGCATCACACCCGTCGCTGGAACGGAGGCCGAGAAGAAAGTCTCCTTGCAGCGCGGCCTTGGCGCCGCAGCGCTGACCGCCTTCGCCATGCTGATCATCTGGGGCACCTGGAAGGGCGAAAAGCCGGCAAACGATCCGGCGCAAAAGAAACTCGCCATCCGGCAGGCGGCGGCGTTTGAACCGGCCAAGGAGCCGCCAAAGCCCAGTCTCACTGACGTCACCGGCGCGATCCCGCATACGGCGCCTGCGGTCCTCCCGGCCCCTGTCACCGATCAGCTGATGGAGAGCGCCCGCCGCGCGCCAGTCCTCGCTTACAGCAAACAGGGACAAATGGGCCGCGCCGCCCGCGACCAGACCGGAACTGTCGACCCGAACGCCTATGCGCTTGGCCTCGGCGAGGCGCAGCCGAGAAACGAGCTTCTCGACAAGCTCAAACCAACGTCGCTCGACGGCGTGCGCGCCGCGCGTCTTCCCAATCGCAATCTTATCGTCACGCAAGGAACGTCGATCCCCTGCGTGCTCGAGACCGCCATGTCGTCCGACGTGCCGGGTTTTGTCTCCTGCGTGGTCCTGCGTGACGTCATGTCCGATTCCGGCAATGTCGTGCTGATGGAAAAGGGAACGCAGATCGTCGGCGAATATCGCGGCGATTTGCGGCGCGGTTCGCAGCGCCTCTTCGTGCTCTGGACCCGCGCGAAAACTCCGACAGGGGTTATCGTCGCGCTTTCTTCGCCCGCGACCGACGCGCTGGGGCGCGCCGGCTTTGACGGCGAAGTCGATAATCATTTCTGGCAGCGTTTTGGCGCGGCGTTGCTGCTGTCCATCGCTGGCGACGCCTCGGCGATCGGACGCCAGCAGCTGCAAAATAACGAAATCCAGATCAATAATTCGACAGGAGCGGCGAATAACGCCGCCGCGATCGTCGTCGACCGCTCGATCAATATCCCGCCGACACTGACCAAGAACCAGGGCGAACGCGTCAATGTCTTCGTCGCCCGCGATCTCGATTTTTCGAGCGTCTATAAGCTGCGTCGCATCGAGCCGCCTCGTCATAGTGACAGCACGCCATACGCCTTCGAGCCGACGCGCGCTTTGGTGACAAAGCCGTGAGTGGAAACGGCTCACGGCTCGTCCTCGAACGCTATCTCGAGCCGCTCGCGCCCTATCTCGCGGAAGAGAGCGCGACCGAAATCGTCGTCAATCGTCCCGGCGAAATTTTCGTCGAAGGCCCGACGGGCTGGAGCCGGCACGAGGCGGCGGCGCTGACCGACGATCACCTCAAACATCTTGCGACCGCCGCCGCCGGCTTCACCCGCCAGGATATCAGCGCCGAGCGCCCGATCGTCTCGACAACGCTGCTCAAGGACGAGCGCTGTCAGATCGTCGTCCCGCCCGCCGTGCCGGCCGGAACGCTGAGTCTCACGATCCGAAAAGCGTCAGGCCTGTCGCTGACGCTCGACCGGCTGCAACAGGCACAGCTCTTCGATGAGGTGCGCGCGGCAAGCGAAGAGCTATCCGCGGATGAACATCGGCTACTCGCCTTAAAGGAAGCCGGCGCGTGGCGGGAATTTCTGGAGCTCGCCGTCAAAACACGCCGCAATATTCTGATTTCCGGGGCGACGGGCTCGGGCAAGACCACACTGTCCAAGGCGCTGATTGCGACGATCCCAGCGCATGAACGATTGATCGCCATCGAAGACGCCGCCGAACTCGTCATCCCGCATCAAAACTGTGTGCGGCTGCTCTATTCGAAGGACGGACAGGGCCTCGCCAGGGTCGGCCCACGCGAACTTCTAGAATCGTGTCTGCGCATGCGCCCCGACCGCATTCTCCTTCAGGAGCTGCGCGACGGCGTCGCCTTCTTTTATCTCAGAAACGTCAATTCCGGGCATCCGGGATCGATCACCACCGTCCATGCCGACAGCGCCCGTCTCGCCTTCGAGCAGCTGACCCTGCTCGTCAAGGAAAGCGCCGAAGGGCGCGATCTGCATCGCGACGATATTCGCTCGCTCCTCCTGCTCCTCGTCGACGTCGTCGTGCAAATGCAAAAGCGTGACGGGCGCTATCGCATCACGGAAATCTATTATGATCCTCTTCGAAAGCGCGAACAGGCGCGTTAGAGCGGCTGCGCTCGCCGCCCTCGCGGCGGCGGCTGTGGCGCTCTTTCTCGTGACCGCCTCGAATGTTCTGCTCCTCGGGCTGCGCGCCCATGACGGCGGCTTGCACTTTTTGGAGATCGCGCAGTCCTGGCCGCATTACGGCGCCGACAAGCGCCTCGACCGCTGGCTGACGCTCTCGACCCTTGCCGGACTCATCGCCGCCTTCGGCCTCGCCGGCGCGGTCCTTCGCCGCCGCCCCCCTCCCCTTCACGGCAAGGCGAACTTCGCCAATGAGCGCGAGATCGACACAGCGGGCTTGCGCGCCAAACAGGGGCTGCTGCTGGGCCGCAAGGATAACCGGCTCCTCTGCTTTGGCGGTGCCGAACATGTTCTCGTCTATGCGCCGACCCGCACCGGCAAGGGCGTCGGCTATGTGATCCCCAATCTTCTGAATTGGCCGGATTCCGTCGTCGTGCTCGACGTCAAAAAGGAGAATTTCGAAAAATCCGCCGCCTTTCGCGCCGCCCATGGTCAGGAGGTCTTTCTCTTCGATCCTCTCAATGAGACTGGCCGCACGGCGCGCTATAATCCCTTGTCCTATGTGCGCAGCAACACGGACGATCTTTATGACGATCTGCAGCGCATCGCGGTGATGCTGTTTCCGTCCGAGAGCCGCGGCGATCCCTTCTGGTTTGAATCCGCCCGCTCCGCTTTCGTCGCGATCGGCGGTTATGTCTCGGAGACGCCGGGCCTTCCCTTCACCATTGGCGAAATTCTGCGCCAGCTTTCATCGACCCATGATTTGAAAAAGCATTTCGAAAAGATCATCGAGGCGCGAAAATCCGGTCCTTCGCCGCTCTCGCGCCATTGCGTCACAGCGCTGCATGATTTTCTCGCGGCGTCCGAAAATACGATGAACTCGGTGCGCAAAACCGTGACGGCGCGTCTGGGGCTATGGCTCAATCCGCGCATTGACGCGGCGACGGCGGAGAACGACTTTGACTTGCGGCTGTTGCGCCAGCGGTCCATGTCGATTTATCTTGGCGTCACCCCCGACAATCTCGATCGCTTAAGCCCACTCCTCAATCTCTTTTTCCAACAGGTCGTCGATCTCAATACCCGTGAATTGCCGGAGCAAAATCCAAAGCTCAATCGCAAGCTCCTTCTGCTCCTCGACGAATTCGCGGCGCTCGGCAATGTTCAGGTGCTTGCCAAATCCGTCGCCTTTCTCGCGGGCTATGGGGTACGGCTGTTGACGGTCATTCAAAGCCCGGCGCAGCTTCGCGCCATCTATGGCGTCGATCTGACGAAAAACATCATCACCAACCACGCCGTCGAAGTCGTCTTCGCCCCCAAGGAGCAGGATGTCGCAAATGAACTCTCGGAGCGCATCGGCTATGACACGGTGAAAGCGAAAAGCAGCAGCGGCCCGAAGGGCCTCGCCAGGCGGGCGATCAGCGAGACCGTCTCCGAGCAGCGCCGCGCTTTGATGCTGCCGCAGGAATTAAAGCTCCTGCCCAAATCCAAAGCGATCCTCCTGATGGCGGGCGTGCCACCGATCATCGCCGAGAAAATCGTCTATTACCAGGATAAGGCCTTTATCGAACGCGTGCTGCCGGCGCCGCGGCTCGAAGCGCCAAAGGGCCGTTCAACGGCTTTGCTCGATGCTGAAATCAAGGAGCTTCGCTCAGAAGTCGCGGAGCTGCGCGCTGTCTTTCGATCGCGCCCCTTGCGCGATGACGAGATCGCCGATCCGTCGACGATTCCGTCGGACGCGACCTTCGATTTTGGCGAAATCGACGTCAATCTGGAAGGCCTCTCGGAAGAGGAGATGAAGGCCTGGACGCTGAACTATATCGACGCCCAGGCGATTGAACCCGCGAAACGTAAATCGAGAGGCGCAAGACATGGCTGAGTCTGATGGCGAATTCTCGATCGAGCGCGTCGCAACCGGCAATAACGATCGCGAACAGGAAGAAGCGGCGACGACGCGCCAACCCCATGGACGCGACTCTGATGAGGTTCAAACGGCCGACGCGGCCTCTCTCGAAGCCGAAGCGCGCCGCGACGACGCCTTTCCAGCAATGCTTCGGCGAAAATATTTTGTCGTCGCCGAGGAGAAGGGAAAGCAAGACGCCGCCCGCTTCTATGCCGATGAACGCGGCGAATATCTCGCCTTCAAGCTCGCCGAGAATCGGTTGACGACGCGCCTGACCGCCCCGGAAGTGATCCGCGATATGATCGCCGTCGCGGAGCATCGGGACTGGGCGACGCTGCATGTTCACGGGTCCACCGAGTTTCGTCGCGAAGCCTGGCTCGAGGCCAACGCGCGGGGCATCACCGTCAAGGGCTATGAACCCACAGTGCTCGATCGGGAAGCGCTCGCGAGTCGGCGTGCGGCGCGCCAACGCTATGCAGGCCGGCAGAATGCGCGGCGCCAAAGTTCTGAGGGCAAGCGGCCGTCACCCGATCGTGCGAGAACCGGCGACCGGGCTGTGAGCAACGTGACAGCGATCGACCCGGCGAAGCGGCGTAATGATCGACGCGAAGCGGCGGCGGACAATTGGCGTTCAAGAGCGGCGCGCTTTCGAAGCGTGGATCGGCGAGCCGCCGTCCGGGATGCGGAGCTTGTCGGCGCAGCATCGCAACTCGTGATGATCGAGAAAGCGCTAAAGCGCGCGTTTCCAAACGACCGCGACGCGCGCGAAAGAATCATGGACGCGGCGAAAGAGCGAATCGCCGACCATCTTGAACAGGGTCGCAGTTTCAACCGCGCGTCAGTTCGCGAGCGAACGCCACTTGACCGAAATCATCACGAGCACGACGACATGCGTCAATCGCTTGAACACGTTCAAGAGAGGATGCGTCAGCGCGAGCGTTGAAGAGGATTGCCCTTGCGACCGGTTTGGAGCGGATCGGCTAACCCTATTTGGGAACTTTGCGCTTTGACGCCCTGGCGCTTTCCAGACGCGCGATCAAATCAACCGGCCTGACCTTCATGGCGAGCGCCAGCTCGATGAATTCGATCACGTCGAGCCGCCGCTCTCCGCATTCGACTTTCGCGACGAAAGATTGCGGCTTCCCCAATCTCGCGGCGACCGCAGCCTGAGTCAGTCCGCGCGATTGGCGCGTCTTGACCAGCAACTCCAGTAGCTGTCGCTGACGCGGCGATCGGAGCGATTTGGCCATCGCGGACGAACTCGAAAGGGATAAGTTCGTCGCGATAATCCGATTTTGGAATTATCCCATTTTAGGATATTCGCTTGGGCCTGCCGGCTGCGCGGCGCTCCTTTGCTGCAGCGCCAATTGCGCGGCGGCCAAATTATGCTCTAAGTATCAAACCCTTGGCCGGAATCGGAATCATGGAAGAAAGCGCTGACCGGGAAGCGAAGGCCGCTACGGCCTTACGCGCCTATCGCGACGCGCTCGCCAGGGCCGAAGTTCTCGAAGGGCAAGAAGGTGTCGCGCGGCGCGCGCTCGCCGATTGGCTGCGCCGGCTCAAGCAGCCCAAGTCTAAGGGTGGCGCGCTTGATCGCCGGGCGGCAACAGAACAGGGGCAGGCCGCGATCTCAAAATTGCATGAAGCCCGTCTTGCCCTGAGCAATGCGACGGCGGAACTCGACGCCGCCTATCACGCCCTCGTCGCGCTCAATGGCGAGCTCGATTTTCTGCGGGGAGAGATCGCCCTCGACTAAGCCGAATACGCGGAGCTTAGGCCGCCTTCGGCTTGTTGACGGTCTCGATGCGCTCGAGCGCCTTGCCGAGATTGCGCTCCGCGATCTGGACATCGTAATCGGTCTGCAGATTCAGCCAAAGCTGCGCCGTCGTGCCGAGCGCCTTGGCGAGACGCAGCGCGGTATCGGCCGTAATGCCGGTCTGCTCATTGGCGATCCGCTCAATTCGGGTGCGCGGCAAGCCACAGACTCTGGCAAGAGCGCCGGCTGACATTTCGAGCGGAATGAGGAACTCTTCCCGCAAGACCTCCCCGGGATGCATGGGTTTGAGCTTTCTGGTCACTTGTAGCGTCCTAGTGGTAGTCTACGATTTCGACCTCTTCCGGGCCTTCCGTTGCCCAGACAAAGCAGAGCCGGAATTGGTCGTTGATGCGGATCGAGTGTTGCCCCTTCCGATCGCCCGCGAGCGCCTCGAGCCGGTTGCCGGGCGGCGCCCTCAAATCGCCGAGATCGACCGCGGCGTTGAGGTAGCGCAGTTTCCGGCGCGCCGCCTTGACCAGGTCGGCCGGAAAGCCCTTCGGACTTTCGCCGTTGAAGACGGCTTCAGTCGTCTTGTTCCGGAAACTTCTGATCACGAACCATATGTATCATTAGATGATACGAACGTCAAGCGAAACGTATCAGTCTGTGATACCGCCAAATTCGGGCCGTCTGAACGATCCGGCTCCCTGCTACAAACAGCCGATTATTTTTCCCGATCGCCATCGCGCGAGTTGTTGCGCCCTTCAGAATTCTCTTTGCGGTCCGCATCGCGCTGACGATTTTTTACGAATTCCGTGAGCTCGCGCATGAGAACATGCCGTCTTGTTTCGATCGCCGGCATATCCCGGACGAATTTCCGCAGCTCCCGCGCCAAAGCCCTATCGGACGCCGGGCCAGCGCTCTCTAGTTCCTCGGTAAAACGCAAATATGTTTTGCGAATAGCCTGCTGCCGCGACCGAATTTTCTCCTCCCAGGGGCGTTTCCCTGCCTTCCCGTCCCGGGCCTCGCGCAACGCCTCTTCCCGCGCGCGACGATCGACAAGCGGAAGGACGCCTCGCTTGCGCAGCGCCAGGACGGCGCCGCGATCAGCCTTGCGCACTCTGCCCCTTGTCCGGCGCGGCGTCGCCTCGGCCTCAATCCCCCGCAGTCGCAATTCACCGGCAAAACGCTCGCGCCAGACCTGCAGATCGGCCTTGCGCGGATTTAGGCGCCGGCCGTTGTAGCCGAGAGACCGCACCGTCAAATGGACATGCGGGTGCTTGTCTTCGAGATGCTGCACGAACACGAAATCGTGGTTGCCGCCAAAAGTCTCGATTGCGAAGGCCCGCGCCGCATCCTTGACGGCGACTTCGTCCGTTCCCGCCGGCATTGAAAGAATGACATTGACGGAAAGCGATCCGTCGCGGCGGCGGAAATTGTCGAGCGCGGCGTCGTCCGCCCATCGCTGCTGCAGATCTTTTAAACCGACGCGGCCTGAGAGCAACGCCCCCTGCTCCGTCTCGCCGGCGAGGTCGCCATTACGGGTGATATAGTCGAGATGTGATTTGAGATGCTCGACGCTTTTGGTGCGGCCGGTGATCTTGACCATCACCTCGGGCGCACGCTTGACGATCCGTTCGAGCTTCGCCCGCATCGCCGGCGTCAGGCGCTTTGGCGCCTTTTCGTCCTGGATATCCCATTCCGCCTGCCTGGGACGACGAACCGGCGTCCGCCACACATAGGAAATTGGCGGCGCCTCGGCGAAGAGTCCGCCGCCGCCTTTCCGGCTCATCGGCGGCCCTCCCAATAGGAAGCATTGTCGTCGAAGATGCGCCGGAGTTCGGCGAGTGTTTTCTCGACGACAGCCTTCACTTCGCGAATGTCCGATAGATCCACGTCGACCGCCGCGCCGTGCATGGCGCCGCCATTTGCAGCCCGAGCGATCTGGTTGATATTGGCGCCGATCCGATTGAGTTCGCGCATGATCGCGCGCAACGCTTCCCGTTCGCCGGGCGAGGACTGGATCGGCGCTCCAAGTCGCGCGCGCACGAGCGCGACGATCCAGCCCGTCCGCGTCATGCCACGCCGATGCGCAATGTCGGCCAGCTGGCGCATTTCGCTGTCGCGAAGTCGCAGTGTGATCTTCTGAGGCTTGCCGATCGGCAAAGGGACCGAAGTCGACGGGCGCGCCTCCAATACCTCGCCGATGAGACGGCGTAGCAACGCCGACTTGCCGCCTTCCGAAAGGGCCATCGCCGAGAAACGCGCCGCGAGATCGTCGGGAATGCGAAGCGAGATCAGCGCCATCGGCCGCTGATCCATACGTGATGTATTACATCGCTGGCGCGAAGCCTATCCTGCACTAGAATCGCTTCGCAATTCCTCCTACGAAAAGATCGTTTCTCATAAGCTACTGGACAAGCAAAAGGCAAAACGCGTCGAGCTGAGATCGCAAGTATCAACATGGCGCGATCTCTTCAATGCGCAGCTCGGAAACCGGGACTTCTTCTGTCTGACCTGTTCCGAAAAAGCGCACCGATGCGAACCGGGTTCCATTATTCGCCGGTCCATCGGTGAGCAAGCGGCCGGCGCGATCACCGTGCTGCACCAGGATCGAAACGGCGGATTTGCTTCGGCGCTGCTCGCTGGGAATACGCACGCGTTCAGAAATCTCCCGGCGCTCGTTCTGAGCAGACCCCGGAGCACTCGGTCTTGAACGCTCGATGGCTGGAGTTGCGCTCGGGATATTGGCTTTCGCTTCCAGAACAGCCGCGACCGAAGGATCACGCAGCTCGTGCGCGATCCGCCGCGCATGTGCATCGGTAAAGCTCTCATAGTCAGCGCACGCCTTTTCGATCGCCTCAGGGCGACCCCGCCATGCCTGGTAAAGCTCATAGACCGCGCGAATAGACGACGTATGGATTTTCGCCTGAAGAAAAGCCGGCATTTTTGGAATCGCCGCGAAACGCGAGACCCAGTCCCTCGGCTTGCCGAGCTTGCGTGCAATGTCGGCCTGCTTCTCCCCTGCTTCGAGCCGTGCCAGGATAAAGTCAGCGATCTCGGCGGCGGCGAGATCGTCACGCTGAATGTTCTCGATAATCTGCGCGTAGCGATCCGGCGCGCCGCCCTCGTGGACAATGGCGGGCGCCGCGTCGAGGCCGGCGAG
>Ga0194120_10008631_pt1 | contig 13348 bp, 3 predicted proteins | sample TA2MahCa65mmetaG_FD_148642 | JGI IMG/M metagenome (GOLD analysis project Ga0194120, IMG submission 148642) | Freshwater microbial communities from Lake Tanganyika, Tanzania - TA2015019 Mahale Deep Cast 65m | ecosystem: Environmental > Aquatic > Freshwater > Lake | place: Tanzania: Lake... | reverse complement strand
TCATATCAATTTTTGTTTCGGTCGTTGTATGGTAAAGAAGCAACGTTTTCGTATCCACGAGAGTCGGTTTTTACTACATCCGACAATCAGTGGATTAAACCTATTATTTTACGAATGGATCATGAAGCGGATCTGAAGCTGGACTCACCTGCCTCATCGTTTAATAGCTCGCAAACGGTGTTTTCGCTTACAACAGGTGGGCGGGCCGTTTTTCCTGTAACCGCTCGTAATCTCACTATTAGTATCAATGGCGTCATACAGGAACCTGATACCGCATATACGGTAAGTGGATCAACCATTACCTTTACCAACGCACCGACCACCGGTCAGACATTAGTTGGTGTGCTTAAATCAACAACAGGTAATGTATCTTCAATTGAAACTCGCGAAATCATAGGATTATCCAGCAATGCGCATGCGACGGTATTACAAGCTGTACACGCGTTTGAAGGCGCTCGTCAAGTTGTGCGATTGTTTATCGACGAACCGACTATTATACAAGAGCTTGGTGAACTGCTTCTAGAAGATGGCACGGGGGCATTGCTTGTAACCAAATTTGGTGTGCCTCCGGAAGGATTGGCTAGTGAAATATATAGTCATACTCTCGTTCAAGAATTTATCAAGACGACGACATTTCAGGCGGGCGAAGTAATTTCTACGACACCAATAAATGATCCTGATGCGATTACTGGTCGATTAGTAGGTTCAATTACTGGGTTCATTATTAATCAACGCGGTGCGGGATATAAAGAAAATGATTTAATTTATCCACCCGCACGGAGTGCAACTGGTGCGCTTATTACAGGTGGGTTTGGCGCGGTCGGAAAGATTTCTGCGTTCACTGATGTGGACTTAACCGAAGTGAATATTGATAATGTAGGATTAGGATATTACAAAGGGTTGCCGTTAATTGTCGACAATACTGGTACAGGTGGTGGATTTGGATTATCGGGTCACATATCAGCCGTATCTCCTGGCAATATTTTAATTAATTATCAAGGGTCGCCGTCTGATGGGGATATATTAACATTTACACACACTGATGGGATAAATTATCAGTCAAGCCGAGAAAAAATTGATTATTATGAAGTGGGTGTTTCTTTAGCTGATCTGTTTGGTGGGTTGTTGTTGGAGGGTGAAGGAAATACGGGAAGTGATTTACAGGATGAACAATCTGGACGACAATTGTTGGCTGAAGACGCTATAACATTGAACACTGCTGTAAGTAATGGCGAAATAATGGGGTCATGGAGTACGAGTAACACGTCGGCCATTTTTGGTGCAAATCTACAGACTACCATTATTGGATTGACATCAAACTTATCCGTACATCCAGTTTTTATTAATGGCGTGCGCACCGAGGTGGGTGAGGTATTTAGTGTGACAGTCGATAGTTTTGGTGAAGGATATGTTGCGGGGCTGCCAACCATTGCCGTTCAAACACCTACCATTCCGACTGCTGACGCGGATGGTCTAGAACCACTAACATATCAGGAAATTTTTGGGGATGCGTTTCGAGCTGCGATATTGACGGTAGAAAAAGAAACTGGTCAGATTGGTCAAGTTGACGTGATTACGGGAGGCTCGGGATATAGTAATGTGGCCTTTTCGGTTAATAGCAGCACGTCAACTACAACCACGGGGCACGATGCTGAATTGTCTATGACATTAGGCGCGATTAGCTTTGGAGAACCGTATTTCCGCAATACACGAAGTTTTGTGTCTGCTGATCAGTATCTTCAGGATGTTACCAAATATCAGCCGTTTTCATATGTGATGACAGTTGAAGAAGATTTGTCTCGATATGCTGCCGTAGTAAAACGATTATTACATCCGGCGGGTGGATTACTATTACCACGGCAGACAATTACTACTGAAGTCGATCTTGCATCGGTTATTACCTTTGGTGGTATGGATCTAACATTCCAGATTGAAGAAGATTTATTTTCAACTCCACAAAGTATTAAAACTATCACAATAACGGCTCCTCCTGCAACAATAGCATTAGTATTACCTGTTGGAGCATCCCCGTCAGTATCCGCGATTTTTGATATACAAGCGCCTGGAGTCACGCTTCACTTGATGATGCCTGTATCTACGGCAGCTATTACGCTTACTACCGGAGAAGAAGCAACACATCTAGTTATTCCTGTAGGGCCCGCGAGTATTAGTATCACTGCGCCGGAGGAAACCACATTCCTTGTTGTTCCTGTTGAGACGAATACGCTCACTTCCTCAGCCCCAACAGTAGTTATACATCTGTTTGCGCCAGTGGGGACTAATACAATTTCGGTTGCAGCTCCAACAGTTGCGGTTGCGCCGCAGCTTTCCGTGTTGGTAGAAACCAATACGATAACCATGACCGCTGTGGAAGAAACCGAACAGCTCGCAATACCGGTGGATACGGCGACGATCAATAGCAGTGCGCCAACTGTCACCGAGCATCTCATAATACCGATCACAACAAATACTATTACGCTAACCGCCGCAGAAGAAACGGAACATCTTGCAATACCGATGAGTACGGTAACGATCAATAGTAGTGTTTCATCCGTTACATTACATCAGGGCATTTTAGTTTCCACTAATACTATTACGCTGACTGCCGCAGAAGAGATAGAACATATCGCCGGAAATATCGTAACGCCGGTGAATACCAACACGGTGACCATGACCGCTGCGGAAGAGACTATAGCTTCAACACTGAGTATTTCTGTTGAGACGAATACGCTCACTTCCTCAGCACCAACAGTAGTCATACATCTGTTCGTGCCAGTTACGTATGATACGTTAATTGGTCAGTATGCGGGTCAACAAATAAGCGGACAGGAAACAAATCCGATATTGGGTCTCGTTAACTGGGAGTCAAATAGAATCGATGTTACTGCACCAACAGCGACCGTGTAGTTGATATAAATAGACAAGGAGATAAAAGCTTACAATGCCGGTTATTACCACTCAAAAATACAATATTCACGGCGCCCAGCAGTTTGTGGAGTCTCTGACGGAAGGCTTACGTACGTATGGAGCTAATACTGCATCAGTGAATGCCAATAGTACTGTATTAACTATTTCAAGTAATGTATTCAGTACATTGCGTGTTGGTGATATTTTGATTATTAACAACGAATCTCGTTTAATTAACTCTATTGCATCAAACGGAACGTCTGTAACGGTTAATGCTGCATTTTCTACTGCGATTACCAATCAATTGTTTAAAACACGAGAACCGTTGATTCAATATGATTCGTATTATCTGTTTGTTGGTCGCTCAACTCCGTGGGCCAATGGAGATTCTGCGCCCACAGCACCAGTGGATACCGAGCAATCATCTTATGATTATTTACGCGACGCCTTGGTGTTGCGTCGATTAAAGAATACCGACGTGGCATATGTTATACCCAAATACGTGTGGGCTAACAATACTACATATCAAATGTACAATCATACAACGATAAGTGAGTATCTTGCCAACAATGCTCTTATTGCTAACACTGCTGCGTGGCCGGCCGGAGTTGTCCTTGGATACCCGTATGTAGTTACTTCAACTAATGACGTGTTCAAATGTATTTTTAATGGTCGTATGTCATCGAACAATGCGACGATTGCAATTAGCATTCAGGAACCCACTATTACAGGAGTTGCTTCTCCGAGTGATATTGTTTCGTCCGATGCGGCGAATCAAAAGTTTTATACTTGGAAGTATTTGTATTCCATTCCCGAATCTGTCGCCGAGAAATTTATGACAGGGGATTATATGCCAGTGATTAACCCAAGTGATACATTAGATCCTGGCACTGGTGATATTCAAAATGATAGCTCTGCGGCATATACCGCGTTTAACGCGGCGCGCAATTCTGGGAATGGTGCCATTTATCAAATTGTTGTTGAAAACGGTGGGACTCAGTATAATCCTAACAGTGCTCCGGTAGTTGCTATTGATGGTGATGGTACTGGTGCAATTGCGTCAGTTCAATTAACGGGTAATGTGGTTACGGGTATTCATATGGAAGCGTATGGACAAAACTATAGTTTTGCTAACGTGTCTATCACTACAAGTAATTCAGGGAGTGGTGCCTCGGCGACGGCCATTATCTCTCCACGAGCCGCATTTAGTAATACGAGTGGCACGTTTTATATTTCAAATCATGGTATTAGTCCACGGCATGAATTACATGCCCATCGCGTGATGTTATATGCAGAATTAGCGGGTGATGTGGATGGGCAACTTACAACGGTCAACGAATATCGTCGTATTGGTATTTTGAAAAATCCGTTGCTGATTAATGGAGAAATCGCGTCGGCTGATACGTATGATTTATCCACGTCACTTACCGTTTCAACAGCGGATACATTTGTTAGGGACGAAATCGTATATCAACCTAGTACTCACGCTTATGGAGTGGTTGTCGAACACATGGGAGGTGTTTTAAAATTAGTGCATACATCCCGCACTCTTTTTTCGAACGCCACGTCGAATACGACAATTCTTGGTATTGGAAATGGAAACACTCAGGCAATTCGTGCGGCGTCGAGTAATAATGTACCATCCGCGTTACCTGAAATGTTTGTTAATATTATTCCGCCGTCTGGGTCCACCGCAGTAGTAACCGCTGTTACACCGCCGAATATTGTACCTCGGACAGGTGAGATTTTATATGTTAATCATGTTACACCTGTAAAGCGCGCCAATACACAATCAGAAGCTATTCGTACAATACTGACTTTTTAATAGGAACAGAGTATGCCGCTATCTAATACAACGCAAGACATTCTTCGCAGCAGCCCATATTGGGACGATTATAACCGCGACAAGCGATTTCATCGCGTGCTGATTAAGCCTCGCACTCCTGTACAGACGCGGGAGCTTAATCAAATACAGTCGATGCTGCAAAATCAAGTTGAGCAGGTTACGTCCAGTGTTTATCGTGAAGGTGCGGCGATTAGTGGCGGTCAGCAGACTCTTGATACGAATACTGTTGTATTGCAGGTGGTGCGTAGTGATGCGGTGGATATTAATAACTTTTTCAATCCCGAGACTAATGTTGGCGCATTGATGGAAGGATTAACGAGCGGAGCACGTGCTATCGTTACACAGGTTTCTGCACAACCTACATCTTCGTATGCAGCGATTTTATTCGCACCATTAAACGCTGTTTCGTTTCAAGCGGATGAGAGTGTACAATTTGTAGATATTGAAACTGGTGCTACGATTGCTACAATGGTGGTAGCAGCTGGCTCAGCAGCCACAAATGTTGCTAGTACTTTTTCGGTGGCGCCCGGAGTCTTTTATTTGCGCGGCCATTTGGTTGACGTTTTAAAGCAAACAGTCATCCTAAGCACTGACACGCAAAAACCCAGTAAGAGAGTTGGATTTACTCTTCTTGAAAATATTGTTGCTACAGCAGATGATGCTACATTACTTGACCCCGCATTAGGCACGACTAATTATGCTGCTCCGGGCGCGGATCGATTAAAGCTTACTGCGGTATTAACAACCAAAGATATTTTAGACGACCGTATTGCTCCCAATAGCGATGTCAATTTTATTGAACTTGCACGCGTGGTTGAAGGAATTATTCAACCACAGTCGGATCGATTACAAACGGATTTTATTGAGGATACATTAGCTCGTCGCACAAATGATGAATCTGGCGACTATGTAGTCACTCCTTTTCGATTATTAGTGAAAGATCATAACCCTCCGGTAAGTATCTCAAATATTACAGGTTTGGTATCTGGTAATACCAGTAGCCCTATTATTCAAGCTGCTAATACAGTTACAACAATTACATTAGCTAATGGTGCTACCAGTAATGTTACCACCTTATTTGAATCAGAGATATCGGTAGGTGATGTATTGGTTATAAATGGAGAACACCGTAAAGTAAACTCTATTGCTAGTAACACTGCGTTGGTGGTTAATGCGGCGTTTACGGTGGAATTTACAAATGTTACCGCGACAGTTATCTCGGATGAAAAAGTCAATCTGGAATTAGAAGCTGGTAAAGCGTATGTCCGTGGATATGAAATTGAAACCAAAGGTGTGTCTAAGCTAGCTGCTAATCGCGCTCGTACAACTGAAGCAATCGATAACGGTGTTGTAAGTACCGGTTTTGGTCCATATGTGATTGTTAGTCGTGATAGAGGGCTGTTTAATGTCAACGCAATGGAAGTAGTAGATCTTCATTGTGTACCGTATGCAAATGTTGATGTTAAGCTTGTTAACGCGACCGCTGGCAATTATTTGTCCAGTAAAATTGGTACAGCCCGTGCTCGATCATTCTTGTATCATTCGGGTGTCGGTGATGGAAATACCGTATACAAGATGTATGTTGTTGGTGCAGAATTTCAGACAAAATTACTTCAGGTCAACACGACGTCCGATGCTACGGATAATACACGGCTTACATCAAACAGTACTGTGGCTGCCGTCACGGTAAATGCACCCGCCAAAACATTAAAACTACGTCAAACGTGCGCATCCCCTTCAGGGGGGTTGCTTCCAGTGGGGCCCAATGCGTTTGTGGGCGCAACAGTCAAATTGTACACGGTTGATGGATATGAGGTTAACTATCCTGTATTAGCGTCGGTGGATTACAATCCAGCAACTAGTGTGCGCGAGCACACACTCACTCTTGATTCAGATGATGTGTTGGGTTCGGTAAATGTTACTGCGAACGTGCAAATTACCTTTAGTGATAAATGCATTCGGTCGATGACCAATAATGCAAACACCAAAACTAAAGGTGTGACGGTAAGCATTTTTGGAAAAGTTGGATATGCCGCAAATGCTAATACGGTAATGCAAAACACAAACGCAACCGCAATGCTATTCCCCTATCGTGGAGAAGTTATCAAGCCCAGTACAATTGCCGATCAAAATTATGAGGTGTTACGATATGTTGCGAACGTCACGGGTAATGATACAACAAATGTGGGCAACGTAGTGTTTGTGATTAACTCAACCAGCGTTGCTTTGGGAACAGGTGAGACTCCATATCCGCAAGCGGGGGATGTGTATCAACACATCGTTGCTGCATTGAGCAGTAACGGGTATTCAATTCCGTTAAATGGTGCCGTGTCGGATGTGGATAATTATACTATTCGGTTGGGTGTGCCTAACACGGCAATATCAGGACATACTAGCCCCGGCTCTAGTACAATTGATGTATATACACGAATGTCAGTAAACTCGTCGGGTGCCCGTACTAAAACATTATATGCCGGAAATACTACATTAAGCAGCGTGAGTGTTAATTCTACTACGGGTCAGTTGATTTCCAACATAGATAACCTTAAAGGACACATTGCTATTAACAGTGTCAATACATCATCGAGTCGCACGGTTAGTTTAGGTATTGCGGATGTCAATGCAGTAAAGAAAATTTATGCTGTTAAGGACGCAAACACAATTAGTACTAACAGCTCGGCAGTTATTGATGTAACCGATAATTATACGTTGGATAATGGTCAGCGCGATTGGTGCTATGATTACTCAACCATAACACTTAAAGCCGGAAAGGTGCATTATACAACAAACTGTGCCCAGATATTGGTGATTGTTGATCGATGGAATCACAGTTCAGCAACAGGAAATTTGGGATACTTCAATCCCGCGAGTTACGCAAATACGAAAATTGAAGAAACACCGACGTTTATCAATCCCAAAACTGGTGTTTCTGTTTCCCTAGCAACGCACGTAGATTTTCGTCCCGTGCGATCCGCGAATGTCACGTCCGCAAATACGGCTACTAATCCTTATACCAATGCGGCCGCCGCCACGTTTGAGACGACGGTTTTACCATATCCAGCGGCAGCGTATCGTGCGGATTATGACTTTTATTTGTCTCGTATTGATAAAGTGGTATTGACGAAGAATCGTCAGTTCCGTGTGATTGCGGGAGTGCCGGCAGTAAATCCAGAAATGCCGGCCGAGGATGCGGATGGCATTACATTATATGTCGTGTCATATCCAGCATATACACCATTTGCTAATTCAGTGAGCATACTTCCATTCGAGTACAAACGGTATACGATGAAAAGTATTCGAACACTCGAAAAACGTATTGAGAATTTGGAATATTATGCGGCACTATCCACGATGGACCTACAGTCACTTAATAATCCTGAGCTAGATGAGTATGATAATGAACGGTTTAAAAATGGTATCGCGTCAGATAATTTTACATCGGATAAGGTGACAGATTTTAGTATTAATTCAGATACAACTATTGCGCTTGATCACGAAAATCAACAAATGCGGCCGCGCGGCACGGTGGCGCAGAAATCGTTAGTATCAGATTTCGTAAATTCAACCGGAGTGAGTGTATTTGGGCTTGCTGCGTCAAAACAAGTGTCTCTTAATTACACGCTCGTACCATTTATTACACAAGGTGTGGCATCTAAATCTGTAAATATCAATCCATTCAATGTGTTTGGGTGGATTGGCTCGATGCGAATGTTTCCAAGTAGTGATACATGGATTGATACAATTACTGCACCTGATTTAATTCGCTCGAATTTCGATGAAAATGATGGTATAAAAGATGGTCAAACAATTGAAACATCATGGGATTATTGGAAAACCACATTTAATGGGACACCGACCATTGTCGTTGAAGAAGGCCAGCGTACGGGACAGAGTAATAATCGGCGGGCCAATATCGGATTTCGTCGCACAACAACGAGTACTACAACTACCACAACTGAATTTGCGCAGGCAACCTTTAACCATACCAAAGTAAGTACTATCTCGGAGGATAAGGGCGAAAAAACGATTAACACACACGTGGTTGCAAAAATGCGCGGAGTTGATGTTGATATTGCTGCATCAGGATTATTACCGGGTGCAACATTGCGAGCAACATTTGATGAGACGGATGTTACCAATTATGTGGAACGTGCTAATCGCGTGACAATTGCCGCAGAGTCAGTAAATACGTTTGCTGTACGTGACATTATTACGACAAATGGAGGCGGTACCGCACGTATTGTGGGAATAATTACGGACACAGGGGAAGCTGTTGCGTATCTATATGTGACAGATGCTCGTGGAACATTTGCGGGTAACATTATTACTCTCCGTAGTAATCCAGATGCTGGCGTTGCGCCGACGGTGACCAGTGTGTCTGTTGTAGAATATCAACATTGGCATGGTCAAGCAACATTGGTGCCCAGCGCGGTACCTTATAAACTTCGTTTAGGTGTGGGAGCAATCACCACATCAGATCCATATACAGGAAAAGTTATTTACTTTACTGATGGTGGATACAAAACACATGTAAATTTGTTAACTAATGTTACTACAAATGCCACTTCAGGTGTTGCAGGATATAAAGCGAAAATCATCGCATATAATCTCAGCACTCGCGACGTGACGCTTGAAGGTTTACCGGGAGATGTACAATCGGCGTTTGCATCTCAGCTTGCATCATATACCACAGATAACCCGATTCGATATAGTATTGGTGATTTAGAAACTACGCCTATGGGCAGTGCCACGGTGGTCGCTGTTAGTCCGGGATCATTTTTCGGTATGTTCCGTTTGCCAGGTTTACGTCAACCAACGGGTACCGGTGCCAATTCTGCGGTGCGTGGATTAAGCGGCAACCTGCAATTTCTTACAGGCGAGCGAGTGTTCCGACTGGAAAATCGCGATAGTATAATTCAGTCATCCGCTCGTCGCGAGTTTGTGGCACAAGGCTCAACAGTGACGAAACAGCGAGAATATTCTCGCACGCGACGAGTCGAGACGTGGTCGACTCGTGGAGAAATAACGTCACAAACGCGATCTGCAACAGCTGCATCCGTTCAGACCAACGAATGGGTCATTAATTATATTGACCCATTAGCACAAACATTTATTGTTAACCAACAAGATTATCCACACGGGGTATTTATTTGTGCAGTAGATTTATTCTTTGCAAAGAAAGGTCAAACTGGTATGGATGTAACCGTACAGTTACGACCAACGGTAAATGGTTATCCATCTGCGGATATAGTTTTGGCCACCGCCAAAGTTTCAGCGGGAAACATTAATGTTGTACCTACGGGCATTTCGCCGTCGCCTGGAAACGCAACGCATTATACACGATTTAATTTCGATACACCGCAATATCTTGCATCAAATTTTGAATATTCTATTGTTGTGTTATCCAACTCGAATGAATATGAAGTATTCGTCGGTGAACTTGGTAAAAAAATAATTGCATCTGATAAGATAGTTGCTCAACAGCCGCATGGTGGTGTACTGTTCAAATCACAGAATGCTCGTACATGGGTACCCGAACCAATGGAAGATTTGATGTTTGCTCTTCAGCGAGCTGACTTTAGTATGTCCACCGGCGCACTTTCTCTGCAATTAGCAAATAATTATAGCACATTGATTGATCAAACCGATTATGATATGTTGTACTTGGGTGCGGATTACCTTGATTTTCCTGCGACACAAGATTCTACACGGTTTACTCTTGAGACTGTGAATACGTCAAATGTGGCGAAGTCTCAAGCATTCACACCGAATATGAATGTGACCATGTCAGAACGTAAACGTATTTTTAATAATCAAGCATCATCGTTGCGATTAACCGCTACATTACGCACATCAAATTCTCATGTGTCACCGGTGTATGATGTGGAACGGTTTAGTGCACTTTTGATTAAGAATCGTGTAGACAATGGACGGTTGTATGCAAACGGTGTGCAGTTTACTACGGCTACACCAAATACTTCTGCCTCGGCAAGTTATAGCGCTAACGGAAATTCGTATAGTTTGACGCTTACTGGTGGAAACGGTACGGGTGCGGAAGTTTACGCAAACACCAATACAACGGGATACGTCACTAGTATCTATGTGGCTAATGGTGGGTATGGGTATACACAAACACCGACTTTTACCTTGACATCAAATAATGATTTTACCGCAACAGGTCAGCCAGTGTTCTCATATACGGGAGAAACTAGTGCTATCTCCAAAATCGAGGGTGAGCAAAAAGCACGATACTGCACAATACCGATTACCTTAGCCGATGGATTTGATGCCAAGGACTTGAAAGTTTATTTGTCGGCAGTTCGTGCGCCACAACACGATATTGATGTATACTATCGTGTGTTAGCGACGGGTGATGTGCAGAATTTCCAAGAAAAGTCATGGATTTTAATGTCCTTGAAATCGGAGCAGGAACGACAGTATTCGACAACGGCGACGAATCGAAAAGAATATGAATATCGTACAATAGCTAATACGGCTGCCTATACATCAAATGGAGTGACTTTTGATCGATTCCATACCTTTGCGATTAAAGTTGTGTTACGTTCAGAGTCAACCAGCAACGCATATGCGTCAGATACGATAACGGTACCATTAGTTTCGAACTTACGCATTATTGCATTGGATGAGTAAAGGATAAATACCCATATGGCACTTGTGCAAACTAAAGATTCTCGGGTTGTTAGAGATACGAAAACGCAAGCATTATTGGCAACTAATAGCGAAGAGTTATTACGGCATCGTCGTATGCGTGCCACAGTTAAAAAGGTTACGACTCATCAACGTACTGTTGATGAACGATTTGAAGCACTGAATGGTCGGATTGATCGTTGCGAGGCGTTACTTCAAGAATTGGCGCAGCATGTTTCTACACTGGTCGCTAAATATCCAGTGAGTTTTTCTGAGCGAGACTAGTTATGCCCATACCTTCACCCGTTCAATCAACTGATACCTTTAATACATGGCTTGATGCCACTAATAATGTTATTAGTCACATAGCGAATAGTAATTCATATGTGTTGGTAACGAATGCTTCAACTGCTAATTTAGTGTCAACCGGTAATGTGTATGTGAATGGTGCTATACATACCGCGTCGTTTGTGGCCAATGCAAATGTGGTGCTTGGTGGTACGTCGTTAAGCACTGCTACGCCAGTATTAAAAATCACAACTAATTCGTCAAACATTAATACAGCAACATTATTTGGAACAAACCTTTCTATTACGATTGTTAATACGGTGTGGTCAGGCACCGATATAACGTTCGGACCAAACGTCGCATTTCAAGGCCTCGTTACAATTAACGCGGCAGCCACACTTACCAAAAATGTTGCGTTGGCAACATCCGTATTAACGATTACGACCAACAGCACAGTAAATACGTTATCAATAAATCCAAATCAGGGGTTGACGTATAATCTCAATTCAACGGTGTCGCATATCACAACAAATAGCACTGTATATACGGCCAATGCTGCTAATATTTTCTTTACCGGCACAAACTTAACGATTGGAGCTAACACCGTTGTTAATGGCACGTTCCACGCAAATAACGTTGCCACACTTGGAAACACAACGGTGAGTGGTTCTGCATCCGTGAGTGGAAACGCGACGTTGGGTGGAACCGTGACGGTGAGTGGAAACGCAACGTTCAATCAACTGGTTAGCCTTGGTGGCCCATTAACATTTACAAGTGCGTTTGTTGAAACGGCTACTAATTTAAGTGGCACGGGTATTGCAAGTCCGTTATCTGTAAGCGCCAACTCTACAATTCATCGAATTACTGCAACCGATGTATCTGCTGGATATACAGGTAAAGTTATTTCAGGCATTCAGCAAGCTAGTACAACGCAGTATCGTCAACTGGTATTATTTAATACCGGTAATACCACGCTGATTTTTCAACATGCCAACACAACAGCAGCTGCAAACGGTGTGCTTTGTCCCAGTGCGACGGATTTTCAAATCCCCAGCAACGGAACATGTTTGCTATATTATGATGCAAATATTTCTGGAAGTGGAGCGCGGTGGCGTGTTATTAGTGCACCAATTGTACCCGATGCTAACACTTCAGTAAGGGGATTGGTAAATACTTCGGCGCAAACGTTTGCAGGCGATAAGACGTTCCAAAATCCAGCGTCGTTTAGTAGTACCATCAGCGTCACCGGCAATGCGACCTTTGATACCAGTACGTTATTTGTAGATGCGACAAATGATCGCGTCGGCATCGGGACATCGAGTCCCGGCCGCAGACTTGAAGCCTCCGACACAGCCGATCAGCTTCGTATAACCTACACGGGTGGAAACTCCGTAGACTTTGGGATCAAGTCAAGTGGCGACTTTGCAATTACAGCACCTGGCAATATATATCTGAGGACATATAGCGGAACGAATTCCACCGTTATTGGCACTACAGGCCAACTTATGGTGAATAGTTCCGAAAACTCTTCATTTACAGGTGGCGGCAACGTCGGCATCGGGACGACGAGTCCGAGTCAAAAACTGCACGTCTCTGGCATCATGACCATTGATAATGTAGGATTTTTAAGATCTGCATCCAATGTTTTTCAAATTCAAA
>Ga0194120_10008626_pt1 | contig 13359 bp, 13 predicted proteins | sample TA2MahCa65mmetaG_FD_148642 | JGI IMG/M metagenome (GOLD analysis project Ga0194120, IMG submission 148642) | Freshwater microbial communities from Lake Tanganyika, Tanzania - TA2015019 Mahale Deep Cast 65m | ecosystem: Environmental > Aquatic > Freshwater > Lake | place: Tanzania: Lake... | reverse complement strand
CTGCCTCAGCCCTGAGGGCGTCGCTGTTGGATCAGTTCCCTAGCAAGTCGGTCGCGTTCATCGTGGGTATGTCCCGAGACAAGGACCACGCGGCATTCGCGCGTGAGCTCGCGCCGGTTGCGTCATCGATCACCGTATCCAGAACCCACGGAAACGCCCGCGCGGCGGAACCCTCGCGACTAGCCGAAGCCTGGGAAGCCTGCGGCTTCGACGTGACGTACGCGGACTCCGTCGCGCACGCCCTCTCACGGCTGGACTCCCATCCAGCCGACCACACGGTCATCTGCGTCACCGGCTCCGTCTTCTTCGTCGGAGAAGCGCTGCAAGGCGTGAATCCGTTGTTCTGCTGCAAGCAATAACGAGGGGAATCGTTCGATGTTGACTCGTCAGGTCTCACACTCGCCGAGTCAGATCGCCGCAGCCGGCGCGTGGCGTCGTCGCGCGGCATGGGGCGTGTCGTTCGCGGTCAGTTCTTTGTGTTCCTCACTCGCCCTCGCGCAGGATGCCGAGGCGGTGGTTTCTTACGGTCGCCCGCCTCTGCCCGGCATCTGGTGGCTGGCGCCGATCGCATCGATCCTTGCGCTTCTGTTCGCCTACGTGTTCTACCGAACCGTGATGAAGCACAGCGAAGGCACGCCGGAAATGGCGGAGATCGCTCAGGCGGTTCGCGAAGGCGCCATGGCGTACCTGCGTCGGCAGTACAAGGTGGTCGGCATCATCTTCGCCGTCCTGTTCGCCTTGTTCGCCTTCATGGCGTATGTGCTCCACGCCCAGAACCAGATCGTCCCGTTCGCGTTCCTGACAGGCGGGTTCTTCTCGGGGCTGTGCGGGTTCTTCGGCATGAAGACGGCAACGAATGCCTCTGCCCGAACCGCCAACGCCGCCCAGCACTCGCTGAACTCCGGTCTGCAGGTCGCGTTCCGAGCCGGCGCGGTCATGGGCTTGGTGGTCGTGGGATTCGCGTTGCTGGACATCACCGGCTGGTTCCTGCTGCTCTATTATGTGTTCCCGCACAGCATCTTCGGCACCGAACCGAACCCCTTGCCGCAGATCACGGTCATCATGCTCAGCTTCGGCATGGGCGCATCGACGCAGGCGTTGTTCGCTCGCGTCGGCGGCGGCATCTACACGAAGGCGGCGGACGTCGGCGCGGACATCGTCGGCAAGGTCGAGGCGGGCATCCCAGAGGACGATCCGCGAAACGCCGCGACGATCGCGGACAACGTCGGCGACAACGTCGGCGACGTCGCCGGCATGGGAGCCGACCTCTACGAGTCCTATGCCGGATCCATCCTCGCCACGGCAGCGCTGGGGGTCTCCGCCGTTTCGGTGAACCCCGACTGGACGGGGGCGCAAGAGATGGACATGCAGCTCCGTTTCCTGGCGGCTCCGATGGTCCTTGCCGCCGTCGGGACGGTGCTGTCGATTCTTGGCATCTACATCGTGCGCACGCGCGAGGATGCCAAGATGCGCGACCTGCTGAACGCGCTGTCGCGGAGCATCAACCTCAGTTCCATCGCCATCGCGATCGTCGCCATCCCGATCCTGTCGGTGCTGGGCATCCCGTCCGTGTGGCGGATGTGGGGCGCCATCGTCGCGGGTCTCGTCGCTGGCGTGGTCATCGGCAAGGCGACGGAGTACTACACGTCCCACGAGTACAAGCCCACGCGCGGCATATCAGGGCATTCGCTGACAGGTCCGGCGACGGTCATCATCGACGGTCTCGCCGTCGGGATGATGTCAACGGCGATACCCGTCGTGACGATCATCGCAGCCATCGTCATCGCCTACTACCTGCCCGGTGGCGGTCAACAGCCGCTCATGGGGCTCTATGGAATCGGATTGGCGGCGGTCGCCATGCTCTCGACGCTTGGGCTGACCCTTGCCACGGACGCCTACGGGCCCATCGCGGACAACGCCGGCGGCAACGCGGAGATGGCGGGTCTGGGCCCGAACGTTCGCCAGCGCACTGACCAGTTGGACGCTCTGGGGAACACGACGGCAGCCACTGGCAAGGGGTTCGCAATCGGCTCGGCGGCGCTGACCGCGATGGCGCTGCTCGCGTCGTATCTCGAAGAGATACGATTCGGCATGGCGCATCTGGCGGGTCTCAAGGAGATCGTCGTCGATGGGACCGCGATCCCCACGATGAAAGCCACCATCGCCAACTTCATGGACTACTACAACGTCACGCTGATGAACCCCAATGTCCTCATCGGGCTCTTCGTCGGCGCCGTGATGGCGTTCTTCTTCTGCGCCCTCACGATGAAAGCCGTCGGACGCGCAGCGGGCGCGATGGTGGACGAGGTGCGCCGCCAGTTCCGCGAGAAGCCGGGCATCATGCAGCGAACCGAGAAGCCGGACTACGCGACCTGCGTCGCGATCTCGACGGCGGGCGCGCAGCGCGAGATGATCGTGCCGTCGCTTCTGGCGATCATCGTTCCCGTCGCCATGGGGCTGCTGTTCAGCGTTCCGGGGGTTCTCGGCTTACTGGCAGGCGCGCTCGCAACCGGGTTCGTACTCGCGGTCATGATGGCGAATGCCGGCGGCGCGTGGGACAACGCCAAGAAGTACATCGAGGAAGGCAACCACGGAGGCAAGGGCTCGGATGCCCATAAGGCGGCGGTCGTCGGCGACACGGTGGGCGACCCGTTCAAGGACACGTCGGGTCCGTCGCTGAACATCTTGATCAAGCTGATGTCGATGGTCTCCATCGTCTTCGCCGGCTTGATCGCCAAGTTCGCTGGCATCGGCGGGCTTCTGTCCGCTCTGCTGGGGTGATCGGACAGACAGGACCGAACCAACGGCGGCGCGCGGTAACGCGCGCCGTTCGTCGTGCTCGGAGCCGGACTAGAGCGACGCGGTCAGGTTGGTTCCCGAGTCGGGATCGAACAGGTGAGCGCGCGCCATGTCGATGCGAGCCGAGACGGTCGCGCCCACGGTCGGCGTGCGTTCCGCCTCCGCTTTGGCGACCAAGGTCGTCTCGCCCGCGGACAGGTAGACGACCGTCTCGCTTCCGAGCGGCTCCACCACCTCGACCCGGCACGGCATCGCGGGTGAATCGCCGGCGTCGCCGACACGGACATGTTCGGGACGGATGCCCAGGACGACGGGTCCGTCAGGACGAGGGGCGGTCATGGCAGCATGGGGCTCCGCCAACGGCAGAGCCAGCCCCTTTCCACGGAACTGGCGGTGCGTGCCATCCTGCAGCAGCTCGCCCTCCACGAAGTTCATCGCCGGGCTCCCGATGAATCCGGCGACGAACCGATTCGCTGGGCTCGCATACAGCCGCAACGGTCCGTCCATCTGCTGGATGACGCCCTCGTTCATGACGACGATGCGGTCGCCCATCGTCATCGCTTCGGTCTGGTCATGGGTCACGTAGATCATCGTCGCCGCGAGACGCGTATGCAGCTTGCTGATCTCCGCCCGCATCTGGACGCGGAGCTTCGCGTCGAGGTTGCTCAACGGCTCGTCGAAGAGGAACACCTTCGGGTGTCTCACGATGGCGCGCCCCACGGCGACCCGCTGGCGCTCGCCTCCCGACAGAGCGCGCGGCTTGCGATCCAGCAGGTGCTCGATGCCCAGAATCGCCGCCGCTTCGCGCACTCGCTCGGCGATCTCAGCCTTGGGAACGCGCCTCAGCTTGAGCCCGAACGCCATATTCTGGAAGCAGGTCATGTGCGGATAGAGGGCGTAGTTCTGAAAGACCATCGCGATGTCCCGATCCTTCGGCGGCACGTCGTTGACACGACGCTCGTCGATGAAGACATCGCCACGAGTCGCGTCTTCGAGACCGGCGATGATGCGCAGCGTCGTCGACTTGCCGCACCCCGACGGGCCGACCAAGACGACGAACTCCTGGTCCTGAACTTGGAAGGACGCATCGCAGACAGCGGCAACGCCGCCGGCGTACTCCTTCGTCACGCCAACCAGCCGGACGGTCGCCATGGTGCGCCTAGTCTCTTGCGAAGGCGAGAAGACGCCGCACAAGTGGGGCGACGTCGAACCTGGAAGCTGCGAGGTCCGCGTACCGAACGTCGTCGAGAACCGTCTCGGGCCGGGAGCTCTCGACGACCGTGACGTCCGTCCGAGGCAGGTGCTGCGGGATCGCCTCCCCGCCATCCGACTCGGTGACGAGCAGAACCGATGCCAGACCGGCCTCGGAGTGTCGGCGAGCCTCGCGCAGGGCTCGCGCCCGAGCGCGTTGGTCAAGATCGGTCTCGCCTACGGCTTCTGGGGCTTCCGACCAGCAGACCAGCACCGGCAGCGATTCTTCGACTGCGGCTGCGTAGATGTCGCCGAGCGCGTCGAGCTCCGACGGCGACGGCGCGAGTTCGGGCCGTTCGTGGTCAGCCACGACGATCACACAGGCGATGCGGTCGAGCGTGATCGTGCCGCACACCCAGCCAGGCATCTCATGCCGACAGGCAGCCGAGCCGTCGTCCCCAAGCTGCGCGACGCGTTCCATAGCAGTCAACGGATAGTGGTACCGGCAGTGCGGGCAGACCTTCGCGTGCCGGTTGAGTTCCCGGGCGAAGGTCGTCTCCTTGCACGAAGGACACTTGAGCCAGAGCCCTTCTGGGATCGCCTTGCGGTCGCGCGACGTGATCGCCGCCGGTCGGATGGGTATGACCTTAGCCACTCGACCCCTCTCCCGCCTTCGGGTTCGCCGCGTCGCCCTCGCCGTCCGCCACGGCGAGCGCCTTCAACGCGCTGGCTTCGCCGTCGCAGATGGGCAGCAGGTGTTCGATCCGCGCAACCGTCAGGAGCCGCCGGATGTGCTCGTGCGGATTCACGAGAACCATTTTCCCGCCGCGCTCCGCGGTTGCGATCTGCGCTCGCACAAGCGCTCCCAACCCGGAGCTGTCCAGGAACTGCGTATCGGACAGATCGAACGCCAGCCTCAGAGCGCGTTCGTCCGCGAGTCGCTCCACGAGCCGTGATACGTAAGCTCGGAGCTCCTGGCTGCTGTCGCCGACCACCTTGCCGCTGATCGCCACAATCGTGGCACCCGCGCTCCGACGCTCGGTGACCTGCATGCGTCATCCCATCTGGAGGAGCCCGCGCTGACACGGGAGATGATCAGGTCGTGAGGTAGGCGACCGCGTCGCAAACCGTGCCAAACGGCGGGAACAAGTGGTCGAGCTTCGTCAGACGGAACAGGCGCTCCTCTGACGATCCGCTGGTCACGACGACCGCGACCCTCGGCTTCGCCTTCGACGTCACGATGTCGGAGTAGATTGCCATCAGTGAGCCGATGCCAGCGGAGTCGATTTGGTTGACCAGGGTCATGTCGATCACGATATGCGCGGATGACCCGATCAGCTCGAGAACTCGCTTGAATTCCTTGCGCAGTGCCGGCACGTCCGTGTTGACGAGCCCGCCTTCGATGCCGAAAACGATGCAGCCGGGCGCTCTTCGATAGCGGATCACCATGTTCGCGCCTTACGACAGTCGCGGACCCTCCGGGCGAGACCGGCTGACGAATGGACACCCGGAGCGGTGCACACCCCGCTGAACAGCGAAACTAGGACGAGAGACTCGCGACCGCCGCGGCTTCGTCGGGGAACTGCTCGAAAAGCTGCGCCAGTTTGGCGAGCGTCAAGAGCTTCTGGATGTTGGCGCTCGCTCTCATGATGCCGATCCGGCCCTTCTTCTGCTGAACATGCGTATAGGCGTTCACCAGTGCGCCCAGGGCGGAACTGTCCATCATACCCGTGCCTTCCAGATCGACGAGGATCCGCACCTTGTCGGCGCCCAACTCGATGGCTTTCTGAAAGGCTTCGCGCAACTTCATGCCATCGGGACCGATGACGTTGCCTTTGAGATTGAAGATGATCACGTGCCCGCTACGTCGGAACGTCAAGTCCACAAGATGCCTCCTGATTGCGAAGGGGTATCGCTCAGCCGTGCCATCCGCGGGCGCTCTGGTACCCGCCACCGCACACCGAATGCCTCGGCTCCACTTACTCCTTGGGGACGGACTTAACCATTGTCAGTTCGGTGCCGTCATCGTTGTACGACACCTCGTCCATGTAGGCGCGTATCATCAACAGGCCCCGACCGTGATCTCGGAACAGATTGTCGCCCGACAGGGGGTCGGCGACTGCTTGAGGATTGAAGCCAACCCCTTCATCCTTGACGACGACCTTGAGGGTCGTACTGTCGAACTCGACGCGCACGTGAACGCGCTTGTTCGTGTCGTACTTGTTCCCGTGCTTCACTGCATTCATGCACCCCTCGATGATGGACACACTGATCATCTCGACGACGTCGCTCTCAAACCCCATATCCTGAGCGATATGAGTCACGACGGCGTCCACCACCGACATCATGGCGACGTCCGTGGGCAGATTCAGGATCACATCGCGGAGTGCCTGCGGGTTTTCGCTTGCAGTTGTCAGGTCGGACAAGAGCGCTCCTTTCAGAGATACTCGCCTGTCAAGCTGTCACCTGGATCGCGACGACCGTCAAATCGTCTGACCGCTGGCTCGTGCCGCTGAACTCTGTCAACCGCAGCCGAACTGTATCACAGATCGCATCCGCGGGCAAACGCGCCAACTCCATCGTCAGGTCGCCCAGCCGACCGTCGCCGAATAGCTCGCCGGAGGGGTTCTCCGCCTCCGTCAGTCCGTCCGTGTATACGACGATCAGGTCGCCGGGATCCAGCTCGACAGTTCCATAGACGTACTCCGCCAGCTCGAACACGCCCACCAGCATGCCGCCGGCAGTGAGCCTCACCGCGTCGGATCGGTTCGCATTCACAAGCAGCGGATGGCAGTGCCCGCCGTTTGCGTAGGTGAAGGTCCGCTCACGAGGATCGATGACGCCGTAGACCATCGTCGCGAAGAGGTCCGGTTCCGTCTCAGCAGCGAGAAAGTCGTTGATCCGCTTGATGACGCGCGCTGGCGTCGGTTCCTCCCGCGCCACAATGCGCAGAACCGTCCGCACCATGACCATCAGCAACGCCGCAGGAATGCCCTTGCCTCGGATATCGGCGATGGCAACCCCTACCTTGTCATCGTCGAGCGGGATGAAGTCGTAGAAATCCCCGCCGACGTCCAGACTGCTCTGCAGCATTCCGACAACGCGCATCCCTGGGAGTCGCGGCTCTTCGCGCGGCAGCAGACCCAGTTGGATCTGCGCCGCTGCCTCCAGGTGACGCGCCAACTGTTCGATGGCGTTGGACCACTCGCCGTGAGCCCCCATCAGCGGGTTCGAATAGGACACTCGACGCGACCGCGAGAGCTGCGCGAGGACACGCGATACGAGCGCATCCGGCTCGAACGGCTTGGTGATGTAGTCGTCGGCTCCGGAACTGAGCCCGCGCAGCTTGTCCGCGATCTGGACGCGAGCGGTGAGCAGGATGATGGGCGTCCCGCTGGTGCGCTCGTCGGCGCGCAGGGCTTCCATCGTCTCGAATCCGTCCATGCCCGGCATGCTCAGATCGAGCAGCACGAGGTCGGGGCTCGACGTTCGCGCGACCTCCAGAGCTTCGATGCCGTTCCGGGCGGTGAGAACGTCGAACTCCTCGGATCGCAATGTGAGCTCGATGAGATCGAGGATGTCCGGTTCGTCGTCCACGACGAGAATACGCTCGCGCATGGTCAGATCACCCTTGCGGGCAGTTGCGGGTATCCGGTCCCGATCGCGCCGGTCCGCCTATGCCGGCCTCGTGGCTCGGCTTCGGCGGGAAGCCTGACGACTGGGATCCGCCACCGGCAGCACGAAGCGGAAGTCGCTGCCCTTGCCCAGTTCGCTGTCTACCCAGATGTGACCCTCGTGTGCCTCCACGATGCTCTTGGCAATCGCCAGCCCCAACCCCGTTCCGCCCTGATGCCGCGTATGGACGCTACTCACCTGGTGGAACTTGTCGAAGATCTTCTGCCGTTCCTCCGACGGAATCCCCTGACCGTTGTCGATCACTTGAATCGAAACGAGGTTCCCCTCCCGCCGTATCCGTACCCTCACTTGGCCGCCTTCGGGCGTGAACTTGACGGCATTCGTCAGCAGGTTCGTCAATACCTGCCCGATGCGTTCGGCGTCGCCCAAGACATCGGGAACGCCTTCCTCGCACTCGAACGCCAACTCGATGCCACGACCGTCCGACAGTTGGCGGATATCGTCCAGCCGCTGACGAGCCACGTCAACGACCGACATCGGTTCGAGCCGCACCTCCAGACGTCCCGACTCGATCCTCGAAAGGTCGAGCAGGTCGCCGATCAGGTTCGAAAGCCGCAGCGCCTGCCGCTCGATGCGCACCAGCTTGTCGCGTACCGAGTCCGGCACGGCTCCCGTCTTCCCGTCGAGCATCAGACGCGTGTATCCGTAGATCGACGTCAGCGGCGTCCGCAGCTCGTGGGACACGAGGGCGACGAAGTCGGACTTCATCTCCTCGATCTCCTTCTCGCGCGTCACGTCGTCGAGCACGAAGACGGTTCCCATGCGCGCGCCATCCTCGGATAGGACGGGACTGTCCACGATGCGAAGCGCCACGGTCGATTCGCCCCGAGCGACCGTCGCCGAACGCGACGATGCACGTCCCGTCGCCGGGCGGGCGCGCATATCCGGGAAGATGTCGGCAACCGCCTCCGGGCTCAGGACGTCGTCGATCACCTTGCCTGTGGTATCCAGCTCGATGCCCAAGAGGTACTCGGCTGCGGGGTTCACCAGCACGATCCGCCGGTCCAGGTTCAGGTAGACGATGCCCTCCGCGACGCTGTTGAGCACCGAGCTGAGCTTCTTCTCCTCGTCGGTCAGGCGAGAGAGCGTTTCCTGAACGGTGCGCGACATCGCGTTGAACTCATCGACCAGCACGCCGATCTCGTTGCTCATGGTAACCGGAATCGCGTGCTGCAGGTCGCCGCGACGGATCGCCTGCACGGCGTCGGTGATCTGTCGGATGGGTCTCACGAGCCGACGCGCGAACAGCACGGACGCCACGACAAGGACCGCCATCGACAGCCCCGTCGCCCACAGCACGCGCTCCCGCAGAGCCTGTGCGGGCGTGAAGGCAACGCGCGTCGGCTGCGACACGACGACCGACCACGGCAGGACCGACGACGACCGCCGGAACCCGTACACGCGCTCGACCCCGGTCGCGTCTTCCTCGACCGTGTACTTGGGCAGAGGAGCCATCTGGGTCGACGCCATGGCGACTTGTGCCGCCTCCGGGAAGAACGCTCCGCTCTTCTTGACGGTCACGCTGACCGCCAGCGGCGAGCGCAGTCCATGCCGCAGGATCAGCGATTGCTTGACGGTCTCGGCTAAGCCCGTCATCGTCTGGCGCGCGGTGGAGAGCACCCCGACCGGTTCCACCGTCAGCGAGTCGGCAACGACCATGGCGTCGCCGTCGAAGTCCTCGTGCCCCTCGACGTGGACCCACACCCAGTCGCCGTCTCCGAGCGTCGCCCACTGGTCGTCGGAGCGCGCGACGACGTAGAGCGCTCCATCGTCCGCGTCGCGGCCTAGGATCGTGACATCTCGTCCCGAGTCGCTGGAGACCGCATCGAGGCTTGCCGACCTCACGACCTCGGCGAGACTTGGGATCGGCAACCAGACGTGGATCCCACCAACGATCTCGTCTCGGTCCCACACAGGCGCTGAGAGCGCGACCCACACAGCCGGAATCGTCCGGTCATAACTCGTCTTGCCGACCACGAAGCGGCCCTTCTGTACGGCTGCGCGCCACCAGGAGGCTTGAATATCGAACGGATGCGTCGGGTGGCTCGATGTAAAGAGCAGTCCACGTCGATCCGCGACGACGAAGAAGGCGCTCGGAGGCAGAGCGGCGACCAGCCGACGTGTGACGGCATCGACCTCCGAAGGTTCCATCGACCTGCCGTAGGCGCTCCATCGCGCGGCGAGTTCTTGCGGGTCTCGCCGCAACATCTCGACGAGATGGGGGCGCACATCGCGCGCAAGCTGGAACACCTGCTGGCGATACGGTTCCACGGCTGCCGTGGCGCGAGCCATGGTCTCGTCGGCGACTTCCGTCAGGTGGGAACCGATGGTCGATTCCAGCGATGCCCGGCTCTGTGAGTAAAGCCCGAACGTCGGCAGGAAGACGACGACGACGACCGGAATGGCGCTAGCCAACAGCAGCATGACGACCAACTGGCTGTTGAGACTCGCGAGCCACCGGCGGCTGGACGCGATGCCTCCCCGAGTTCCCGCGTCGTGTCGATCAGGTGGGGTGCTCACGTGCCGGGATCCCAGGCGCCGCGCGACCTCGGGCGCGCCACGCATCAGACGTGGCTGAGGGCGGCTTCGGCTGTCGGGTAGATGTCGATGACGCTATCGAGGCGAGTCGTGTGGAGCACTTGCCGCACGATCCGGTTGGGATTCGCGAGCACGAGACGTCCTCCCGCGCGCTGAATCGACACGAACGCCCCCACGATGACGCCGACCGCCGCGCTGTCGACACGTGTCACAGCGGACATGTCGACGACGACGCGCGGAGCCTCTCCGCTGGCGGCGCGTGTCAGTTCCTCGCGCAGTCGGTGGGCGACCTGGTGATCCAAGCGCCCGTCGAGTGGCACGACCCGTGCCTCGAACTGAGTCTGCGTGGCAACGCTCCTCACGTACGGCGCGCGACCCGAATCCTGCCCGCACCATACTAACCTCGGACGCTGGGCGACTCAACCAGCACGACCTGCCCCAACGGCCTCTCGGAGAACCGTACGATGGCGAATGCTCTGGCAGGTGCGACGCGTTCATCCGTGAGGAACCGCACAGACAGCGACGGCTCCGATTCTGCGACCTGCACCGCGTCTGCCTCGAGCGATGGGCGCGTGTAGGCGATCAGTCTACCCTCCGGCGCGACCAGCTCGGAAGCGCACCAAACCAACCACGGTAGCGAGGCTGTGAACCGAGACAGCACCACGTCGAAGCCATGTTGCCACATATTCGGCACGTCTCCCGGTTCCAGGCGCAGTTGTGCGATCTGGACGTTACCCAGCCGCATCGAGGCGGCGGCGTGATGGAGGAACGCCACCTTCTTGGCGTTCGGCTCGAAGAGGACGACCTGCGCGTCCTCCCGCAGGATCGCGACCGGCACGCCGGGGAAGCCGGCTCCTGTGCCCACGTCGGCGACCCTCACGCTCCCAGCCGGAATGTGCGCCAGGCAGAGCGCCGAATCGACGAAGTGCCGCTCGACGATCTCAGATACGCCTGTGACGGCGGTGAGGTTCACTTTGCCCCGCCATCGCTCCAACAGTCGGGAACACGTCTCGAACGCCTGCGCCTGGCTCTCGTCGATGTCCACACCAATGCTTTGGAGCCGGGATCGGGTCAGGTCGGCGACCGACACGTCACCGGATCGCTTGCGTGTGGAGGTAGCGGAGGACGACATCGCCCACCTTCCGCAGGCTGTCAGCGGAGCACTTGTCCGGCGTGTCCGCCAGCGTGTGCCAATGAGGGTAGTCGAAGTCGATCAGGTTGATGGTCGGAATGCCGGCGGCGATGAGCGGCACGTGGTCGTCGAGGATCGCCCCTCCAGCCTCCCGACGGAACTCCTTCACGCCCATCGATTCGGCGACATCCCACACGGCGCGGACCATTTCCGCCGCGGCATCCCACGAGTGGATTTCGACGGGTATCGAGAGGTCGGCGTCGCCGACCATGTCGAGCAGAATGCCTCGTCGCGGCTTCCACGGAAGCGGATTCTTGGCGTAGTGCTTGGAGCCCAGGAACATCTCGTCGGACGTCTTCCCCCAGTCCTCCCCGTCGAACAGCACGATGGCGACGGGAACCGGGGGCGGCACGTCGTGCAGCGAACGAGCGATCTCCAGGAGAACCGCGACGCCCGAAGCGCCGTCGTTCGCTCCTGGAATGGGGCGTTTCGCTCGCGCGGGGTCCTTCTCCTGATCGGCGAACGGGCGCGTGTCCCAATGCGCGCACAGCAGCAGACCCGGTTCCGAGCCAGTCCCGAACGACGCGACGACGTTGCTCATCGCGACGTCACCATGCCGGAAGCTCTGCACGGACACCTTCGACGCGAACTGACGCAACGTGTCAACGAGGTAGGTCCGGGTCCGCTCGTGGCTCGCCGTGCCGGGGACCCTGGGTCCGAAGGCGACCTGTTTGCGCAGGTGGTCCATGGCTCGAGCGCCATCGATGCGCGGTATCGACTGCGCGAAGCCGCCAGCGGCAAGGCAGAACAGACAGCAGGCGAGGAGGACCCGAGCGCTAGTCGAGGTCATTCCGACCCTCCAGCGCGCGGCTCAGCGTGATCTCGTCGACGAAGTCGAGATCGCTTCCCACCGGCACGCCGAACGCGATCTGCGTCATGCGCAGGTCCATGCCCTGAAGTCGGCGTTGGAGATAGGTCACCGTCGCGTTGCCCTCGACACTGGGACTGAGCGCGAAGATCACTTCGCGAACGCCCGATCCGTCGATCCGGGAGACGAGCTCCCCGATCCGCAGGTCATCGGGGCGCACCCGGTTCAGAGCGCTCAGAACGCCGCCGAGAACATGGTACATGCCTCGGTAGGCTCCGGTTCGCTCGAAGGCGGGTATGTCGTCGGCGTCTTCGACGACGCAGATCGTCGAGGCGTCCCGCGTGGCGCTCGTGCAGATGACGCAGGGGTCCGTGCCGCGCTCGGTGATGTTGCCGCAGGTGGTGCAATGCGTCAGCGCGTCGTGGATCGTGGCGATGCTCTCGCCGAGACGGCGCACTTCCGCCGCTGGCTGCCGAAGCATGTGGTAGGCGAGCCGTTGGGCGCTCTTGGGCCCAATGCCCGGGAGCTTCTGCAGCTCAGCCAAGAGCCGAACGAGACTGTCCGGATGGTAGCGCAAGGGTCTGCTCCGTCTGTGCGTCGAGCGCCGTCGGACGCCACGATGATAGCCGTCGGCAAGTGACGGATCAACGCACCCGGTTGCGACGCTTGACTCGACATGATGACGGCGATACCGTTCCAGCGTCGTATGCGCCCGTAGCTCAGGGGATAGAGCAAGTGACTTCTAATCACTAGGCCGCAGGTTCGAATCCTGCCGGGCGTGCCAACCTAAACACCCGCAGAACCGCATGAACACTGCATCGGCGGGTTCCTATTTCGACCGACCCCGACCCTCAGAATCCTTGCGTATTGCCCTGAAATGCCTTTGAACGCCCCCATACGGCGCCATTTTGGGCAAGGTTTGGGCAACGGCGCTGCCGCGCAATCGCAGCGACGGCGCGGCTTCGCGCGCAAGGGAGGGGTTCGGCATGGCAAGGGGCAAGCGGCAAGCGATTGTGGCGCTTCCCTACCGACAGACATCGGGGCTGTTCCTGAAAGGCGGGCAATACTTCGCCGACGTGCGAACCGACGACGGACGACGGTTCCGGCGACGCTTCGGCGCGGACAGGACGCGCGC
>Ga0194120_10008624_pt1 | contig 13364 bp, 11 predicted proteins | sample TA2MahCa65mmetaG_FD_148642 | JGI IMG/M metagenome (GOLD analysis project Ga0194120, IMG submission 148642) | Freshwater microbial communities from Lake Tanganyika, Tanzania - TA2015019 Mahale Deep Cast 65m | ecosystem: Environmental > Aquatic > Freshwater > Lake | place: Tanzania: Lake... | reverse complement strand
CAGATCGACGGCCAGTTCCCCGCCATGCTCGCACTCGCCCAGGGCAAAAACCCGCGCCAAACCCCAGCCGCCGCCCTGCAAATTACGACCGGATCGGGGACGCTATTCCATGCAAACCGTGAATCGCGGTCTAAGAAAAAGCCGCCCGGGTGGTGGAGCCGATCGGGATCGAACCGACGACCTCCTCATTGCGAACGAGGCGCTCTCCCAGCTGAGCTACGGCCCCGACCCGGCGGCGGCGCGGATAATGGTGACGCCACCCCAGCCTGTCAAGGCGCGGCGCAAGGGCATGATCCGAATGGATCGCCCGCGCGATTCCTTTCAGGTCGATCGCGCTCCAGGATGCGCTGCCAGCGCTTGACGCGCCGCTTCAGCCGGCGCCAGGCGCCCGGACGCGACCTCGTCCTCGAGCCGTGCGATCAGCGCGGCGGTGTCCGGGTGCGCCTGCAACTCGGCCAGCAACAGCCCGGCCAATTCGGAGCGGAACCAGTCCTTGGCCTGGGCGGCGCGGCGGCTGGCGATGCCCGCGGCGCCGAGCGCGCGGCGATGGTCCCCGATCGCCCGCCACAGCTCGGCCATGCCCTTGCCCTCGATCGCCGAGGTGACGATCACCGGCGGCTGCCAGCCTTCGACCGCCGGCCGGACGATGCGCAGCGCGGCGGAAACGTCGGCGGCGACGTGACGCGCCGCGGTCAGCAGCGTGCCGTCGCCCTTGGTCACGGCGACGATGTCGGCCAGTTCCATGATGCCGCGCTTGATGCCCTGCAGATCGTCGCCGCCGCCGGGACCCAGCAGCAGGACGAAACTGTCGACCAGATCGGCCACCGCCACCTCGGATTGGCCGACGCCGACGGTCTCGATCAGCACGACATCGAATCCCGCCGCCTCGCACACCAGCATGGCCTCGCGCGTGCGCCGCGCGACGCCGCCCAGCGAGCCCGCCGCCGGCGAGGGCCGGATGAACGCATCCGGATGCCGCGCCAGTTCGGCCATCCGCGTCTTGTCGCCGAGGATCGATCCGCCGCTGCGGCGGCTGGAGGGATCGACCGCCAGCACCGCCAACTTGTGCCCGAGCCCGGTCAGATGCAGCCCGAAGGCCTCGATCAGGGTCGACTTGCCGACGCCCGGCGCGCCGGAAATGCCGACCCGGGCGGCACCGCCGGTCCGCGGCAAGAGCGCCGTCAGGAGCGTCCGCGCCTCGGCTTCGTCCTCGGGCCGGGTCGATTCGACCAGGGTGATGGCCTGGGCCAACGCCCGCCGATCGCGGGCCAGCACCCGCTCGGCGAGCGGCGTCACGAGCCCTTGCGCGTCAGCCAGCCCATCAGGCCCTTGCGCGGCGCAGGCGCCGCCTCGCCGACCGGGCCGGGCGGTTGCGGCTTGCCCGCGGCCTTGCCCTGGGCGGCCGACAGCTTGGTGACCAGCTGGCTGGCGGTCATGCCCTTTTGCTGGAGATAGATCTGGGCGGCGATGCGGGCGCGCTGCGCCTCTTGGGCGCGTTCGCGCGGATCGCTGGCCGGGCGGGCATCGGCGAAGGCCGGATCGCGCTGCACCGGTGCCGGCGCGGGCCGCTGCGGGCTCCGGCCGGCCGCCGCCTTGCCCTGCATCAGCCCGGCGAACGCGACCATGGCCACGCTCTGATAGCGCGCCAGCACGCGCGGATCGATGCCCGAACGCAGGATCCTGATCTGACGCAGCAGCTTTTCGCGCTCGTTCATGCGGCGGTCCCGAATCGCCGCATTCTACACCGTTGCGCCAATTCGTCGCGATCAGCGCGTCGGCACCGGCGCCGGGCCCGAGTAGTCGTAGAAGCCGCGCCCGGTCTTCTGGCCCAGCCAGCCCGCCTCGACGTATTTCACCAGCAAGGGACAGGGCCGGTACTTGGAATCGGCCAGGCCGTCATAGAGCACCTGCATCACCGCCAGGCAGGTGTCGAGGCCGATGAAATCGGCCAGCTGCAGCGGCCCCATCGGGTGGTTGGCGCCCAGCCGCATGGCGGTGTCGATCGCCTCGACCGAGCCGACGCCTTCGTAGAGCGTGTAGACCGCCTCGTTGATCATCGGCAAGAGGATGCGGTTGACGATGAAGGCGGGGAAATCCTCGGCCGCGGTCGGCGTCTTGCCCAGCTTGAGGGTCAGTTCGCGCACCGCCTGGAAGGTGGCTTCGTCGGTGGCGATGCCGCGGATCAGCTCGACCAGCTTCATCACCGGCACCGGATTCATGAAATGCATGCCGATGAACTTGCCCGGCCGATCGGTGGTCGCGGCCAAGCGCGTGACCGAGATCGAGCTGGTGTTGGTGGCGACCAGCGCCTCGGGCTTGAGGTGCGGGCACAGCGCCTTGAAGATCTTGCGCTTGACCTGCTCGTCCTCGGTCGCCGCCTCGATGGCGAAATCGACCGTCTTGAAATCGGCCAGGTCGGCCGCCTTGCCGACATGCGCCAATGCCTTGGTCACATCGGCCTCGCCGATCAGCCCGCGCGCCGCCTGGCGGCGCAGATTGCGCTCGATCAGGCCCAGCGCGGCGTCGACCTTGGCCGGATCGATGTCGTGCAGCAGCACGTCGAACCCCGCCAGCGCGCAGACATGGGCGATGCCGTTGCCCATCTGGCCGGCGCCGACGACGCCGATGCGTTGAATGGCGATGGCCGACATCGCCTACTTGCCCTTGGCCAGTTCCTGGTCGAATTCGGGCACGGCCTTGAACAGATCGGCCACCAGCCCGTAATCGGCCACCTGGAAGATCGGCGCCTCTTCGTCCTTGTTGATGGCGACGATGACCTTGGAGTCCTTCATCCCCGCCAGATGCTGGATCGCGCCCGAGATGCCGACGGCGATGTAAAGCTCGGGAGCGACGATCTTGCCGGTCTGGCCGACCTGGTAGTCGTTGGGCACAAAGCCGGCGTCGACCGCGGCGCGGCTGGCGCCGACCGCCGCACCCAGCTTGTCGGCGACCGAATTGAGCAGCTTGAAATTGTCGCCCGACTGCATGCCGCGGCCGCCCGAGACGATAATGCGGGCCGCGGTCAGCTCGGGGCGGTCGGACTTGGACAGCTCCTGGCGAAGGAAGCGCGACAGGCCGGGATCGGCGCCGGCGGCGACCGGTTCGGTCGCGGCCGAGCCGCCCTCGGCCTCGGCGGCCGGGAAGGCGGTGGCGCGCACGGTGATGAATTTGAGCTTGTCGCCGGATTGCACCGTCGCCATGGCGTTGCCGGCGTAGATCGGCCGGACGAAGGTGTCGGCCGACTTGACCTCGACGATCTCCGAGATCTGCTGGCAGTCGGCCAGCGCCGCCGCCCGCGGCAGCACGTTCTTGCCGATCGAGGTCGCCGGCGCCAGCACCGCCGCGTAGTCCTTGGCCAGGCCCAGCAGCAGCGCCGCCAGCGGCTCGGCCAGGGCATTGGCGTATTTGGCGTCGTCGGCCAGGCGGACCTTGGTCACGCCCTTGATCTTGGCGGCGGCGGCGGCGGCGGCGGCGCAGCCTTGGCCCACGACCAGGACATGGACGTCGCTGTCCAGCTTCAGCGCCGCCGTCACCGTCGACAGCGTGGCGCGCTTGACCGAGGCGTTGTCGTGCTCGGCTAGGACCAGGACCGACATCAGATGACTCCCGCCTCGTTGCGCAGCTTCTCGACCAGTTCCTGCACGGTCTTGACCTTGACGCCGGATTTGCGCTTGGGCGGCTCCTCGACCTTGAGGGTCTTGAGCCGCGGCGCAGGATCGACCCCGAGCGCGTCGGGCGCCATCTCGGCGATCGGCTTCTTCTTGGCCTTCATGATGTTGGGCAGCGAGGCGTAGCGCGGCTCGTTGAGGCGCAGATCGGTGGTGACGATCGCCGGCAGCGACAGCGACACGGTTTCGAGGCCGCCATCGATCTCGCGCGTCACGTCGATCTTGTCGCCCTCGATCGCCAGCTTGGAGGCAAAGGTGCCCTGGCCCCAGTTCAACAGCGCCGCCAGCATCTGGCCGGTCTGGTTGCAGTCGTCGTCGATCGCCTGCTTGCCGAGGATCACCAGCTTGGGCGATTCCTTGTCGACCACCGCCTTGAGCAGCTTGGCCACCGCCAGCGGCTGCAATTCGGCGTCGGTCTTGACGTGGATGCCGCGATCCGCGCCCATCGCCAGCGCGGTGCGTATGGTCTCCTGGCAGCCCTGCGGCCCGAGCGAGACGGCGACGATCTCGGTCGCCTTGCCGGCTTCTTTCAGCCGGATCGCCTCTTCGACCGCGATTTCGTCGAACGGATTCATCGACATTTTGACGTTGGCGAGTTCGACCCCGCTCTGGTCCGCCTTGACGCGTACCTTGACGTTGAAGTCGACCACCCGCTTGACCGGGACCAGGACCTTCATCGCGTTCGTCGCTCCGTGGCTAAAAAGGCGGCTGAATCCCGATAGTTAGGTCATGCCGCAGTGCAGCAAGAGGCGGCGACGATAATCCCGCCCCCGAGCCCTGTCAACGCGCTGCGCGCCGCAACGGGCCGACCAGCAGGCCAAGCGCGCCGGGCAGGCCGACCAGCGCGGCCGAAGCGCCGATCGAGCCCAACACACCCAGCGTCGCCAGGGCATGGCCGCCGACCGCGCCGCCGATCGGCCGGCCGGTCTGCATCACCATGCGCAACAGCGCAAAAGTCCGACCGCCGAGCGGCGGCGGAATCGCCGCCATGCGCAAGGTTTGGGCCCACACCGTCAGCGGCGAACGCACCGATCCGTGCGCCGCCAGCAACAGCGCCACCACCCACACCGTCCGCCCGAAAGCCATCATCGCCAATAGGAACACGCCCGCCGCCATCATCGCCAGGCAAATCCGCAAACCCAGCCGACCCTCGGTCGCCAGAGCGCCGACCACCAGCACGCCAAGCAACTGGCCGGAGGCTTCGGCGCCGACCAAGAGGCCGTAAAGCTTGGCATCGCCCTGAAGGAATTCGGTCGAGAGGATCGGCAGCCAGACCGCGAGCATGCCGATGCCGATCTGCGAGCAGAAGAACATCGAGGTCGTCGCCAGCAGCACCGGCTGGCGAAAGACCAAAGCTGCCGCCGGCCCGAATCCGGCCGAAGCCCGCGCGGTCGGCGCAGCCGGCGCGGCGGCCGGCGGGATCCGACTCATCCGCCAGAGGCAAAAAGCGAAGCCGAGATAGGAGGCGACGTCCAGCCACATCGCCGCCGGCGCGCCGACCCGGGCGATGGCATAGCCGGCCACCACCGGCCCGACCACGCTGCCGATGGCGTAGCCCAGCATCTCCATCGCATTGGCCGTGCCGATGCGATCCGCCGGCACCATCGCCGGCACCAGCGCCGGCATGCCGGCCAAGGGGATCATGTACAAAAGGCCGTAGACCAGGGCGGCGACATAGGCGTGCCACAAGTCCAGCGCGCCGAGCGCCTGGAGCACGGGTATCGCCGCCATCACCGAGGCCCGCATCAGCGCATCGATCAGCATCACACGCCGCCGCTCGAAGCGGTCCAGCGCCCAGCCGGCGAGGAACCCGCCGATCACCACCGGACCCGAAAAGCACGCCATCAGCCAGCCCACCGCCTCGGCCGAGCGCGTGCTCTCGTAGACGTACCAGACCAGCGCCACGCGCGTGATCTCGTCCCCGGTCCAGGAGCCGGTGAAGCCCAGCCAATAAAGCCGAAAGTCCCGCAGCCGCAGGACGTCGAAATAGCGGGACATGACGGATCGCCTCGCGCCGGCCCGAGGGCCGGATCAGTCTCCGGTCAGCAGGCGCTGGATCAGTTGGCGGACGGTGGGGATGAAGCCGTTTGAATAGAACGGATCGCGCGCGAAGCGATAGGCGCCGTGGCCGGCGAACATCAGGTTGTTCTCGGTCCCGCCCTGATGGACGATGTCCTGCAGCGTCTTTTGGATGCAAAAGCTGCGCGGATCGGCCGCCTTGCCGGTGGTGCCGGTCTCGTTGGCGGCCCAGTTCGAAAACAGGCAATGCGACAGGCAGCCCATGCAATCGGCCTGGTCGCGGCGGATCTCAAGCGCCTTGTCGGGCGTGACGAACACCAGGGTCGAGTCCGGCGTGCGCATGGCCTGGGTGAAGCCCTCGGCCATCCAGGCCTCGGCCCGAATCTTGTCCTCGGGCGTGACGAACACGATCCGGCCGCGGGCGCCGATCGCTAGCTCGGCGGTGTGCTCGCCCAGCTGTTCGGCGGTGTAGGCGACTTGGCGGTGGCTGCGCTGTTCGAGTTCCTTGACGAAGTCGTTGCGCACCGCCGACGAATAGAAGCCGGTGGGCGAGAAGCGCTGCAGCAGGATGTCGCCCTCGTCGAGCGTCAGGAGGCGTTGTTTCCAGGCCTCGGGGATCGGGCTTTCCTGGGTCAAAAGCGGGCGCGTGCCGAACTGGAAGCAGATCGGACCCAGCTCGGGATTGTCGATCCAATTCTCCCACTCGCGCAGGTACCAGACGCCGCCGGCCATGACGATCGGGGTGTTGACCAGGCCGAACGAGTTCATGGTCTTGCGCAGCGCGACCACGCGCGGATAAGGCGATTCCGGCTTGCGCGGATCCTCGCTGTTGGACAGCCCGTTATGCCCGCCCGCCAGCCAGGGGTCCTCGTACACCACCCCGCCCAGCCAGTCGGAATACTTGTGATAGGCGCGCTTCCACAGCGCGCTGAAGGCGCGGGCCGAGGACACGATCGGATAGGCGAAGGCCTTGTACTGCGCCGCCAGCTCGGCCAGGCGATAGGGCATGCCGGCGCCGCAGGTGATGCCGTGGATCAGGCCCTTGGCGCCTTCCATGATGCCTTTCAGCACGCGCTCGGCGCCGCCCATTTCCCACAGGATATTGACGTGGACGCGGCCGCGGCCCGACGCGGTCTCATGGGCGATGCGCGCCTGGGTGATGCCGCCGCGAATGGCGTAGTCGATCAGCTCCTCGTGGCGCTCGCCGCGGGTCTTGCCGCGATAGGTCTGGGGGATCGGCTTGCCGGTAGGATCGAAGCTGTCGGCATTGACGCCCGAGAAGGTGCCGATGCCGCCGGCCGCGGCCCAGGCCCCGGCCGACCGGCCGTTGGTCGCACCGATGCCCTTGCCGCCCTCGACCAAGGGCAGCACTTCGAGACCCGACAGACGCATGGCGTTGATCGCCCGCATGCCGCGTCAATCCCCTTCGCCCGGAACCCTGTGCCCCGGGACCATCATAGCGCCTGGCGCAGCGGCGCCAAGCTTCAGTTCGCGGCGCGCTCGCCGCCGCGGTCGTTGCGCTCGCCCCGCTGGGCGGCGCGTTCGGCGCGTTCGCGTTCGACCTGTTCCGAGATGTCCGTACCGGTGGCCTGATCGACCACCCGCATCGACAGCCGCACCTTGCCGCGATCGTCGATGCCCAGCACCTTGACCCGCACTTCCTGGCCTTCGGCCACCACATCGGTGACCTTGCCGACGCGGCGCGCCGCCAGTTCCGAGATGTGCACCAGGCCGTCGCGGTTGGCGATGAAGTTCACGAAGGCGCCGAACTCGACCACCTTGACCACCTTGCCCTTGTAGATGTGACCGACCTCGGGCTCGGCGACGATGCCCTTGATCCAGTCGATCGCCGACTGGGCCTGCTCCTGGTCGGTGGCGGCGATCTTGATGGTGCCGTCGTCCTCGATGTCGATCTTGCACTTGGTCTTTTCGACGATCTCGCGGATCACCTTGCCGCCCGAGCCGATCACTTCGCGGATCTTGTCCTTGGGCACGGTGATGACGGTGATGCGCGGAGCGTGTTCCTTGACCCCGTCGCGTGCCGCGCCGATGGCGCGGCCCATCTCGCCCAGGATGTGCATGCGCCCGGCCCGCGCCTGCTCCAGCGCGGTCTTCATGATCGCCTCGGTGATGCCGGTGATCTTGATGTCCATCTGCAGCGAGGTTACGCCCTGCTCGGTACCGGCGACCTTGAAGTCCATGTCGCCGAGATGGTCCTCGTCGCCGAGAATGTCGGACAGCACGGCGTACTTGTCGCCCTCCAGGATCAGGCCCATGGCGATGCCCGCCACCGGCCGCGCCAGCGGTACGCCGGCGTCCATCAACGACAAGGACGCGCCGCACACCGTCGCCATCGACGACGAGCCGTTGGATTCGGTGATCTCGGAAACGACGCGCAGGGTGTAGGGGAATTCCTCCTTCTTCGGCAGCAGCGGATGCACCGCGCGCCAGGCCAGCTTGCCGTGGCCGATCTCGCGCCGCCCGGGGCTGCCCATGCGCCCGGCCTCGCCGACCGAATAGGGCGGGAAGTTGTAGTGCAGCATGAAGTGCTGGCGATATTCGCCCTCGAGCGCGTCGATGATCTGCTCGTCCTGGCCGGTGCCGAGCGTGGTGGTGACCAGCGCCTGGGTCTCGCCGCGGGTGAACAGCGCCGAGCCGTGGGCGCGCGGCAACAGGCCGACTTCGCTCACGATCGGCCGCACCGTGACCAGGTCGCGGCCGTCGATGCGGCGCTTGGTGTCGAGGATCGAGCCGCGCACGATCTTCTGCTCGAGTTCCTTGAACAAATCGTCGATCTGGTTTTCGCTCAGCCCGCTATCGGCCAGCGCCGCGGCGGCGGCCTCGTTGACCTTGCCGACGGCGGTATAACGCGCCTGCTTTTCCTTGATGGCGTAGGCAGCGCGCAGGTCGGTTTCGACCGCGGCCGACAGCTTGGCTTCGGCCGCGGCCAGATTGCCGCGCTCGGGCAAGGGCCAGGCATCCTTGGCGGCCTCTTCGGCCACGGCCACGATCAGGTCGATCACCTGCTGGATGGCGCGATGACCGAACATCACCGCGCCCAGCATGGTCTCTTCGGACAGCTCATGCGCCTCGGATTCGACCATCAGCACCGCCGGCCGCGTGCCGGCGACCACCAGGTCGAGCTTGCTTTCGGGCATCTTGTCCTGGGCCGGATTGAGCACGTACTGGCCGTCGATGTAGCCGACGCGCGCCCCGCCGATCGGACCCAGGAACGGCACGCCCGACAGCGTCAGCGCCGCCGAGGCGCCGATCATGGCGACGATGTCGGGGTCGTTCTCGAGGTCGTGCGACAGCACGGTGCAGATCACCTGCACCTCGTTCTTGAAGCCTTTGGCGAACAGCGGCCGGATCGGCCGGTCGATCAGGCGGCTGGTCAGCACTTCCTTCTCGGTCGGCCGGCCTTCGCGCTTGAAGAAGCCGCCCGGGATCTTGCCGGCGGCAAAGGTCTTTTCCTGGTAGTGGACCGAGAGCGGGAAGAAGTCCTGCCCGGCCTTGGCCTGACGCAGCGCCACCACGGTGCACAGCACGGTGGTGTCGCCCAAGCGCGCCAGCACGGCGCCGTCGGCCTGGCGTGCAAAGCGCCCGGTTTCGAGCGAGAGCGTACGACCGCCCCACTCGATCTGCTTCTTGGTGATGTTGAACATGATCCGTCTTTCTTCCGTCCGCGCGAGCCCTATTGCCCGCGCGCCTGCGAGATTCGGCCGGGCTTGGCGCTATTTGCGCAGCCCCAGCCGCTTGATCAGCGCCTCGTAGCGCGCGCCGTCCTTCTTCTGCAAATAAGCCAAAAGCCCGCGCCGCCGGCTGACCATCTTCAGAAGGCCGCGGCGCGAATGCAGATCCTTGCCGTGGTTCTGGAAATGGCCGGTGAGCGCGTTGATGCGCTCGGACAGGATGGCGATTTGGACTTCCGGCGAGCCGGTATCGCCCGGCTTGATGGCATAGTCCTTGACGAGCTGCTTCTTGCGCTCGGTTTCGATCGACATCGGATGTTCCTTCAAGCTAGAGGTTGAACACGCGCACCGCCCGCGCCTCGCGGCCCGTCACCCGGACGAGGGCGATCAGACGATCGCCCGACATGGCACGGATGATGCCCGACCCGAGGTCGGACGCGGTGTCGGGCAGCGCCAGCGGTCGCCCCTGCCGCAGCAGAGTGGCGCCGCTTTCGTCGACGGCCAGTGCCGGGATGTCGTCCAGCACGGTCGCGACGGGTCGGATCCGCCCGATGAGCGCGGGGCTATAGCCGATTTCCTCCACCGTGGCTAGCGGAATCGAATCGGCCTCGCCGAACCGCCCCACACGGGTCCGGCGCAGGGCGGCGACATGGCCGACCGTGCCCAGCGCCCGGGCCAGATCGCGCGCCAGGGACCGGACATAGGTGCCCTTGCCGCATTCGACCTCGAACTCGGCCAGGTCCGGCGCGGGCCGATCCAACAGCGCGAGGCGATGGATTTCGACCTGACGCGGCGTCAGGTCGGGCGCCTGCCCGGCGCGCGCCAGGTCGTAGGCCCGACGGCCATCCCGCTTGATGGCGGAAAAATCCGGCGGACGCTGTTCGATCCTGCCGATGAAGCGCGCCAGCGCGGCGCGGATCGCCTCGGTCGCGGGCCGGTGCGGGCTGGTCTCGGTGACCTCGCCCTCGGCATCGTCGGTCGCGCGCGCCTCGCCGAACTTGATGGCGAAGCGGTAGACCTTGAGCGCGTCCATCGCATAGGAGACCGTCTTGGTGGCCTCGCCCAGCGCCAGCGGCAACACGCCCGAGGCCAGCGGGTCGAGCGTCCCGCCGTGGCCGATCTTGCCAGGCTTGAGCGCGCGCTTGACCCGCGCCACCGCCTGGGCCGAACTCGGCCCCACCGGCTTGTCGAGGATCAACCAGCCGTCAAGTCTTGCCATCGCCGGGCAGGTCGCGGGCGACCGCGGGCGAGCGCAGCAGGCGATCGACCGTCAGCACGTTGTCATGGGCGCGATCGAGCACGAAGGCCAGCCGCGGCGCATAGCGCAGCCGCAGCGCGCGGCCGATCTGGCCCGTCAGGAAGGGGGCGGCGCGGCCGAGCGCCGCCACCACGCCCTCGCCGCCCTGGCCGCCCAGCGGCGTGACCGAAATGCGGGCGTGGCGCAGATCGGGACTGACATCGACTTCGGTGACGGTGATCGAGGCGCCGGCCAGCTCGGGGTCGCGCAATTCGCCCCGCGCCAGCATCTGGCTGAGTTCCTGGCGAATGGCCTCGGCCACGCGCCGGGGGCGCTGACCCGAGCGCGGCGCCGCTGCCTGCTCGCGACCGGACCTCGAACGATCCCTGCCCATGGTCTCCGCCCGGCGCGCGGCCGCTAGAGCGTGCGCGCCACCTGCTGGACCTCGTAGGCTTCGATCACGTCGCCGGGTTTGAGGTCCTGGTAGTTGTCGAAGGCGATGCCGCACTCGTTGCCGGCCTTGATCTCGCGCACGTCTTCCTTGAAGTGGCGCAGCGTCTTGATGCCGCCTTCGTGGACGACGATGTTGTCGCGCAGCAGCCGCAGCCGCGCCGAGCGCCGGATCAGGCCGTCGGTGACGCGGCAGCCGGCGATCTTGCCGACCTTGGAGATGTCGAAGATCTGCAGCACCTCGGCATTGCCGATCGCGACCTCCTTGCGGGTCGGTTCGAGCATGCCGGTCAGCGCCTTGGTGATGTCCTCGGTCAGGTCGTAGATGATCGAGTAGTAGCGGATCTCGGCCTTGTCGCGCTGCGCCAGGTCGCGGGCCTGCTTGTTGGCGCGGACGTTGAAGCCGACGATCAGCGCGTTCGAGGCCGCCGCCAGCGTGACGTCGCTTTCGTTGATGCCGCCGACCGCGCCGTGCAGCACCCGCACCTTGGCCTGGTCGTTGCCGATCTTGGACAGCGCGCCGACGATGGCTTCGAGCGAGCCCTGGACGTCGGCCTTGACCACCACCGCCAGCTCGGTCGCCTGGCCGGCCTTGATCTGGCCGAACATCTGTTCGAGCGTGCCGCGCGGCGCCACGGTGACGCGCTGGTCGCGCAGCCGGCGCGAACGGAAGGCGGTGACCTCGCGGGCGCGCGCCTCGCTCTCGACCACGGCGAACTCGTCGCCCGCCTCGGGCAGCGAATCGAGTCCGAGCAACTCGACCGGCATCGCCGGGCCGGCATCGTCGATGGCGCGGCCGCGATCGTCGAGCAGCGCCCGCACCCGACCCCAGGACGAGCCGGCGACGACGATGTCGCCGACCTTGAGCTGGCCGCGCTGCACCAGCGCCGTCGCCACCGGACCGCGGCCGCGATCGAGCTTGGCCTCGATCACCACGCCCAGGCCGGGGCGGTCGGGATTGGCCTTGAGCTCCAGGATCTCGGCCTGGAGCAGGATGGCCTCCTCCAGCCTGTCGAGGCCGGTCTTCTGCTTGGCCGAGACGTCGATCGCCTGCACCTCGCCGCCCAGATCCTCGACCTGGATCTCGTGGCGCAGCAATTCCTCGCGCACCTTGCGCGGGTTGGCGTCGGGCTTGTCGACCTTGTTGACGGCGACGATCAGCGGCACCTTGGCCGCCTTGGCGTGGGCGATGGCTTCGGCGGTCTGCGGCATGACGCCGTCGTCCGCCGCCACCACCAGCACGACGATGTCGGTGACCTTGGCGCCGCGGGCACGCATGGCGGTGAAGGCTTCGTGGCCGGGCGTGTCGAGGAAGGTGATCTTCTTGCCGCTCTTGAGCGTGACCTGATAGGCGCCGATGTGCTGGGTGATGCCGCCGGCCTCGCCGCCGGCGACGTCGGTCTCGCGCAGGGCATCGAGCAGCGAGGTCTTGCCGTGGTCGACATGGCCCATCACCGTCACCACCGGCGCGCGCGCCTCGAGCGTGGCATCCGCGTCGGGCGTGCCGCCCAGGCCCAATTCGATGTCGGCGTCGGAGACGCGCTTCAGGCTATGCCCGAACTCGCCGACGATCAGCTCGGCGGTGTCGGCGTCGATCGACTGGTTGATGGTCGCCATCACGCCCATGCGCATCAGCGCCTTGATGACGTCGGCCGAGCGCTCGGCCATGCGGTTGGCGAGTTCCTGCACGGTGATGGTCTCGGGCACCACCACCTCGCGCAGCACCTTTTTCGGCGCCTCGGCAGCAGCCGAGCCGCGCGCCCTGCGCTTCTCGCGCTCGTGCTGGCGCCGGAAGGCGGCCAGGCTTTTCTGGCGCTCGTCCTCGTTCAGCGCCGAGGACAGCGTCAAACGGCCGCGGCGGCGGGGCTCTTCCTTGATGCCGCGCTGGGGCTTGCGGACCTCGACCCGACCGCCCGGACCCTTCTTGCGGCCGCGGGCTTCGTCGTCGTCCTCGCCGGCAGCGGCCGGCGCCTCGGGCGAATCCTGCAGGCGCCTTGCAGCCTCGGTCTCGGCGCGCTTGCGGGTTTCTTCGTCCTTGGCCTTGCGCGTCGCCTCTTCCTCGGCCCGTTTGGCAGCAGCCTCGCGTTCGACCGCCAGACGCTTTTCCTCTTCGGCGCGCCGAATGGCGTCTTCCTCGGCCCGTTTGCGGTCGTCCTTGTCCTTTTGCTGGGCGCTGACCAGGGCGCGGGCGCGCGCCGCCTTTTCGTCGCTGGTCAGCGACTTGAGGATCATCCGGGTCTTGGGCGGCGGCGGCGCGCCGGGACGGCCGGCGTCGGCGCGGGCCGCCGGCGTCGGCGC
>Ga0194120_10008620_pt1 | contig 13369 bp, 11 predicted proteins | sample TA2MahCa65mmetaG_FD_148642 | JGI IMG/M metagenome (GOLD analysis project Ga0194120, IMG submission 148642) | Freshwater microbial communities from Lake Tanganyika, Tanzania - TA2015019 Mahale Deep Cast 65m | ecosystem: Environmental > Aquatic > Freshwater > Lake | place: Tanzania: Lake... | reverse complement strand
AAGGTCGCCCAGAGCGCAGCCCAGGCGCCGGGCATCTCGACGAGGTCGGACCAAGCCGGCGAGGCGGCAGCCGACCGGCGCAGAAGATGGTGAATCAGCTCCTTGAAGAAAAACTCCGGACGGACCCGCGCGGGAGCCTCCGCGCCGATTTCCTTCAAGAGCCTGACGGCAAATTGATGGAATGTCAGAAAGTGGACATCGAAGAGGGCGCAGCCTTGCTCGACACAGAGGAGCCACTTGAGGCGACGACGCAGCGGATCGGAGGGCACGATGATGGTGAGGGGGGCGAGGGAATCCTCGGCCTTGAGCCGCCGGACTTCATCGACCAGCGCTTCTTCAAGGTCGGGATGAAAGGGGCCGGTAACGATCCTGAGCATGTTTTACAACGGGCTCGAGGCAGGAGGCGGGAGGCAAGGGGAACTGATATGGACGTCGGAACTCATGGGGAGAAGAAGAGTCGATCGCAATGGCAGCAGCACGCTCCTCGATGCCCCCCGCCTCTCGCCCATAGCCTCGCGCCCGGCTCACTAGCCCGTTTCCGGACCCATCAACTCTCCGTTGCAGTCCTGGCAGCCCCAGTCTCCGTCGATGAAGGCCATAGGATCGCCGCACAGAGGGCAATCGGGAGGCGGCCCCTTGTCGATGATGGGCAAAACGGGCAGCTCGATATCCAGTTCGTTTTCGTCCGGCGACATGGCTGATTTCCCTTCAAGGGCCCACAGGACTCGGTCAGTCAGGTTTGGGCGCGAGGGCCTTCTCAACACTCTGGCGGCTGGGCACGCCGATGAAGGTCAGCCGCCCGTTGATGATCGTCGCCGGCACGGCGCGGATGGAATGTCTCTCGGCCAACTCCTGCCCATCCGGCGAGTTAATGTCCACTTCGCGGTAGCTGAAGCTGTACTTGACCCGCAGCCCCTTGAACAAACTCTTGGCCGAGGGACAGGCCCCGCAGGTGGGCGAATAGAGCAGCGTCACGTTTGCCATAGCCAGGCTCCTTCTCAAATGACTGTCGCATCTTAGCACCCCCTTGAAACCCCTCGCAAGGCCGGTCCAATGACAGAGGGGCCAGCCTTGCAACTGCCCCCTCGTTCCGATATGGTACGGCGCCAATGTCGCCACGTCGCCTTCTTGTCGCGCAAACTCTTTTGGCCGGTCTCACCGGCCTCCTCTACCCCCTCTGCTTTCCCGACTTCGACCTGGGTTTTCTGGCCTGGGTCGTCCTGCTGCCGCTCCATCTTGCCCTCGCCAAGGCCTCCCTGCGACAAGCCTTTTGGCTGGGCTGGTTGACCGGCCTCCTGGCCTTCGTCGGGGTCGTCTCCTGGGTCGTCACGGCCATGCACCTCTATGGAAACGTTCCCCTGGGGATCAGCTATGGCCTCATGGTCCTGCTGGCGACCTATCTGGGCCTCTATGTCGGACTCTATACCCTGGGCGCCGCATGGCTGCAACGAGCCCTGCCTCGCTTGTCCTTGCTCGGCGCCCCCTTCCTCTGGGTCACGCTGGAATGGCTCCGCACCTATTTATTTTCCGGCCTCCCCTGGGACCTGCTGGGCTACTCCCAATATCGATGGCTCCCTGCAATCCAGATTGCCGACCATACGGGTGTCTATGGAGTCTCCTTCGTGATCGTCCTCGTCAACGCGGCCCTGGCCGACACCGCCCTCTGGCTCCGGCATCGACTCAGACAGCCCTCGGAGGAGCAACAAGCCGCGCCGTTTCCCTGGCTCTCCCCTGTGACGGCCATCCTCTCGATGAGCCTCACCCTCCTCTACGGAGAGGCCCACATCGAGGCTGCCTCCAAGGCGCCGGCCCGCTCGCTAACGATCGGCCTGGTGCAAGCCAACATCGACCAAGCCCACAAATGGGATGACGCCTACCGCCGTGAAACGCTGGATCGCTATCTGCGGCTCACCACAGAGGCGGCAAGGGGCAGCGATCTCCTCATCTGGCCCGAGGCCGCCACCCCCTTCCTCTTCGAGCGGGAGGCCGCCTACCGGGAGGAAGTCACCAACCTGGCACGGACGCAGCAGGTGCCGCTCCTCTTGGGGAGTCCGGCGCTCCGTTATTATCCAGACGGCCGCCCCTACCTGCTCAACAGCGCCTACCTCCTGGCGCAAGACGGAACCATCGTAGGCCGCTACGACAAACAGCACCTGGTCCCCTTCGGCGAATACATCCCGCTGAAATCCTCCTTGCTCTTCTTCCTGGACAAACTGGTCGAAGGCATCGGCGACTTTGAAGCGGGCAGAGTCGCCACAATTTTCTCCCTGCCGGCCCAACCGGCCTTCTCCGACGCAGAGGGGCCGGCCCGGTTCGGCGTCCTCATCTGTTATGAAGTCATCTTCCCGAACCTCGTGCGCGAATTCGCCCGCGACGGAGCCGATTTCATCGTGACGATCACCAACGACGCCTGGTTCGGCCCTTCCTCCGCTCCCTTCCAGCACTTCGGCATGGTCGTCTTCCGGGCGGTGGAAAACCGGCGCGCCGTGGCCCGTGCCGCCAACACCGGCATCTCCGGCTTCATCGACCCTCAAGGACGCATCCTACAAGCCACGCCGACCTTCGAAGAACGGGCCGTGACCGGGACCATTCCGCTCAACAGGACCCTCACCGTCTACAGCCGATACGGTGATGTGTTTGCCTATGCCTGTGTTATAATCACCGGACTTTTGGCCGTCGCCGCAAGGCGACGGAGGCCGGAGGCGAAAGGCTAGGGACAGAGGGCCACTGGTTTTCCTCACGCCCCTTGCCTCGACCCCCTAACCATTTTGGAGACACCATGCTCGATGAACTCCGCACCAGGCTCAAGGCAGTCGGCGAACAGATCAGCGAACTTCGGGGGCATCTTTGACCTCCCCAACTTGACCTTGGAATTGCAGGAGCTGGAAGTCTCGACCGGAAATCCTGACTTTTGGAAAAACCCGCAGGCGGCCGCCCGCGTCAGCCGGAAAAAATCCGCCCTCGAACGGCAACTCAAACGCTGGTCGGAGATCGAACGTCAACAGGGCGACTTGCTCGCCATGTGTGAATTGGCGGAGGAGACCGAGGATCAGTCCCTGACCGCCGACTTGGCCGCCGAGCTGGCGCGGTTCGAAGCTGCGGTGCACCAGCTGCGCGTCGAGCTGCTGCTCTCGGGCGAACATGACGGCGGCAACGCGATCTTGGCCATCCATCCCGGCGCCGGCGGAACCGAGTCGCAGGACTGGGCCCAGATGCTGTTGCGCCTCTACGTGCGCTGGGCGGAACGAAAAGGCTACACCGTGACTACCTTGGATCTTCAGGCCGGCGACGAAGCCGGCGTCAAAAGCGCGACCCTCTCCGTCGCCGGGCCCTACAGCTACGGCTACCTCAAGGCGGAAGCCGGCGTCCATCGCCTGGTCCGGATTTCGCCCTTCGACGCCAACAAGCGGCGCCACACCTCCTTCGCCTCGGTCTTCGTCTATCCCGAACTGGAGGACGACACGGAAGTGACGATCGACGACAAGGACCTGCGGATCGACACCTTCAGAGCCGGCGGCGCCGGCGGGCAAAATGTGAACAAGGTGGAGACCGCCATCCGGATCACCCACCTGCCCACCGGCCTCGTCGTGCAATGCCAAAACGAACGGTCGCAGTTACAGAATAAAAACGGCGCCATGAAAATTCTCAAAGCGCGCCTCTACGAAATGGAACAACAAAAGAAAGAAGCCCAGTTCAATTCCATCGTCGGGGAGAAAAAAGAAATCGGCTTCGGCAGCCAGATTCGCTCCTACGTGTTCCAGCCCTATCAGATGGTCAAGGACCACCGCACGGACCACGAGGTGGGGGCCATCGGTTCCGTCATGGACGGCGAGATCGACGGCTTCATCGAAGCGTACCTGAAACAACGGATGGCGGAAAAGAAATAAGGTGATGCGTAACAAGTGATGGGTAAGAGATTGCAACCTCCGATCACACGTCACGCGTTACGCATCACTTGTCACGCACTACGGTCTTTTTATGGATGAACTGAACGACCAACGCCAGCAACGGATCAAGAAACTGGACCTGCTCCGCGAATTGCAGGTCCCGCCCTACGGAACCCGCTTCGAGGCTACGGACCGGGCCGGAGACCTGAGTCGCCTGCACGGGAGCAAGCCCAAGGAAGCATTGGAACGGGAGGCCATCCGCTGCCGGATCGCCGGACGGATCGTCGCCATGCGGCGATTCGGCAAGGCGGCCTTCGCCGTCCTCCAGGACGGGGCGGATCGGCTCCAGGTCTATCTCAAAAAAGACAAGCTCACCGAACAGAGTTACCGCGTCTGCGAGCAATTGGACTTGGGCGACTGGATCGGGGTCGGCGGACATCTGTTCCGGACCAAGACCGACGAGTTCACGGTGGAAGTCTCGGAGCTGACCTTTTTGAGCAAGGCGCTGCGGCCCCTGCCGGAGAAGTGGCATGGCCTGACGGACGTCGAGACCCGCTACCGCCAGCGTTACGTGGACCTGATCGCCAATCCCTCGGTGCACGAGATTTTCATCGCCCGCAGCCGCATCATCGCCGGCATCCGCGCCTTCCTCATCGAGAAAGGCTTCCTGGAAGTCGAGACGCCGATGATGCACCCGATTCCCGGCGGCGCCACGGCCAAGCCCTTCGTCACCCACCACAATGCCCTGGGAACCGATCTCTATCTGCGGATCGCGCCGGAGCTGTACTTGAAGCGGCTGATCGTGGGCGGCTTCCCCCGCGTCTTCGAGATCAACCGGAACTTTCGGAACGAGGGCATCTCCACCATCCATAATCCCGAGTTCACGATGCTGGAGTTTTACGTCGCCTATGCCGACTACAACGACCTGATCGCGCTGACGGAGGAATTATTCGAACGGCTTGCACAGGCGGTCTGCGGCAGCGCCACCATCGTCTATCAGGACAAGCCGATCAACCTGGCGGCCCCCTGGAGGCGCTGGTCTTATCGGCAGTCGATCCTGGAAGTGAACCAGCTCGAGGCCTCGGTCCTGCACGACCGGAAGGCCGCGCTGGAGGCCGCCAAGAAGCTGGGGGTGGAGGTGGCGCCGGACGCCGACCTGGCGGCGATCCTCAACGAAATCTTCGAGGAAACCGTCGAGCCGAACTTGATCCAGCCGACCTTCATCACCGACTATCCCATCGAACTGTCTCCCCTGGCCCGCCGGAAGGATGCCGACCCCTCCCTGACCGACCGGTTCGAACTCTACATTGCGGGCCGTGAAATCGCCAACGCCTTCTCCGAGTTGAACGACCCGCTGGACCAACGCCGACGCTTCGAGTCCCAGGTCGCCCAGCGCGAGGCGGGCGACGAAGAAGCCCACCACCTGGACGAAGATTTTCTGCGCGCGCTGGAACACGGCATGCCGCCGACCGCCGGCGAAGGCATCGGCATCGACCGCCTCGTCATGCTCCTCACCAACCAGGCGTCGATCAGGGACGTGATCCTCTTCCCGCAACTGCGGCCGGAGAAATAACCGTGCACCCGCCCTACGAAATCTTCATCGGCCTCCGGTACCTTCGCGCCAAGCGCCGCCACCGGACCATTTCGCTCAACACCGTCGTGTCCGTGGCCGGCATCACCCTCGGCGTGGCCGCGCTGATCGGCACCCTGGGCATCATGACCGGCTTCAAAGAAGACTTGCAGGCCAAGATCCTGGGGACGACCTCCCACATCGTCGTCCATGACCGCACCAAAGACGGCATGGTCGGCTACGACGACCTGGCGTCGCGCGTCGAGCAAGTCCCCCACGTCCTGGCCGCCACGCCCTTCGTCTTCCGCCAGGTCCTCCTGACGTCGCAAGCCGCCGTCCAGGGCATCGTCCTGCGCGGCATCGACCAGCGGCGGGAACGGCGGGTCACCGAACTGGCCAAGAACGTCAAGTCCGGCTCCCTCGAAGACCTGGACCTCCCGGCCGCACCGATCGGCGAGGTCCCGGCCGTGCCGGAATCCGGTCCGGCGCCGGAACCCAGGCACCCCGGCATCATCCTCGGGAAGGAGCTGGCCATGAGGCTGGGCACCTTCGTCGGAGACCAGGTGAACGTCGTCTCCCCCGTCGGCCCGGCCAGCTCGCTGGGGACGCTCACGATGACGCCCAAGATTCGCACCTTCACCGTGGTGGCGGTCTTCGAATCGGGCATGTACGAATACGACTCGTCGCTGGCCTATATCTCCCTGGCGGAGGCGCAGGCGTTCTTCAACATGGGCGCCGCCGTCACCGGGATCGAGGTCAAGGTGGACAACATCTTCATGGCCTCCGAGATCGCCCGCTCGATCGAGCAGGCCCTCGGCTTTCCCTATTGGGCCCGCGATTGGATGCAGCTCAACAAAAACCTGTTTTCCGCCCTGAAGCTGGAAAAGGTCATGATGTTCCTCCTGCTCGTGCTCATCACGATCGTCGCCTCCTTCAACATCGTCAGCACCCTGACCATGATCGTGACCGAAAAACAGCGCGAGATCGCCATCCTGAAAGCCATGGGCGCCACCCGCCAGGCCATCATGCGCATCTTCATGTTGAACGGGCTCATCATCGGATTGACCGGCACCGCCATCGGCGTCCCCTTGGGCTACGCGTTTCTCTGGCTGATCCAGACCTACTGGACCTTCGATCCGACGGTCTATTACATCTCCCATGTGCCGGTCCATATCCAGGCCCTGGACGTGCTCCTGGTCTCCTTCTCCGCCATTCTCATCAGTTTCGTCGCCACCCTCTACCCTTCCTGGCAAGCCGCCAAGTTGGACCCGGCCGCCGCCCTGCGCTATGAATAACCCCGTGACCGACAGCCGGACGCAGGCCCCCGGCCCCTTCATCCGGGTGCTGGACCTCTCCAAGACCTTTCCCATGGGGGGGCAGGAGGTGGCGGCGATTCGACGCGTCAGCTTCGACATTGCGCGGGGAGAACTGCTGGCGATCGTCGGCGCGTCCGGCGCCGGCAAGAGCACGCTGCTCCAGATCGTCGGGACGCTGGACCATCCGACGAGCGGGACCGTGTTGTTCGAGGGGCAGGATCTGTTTCGGTTATCGGAGCAGGACCAGGCGGAGTTTCGCAACAAACGGATCGGGTTCGTCTTCCAGTTTCATCATCTGCTGCCGGAGTTCACCGCGCTTGAGAACGCCTCCCTGCCGGCCTACATTCAGCACCGGCCCTGGGCCCAGGCCCAGGCCGAAGCCGCCGCCTTGCTGAAGGAGGTGGGGCTGGGGCACCGCCTGCACCACAAACCCGGCGAGTTGTCCGGCGGCGAACAACAGCGGGTGGCCGTGGCGCGCGCCCTCATCCAGCAACCGGACCTCGTCCTGGCGGACGAGCCGACGGGCAACCTGGACACCCATACCGGCGAAGCCCTCTTTGCCCTCTTGCGCCGGCTGAACCAAGAACGCGGCACCACCTTCGTGATCGTCACCCACAACGACAAGCTCTCGGCCCAGGCCGACCGCATCGTTCGCATGGAAGACGGCGTCATCACCGACCGGTAGACCCGCCGGAACTCGCCCCGTCACGCGGGTTGCACGCGACGGAATATCTTCCCTTCGACGAATAACGCCAGCAGGTGGGCATCCACCTTGTTCTGTTTGACTTCCTCGTCGAGGATGGCCAGGGCCCTGGAGGCGGGCACCGAGGATTTGTAGGGGCGGTCGGAGGCGGTCAAGGCGTCGTAGATGTCGCAGATGGTCATGATGCGCGTTTGAACCGGGATCGTCGCGCCGGGCACCTGGCGCGGATAGCCGCTCCCGTCCAGCTTTTCATGGTGGCCATAGGCGATGAGCGGGATGTTTTGCAGGGACTTCGTCCAGGGAATCGTGGAGAGAAACCGATAGGTGTGGGTCACGTGGCTTTCGATCTCCACGCGTTCCGCCTCGGTCAGGCTGCCGCGAGGAATCGACAGCCTCCCGACTTCGTTCGTCGTCAGGTAGGGCCGTGCCTCGCTGAAGCGGTCGTACTGCAATTGCGCGATCTCCCGCACGCGCTCGAACCCTCCGGCCGGCAACACCGTCGGCTGGTTGCAAGCCAGCAGAAATTCCAGGATGCCGTCCGTCTCGGCCACCCGGCGGGCCAGGTCTTCGTCCACTTCGGCCAACACCGCCGCCGTCGCGGCCCGATCGCCGGACGTCAGAATCTCCACCTTCCGCTTCAACGCTTGCACTTCGAGCGTCCGCTTGATGAAATCGAAGCGGGATTTCAGCGTCACCAGTTCGTCGGGGAGGAGTTTCTGCGCCTTCACCAGCACGTGCTCGCGCACCCCCACCTTCCCGAAGTCGTGCAGCACGGCGGCGTAGCGCAGCTCCTTCATCTGCTCGTGATCGAACGTGGTGTCCGCGTAGGGGCCGGACTCCACGCGATCGACCACTTCGGCCAACCCGCAGGTCAGCGTGGCCACGCGGCCGCTATGGCCGCTGGTGGTGGGGTCGCGGCTTTCGATCGCCAGCACGCTGGCCGAGATAAAACCCTCGAAGAGGCGATTGATTTCCTCGTATAGATTGGCGTTCTCGATCGCGATGCCCACCTGATGGCCCAAACTGACGAAGTCCTGAAGATCGCCCTCCCCGAAACCGCCTCCCTGTTTTTTGTTGATCGCCTGGAGCACGCCGAGCAGTTTGTCGCGCGCCTTGACCGGCACACAGACCATGTTCCGCGTCACAAACTTGCTCTTTCTGTCCGCTCGGCTCGAAAATCTCGGATCGCCTTGGACGTCGTTGACGATCACCGGCTCGCCGGTCTGGGCCACGTAGCCGGCAATGCCCTCGCCGACCTTGAGACGAATTTCCTTCACGCCCTCGCCTTTGCTCCCCAACGCGACTTCGAAGTACAGTTCCCCCGCCGCGTCGTCCAAGAGCAACAACGAACCCGCTTCCGCCTCCATCAGCACGGTGGCGGCTTCGATCGCCCGTTTTCTGATCTCCGCCTGGTCGAGGCTGGAATTGAGGACCCGGCTGATTTCCTGCAGCTTGTTGAGGCGCTGAATCTTTTGCTCATGGTTGCGGAACAGCCTGGCGCTCTCCAGCGCGATCGCCACTTGACCGGCCAGGCTGGCAAACTCCCGCAGGTCCCAATTGCTGAACGGACGGCCGCCGCGTTTGTTGACCGCTTCCAGCACGCCCAGCGTCTTGTCGCGGGCCCGAACCGGCACCACCAGAAGCGTCCGGACAGAAGCCCCCTTGCGGCGGGCCTCAGCAACACGAGGATCGTGCTGCGCGTCGTTCACGATCAGCGGCTTCCCGCTCCCGGCCACCAGACCGGCCACGCCGTCGCCGGCCGCAAGCCGGCTCTTTTGCAGCCCCGGCCCCTTCTCGCCGACCACGACTTCGCACCGCAGTTCCCCGCCCGGCTCGTCGAAGAGCAGCAGGAGGCCGGCTTCGGCATCCACCAGACCCACGGCAATCTTGATCGCCTGTTGCAACGCCTCCCGCTCGTCGAGCGAGGAGTTCAAGACGGCCGCAATCTCTTCCAGTTGTTTAATGCGCACGATCTTCTGCGCATACTTTTGGGCCAAACGGGAATGGTCCAATCCGACCGCAAGCCGCGATGCCACAAAGTCCAGCAACCCGTTCACTTCGCCGGCCCGCTTCTCAACGGGCAGCCCCTCCACCAGCAATACGCCTTCGAGCTGTCGGCCGCGCCTGAGGGGATAGGCCAAGAGATCGCCGGCGATCGCCGGACGCCCGGCCCGCACGACGCGCGCGGCAAGGCTATCGCGTTCCACCGAAGACCGGTCGCCGGCATCCCCGCAGAGGGCCACGCAACGCATGGCTTTGGTTTGCTCATCGCGCAAATAGACGGCCGCGCCGGACGCTTCGGTCAATTCGACGAACACGCGCAGACAGGCTTCGGCAACGTCCTCCGGCGTCCGTCCTTTGGTCACCGACGCCGTGATCGTTTCGAGGAGTTGTTGCTGGACTTTGAAGGGCACGACGGGGAGGCTGTGCAACGCCGCTGTGGAAGAGGGCGCGGGGTTGGCTTTCGAGGTTCGCACTCCGGCGCGAGCAACGCGGCGAGACGGGCGAGGATGCCGCCCCATGCTACGCCGTGGGGTACGTCGTGAAGACGCCATCGACCTCCTAGGCTGCGGGGAGGGCCGCCATCGCGGCCTTCAAGGAGCGGACGAACTGCCCGACGCGCTCCGGCAAGCCCGAATCGTGGGCGTGTTCGCCGACCTGCCTCACGATGGCGCTCCCGACGATGACGCCATCGGCGATCCCGGCCACCTGCGCGGCATCCTGCGGCGTGGCGATGCCGAACCCCACGGCCACGGGCACGTCGGCGGCCTGACGGATCTTGGTCACGTTGCGCCGGACTTCCTCCAGGTTCGTCAGCTTGGCGCCGGTGATGCCGGTCAGCGAGACGTAATAGAGGAAGCCGCGCGACCGTTTCGCCACCATGGCGCGCCGAGCCGGCGTGCTCGTGGGGGCCAAGAGAAAGATCGTCTTCAGGCCGGCCTGGACCGCGGCGGTTTCGAGCGGGCCCGCTTCCTCCGGCGGCATGTCCGGCACGATCACGCCGTCCACGCCGGCTTCCACGGCCAGCCGGCAGAACGCGGCTTCGCCCATCGCATAAATCGAATTGTAATAGGCCATGAGGACCAAGGGAACCTGCGTCTTCGAGCGGAGGGAGGCGACGGTGCGGAGAATCTTCCGCAACGTGGTCCCGCTGCGCAGAGCCCGTTCGGCGGCCTTTTGAATGACCGGCCCGTCGGCGATGGGATCGGAAAAAGGCACCCCCAGCTCGATGATGTCGGCGCCGGACTTTTCCATGGCCAGCACCAAGGCTTCGGTCTCCTGCAGCGAAGGGTCCCCGGCCATGATATAAGCGATGAGCGCTTTTTGGCCCTCGGCTTTCAAACGTTGGAAAGTATCGTCAAGGCGGTTCATACAAGAATGGTTACCGGCACACGGTGTTCAGGGCTCAGTACATGGACTTCCGCCCTTCCCTGACAACTGAACGCTGACAACTGTATACTCCTCACAACGTGACGCCTTTTATTCTTGCCACCTGCTGGACATCTTTGTCGCCGCGTCCGGACAGGTTCACGATGATCACCTGTTTCTTCTTCAGCCTGGGGGCCAGTTTGACGACTTCGGCCACCGCGTGCGCGCTTTCGAGCGCGGGCATGATGCCCTCGTCACGCGCCAGCAGGTCGAATGCGGCCAAGGCCTCGTCATCCGTCACCGAGGTGTACTGGATGCGCCCGGCGTCGTGATAAAAGCTGTGTTCCGGCCCCACGGCCGCGTAGTCCAACCCGGCGGAAACCGAATGCGTCAGGTTCACCTGGCCGTCGTCGTCCTGCAAGAGATAGGTCATCGTCCCATGCAAGACGCCGGGCCTCCCGCCGGCGAACCGGGCCGCGTGCTTGCCGCTCTCGACCCCCAACCCGCCGGCCTCCACCCCGACCATCTTGACGTGGCGGTCCTTCAGGAAGGCATGAAAGAGGCCGATGGAGTTGCTCCCGCCGCCCACGCAGGCCACCAGATAATCCGGCAGCGTCCCCTCCTCGGTCAGGATTTGCTTGCGGACTTCCCGCCCGATGACGGACTGGAAATCGCGGATCATCATGGGATAGGGATGCGGCCCCAGCACGGAGCCGAGGATATAGTTGGTGGTCCGCACGTTCGTGGTCCAGTCGCGCATCGCCTCGTTGATGGCGTCCTTGAGCGTCCGGCTGCCGGCCTCCACGCCGGTGACGGTCGCTCCCAGCAACCGCATCCGGAAGACGTTCAAGGACTGGCGCTCCATATCCTCCGTGCCCATGTAGACCACGCAGGCCATGCCGAACATGGCGGCGGCCGTGGCCGTGGCGACTCCGTGCTGGCCGGCGCCGGTCTCGGCGATCACCCGCTGTTTTTTCATCCGGCGGGCAAGCAACACCTGTCCGATCGAATTATTGATCTTGTGCGCGCCGGTGTGGCAGAGGTCTTCGCGCTTGAGGTAAATCTTCGCGCCGCCCAGCCGTTTCGTCAGCCGTTCGGCGTAATACAGCGAGGTGGGCCGGCCGACGAAACGCTTGAGGTAGTCGGCGAATTCGGCCTGGAACGCGCGGTCGCGCCGCACTTTCTCGTAGGCCTGTTCCAATTCGAGGATCGCCGGCATGAGCGTCTCAGGCACATACCGCCCCCCGTAAGCTCCGAAGCGGCCATGGTGATCGGGTAATTGTTGCATCGTTAATTCGTTAGATAGACTTTCCGACTTGATGACTCACGCGGAGTATAGACCCGAGGCTAGGCCGGCGCAAGCTTTGCGGCATGAAGAAAGGCCCGAACCTTCGCAGGGTCCTTCTTGCCTGGACCGGCCTCCACTCCGCTGCTCACATCCACCCCGTAAGGCTTCACCTGTCTGACCGCCTCCCCCACATTCTCCGCTGTCAGGCCACCGGCCAGAAGGACCGGCGCGTTCTTGGCCACTTCCGCCGCCAGGGCCCAGTCGGCCTGCTCGCCGGTCCCTCCGTAAGCCGCCATCGAAAACGCGTCCACGACGAAGCCCCTCACCAACGCCCGCCCTTTGTACTCTGCCAAGGCCAACAAGGAGCTTCGGTCGCGCAGGCGAAGCGCCTTGAGCACAGGCCGGCCCAAGGCTTCGCAATAGGCCGCCGTTTCGTCCCCGTGGAGTTGGGCCACAGCCAGGCCGCAGTCGTCCATGAGGTCGCGCACCCTCTTTATGTCCTCATTCACGAAAACGCCGACCGACAGGACAAAGGGAGGCAGCCCGGCCACGATGCGCTTGACTACGAGCGCATCCAGGCAGCGGGGGCTCTTGGCGTGAAACACGAAACCCAGCGCATCGGCTCCCGCCTCCACGGCGACCGCCGCGTCCTCGGCATTCGTAATCCCGCAGATTTTGACTTTCATCATGCTCATGGGTCCGCGTAGCCGATGGCATCCACAAAGGTCTGCGCAAAGAGGACCGAAGGCCGGCCGGCCCACTGTCTCAAAGAACGGCACAGACCGCCGACATCGCCTCGGTCGAGGCCGGGACTGTCGATCACTTGCCTGCCGATGCCCTCTTCGATCCTCTGGGCCAAGAGTTCGGCCACGAGCGGCACATCTTCGTAACAATCATAGATCGCCGTCACATGAATGCGGGCAAACCCCGCCTCCTGCAAGAGAGACCCGAACTCGCGTCCGATGTAGGGATTCCCGCCGTTTCGTTGTTGCATCGCTTTGTAGACCTCGACGGCTTGCTCGGCTTCAGGATCGCGCGGGGCCATGAGATTGCCGGACCAATCGGGGCTGGAGAGACCGACCATCCCGCCTGGACGAAGGACCCGCTTGATCTCTTGCAAGGCCGCTTCCGGCTCGCCCAAGTGTTCGAAGAGGGCATGGGAAAAGACCGCGTCGAAGGCATGATCGGGAAATGGAAGCCGGTAGATGCTGGCAACCTTCCACTCGATGTTCTCCG
>Ga0194120_10008619_pt1 | contig 13369 bp, 14 predicted proteins | sample TA2MahCa65mmetaG_FD_148642 | JGI IMG/M metagenome (GOLD analysis project Ga0194120, IMG submission 148642) | Freshwater microbial communities from Lake Tanganyika, Tanzania - TA2015019 Mahale Deep Cast 65m | ecosystem: Environmental > Aquatic > Freshwater > Lake | place: Tanzania: Lake... | reverse complement strand
GCGAAGAGCGAACGTTACGCCTCACGCTTCACGCCTCACGAGCCGCCGCCAACAACTCAACGTGCCTCTCGCCTCTCGCGCTCACTCTCACTCGCCTCGTGCGGTCATCTTCCCACTGCAACTCGATCCACAACCATTCGGGCGGAAGCACTGCGCGCACGCGCTCGGCCCATTCGATCATGATCGCGCCCTTCGAGTCATCGAGCAGATCGGGCAGGGCAATCGAGTCGGCGTCCGCCGAATCGCGCAGGCGATAGGCATCCACGTGATAGAGCCGCTCGCCGTCGGCGCGGCTGTATTCGTTCACGAACACGAACGTCGGGCTGGTGGCCGGCTCGGCGGCGCCCCACCCGAGTCCGATGCCCGTGGCCAAAGTCGTCTTCCCCGCGCCCAATTCGCCGGAGAGGCAGATCACGTCTCCGGGCCGGATCAGTTGTCCGAGTCGTATGCCGAATTGTTGGGTGTGTTCGGGGCTGTCGGTCACGAAATCAGCGTGCGCTTCGGGGTGAGGCACGCGGCGATTATATCATTGGACAAAACGCGGCTGTGAGATTATTATCTGCCCTATGCGCGTGCTCATTATTTCTGATATTCACGCCAATCTTGTGGCGCTCGAAACGGTGCTCAAAGACGCCGAGGGACTTTACGAAGCGGTGTGGTGCATGGGTGATCTCGTGGGCTACGGCCCCAACCCCAACGAGTGTGTGGAGCGTGTGCGTGCCCTGCCCAACCTCACTTGCCTCACCGGCAACCACGATAAAGCGGCCATCGGCGAGATTGACATTTCGGCCTTCAATCTCGATGCGCGATTGGCAATCAATTGGACTCAACAAACGCTCACGCCGGAGTCGCGCGAGTATTTGGTGACTCGCCCGGAGCGTGTGCTGCACAATAATTACACGCTGGTGCACGCCAGCCCGCGACAGCCGGTGTGGGAATACATTCTCGACCGCCATACGGCGCGGCAGAACTTTGCTCACTTCGACACGCCGTATTGTGTGGTGGGCCACACGCACATTCCAATCATGTATCTCGATAGCGAAGGCGAGGCGGTGGAGTGCCGTCCGAATTACGATGAGATATTGGCTTTCAATTCGGAGCGGCTGATCGTCAACCCCGGCAGTGTGGGCCAGCCGCGCGACAGCAACCCCGACGCCGCCTATGCTCTGCTGGAAACCGACAACGACCATTGGGAATATCGCCGCGTTTCGTACGATATTGCCGAAACACAGCGGCGAATGGCGGCGAACAATCTCCCGGCGCGGCTGGTGGCCCGCTTGCAAAAGGGGTGGTGAACGCTCACCCCATCGCCTCTTCCGGCGGGGCGCACATCGGTGTGCGCCCCGTTTTCATGTCTTTGTCAACCCAACGTCAAGCCCAAGAACCGTTTCTGCCGTATACTGAGCGAAACAAATGCGATGGGAGACATTGCCATGAACGCCAAACCGATTCGCTTTTTGCTTGTCGTCACGCTTGCGCTCACTGCTTGCGCCGCCGCCGCACCGCGCGAGGCCGAGCAACCGGCCAGCCTTGCGCTTCCCGCCGCCACCGCCGCACCCCCGGCCCCTGCCGCAGGCGGTGAAGGATTCGCCGGAGATCAGCCCGCCACCGAGCGCCTCGTGATCAAAAACGCCAGCCTGTCGATCGTGGTGGATAACCCCGAAGGCGCGGTGGAGGCCGTCACTCAAATGGCCGAAGGCATGGGCGGCTTCGTCGTTTCGGTGAACACGTACAAAACGTCGTTCGGGCCCGAAGGGGCGACGGCCACACAAGCCAGCATGACCGTGCGCGTGCCGAGCCAAAGGCTGGGCGAAGCGCTGAAGCAGATCAAAGCGATGGCGGTGGAGATCAACAACGAAAACATCTCCGGGCAAGATGTGACTTCCGATTACACCGACCTCCAAAGCAGGCTGAAGAATCTCGAAGCCGCCGAGGCGCAGTTGCAATCGATCATGGAAGAAGCCACAAAGACCGAAGACGTGCTGGCCGTTTACAATCAACTGGTTTCCACCCGCGAGCAGATCGAAGTGATCAAAGGCCAGATGAAGTATTACGAAGAGGCGGCGGCGCTTTCGGCCATCACCCTCGACATTATCCCGAACATCGCCACTCAGCCCATCGAGATCGGCGGGTGGCACCCCGAAGGCACGGCCAAAGAGTCCATCGAAACATTGGTGCGTATTCTGCAAGGGCTGATCGATTTCCTCATCCAATTCACCATCGTCTGCGGGCCGTTCATCATCGCCCTCGGCGTCCCGGCCTTCGTGATCGGGCGGATTGTGTGGCGGCGAATGAAGAAGGCCGCCCCGAAATCAGAGGCCGAGTCCAAATAGAATCCGCTCCCGTCCCCCCGCCCTCCCCCGTTTGTTTTGCGAATGGGGGAGGGTTTTTGTTTTCCGGCAATGGAACTGTGGCGCGCGGTTGGGCGTCTTTCGATCACAACACCCAAATGGAGGAGACTGCCATGAAACGCAACCTGTTCGTCATCATCACCCTCATTGCCATTGCCCTTGCCGCCTGCTCGACTCAGAAGGGCGGCTTTGCCGAGCCAGCCCCCGATGCCAGCGTCCTGCGCGTGGAGGCTGACGGAGTGGTCGTCGGCGGCGCGGCGCCCGGCTTTGCGGTGGGAGCGCCGGCCGATGAGGCGGGACTCGCTTACGCGCCCGAAGCGCCAGCCGCGCAGGAAACGGTCGCCAACTCATTCGCCGGGGGCGACCGACTCGTGATTATGAACGCCAACCTGTCCGTCGTTGTGGACGATCCGGCGGAAACGGTGGATACCATTCGGCAGCTGACGAAAGAGATGGGCGGGTTCGTCGTCTCCCTCAGCACCTATCAAACATATTACGGCCCCGAGTCGAAACCGGCTCAACAAGCGAACATGACCATCCGCGTGCCGAGCGAAAAACTGGACGAGGCTCTGAGCCGCATCAAAGGCATGGCGGTGGAAGTGAACAACGAGACGATGTCGGGGCAGGACGTGACGGCGGAATACACCGACTTGAAGAGCCGCCTCGCCAACCTCGAGGCCGCCGAGAAGCAGTTGCAGTCCATCATGGAAGAGGCCACCAAAACCGACGATGTGCTGGCCGTGTACAACCAACTCGTGTACACCCGCGAACAGATCGAAGTGATCAAAGGCCAGATGAAGTATTACGAAGAGTCGGCCACATTCTCGGCCATCACCCTCGACATCATCCCCAACGTGGCGACTCAACCCATCGAAGTAGGCGGCTGGCACCCCGAAGGCGCGGCCAAACAGGCCATCGAAGACACGGTGCGCTTTCTGCAAAACTTCACCGATGGCCTGATCTACTTCAGCATCGCCCGCCTGCCCTTCCTGCTCATCGTCGGCATCCCAGCCTTCCTCATCGGTCGCGCCGTGTGGAAGCGGGTGAAGAAGAGCGAGTCCAAAGCCTCAACGGCGGCGGCAGACTAACTCGCGCTCTTTGCGAACTAAAACGGGTGACTTGTTCTCCAACAAGCCACCCGTTTCGATTCTGACTTCCGACTTCTGACTTCTACACCTCGTTCACCAACGCAAACACCATCGGCCTGCGTTTCGTTTCAGCATAGAAGAACTCGGAGAGTTTCTCCTCCACCGCGCGGGCCATGCCCTGACCGTTGGCGTTGAAGGCGGCGACCTCCGCTTTCTTGGCGGCGGCAGAGAACAGTTCCTCTGAGTCGCGCACGAACACGAAACCTTTCGAGAGGATGAGCGGCTTCTCGGCCAGTTTGCGAGTCTTGCTGTTCACCAAAAGGTTGACGACGACGAATCCATCGCGGGCGAGGTTGTCGCGCTCGCGCATCACTTCGGGGCCGATGTCGCCCACGCCCGTGCCATCCACATACACATAGCCGCCGGGCACGCGTTCGCTGATCGACATCGAGTCTTCGGTGAACTCGATCACCGTGCCGTTTTCGACGATGGCGATGTTCTCTTCGGGCAAGCCGACTTCGCGGGCGAGCGCGGCGTGCTGATGCAACTGCCGCAGTTCGCCGTGAATGGGCACGAAGAATTTTGGCCGCACGAGGTTGATGAGCAGTTTCTGTTCTTCGGCGCTGGCGTGGCCCGAGACATGCACCGGCAGGATGGGATCGTACACCACGCGCGCGCCGCGCTGGAAGAGTCGGTTGATGGTGCGGCTCACCATTTCCTCGTTGCCGGGGATGGGGTGAGAGGAGACCACAACGGTGTCGTCGTCCTTCAGATCAAAGGAGCGATTGCGCCCCAACGAGAGTCGGCCCAGAATGGATGACGGCTCCCCCTGTGATCCGGTGGTCATGATCACAACCTTTTTATCCGGCATCCCCAACGCTTGCTCGATGGACACCATCAGCCCGTCGGGCAGTTCGAGGTAGCCCAGCTTTTGCGCCATCTTCGCGTTCTCTTGCATCGAAGTGCCCACAAGAGTCATCTTGCGGCCATTGCGCACGCAGGCATTGGCCACTTGTTGAATGCGCGAGATGAGTGAAGCGAAGGTGGCGATGATGACTCGCCCCGGCGCTTCGCGGAGCACTTTGTCCAACGCGCCGTCAATGACCGCTTCCGATGGAGTCCAGCCGGGTTTGGTAGAGTTGGTCGAGTCCGAGAGGAGGGCGAGCACGCCGCGATTGGCGAACTCGCCGAGTTTCGAGAAGTCGGTCACCCAGCCATCCACCGGCGTGTGATCGATCTTAAAGTCGCCGGAGTGCACGATGAGGCCGACCGGCGTGGTGATGCCCAGCCCGACGCCATCGGGGATGCTGTGGCACACGTGATAGAACTCGACTTTGAACGGGCCGATTTCGACGATGTCTCCGGCCTGCACGGTGTTGAGCGCGGCTTTGTCGAGCAGTTTGGCCTCGCGCAGTTTTACTTCGAGCAGGCCGCGCGTGAGCGGCGTGGCGTAGATGGGCGCGTTGAATTCTTCGATGACGTGTTTGATCGCGCCGGTGTGATCTTCGTGGCCGTGGGTGACGATGATGCCGCGAATGAGGTCGGCTTTATCGCGCAGGAACGAGTAGTCGGGGATGATGTAATCGATCCCCAGCATGTCGTTTTCGGGGAACATGAGGCCGGTGTCGATAATGAGGATGTTGCGGCCATACTCGAGGGCCATCATGTTCTTGCCCACCTCTCCCAATCCGCCGATTGGGATGATTCTTAATTTGCTTGCCATTTATTTCTCCTATACTGGCGGCTGGCTCGCCGCCGAAAAAAGTGAAGCCTCAGCAGAGTCCGACTCCGCCGAGGCTAGATGTTCGTGTGACAGATGAATTTTTACAACCAGTGATTAACGCCGCTATGAGCAGCGAAGGAAACAAGTTTGCAAAACCAACCGTCTGCGAAACGGATTTCAGACTGGGGGAAGTGTAGCACAGCGGGGCGCGGTTGTCAAAGAAACCGCAATCTACATCCCCCAGTTATAATGCGCCCATGACTTCCCCCTCTCTCGAATCTCAAATCGGCCAGATCCTCGCCGAGCGCAAACTCACCCTCGCCGCCGCCGAGAGCTGCACCGGCGGCCTCATCTCCCACCGTATCACCAACGTGCCGGGCAGTTCGGCGTATTTTCTCGGCGGCGTGGTGGCCTATTCCTACGAGGCCAAAGAACATGCGCTCGGCGTGCATCACAACACGCTTTACGATCACGGCGCGGTGAGCAAAGAGACGGCGATTGAAATGGCGCGCGGCGCGCGGCGCGTGTTCAGCGCCGATATTGCCGTGGCCGTCACCGGCATCGCCGGGCCGGGCGGCGGCCTGCCCAACAAACCCGTGGGCCTCACGTGGATCGCGCTCAGCGCTCGCGAAGGCGAGACGGCGCGTCAATTCGTTTGGAACAAAGATCGGGAGGGGAATAAAGCCGACTCGGCGGAGGCGGCGCTGGGGATGGTGATGGATTATTTGGCGAAGGCCGCGCCCCCGTAGCCGATCTACTTTTGGCGGCTGTCAATCGCCAACAATAGTTCCAAGTTTTTCTGCTTCTGCTCGTCGCGCAGAGCGCGAGCCGCCGCCGTAAAGTATCGGTGGCTTTCGATGAATGCGATCTGCCCCGCCCACCATTCCGAGTCGGTGGACACAATGCCGAAGGCGCTCAGTTCCATGCGCAGAGACAGCCCGCGATTCAAAAAGTCGGCGCGGCCCAGCCCGTCGAGATCGGCGTCGGCCAGTATTTGCTCCAACAGCGTGCGCGGCGATTGAGGCAGTTTGGTCGCCATGATCATGCCATCAATCAATGCGATCTGCGCCGGGCTGTAATCGAATTGCGGCAGGGCCTCGCGCGCGATCCGCGCGCCCACTGCTTCGTGCTCGTCCCGCTGCACGACAAACCCAATGTCATGAAACAAGGCCGCCGTGCGGAGCAATAGCAAATCGTCGGCGCTCACGCCCTCGGCCAACGCCAGCCGTTCCACGCCGGGCAGAACGTCGTCGCGCGTGTGCCAAAGCGAGTGATAAGTGTAGACGGGGGAAAGTTCGCGCTCCAATCGGCGCAGAGCGTATTGGGCGGCGCGGTCGTAGTCGGGTGGATTCAAGGCAGGTCTCTCGGCGCGTGCTTCAACTTCCCGGTGCCGTAAATATACTACAGACTCCTCTGGGCCTATGCGCGCCATCCACAAAGCACGCGACGGAACACGAAGAATATCGATGAAGATTCGTGTCTCTTCGTGCCCTTCGTGGAAACAGAATCATTCCCAACATCCTCTTGCGAACCCGGAAGAAGATCGCTTGCTTGTCTTCCGCTCATCTACGCTATTTGCCCGTTTCGGCGAAGGCATCGACGTGCTTGAACAGCTCACGAATCGACTCGTCGTCGGCGAAGGGGTTGAGCAGAACAGCCCTGAGCCAGCGATTGCCGCGATAGAGCGGGAGCGAAAGGAAAGTGCTGCCAGATCGCAAAAGATGCGCTTGCAGATTGGCGTTCCAATTGTCCCACTCCTCCGGCGCGGTGCGCGGCGGAGCGCCGCGAAAGCACACCACATTGGTTTCGGGTTTGCTCGCCAATTGCAGAAACGGGCGGCGGCGAATCTCTTGCGCGACCAATTCGGCCAGCCGGTAGCCCTCGTCGATCAGTTGAGCATAGCCGCGCTTGCCAATGTACTGAAGGGCAAGCCACAACTTGAGCGCTTCGGCGTGGCGCGTGCCCTGCACGCTGATCTCGCCGAGATTGATGAACTCGCCGCTGTCGGCCATGTATGGCGCCTGCACTCGAAACGCGCCGACGAATGTTTCCATATCGCGGAACAAAACCATCGCGCACGTTTTGGCGACATACAACCACTTCTGCGGGTTGAACGTCACCGAGTCGGCCTGCTCGATTCCGTTCAACCGATGGCGTTGGCTCTCCGATAGAATCAGCGCCCCGCCGTAGGCGGCGTCCACGTGCAACCAGAGTCCGTGTTCGCGAGTCACGGCGGCGATGTCGCGCAGTGGATCGATGCTGCCCGTCGTCGTCGTTCCCGCAGTAGCCACCGCGCAAAAGGGAGTCTTGCCTTCTCGCTTTGCGCGCTCGATGGCTCGCCGCAGTTCTTCGGCTTCCATTTGCGAATCGGAGTTGGCGCGCACGGCGACAACGGCGATCGTGCCCAGCCCGAGCAACATAGATGCCTTCTGAATCGAGGTGTGCGCCGCCTCCGAAGCAAACAACACCGGCGGGCGGGCCACTCCGGCCAAACCCTTTTTGAGCGTGTCGAGTTTCGCGTTGCGAGCGACGGCCAGCGCCTGCAGGTTCGCCAGCGTGCCGCCGCTCAACATCACCCCGCCCGCGCGCTCGCCCAGCCCGAACAGTTTGGCGAACTCGCGCAGCAGCTGCGATTCGAGCCGCGAGAACAACGGCGACATTTCGAGACTGAGCATGTTGTTGTTCACCGCCGCCGAAACCATCTCGCCCAAAACAGAAATGGCAGCCGGCGTCGAATCCATGTGCCCGATGAATCCCGGATGAGCGGCGTTCATCGAGCTGGCCAACATGGCTCGCAGTTGATTCAGAATCTCGTCCTCCTCCAGCGGAGACTCAGGGATGCCGACGGCGCGGGGGAACTGCACGCCGCGCGGAAGCGGAGGCCGCTCGCGCGCAGTCTGCAAGTGCGAGAGGATCAACTCGGTCATGCGCCCGGCGAGCTGCTGAACCGCCTCTTTGTTTCCGCCGCGCGGATCGATGAACGCCGATGAAGGCAAGTCGGATTGATTCATGAATGAGTCGTGTTGATGAGCGCCGCGCCGTATGCGCCCATCAATTGCGGGTGGCGCGGCAGGATCACATCGGCGGACATTTCGTCGGCCAGCATTTGGCGAATGGCCGCGTTTTGCGCCACGCCGCCCATTTCGTCGAGCGGCACGCGGAGTCTCTGCGCGGTGTTTTCGAGAAACCGCCCGGTGCCCGCCGCGCATTTGTCGTTCATCGCAAAATCGCGCACCTCGCCTTTCGCCGTCACGCCGATCACTTTGCTGTCCTGCCCGCCAATATCCACCAGCGTGCCGCCGTGCCCCAACTCGCGGAAGATGCCGCGCGCGTGGCAAGTGATCTCGGTGACTTTGCGCGTGGCCTGCTGAACGAGCCCGCGCCCGTATCCGGTGGCGACCACCGGGACGCCGTCACTCAGATCGCATTCGGCGCGGGCGCGCGCCAACAGCCGCGAAACTTGATCTTCCACGCGCGGGTCGGTCGGCTTGACAATGTGCCACGCCAAACTGCCCTCGGCGTCCACACCCACAACCTTCACCGTCGTCGAGCCGACGTCGATCCCCAATGCGCGAATGTCGTTGCCCATTCACACTCCCAGCATTTCAATGAAGGCGTGCAGGCGATTAGCCACCTGCTCTTCGGCAAAGGCGCGCGGGTCGGCGTGATCGGCTTCGAGCAACAACGCGGGGACGTCGAGATCGCGCATCAACCGATCCCGCTGATCCATCTGCCCCATCGAATACGGTTTGCACGAGCGATCCGAGTGCAGAATCGCGCCGTCAATTTGGAAGTCGGCGATCATGCGTTGCATGGTTGCCAGTTTGTAGCCCGCGCCGCGATTGAGCAGAGGGTGCAGATACGTGCGCGCCGCCGATTCGATAGGGCGCTCGGCGTCGATCATCGGCGCGAGTTCGGCCCATGCATTGGTGTACGTCGAGGCCACCAGCGCCACGCCGCGCTCGGCAAATAGATCGGCGAGATATTTCAACCGATACCAGATCGGCAAGTTGTCCCACAACACGCGCTTCTTCTCGTCGCTCACCGCGCCCACGCCCTCGGCGATGCGCTCGTCGATCTCGCTCAACAGCGCGGCGTAAAAATCCACCGTGAACGACTCGCCGCGCATCTCGACGATGGGGGCCATGAGGGTGAACTGATCGAAAACGGAAATGGGCGCGGGACGATGCCGGCCGCGCTCCATCACTTCCAGCCACAGTTCGGTGGCGCGTTTGCTTTGCCGGGTCACTTCTTTCAGTTTGCTTTCATCCAACCGTTGGCCTGCGGCCTGCTCGGCGATGGGGATCGACTCTTCGATCTGCCGTTGAACGTATTCGACGGCGTGGGCGCTCGTCTCGGTGTACACGAACGGCGTGTCGATCACGATGAGCGGCGCTCCGAAGTGATGCGCCAGCACGCGGTACCAATACAACACGGTTTGGCAAATGTTGGTGGAGGCCAGAAGCAGATCGGGTTTGGGGAGTCGGCCCACCGGAGTCTTGCCGGAGAGCATCGAGCCGATGTCAGTGCGGGCGTACGAGCAGAGGTCGCGCGAGTAGCCGCGATCTTCGGCTTGCGATGAAATATCTTCCACCAGCCGCGCCGCGCCGAAGGTAAATGGGCAGGGTGGGCTGGCGCGGCTGAATGAAATCAATGAGAATACTGCCCAAGCCTTGCATCGAGTCGCAGGTGTGCGGGGCAACGATCAGATCAACATCGCCAACGCCGTCGGAGAGGAGGAATGAAAGCGCGTTGCGCGCCACCGAACACACATACGGTTGGATGTGCGCCATGCCGCGCGTGGCATCGATTCCGGGCGGCCCCCACACTTCCACCGGCAACACATCGAACGCATAAAAGAGGGCGCGCGGATAATGAATGGGCAGCACGGCGGCGGCGCGCCCGCCGCGCTCTTTGTGTTCGCGGATGGTTTGCGCACGAGAGGGCAGAGTGAGCACGGCATCATTGTAGCCTATCTCCACCCAGTGATGAACTTCCTTCGGCAAAAGGGAGTCTTGTCACTTCCGATTGAGTGGCGATACCATTTAAGATGACGTGCGGCTTGAGGGCAGAGGCCCCGCCGCAAGGAGAGAAACGATGCAAGACTTGACCGAGCCTCTTGTGGAATTGATCCGGCGCACCTCCACCGACCTGCCGCCCGACGTGGAGAAGGCGCTCACTGCCGCCCGCGAACGCGAGGACTCCGGCTCCGCCGCGCGCGGCGCAATGGACGCGATTTTGCAGAACGTGGCCCTCTCACGCCGCAACTCCACCCCCATTTGCCAAGACACCGGCACGCCGATCTTTTACGTGCGCTATCCCGAAGGGTGGAGCGCGCGAAAACTGAAAGAGCAGATTCGCAACGCTGTGGCCGAAGCGACGAAGCGATCCTATCTGCGCCCGAACGCGGTGGACGCCATCAGCGAAAAGAACAGCGGCAACAATCTCGGCGACGACTCTTTCCCCACCATTCACTTCGAGGAAGTGGAAGGCGATGAGGTGGTGGTAGATTTGATGCTGAAGGGCGGCGGCTGTGAAAACGTGGGCGCGCAGTATTCACTGCCCAACAGCGCGTTGGGCGCGGGCCGTGATCTGAAAGGCGTGCGCAAAGCGGCGCTCGATGCAGTGCAGAAAGCGCAGGGGCAGGGATGCGCGCCGGGCATTCTCGGCATCGCCATCGGCGGAGATCGCGGCTCGTCGTATTACGCTTCCAAAGAAGCGCTCTTTCGCCCCATCGAAGATGAAAACCCCGACCCGGAATTGGCGGCGCTGGAAAAGCAGCTCACCGAGGAAACCAACCAGCTCGGCATCGGCCCGATGGGCTTCGGCGGCAAGACGACAACCGTCGCCACGAAGATCACCGGCATGCATCGCTTGCCCGCCAGTTTTTTCGTCACCGTGTCGTACATGTGTTGGGCGCATCGCCGCCGCCGCATGACCGTGCGCGGCGCCGAAGTAATCTACGAATAAAGGAGTTTCCGATGCGCGCTCTTTCCCTTCCCATCAGCGAAGAGGCAATTCGTAGTCTCAACGTCGGCGACCCGGTGGCGCTTTCGGGCGTGATGATCACCGGGCGGGACGCCGCCCACAAATGGATGTCGGACACATTCATCAAAAAGACTCGCCAGCCGCAGGGCGACGATCTCGAAGTGTATGAGGCGATCAAGCCCCTGCTCGTGGGCGGCGCCATTTATCACTGCGGGCCGGTCGTCTCCGGGCTGGACACGAAGGACTACCGCTTCGTGGCCGCCGGGCCCACCACCAGCACGCGCGAAGAGCCGTATCAGGGCGACGTGATGCGCCACTTCAACATTCGCGCGGTGATCGGCAAAGGCGGCATGGGCGCGAAGACTCTGGCCGCCTGCAAGGAAGTGCCGGGCGTGTATCTGCATGCCATCGGCGGCGCGGCCTCGCTCATTGCCCAAACGGTGCAAAAGGTGACGGGCGTTTACAAATTGAGTTTCGGCGTCCCTGAGGCAATGTGGGTGATCGAAGTGCGGGACTTTCCGGCGGTGGTGACGATGGACGCGCACAGCAACAGTCTGCATGCCGACATCGAGGCCAAATCGAAGGCCGAGCTGGAGAGGCTGTTGGCGGTGTGATTTCTCGCCTCACAAATACGTTTTCATCCACGAGGAACACGAAAGGGCGCGAAGAATGCCAAGTGCCTTTCGTGTTCCTCGTGTCCTTCGTGGAAAATTCTTTTCGATAAACTCTTCTGTTTCCTGCCGAACGCGGCGTTTGTAGTTTGCCCAACGCCGAAGAAATTTGCTCGATGGCGGATTCGATGTTCTGCATCGAGTTAGCGAAGCACAGCCGTAAATACCCCTCGCCGCCGGAGCCGAAGGCTGTGCCGGGCAACACCGCCACGCCAGCCTCTTCGAGCAAATAGTTGGCCAGCCACGCCGACGATTTGCCGAACGACGACACATTGGGGAAGGCGTAAAACGCGCCCTGCGGCGCGCGGCATCGCACCCCGCGAATTGAATTGAGTCCCACCACCAGCACATCGCGTCGGCGTTTGTATTCGGCGTTGACGGCTTCCACTTGATCCTGCGGGCCGTTGATTGCTTCGATGCCCGCGTACTGCGTGAAGCTCGCCGTGCATCCCACCGAATGGGTCAACAACAACTCCACACGCTCGGCCAATGGCTCGGGCATGATCCCGAATCCCAACCGCCAGCCGGTCATCGCATACGTTTTCGAGAACCCGTCGCAAATCACGGTGCGCTCGGCCATGCCGGGCAGTGCGGCGATGGTGGGCGCGGCCACATCGAAAGACAGCCGCGCATAAATCTCATCGGAGATCACCCACAGGTTTCGCCGCCGCGCCACATCGGCAATATGCTCCAGCGCGGCGCGCGGCATCACACCGCCGGTTGGGTTGCTCGGCGAGTTGAGGATGATGAGTCGAGTATGATCGGTGACTCGCTGATCGAACATGTCGAGATTGAAAGAGAAATCTTCCTCTTCTTTCAGCGGCACGGGCACGGGGACGCCGCCCGCCACCCCAATCATGGCCGAATACGTTGGGAAGCCGGGATCGGGATAGATCACTTCGTCGCCGGGCCGCACGAGGGCGAGGGTGGGAAAGAACAGCGCCGGTTTGGCCCCCGGCCCCACCACCACTTGCGAAGCGCGGATTTCGATCCCGCGCCGCCGACTCGCGTCGCGGGCGATGGCCTCGCGCAGTGCGCCGATGCCCGCCGACGGCGCATACCGCGTTTGCCCCTGTTGAATGGCGCGAATGCCCGCTTCGGAAACGTTGGCGAAGGTGGGCACATCGGGCTGGCCGATTTCGAGATGAATGATTTTTCTTCCGGCGGCTTCCAATGCTTGCGCGCGCGCCAGCATGTGATACGCGCCCTCAGCGGTGAGATGAGTCACTCGTTCAGCGAATTCCATGTCAATTCCTTTCACACGTGCCCATAGTAATCTCGATGCACGGCCACCGAATAGGCGTAATCGAGCAATGTTCCCCAACTGAAGATGGGGATGTCGATCTCTCGTTGCAGCGCGCGGGCGAACGGCGGAAAGCCGGTGCACTCCAACACCATCGCGCCCATAGTAGGGTGCTGATTAAAAAACCGAACTGCCGCTTTGACGAACTCGGCTTCGGCTTTGTCATAATCCGCCGAAGGCGGATCGGTGCGCAGACCGCCCGTCCACAAATGATCGAACTCCTCGCATTCGCGATCATCCATCGC
>Ga0194120_10008613_pt1 | contig 13374 bp, 14 predicted proteins | sample TA2MahCa65mmetaG_FD_148642 | JGI IMG/M metagenome (GOLD analysis project Ga0194120, IMG submission 148642) | Freshwater microbial communities from Lake Tanganyika, Tanzania - TA2015019 Mahale Deep Cast 65m | ecosystem: Environmental > Aquatic > Freshwater > Lake | place: Tanzania: Lake... | reverse complement strand
GGTACGAGACCGGTTTGCATATCTTTTTCGGCGCTTACCGCAACATGCGCCAGCTGTTTAAGGAGCTGGACATCGAAGACCGTCTGCAGTGGAAGAGCCACTCGATGATCTTCAACCAGAAGGAAACTCCCGGCACCTACAGCCGCTTTGACTTCCCCGACATCCCGGCCCCCTTCAATGGACTGGCGGCCATCCTCAGCAACAACGACCTGCTCACCTGGCCAGAGAAGATCTCCTTCGGCCTCGGCCTGGTGCCGGCGATCCTCCGGGGCCAGCAGTACGTCGAGGAGTGCGATCAATACTCCTGGACCGAATGGCTGCGGCTGCACAACATCCCCGAGCGGGTGAATGATGAAGTGTTCATCGCCATGGCTAAGGCGCTGAACTTCATTGATCCCGACGAGATTTCCAGCACGGTGGTGCTCACGGCGCTGAATCGCTTTCTGCAGGAGAGCGATGGCTCCAAGATGGCGTTTCTCGATGGCAACCCCCCCCAGCGCCTGTGCCAGCCGATCGTCGATTACATCGAGGCCCGCGGTGGGGAGGTGCACCTCAATGCCCCCTTGCGCCAGATCGAGCTCAATGCCGATGGCAGCGTGAAGGCGTTCCAGATCGGCGGCATCAAGGGCCAGGAGCCGCGCACCCTCACGGCTGATGCCTATGTGAGTGCGATGCCGGTTGATCCCTTCAAGCTGCTACTGCCCGAGGCCTGGAAGGCGATTCCTTATTTCAAGAAGCTCGATGGGCTCAATGGTGTGCCGGTGATCAACATCCACCTCTGGTTTGACCGCAAGCTCACCGAGATCGACCATCTGCTGTTCAGCCGCAGCCCGCTCCTGAGCGTCTATGCCGACATGAGCAACACCTGCAAGGAGTACGAGGATCCTGAGCGCTCGATGCTGGAGCTGGTGTTCGCCCCCGCCAAGGATTGGATCGGCCGCCCCGATGAGGAGATCGTCGCAGCCACCATGGAGGAGCTGAAGCGTCTGTTCCCGATGCATTTCACCGGCAACGACCAGGCCCAGCTGCGCAAGTCGATCGTGGTGAAAACTCCCCTCTCGGTTTACAAAACCGTGCCGGGTTGCCAGCAGCTGCGGCCCGACCAGGCTTCACCAATCCCCAACTTCTTTTTGGCAGGCTGTTACACCATGCAGCGCTACTTGGCCTCGATGGAGGGGGCGGTGCTCAGTGGTAAGCAGTGCGCCCAGGCCATCGCCACGTCCCCCGTGGCCCAGTCGCCGGCAGGGGTCCCGGTGGCGGTCTGAGCGTGGTTGTTTCCGCCGTTCCAAACCTGGAAGAGGCCTATGAGGCCTGCCGCCGCGAGACGGCGGAGTGGGCCAAAACCTTTTATTTGGGCACTCTGCTGATGCCTCCCGCCAAGCGGCGGGCGATCTGGGCGATTTATGTGTGGTGCCGCCGCACCGATGAGCTGATGGATAGCCCCGAGGCGATGGCGCGCCCCGTGGAGGAGTTGGCGGCCCGGTTGGACAGCTGGGAGCGGCGCACCCGGGAACTGTTCGAGGGCAAGGTGCGCGATGGTCTGGATCGGGTGATGGTCGACACGCTCGAGCGCTACCCCCAGCCCATCCAGCCCTACCTCGACATGATCGAGGGGATGCGGATGGACCTGACCACCAGCCGCTACGCCACATTTGAGCAGCTCAAGCTGTACTGCTATCGGGTTGCGGGCACCGTGGGCTTGATGACCCAGGAGGTGATGGGAGTGGATCCCGCCTACACCTCAGCCCCGTGGAGTGCGCGGCCCGATACCAGCGAGGCTGCGGTGGCTCTGGGGATCGCCAATCAGCTCACCAACATCCTGCGCGATGTGGGTGAGGATCGGGGCCGTGGCCGCATCTATCTCCCCCAGGAGGACCTCACCCGTTTCGGCTACAGCGAGGCCGAGCTGATGGCCGGCACCCTCAACGACAGTTGGCGTGAATTGATGCGGTTTCAGCTGGCCCGCGCTCGCGACTGGTTTGCCCGTTCAGAAGCGGGTGTGCGCTGGCTGGCGCCCGATGCCCGCTGGCCAGTTTGGGCCTCGCTGCGTCTGTATCGCGGCATCCTCGATGTGATCGAGGAACTCGATTACGACGTGTTCAACCACCGGGCCTATGTGCCCACCTCAGGCAAATTTCTGGATCTGCCGCGTTCGTTTGTCATCGCCCAGGCGCGCTGAGCCCAATCCAGTTCAGCAGGATCGGATTGACCTGCTCAGGTGCTTCATCGTGCGGGCAATGGCCCAGCCCTGGGAGCACCTTCAGCTCTTGGATGCAGGCAAAGCTGTTGGCCCAGCGGCGGGCTTCGTCGGGATCTTCCCAGGGGTCGGCTTCGCCCCAGAGCATCCGCACCGGCACTGGCGGGTCGGCGGCACTGAGGTCGGCGAGCAGCTGCGGTGCCAGGTGGTCGTTGAACAGGTTGACGAAGCCGCGGAAGCTTTCGGTGGCTCCGGGATCGGTGCTGGGGCGATGCAGCAGGGCCACCAGTGCGTCGTCAATGTTGGCTCCGCTTGGGTAAGCCCGGGCCAGCACGCTGCGGATAAAGGCCGGCTTTGCCAGTAGGCGAAACAGGGGGGCGATCACCCAGCGCTGCCGCACCAAGCTTTTGACCAGGGGGCGACTGGCCCGCTCCCAGCCTGGGAGTTGGGCGGCCCGTTTGTCGTCGAGGGTGCGCTGGGCGCAGTCGATCAAGACCACCTGGGCTGGTGGGGTGCCCTCGCGCAACAGCACTTTGGCGGCCGTCAGAGCGACCATGGCGCCGATTGAGTTGCCCACGAGGTGCACGCTTGGTGCTGCCCCTGCCTCGTGCGGAAGCAACCGCTCGCGAACCAGATCGGCCACCTGCTGGCCCCAGAGGTCGAAGCTGTACTGCACGGCTTCCGGCTGATCGGGTTCGTCGGCCAGCCGGGAGCGTGGTTTGTCACTGGCACCGAAGCCCAGAAGATCAACGGCCAGAACATGGGCCTGGAGCACCAAGGCTGGCACGTTGTGGCGCCAGTGGCCCACAGAGGCGCCGAAGCCATGGATCAACAGCACCTTGGTGGGGTTGCTGGGATCGCCGGCCTCCACCAGGTGAATCCTGTGGTCTTGCCAGGTCCAGGGGGTGGCGGTGATCAGACCGCTGCCGTTTGGTTGGCCAGCAACGACTTCAGCTTGGCCAGTTCGCCGGCCCAGCGGGGATCGGGGGCTTCGCTGTCGACGTTGTCGGCATGCACCACCTTGTTGACGGCCTTGCGGGCTGCAGTAGGGGCACTGCCATTGCGGCGATCGCTGGGGGCTGCGCTGCGGCTCTCCTTGCGCTCAGACACCTCGATCCGCAGGGCGTTGCCGCCGAAATCCTTGCCGTTGAGCTGCTCGATCACGGTGTCGGCCAGCTTCTGGTCGTCCACGTTGGCAAAGCCGAAACCACGACAGGCGCCGGTGTCGCGGTCGTTGACGGCCTTGAAGCGCACCCCTTCGCCCACGGCACTGAACAGAGCCTCAAGCTCCTTGGCATCAAAGGTCTGCGGCAGGTTGCCGACGTAGAGGCGAATGCTCATGGGGAAGGGGTAGAAAAAACTTTCTGCAGGCGAGGAGAAGCCTCTCGATGCGCCTTTGCTCAGAAAGTTAATCACGCCGGCTGTCCAGCCCATCGCTTCCTTTCTGCTGCATCCACCAGCGTTGTGCTGCCGCCAGGGCCGTGGGGCGCTCCTCGGGGCCGTCTCCCAGGCGGCCGAAGGCCCGCTCCAGGGTGAGGTGATCCAGCAACCGCCCCAGCTGGGGGCCAGCCGGGATCCCCAACTGCTGTTGGAGTTGGCGGCCATCCAGCGGTGGACGTGGATGCAGCAGCGGGTCGTGGGGGTTGCGCCAGCGCTCCAGCAGGTCGCCCGGGGGATCGGGCACCAGGAGCAGCAGGGCGGGCAGATCGTGCTCCAGATCTTGATGCAGCGCCAGGCGGTTGGGCTCCGCCAGGGCCGACCAGCCGCCGGCGCTTGCGAGGTCCCGGCGCCAGCGGCGCAGGGCCCGGCAGCGCTGCTGCAGCTTCCGGCTGCTGCGCAGCGCGATCAGGGCCTCGGGGGGCAGCAGGGCGCTCAGCCGCGCCAGCGGCAGCGCCCAGGCCACTTCGGCGTCCCGCAGCCCCCGCCGCTGCGCCTCTTCGAGGCTGAGGGCGCTCAGGGCAGGAGCGGCGGCAGGATCGGCTTGCCAGCCCTGCACCAGCCCGCAGCGCAGGGCCAGCAGCAAGCCCCGCTCCCCTGCGGGGGCCTCGGCCAGCTTCTCCAGCTCCGCCAGCACCCGCTCGCCGGCCACCGCGCCCAGCTGGCTGGCATGGCGCTCAATCCAGCCTTGGCTGGTGGGATCCAGGCTGAACTCGAGGCTGCTGGCCAGGCGGATGCCCCGCAGCAGCCGCAGGGGGTCGGCCAGCAGATTGGCCTCGCTCACGGCCACCAGTTGGCGGCGCTGCAGGTGAGCCAGGCCACCGGTGGGATCCACCAGTGGGGCTGGGCTGCCTGCGCCGGCGGGCACGGGCAGGGCCAAGGCATTCACGGTGTAATCCCGGCGGCCCAGGTCGGCCTCCAGGTTGGCGCCGTCCCGTTGGGCCAGGTCGATGTTCCAGCCCTTCACCACGAGGCGGGCGATGCCGTGGTCGGCATCGAGCACCACGGCGCTGCCGCCGTGGGTGCGGGCCAGCTGGCGGGCCAGGGCGATCGCATCGCCCTCCACCACGAAGTCGAGGTCGGGCTGGGGCGCAAGGCGGCCCAGCAGCGCATCCCGGATGGCGCCGCCCACCAGGGCTGTGCCCGGTGGAAGCGCCGCCAGCGGCAGCGGCCAGGGCTCGGCCAATAGGCGCTGCCACAGCTGCTGGGCCACCTCCCCGGCGGCACGGTCAGCCGTCACAATGGGCGTCTGGCTCGGCCTGGGCAGCATGTGCATCTGCGTGGATTGCCACTGGGTCGACCGCTGTCAGGCCTACCACGCGGTGGAGCGGCAGCACGGTGTGCCTCACCTGGCCCTCCAGCCCGATTTCACGCCCCAGGAGCCGCGGATCCACGTGCAGGTGCAGGATTTGCCCCAAGGCGGCGTGGGCGTGGAATGGGATGTGCGGGCCTGCGCCAGCTTCCAGCGCGATGCCGGCCGCTGGCAGCGGCTGTGCCCCGGCGCTGCCCTGCCCCGATGAGGTGGTGGTGATGGGTGCTGTCTTGGCTTTGCACAGTTCCAGCGACGTGCTCGGCGTGGGGGTGCACTGGCTCGAGGCTGGCCCAGGAAGCGAGGAGGTGCAGGCCTTCCCATTGGGTCGCGGCCTCTCCAACCAGCTGCTGAGCTGCGTCGAGCAGGTGTTGCCGGCCCACCAGTGGCCCCAGCTCACCCGCCTGGCGGTGGCCACGGGGCCCGGGGGCTTCACCGGCACCCGGCTCACCGTGGTGCTGGCCCGCACCCTGGCCCAGCAGCTGCAGCTTCCCTTGGATGGGGTGGGCAGTTTTCAGCTGGTGGCCCAGCGCCTGGGAATCAGAGAGCCCACCTGGCTGGTGCAGGAGCTGCCCCGTCGTGGGGTGGTGGCCGGCCTCTATGCCCCAGCGCCCGGCGGCGCCGCTGCGGGCTGCCTCGCGTTGGAGGCGCCGCGGTTGTTTGCCCCGGGCACGCCCGTGCCACCGGGCCCGCAGCTGTCTGCTGCCGCCGTGCTGCCAGACGATGTGGCGCAGTTGCTGGAGCTCAGCGTGCGGGCCCATGGCCGGGGCCTGGAGGCCCCCTGGCAGCCCGTGTTGCCGCTCTACCCCACCTCGCCGGTGGCCGGGCTCTGATGGCGGGCCAGCCCCAGCCCCAGCGGCCTCGCCGCCCCCGCCGTTCCAGCCGGCCGCTCCTCCGGCCCCGGGGGCTGGCCGTGCTGCTGCTGGCCGGTGGCCTGCTCTGGCTGTCCCGCGGTTGGTGGTGGCCGGCGCCGCCGCCGCCCCAGATGATCCTGGTGCTCGGTGGCGATGTGGCGCGGGAGCAGGAGGCTGCGGCCCTGGCAGCCCGTCAGGGGCTGCCGGTGGTGGTGAGCGGCGGCAGCAATCCCGAGTACGCCCGCTGGTTGTTTGAGCAACGCCAGGGGCTGCCCCCCAGCCAGGTGCAACTCGACTACCGCGCCCGCGACACCCTCTCCAACTTCACGTCTCTGGTGGATGATCTGCGCCATGCCCGCATCCGTCATGCCCTGCTGGTGACCAGCAGCGACCACATGGACCGGGCCCTGCTGGTGGGCCGGATTGTGGCGGGCAGCCGCGGGATTCACCTCACGCCCGTCTCCGTCGACTGCGCCGATCGCTGTCAGCCCGAGGGGCGCCGCAAGATCTGGGGCGATGGGATTCGGGCGGCCCTGTGGGTGCTGAGTGGTCGCGACCTCAAGAGCTGGGCGGCAACGCAGGGCGTTCCCGGCCTGGGGCCAGCTGCCGCCCGCTGATCAGGCCCTGATCCAGCAGGGCATTGATCTGCGCCTGGCAGGCGGCGGTGGCGGCATCGAGGTCGGGGCGGCGGCGCGAGGCGGGTGGTGGGATCGGCGTGCCGATGCGGATGTGGATCGGCACCAGGCGGGCTCCCTTCTGGCCGGGGCCGAGGGCCCGGTGGCTGTTGATGATCGCCACCGGCAGCAAGGGCACGCCGGCTCGGGCCGCCAGTAGGGCGGCACCGGCCTGGGGATCGTTCACCCGCCCGTTGCTCTGGCGGCTGCCGTCGATGAACACGCCGGTGGCCCAACCCTCCAGCAGCCGGTCGGTGGCGGTGCGGATCGCCTCGCGGTCGCTGGCACCGCGGGACACCGGATAGGCCCCGCAGGCGCGGATGATCGGCCCCAGGATCGGCACCCGGAACAGCTCAGCCTTGGCCATGAAGGCCACGGGGCGGCCAAGGGCATGGCCGAGCAGGGGCGGATCGAGGTGCGAACCGTGGTTGGCCACCACCACCAAGGCGCCTTCCATGGGCACGTTGGCGTTGCCAGCGGTGCGGCCCCGGAACAGCAACCGGTACAGCGGAAACACCAGCAGGTAGCTGATCAGCCGATAGGTGAGGCTGGGCCGGGGTGTGCGGATCAGGGCCGGCGTCTCGACCGGTTTGCGGCGGCGTAGGGCCCGTCTCACGGCAGCGACAGGGCGATTCACAGGCTGCTCCCCAGCCCCAGATCGGCGGCGCTGCCGATCTGGGCGGTGGTGATGCCGTCACAGCTGCGCTTGATCAGGCCGCTGAGCACGGCGCCGGGGCCGATCTCCACGGCGGTGCTGATGCCCAGGGCGCTGAACTGCTCCATGGTTTCGCGCCAGCGCACACCGGTGGTCATCTGGTGCATCAGGCGTGCCTTGAGGGCGGCTCCGTTGGTTTCGGGGCTGGGATCGGTGTTGCTGAGCACCGGGATCGCCGCATCGGCGAAGGGCACCGCCTCCAGCTCGGCGGCAAAGGCGGCGGCTGCATCCGCCATGAAGGGGGAATGGAAGGCGCCGCTCACCGCCAGGGGGATGGCCCGCTTGCACTGGAGCTGGCTACTCACCGCCGCCACCGCTTCCGGGCTGCCGGAGAGCACCACCTGGGCGCTGCTGTTGTCGTTGGCGATCACCACGCCGTCGGTGGCGGCCACCAGGGCCTCCAGCTCGCCGCGATCGAAGCCCATCACGGCCGTCATGCCGCCGCCGCCGGCGGCGGCCATCAAGGTGCTGCGGGTTTTCATCAGCGCCAGGCCGGTGGCGAAGTCGAACACCCCGGCCACGTGCAGGGCTGCCAGCTCACCGAGGCTGTGGCCGGCCACCACCTGGGCCGTGCGCCCCTGAGCCTTGAGCCCATCAGCCAGCAGGCTTTCGATCACAAACAGGGCCGGCTGGGTGTTGCGGGTGTCGTTCAGGTCGACTAGCGCGCCGGTGGCCGAGTCGCCGGTCGTGCCGCCCGAGCAGATGGCCAGGAGATCGCGGCCCAGCAGGGCTGACGCCTGCTCGAAGCGCTGCCGGGCTCCAGGAAGCTCCAGCACGGCCTCGGCCATGCCGATTTTCTGCGAGCCCTGGCCAGGAAACACCCAGGCAATGCCCATACCGCCACCCTCTGAAGACGTGGGCAGGAGATTAGGGCTCAGCCCGTGTCATGCCGCAGGCGCTTCGGGCCCACCCCAGCGCAGCAGGGCCGCGCCCCAGCTGAGGCCGGCGCCGAAGCCGCTGCTGGCCAGCAGATGGCCCGGCTGAACCCGGCCGTCTTTGACAGCCTCATCCAGCATCAGCGGAATGGTGGCGGCGGAGGTGTTGCCGTAGTGGGCCAGGTTGCTGAGCACCTGGGCGTGGGGCATGGCGAAGCGGTCGGCGACCGCATCGAGGATGCGCTGGTTGGCCTGATGCAACAGCAGCCAGTTGAGCTGCTCCGGGGTGGTGCCGGTGGCCTCTAGCAGCTCGCTGAGGATCGCCGGCACTTCGCGCACGGCGAATTTGTAGACCTCCTGCCCGTTCATCTGGATCGGGGCGAAGCCGCCCTGTTGGGCGGTGAGGCCGCCGAGCAGGGGAGCGTGGCGGTCTACCTGGGCCAGGGTGAGACAGGCATTGCGGCTGCCGTCGGAGCGCATGCGGAAGCCCAGCAGGCCCGTGTCGCTCGCCGCGCAGGCCTCCACGGCCACCGCCGCAGCGCCATCACCAAACAGCACGCAGGTGGTGCGATCGTCCCAGTCGACCCAGCGGCTCAATTGGTCGGCGCCGATCACCAGGGCCCGTCGCATCGCGCCGCTGCCCAGGTATTGGCCGGCGGTGATCAGTGCAAACAGAAAGCCGCTGCAGGCGGCGGTGAGATCAAAGGCCACGGCGTTGGTGGCCCCCAGGGCCCCCTGCACCCGCGGCGCCGTGCCGAACAGATCGTCGGGGCTGGAGGTGGCCAGCAGGATCAGGTCGAGATCCTCCGGTGCCCAGCCGGCGTGGTCGAGGGCGGCCTGGGCGGCACGGGTGGCCAGGCAGGTGAGGGATTCGTCGGGGCCGGCGACACGACGGGCGCCGATGCCGGTGCGGGTGCGGATCCAGTCGTCGTTGGTGTCAACCCGCTCGCTGAGTTGCTGATTGCTGATGCTCGCCGCCGGCACGGCGCTGCCTGAGCCCACCAGGGCCATCCCCCCCAGAGCTGCCCTGTTCTCCGCTGGTGTGTTGACTCTGCCGAGCGACACCGGATTCAGCCCACAGTGGGGTCAGTCAACCACAGCTGTACTGAGGGCATGGAGGTTGGCCATCACGCCGTGGCTGGCGGCGGAGTGGGCCAGCCGCAGGGCGCTCAGCACCGAAAGGGCCTTGCTGCTGCCGTGGCCGATCACGCACACCCCGTCCACACCCAGCAGCAGGGCGCCGCCGTGCTCGGCATGGTCGAGGCGCTTCTTGATCCGGCGCAGGTTGTTGATCAGGAAAGCGGAGCCCACCTTGCCGCGGCGGCCCCGGGGCAGCTCCTCCTTGATCACATCCAGCAGCACACTCCCCACGCTCTCGAGGAATTTCAGTAGCACGTTGCCGGTGAAGCCATCGCACACCACCACGTCGAAGTTGCCCGAAAGGATGTCGCGGCCTTCGCAGTTGCCGGCGAAGTCGAAGCGCTGCTCCTCCGCCAGCAGGGGGTAGGTGCGCAGACAGAGCTCGTTGCCCTTGCACTCCTCCTCGCCGATGTTGACCAGGCCGATGCGGGGGCGGGCCACCTGCAGCACATCGCGGCTGTAAATGTGCCCCAGCAGGGCCCACTGGTGCAGGTAGGCGGGCTTGCAGTCCATGTTGGCGCCCACATCCAGCACCAGCACTTGCTGCTCGGTGTCCTTGGTGGGGAACAGGGCGCCAATGGCCGGGCGATCGATGCTCTTGAGCCGGCCGAGCCGGAAGATCGCCGACGCCATCACGGCCCCGGAGTTGCCGGCGGAGTACACCGCGGTGGACTGGCCCTGTTTGACCAGGTCCATGGCCATGTTGATGCTGGCGTCGCGTTTCTTGCGCACCACCGTCGCCTCCTCGTCCATGCCCACCGAGGGGCCACTCGGCACCAGCTGGATCAGGCCTCTCGCCACGGCCGCATCGAGCTGCTCCTGGAGCCCCATTTCGGCCATGGCGGCGTCCAGCCGGGCTGTTTCGGCCACGAACCGCACCCGCAGGGGCAGCAGCTCCACGGCCCGCAGGCAGCCTTCCAGGATCGGCCCCGGGGCGTAGTCGCCGCCCATGCCGTCGACGGCCACCCAGACGCGGTCGGCGTCGTTGATCGGTTTGTCCTCATCGGGTCCACCCAGCCCCCGCTGCAGGCGCCGCAGCGGATCAAACACCAACGGCTGCAGCACCGTGTTGGCCATGCTGCCGGCCATCGTTCCCGCCATGCTCCCGGCGGTGCTGGCGGCAGAGGTGGCCGCGGTGGCCGCGGTGGCGGCAGTGCCCACCAGGCTGGTCACCGCCGCGTTGCGGCGATACCAGATCACCAGCCGGCGGATGGCCCGGCTGGGCTTGGCGCGCTTGTCAGGTTCCTTCGGAGGCAACGGCGTCAACGATGCGTTGGAACAGATAGCCGGTGCCGCGAGCCGTGAGGATCAGCTCGGGGTTGGCCGGATCGTCTTCCAGTTTGGAGCGCAGCCTGGAGATATGGACATCCACAACCCGGGTGTCCACATGGCGCTCAGGGGTGTAGCCCCAGACGTCTTTGAGGATTTCGCCGCGGCTGAAGGGTTCGCCACTGCGGCTCACCAGCAGCTCCAGCAGGCTGAATTCCATGCCGGTGAGGCGGATGCGCTCGTCGCCCCGATACACCTGGCGTTTGTTGGTGTCGATGCGCAGGTCGCCCACGGCGATCACCCCGGAATTGGGGATGCCGGCCACGGCTTCCTTCTCCACCCGGCGCAGCACGCAGCGGATGCGGGCTTCCAGCTCCTTGGGGCTGAAGGGCTTCACCACATAGTCATCGGCGCCGAGTTCCAGGCCGGTGATGCGGTCGGCCACGTCGCCCAGGGCCGTGAGCATCACGATCGGCACATCCGATTCCTTGCGCAACTCCTGGCAGACGCCGTAGCCATCGAGCTTGGGCATCATCACGTCGAGCACCACCAGGTCGGGCTGGGTGGTTTTGAACAGCTCCAGGGCTTCGACGCCATCGCTGGCGGTGACCACCTGGTAGCCGATCATCGAGAGCCGGGTTTCCAGAATCCTCCGGATGCTGGCTTCGTCATCGACGACCAGGATGGTCTCTTTGCCGTGGTGGGTTCCGGAGATGGTGGAGGGGGCGGAAGCCGTCATCACTGCAGCCGGGCTGCTACATCAGATAGCCCCTACTGAAAAGGCCAGAGGGGCAAACTTTTCATTCAACGCCACCTTTCTTCATACAGCCCTTCTTTCGCAGCCCTGCCCGTGGCCAAGCCCAGCTCTGTTTTTGTGTGCACCAGCTGTGGGGCCCAGGCGCGCCAGTTTTTTGGCAAGTGCGCCAGCTGCGGCAGCTGGAACACCCTGGTGGAGCAGAAGGCAGCGCCGGCTGCTGATAGTCGGCGCCGCCGCCCGGTGGCGGAGCCCTCGGCGGGGCTGGTGGCGGGGATGGCGACTGCTGCCGGCCAGCCGCGGCGCTCCGAGCCGATCCACGCGGTGGGGGAACGGCCGCTTCAGCGGCTCAGCAGCGGCTATGGCGAACTGGATCGGGTGCTCGGCGGCGGGCTGGTGCCGGGATCCCTGGTGCTGGTGGGCGGTGATCCGGGCATCGGCAAGAGCACCTTGCTGCTCCAGAGCGCCCGTTCCATGGCCGGCCGGGCCTCCGTGCTCTATGTGAGTGCCGAGGAATCGGCCCAGCAGGTGAAGCTGCGCTGGCGCCGATTGGCCCAGGTTGCCGCGGGCGACGCTGATGCAGGCGGCGAACCCGCAGCTGGAGCTGACTTCCAGCTGCTGTCGGAAACCGACCTGGAGCTCGTACTCCAGGAGCTGGAGGCGCTGCGGCCGGCGGTGGCGATCATCGACAGCATCCAGGCCCTGCACGATGCCGAGCTGGGCAGCGCCCCTGGCTCGGTGTCCCAGGTGCGGGAATGTGCCGCCGCCCTGGCCCGCATTGCCAAGCGCCAGGACACGGCCCTGCTGCTGGTGGGCCATGTCACCAAGGAGGGGGTGCTAGCGGGCCCCAAGGTGCTGGAACACCTGGTGGATGCGGTGCTCACCTTCGAGGGGGACCGCTTCGCCAGCCACCGGCTGCTGCGGGCCGTCAAAAACCGCTTCGGTGCCACCCACGAGCTGGGGGTGTTTGAGATGCGCGATCGGGGCCTGGCGGAGGTGACCAACCCCAGCGAGCTGTTTCTCGGCAGCGACGAGCCCAGCGCCGGCACCGCCACGATCGTGGCCTGCGAGGGCACCCGGCCGCTGGTGGTGGAGCTCCAGGCCCTGGTGAGCACCACCAGCTATGCCAGCCCGCGCCGCAGCGCCACCGGCATCGCCGCCAACCGGCTGCACCAGATCCTGGCGGTGCTCGAAAAACACCTGGGCCTGCCCCTGTCGCGCTTCGACTGCTACCTGGCGGTGGCCGGTGGGCTGGAGGTGGAGGAGCCGGCGGCGGATCTCGGCGTGGCCGCGGCGGTGGTGGCCAGCTACCGCGACCTCACCCTGCCGCCCGGCACGGTGCTGGTGGGCGAGCTGGGCCTGGGCGGCCAGTTGCGGCCGGTGGGGCAGCTGGAGCTGCGGCTGCAGGAGGCGGCACGGCTGGGCTTCACGCGGGCGGTGGTGCCCAAGGGCTCGGGTCTGGCCAAGGCGGCCGCTGGGCTGGGCCTGCAGCTGCTGGAGGCTGGCAACGTGGCCGAAGCGCTGGTGGCGGCGCTGGGGGTGAATCCGGCCGATGACCGGACCTAGGCCGGCAGCGGCGTTAATGGCGAAGCTGCCTCCCCCGCCACGTTGTTCAGTTTTGCCTTGGATGCGGGGATGGGGATGGTTGAAGGATTGGGGTCTTGGTCAGGAGCCAAGCGCTGAGCAGAACAAGCAATTGCCCGGCTAGCTCGAAAATTTCCTCAATGAGCATTTGGCCTTGCTTTTCGAACAAGGATCCAATGGCCATCAACGCAATGGCGGCAAGCCAGGTGGCCATCAGCCTGGCATCCAAAAACCGTCGCATTTGCTGTCTTTGCAGGGCAAAAGCGGAGACAAGAAGGCCGACTGAACAGCCAATGGCAAATCTGTAAAGAACTTTCCTGCCGAACTGATTGACCCAGAAATACGTTTCTGTCCGGAGTAGCTCGGGGTCAAGCTCTCTTAGCATTCCGGCAAAGCAGGCCATGGCAATCGTGGAGGTCCACAATGCAGACGAGCGTGGTTGCCTGATCGCTACGAGTAAGAATGCCAGGGAGCTAGCTCCGAGAACCAAGGTTTGAAAAAGCTCGATTTTCAAAATCAAATCCATATATTTGTTGCCTCAGAAATACACATCCACGCTGCCGCGG
>Ga0194120_10008611_pt1 | contig 13379 bp, 16 predicted proteins | sample TA2MahCa65mmetaG_FD_148642 | JGI IMG/M metagenome (GOLD analysis project Ga0194120, IMG submission 148642) | Freshwater microbial communities from Lake Tanganyika, Tanzania - TA2015019 Mahale Deep Cast 65m | ecosystem: Environmental > Aquatic > Freshwater > Lake | place: Tanzania: Lake... | reverse complement strand
TTTCATAACGATCATACCGGCGCCTGGGAACTTCTTTCACAAGTTCCTGAAGTTGGCGTCCCCAGGGGGATTCGAACCCCCGTCGCCGCCGTGAAAGGGACTAGATGCTGTTTTTTCCAGTCTAACGGAGTTCATGTAAGTAATTGAAACCCTTGATAATCAGCACATTACAGCCTACCATGGTACCTACCCGTCCACACCGGGATATTACCCCAATTTTACCCCACTTCGTACAGGTAAGCCGATGGCCAGATTATCAAGAGACTCCCGCATCGAAACCCGCGAGGCGCGGCAACGGCTGGCGATACCGGCCGACCGTGAACCCTACTGGCGTCAACTCACTCCCGGCGTTTTTATCGGCTACCGTAAAGGACCGAAAGGCGGCGTCTGGGTAGCCCGCGTATCCGGCAAAGTGGCGGGAAAGGAAAAACAGTATTTCAAGAAAGTCATAGGCACCGCCGATGACGTGGCCGATTCGAACGGCTTCGATATTCTCAGTTACAAGGAGGCTTTTACGGCCGTGCTGGCCTTCGTGGAGGACTGCAAGCAACATGACAAGCCGGCCGCCCGGTATACAGTGAAGGATGCGGTTGACGACTATCTCCGGGAGCATTACCAGAAAGAAGGCCGATCACTAGCCCGGACCCTGGCCATGCTGGAGGCGCACATCCTCCCGACACTCGGCAAGAAGGTGGTGGCCGAACTGACGAAGAAGGAAATTGATGATTGGCTGATGAAGCTGGCAACCGGAAAGAAGCGACTCCGTGGCGGTCGTCTGGCCGCCTTCGACAAGAAGGACGCTGAGGCGGTACGCCAACGTAGGGCATCCGCAAATCGCGTCCTGACCGCGCTCAAGGCCCCGTTGAATCACGCTTACCGGGAGAAGCGGGTACCTTCCGATGATGCGTGGCGGCGCGTGAAGCCGTTCAAACGGGCTGACGCGCCGAAGATACGCTATCTATCCGCCGACGAATCCCGCCGGCTGTTGAATGCTTGCGGCGAGGACTTCCGGCCCGTGGTTCGTGCGGCGCTGTTGACCGGCTGTCGCTACGGCGAACTCATCGCGCTGAAAGTTTCCGACTTTGACCCAGACAACGGTTCCATCCACATTGCCGACCCGAAAGGCAAACCGCGCCATGTCTGGCTGACCACCGAGGGTAGACGCTGGTTCGAGGAATGGACCGCCGGCAAGTCCGGCACCGCTCTCGTCCTGACGCGGCCCGATGGCGGACCATGGCAAAAAGACCACCAGGCGCGGCGGATGCGTGATGCCTGCGAAGCGGCCCGGATAATCCCGGCCGTCTCGTTTCACATTTTGCGGCACAGTTATGGCGCTTCGTTGGCATCCGCCGGCGTATCCATTCAAATGATCGCGGACGCGCTCGGTCATGCCGATACCCGAATGACAAGCCGTCATTACGCGCACCTGCAACCTTCCGCCGTGGCGGATGCGATTCGTAAACACCTTCCCGACTTCGGCGGCCCGGAATCGAACGTCACACCGATTAGCCGACGGAAGGGCGGTGGTAGCTAGGGTTTCCGCTCCAAGGCGGCATAGAAAGCCTCACGACTCACCCCGGCTTGCACGGCCATGTAGCGAATCAAGTCATGACTGAACGGCTGCTTGGGACAATCGACCGTGACCACGTATTTGCGGCTCCCGTCGATCTTTATCCATTTTTCGTGGGAGGTTCCGCTTCGAGGTTCCGGCGCGAACCCCAATCGCTTGAGAATCCGCTTTACTTCGGCACAGGTTAGCGGACGATGTTTTGGACTCATGCCCGCCGATAAGGCGGCGTGAACACGGCTTCGGAGAGATCGAGACCCCGCAAGAATTGCAGGCTCCAGACCAGGTAGAACATGAGCCAATCCCGAAGCGGAGCCTTCCGTTCCAGCAGATGACGGGCATAGGCCGGTTCCGCTTCCGCATCGCGGACATACTCGGCGATCCGGTCCATGAGTTTCGACTTGGCTTCATCGGCGGTATCGCCCACGGCGTAAAGGGTGAAATCCAAACAGAAGGCGGCCCAATAACCGGGCGGTTCGCGCTTGATGAGGCAATGTAGTCGGTTCATGGTTTGGCGTTCCGAAGTTGGCGGCCCTTGTGGACCGTTACAAACTGTAATCCAATCGGTCGGCCACGGACAAGGCCGCCGAATGAAAGAAAGCGGCCGGCTGATCTACCGACTTGCCGGACCTACTCCGACGGGAGGAAAAGCGGCGACCCTGGCCGCCCGGTCCGGCAACCTAATCACCAGGGATTGCAGAGGGAATGCAAAATGACCACTACAACCGATCACCCGGATATTTTATTCACTCACGATTGGACTGTTACTGAGGCGGCCTGTCGCCTGACCGCCGATCAAAACGAAACCGACCTGCTGGCCCTGCGTATCAAGGACGCGATCCAAGGCGATCAACTCAAAGCCACCGCCCGAGAGATTCCTTACCGGCCTACCCTTCACGATACTGTATTCAAAATCCGGTACGGCGGTATAGACCCGAAGGACTTACCCGCAACTGAAACCGAGTATCGGATTAAGCCTATCGACGCGATCCGTTGGGCGCTCGATGCTGATATTGATGTCCGGCCGGAATGTATCGGCTGGTACCGCGACAGGATCAAACCCGGCAAGCGTGGTCCGAAAGGCGGCCCGAGGGATGAGAACGTGTACAAGGTCATTGCCGGCCTGGCGCTGGCTAACGGGTACCGGCCGGGGCAAAAACAGGCTCAAGGGTGGCGTAACAAGATAACCCGCGAACTCGACAAGAAAGGCGTACCACTCGACCCGGACAAATTGACATACATTATTAAGGACGCCTTCGACAAGCTGAAAATAAACTAACCCGCTGTTTCCGCTACGCAAGGTAGCGGCGAAATTAAAAGGTAGCCTTTGCCGCTACCTTTTTTTATGTCCGTGGGAATCTATGCCCGGCCCTGGCGATACACGCCAGTCAATAAACCCGGACATGTGAGGCATATTCCCATGAATCCCGCACCCAAAACCCCGCCGGACCTTCCGGCGAATCTCACCATTCCGCAAGCTTGCGAGCGTGTTTTCAATATCTCCCGCTCGCTCTATTACAAAATCCCGGAAGCCGAAAGGCCGCCGATCATCCGCATCGGCAGCAAGCCGTTTATCCGACTGGCGGACGCGCTGGCCTGGCTCAATTCAAAAACTCCCGAAGGTACTTAACCATGATTAACGAAATCGACTTTATACCCTGCCACCATTTCGACCACTGGCTACCGTAAGCAATCGCGGTAGTCGGCGCGGCGGCGGCGGAAATCCACCAAGCCGCGCTGTCCGGCGACACCGGACCGGCGTACAAAAAATTAGCCGCGATGATCCCGGCGATGGACGGCCTGGCGGACGAATTCCGCATGTTGTTGGGTTATCCCGGCCGGCCGGATATGGCCGAAGAAACTACCGGCGACTTTGACGACGATTAAATAAAGAGGTAATACCATGTCATTTATCCTCGACACCGCCGACACTGGCGGAACCTTTACCCCGGTACCTGCCGGAATCCATGCCGCGATATGTTTGTTTGTGGCCGATCTCGGCACGCAGACTGGCAGTTACGGCCCGAAGCCGACAATACTTTTCTGTTTCGAGATACCCGGCTTGCTGGCGGCCGACGGGAAACCCATGCAAATTTCCCGGCGTTTCGGCAAGACGCTCAATGAGAAGGGAAACCTTCGGCCTTTCTTGCAAAGCTGGATAGGTCAACCGATGACGGCCGCGCAAATCGACATTGCTCGACTGGCCGGCCGGCCCGCGATGCTCGTCGTTTCGCAGTCTCAAAACGGCGACCGGACTTACTCGAATATCACGGCCTGCGCACCCACAACACCAGGGACACCGATCCCGGCCCCGTCTGTCGCTCCGCTCTGCTACGGCCCGGACCGGAACCCGCAAACCTTCGCGGCCCTCCCTGACTGGATTCGAAAGGCAATCCAAGCCGGCGGCGCGGCCCCGGCCGGCACGGGTCTGGGATTCACACCGGCCGCGACCTACAGCCCGCCGGCCGGGTACAGTCCGGCACCAACCGCACAGGTACCGCCGGCCGCTAGTCCGGCTCCGATGGCGATGCCGTACCCGCCCGCGACCGCTCCGGCGGTAGCGGCCGCACAAATACAAACGGCGCACCCAGTAACACCGGATGCACCGTTTAACGATCCGCTCAACTTCTGACCACTCGCGGGCGCTGGCCTGGCCGCCGGCGTCCGCACTCTTCGAGAACTCTGACATGTTCATTCTACAAGACAAAGACACCCGGGTATCTATCCTGGCACCTGAACACGCACCGGCGGCGCTGCGTGACTTGATAACCGCCGAACTCGGCAACGACCCCGGCGAAATCGTGGCCGATAGTCAATTTCACAAGTTCAAGACGGCTGTGGATATTCAGAAAGGCCGGACCGGATGCGGAAGTTATAAGCTCGACCCGTCCGGCCCGGCGGCCGTGTTTGGGTCTCACCGGCCGGGAGAATGCGACTATCGCGCTGTTGTGTTCGACTTTCCCGGCAAAGATGGCGCGGACTGGCAAGCGCAAGCCGAACACTTGAAGGCCGAAGCGGCGGCACACCTGGCCAAGGTCCGCGATGACGCGGCGGCGCAAGCTCTGGCCGCCTATCAGGCCGGCAACCCGCTGGCTGTCGATCACGTCTACCTGGCGGCGCGTGGCGTGGCTCACGCCGGCATTCAATATAGCAAGCTCCGCACGGATGCGGCCGATAGCCTGTTGATCCCGATGGCCGACACCGCCGGCCGGCTCCGCAATGTGCAGACCATAACGGCGGAGGGTATGAAGCGGTTTACCGCTGGAGGCGAAACGAGCGGTCTGTTTCTGGCCATACCGAAGCGACCGGAACCCGGCGAGGATTATTTTCTGGCCGAAGGTCTGGCCAAGGCGCTCGCGGTCTGGCTGGCCACCGGCAAGCCGGCCGTCTGTTGTTTCTCCGCCGGCAATCTGGCCCGCGTCCTGGCAACCTTCGACACCGGCCGCGCTATCGTGGCGGCGGATAATGACGCGGCCGGCCGTGAAGCGGCGGAAGCCTGCCGGGTCTATAGCGCTCGCGTGGTTTACCCGCCTGACGGACAAGGCGACTGGAACGATGTGTTAGTCCGGTCCGGCGTGGATCACGTGCGGCAACTCTTGAACCAGGCCCCGGCGGAAGGTCCGCTCCCGCTGTATCGTGAACCACCGCCGGCGGCGGATTATCCGCTCGATGCTCTGGGAGAACTCGGCAAGGCGGCCGGCGTGGTCTGCGAGCAGGTAGGATGCTCTCCGGCGCTGGCGGGCACGGCCTTTTTGATGGCGGCGAACCTGGCCGCGCACGGTCTGGCGGATGTTCGCGTGAATCGTTCGCTGGAGGTACCGCTGTCATTGTTCGCGCTGGCCTTTTCGGAGTCCGGCACCGGCAAGACACCCGCCGACCGCATGGCCTTCGCACCGCACCGGCGCAAGGAGGCGGAATGGTCCGACGGATACGAGGAACTCAAGGCGTCCGCGCTGGACATCCGGGAGGACCGGGAGGCGTCCATCACGGCAATCAAGAAACCGCTCAAGGACGCGAAGGCGACGGCGGCGGAGATTAAGGCGGCCCTGGCCGAACTCGCGGCGGCGCAAGGGCCGGTCCCGGATATACCGCCGGAACCGATATTGATGCTCGATGATGTAACGCTCGAAGGATTGTCCCGGCAATTCCGCGAAGGTATCCGGCCGGCCGTGGGTACCGTATCGGACGAAGCCGGGAGGATCATAGGCGGCTGGTCCATGAACGGCGAGAATGCCGCTAAAACCCTGTCCGGCCTGTCGAAATTCTGGGACGGCGATACCGTCAAGATTGCCCGAGGGACCGGCGAAGGTCTGACCATACTCCGGAACCGCCGGCTCATGGTCTACTGGGCAAGCCAACCGGCGACGGCGGCGAAGGTTTTTACCGACCCGCTGTTTTACGCTCAAGGGTTCCTGCCGCGCTGTCTGTTGGTCATGCCGGCGATCACGGACCCGAAGCCGGTAGCGGATGCCGACATGCTGTTACATCCGGACATGGCGGCGCATCACGGCCGGATTGATGCCTTGCTGGATAACCCACTGACCACCCGGGAAGGCCGGCCGCTGGAACTCGACCCGCGTAAGCTGGAACTCTCGGCGGACGCCCGGCCGCGATTTTTCCAACTGTGGAACCAAATCAAACTTGGCGCGGGTCCGAATGGCCCGTATGCCGATGTTCGCGCTTACGCGGCCAAGGCGCATGACAACCTATTGCGGATTGCCGGAACGCTGACCCTGTATCACGATCCACACGCCACCGAAATTCCGACGGTCTGGTTACATGGCGCGGCCCGGCTGATCGAATTCTATATCGGAGAATTCCAGCGCATCCGGCACGGCGCGGAGATTGCCGCACCGCTGGCCGAAGCTCGCAAGCTGCTGGATTGGATGGACCGGGAGGGACGGGAGTACGTGTATCCGGCCTGTGTGTACCAACGTGGCCCCGGTTCACTGCGTAGCAAGGCGGCGGCCGTGGCCGTCATCAAAACCCTGACCGAACACGGGTACCTGCTGGCGGTAGCCGGCGGCCTGGCGCTCGAAGGTAAACATCGCCGGGAAGTCTGGCAACGGGTCCGGGAGGCGGCGGTATGAGTACCGGTCTATCGCTCGATACCGTTTTCTCTCAAGAACCCGCTGCTAAAGTTGCTAATCTGCTAACTTCCGAAGCCGGTACCGAAAAGATTAGCAAATTAGCAGGATTAGCAAGGCCCTTCCATTGTGGACCCGAAAAGCCGGGAAATCCGGAACAATCGGTCTATACCCCTGCTAAAGTTGCTAATCTGCTAATCGGCGGACATGAAAACTACGAAAACCACCCTGCTAAAGTTGCTAAACCTGCTAATCCGACGTTCGAACCCGAAAAGATTAGCAAATTAGCAGGATTAGCAAGGGTATTACCGCCGGAACTCGAAGCGGCCGCGCTGACGGTCTGTGACATGAACGGTGACGACGAAGCCGGCAAACAGGCCATGCTCGATGATCTGGCCGCCAGTCCGGCGGAGTCCTGGCCAGCCCTGCTGGAACACTTCACGCGGCAACTGCCACCACCGCCGGCACCCGGCCGGGTCCGGGTTCGCTTTCCCGACTTCGGCCTAACCGACGGTAGTCGGGTAACCTTCGATGCCGATATACCGGAAAGCCGACTCCCGGCCTTGCTGGCGTCCGGTCATCTGGTTGAATGTCCCGACCGGCCTGCCGACCCGCCGGCCGTGGCCGTGGTCAACATGGCCTATGTCCCGGCGCTGCATGAAAGCGTGGAGTATATCGGCCGACCGAACCCGGCCGCCGGCCTGGCCGGTTCACCGCTGGCGAATCCTTACAAACTGAACAACCCGGCCGACGCTGCCGAACGTGATCGGGTCATCAGTCAATACCGCGAATGGTTCACCCAGGCCACCGCCCGCCCGGACAGTCCCGAAAGTAAAGAACTGGCCCGACTGCGGACGCTGGCGAAGGCCGGACCGCTCAAGCTCCGCTGTTACTGCCACCCGAAGCCGTGTCATGGCGATGTGATAGCGGCGGCGATCACTGGCACGGAATCGGAACCGCCGGCCCTGACCCTGACCGGACAGGCCACGATCACGGCGGACGATACCGCCGGCGCGGTCCTGCGTAATCTGAACACGGCGGTTCATTACCTCCGCGACACGGACACCGCCCGCGCTGCCGTGGCCCGTCTGCTGGAAGCCGGCCGGCCGCTGTTAGGTCTGGATATTGAAACCGGCGGACTCGACCCGCTCACCGACCGGACGCGCTGTCTACAGATAGCCGACGATACGGCGGCCTATGTGTTTGACTTCGACGGCGTGGACCCGGCCGCACTCTGGCCGCTGATGAATGCCGGCGGTATGTTTGTCGCCCATAACGCGACCTTCGAATGGCGGTTTCTCCGGCGTTTGCTGTTGCATCCGGCGACTACCCTGCATGACTCCATGTTGATGATGCGGACGGCCTACGGACTGCAAGCCGGCGGCGGTTATCCTTCACTGGCGGACACGGCGGCGCGGGTACTCGGCCTGACCATCGACAAGACGGTAAGGCGCTCCGACTGGCTGGCGGCCGGTCCGCTGGCTCCGGCTCAGGTTCACTATGCCGCGCTCGATGCGGTCCTGGCCTACCGGCTGGCGCATCCGCTCCGGGACCGCTTGCGCGAAACCGGACAGACGCAGGCCTATGGCCTAATGACGGCGGCCCTGCCGACCGTGGCCGGTCACATACTGGCCGGCGTCCCGTTCGACACGGACGCTCACCGCCGGCTGATGGCGGACTGGCAAGCGGCGGCGATGGCGGCCCGGGATCGCCTTGACCGCATCATGCCCGGCGTGAATCCGGATAGTCCCGACCAACTGGCGGCCTGGCTGGTACGGACCTTACCGCCGGACCTGCTGGCGGCCTGGCCGAAAACCACCGGCGGCAAGCTGGCCACCGATGCGGACGCGCTGGCCGGCTGGCCGGACGTACCGCCGGAACTGCGGACCTACAAGGAACACGGCAAGCTGCTGTCTACCTATGGCGCGAAGTTCGCGGCGCATGTGCATCCGGATACCGGCCGTATCCATGCCAGTTACAACATTGCCGGCACCCGTGGCGGCCGGTTCAACTGTAGCAAGCCAAATCTCCAGAACCCGCCCCGGCTGGCGGCCTTCCGCCGGCTGTTTCGGCCCGGTCATGAACTGTATCGTCTGATTGTGGCGGACTACTCACAGATTGAACTCCGGATAGCGGCCTTGATGGCGCGGGATGAAACCATGCTGCAAGCCTACCGCGACGGCGTGGACTTGCACCGGCTGACCGCCAGCCTTACCGCCGGGATACCGCTGGCGGAAGTCACCAAGGCGCAACGGCAAGCGGCGAAGGCGATCAACTTCGGCCTGATCTACGGCATGCAACCGCCGGGACTCCGTGCGTATGCCAAGGCGACTTATGGCGTGGATATGTCCGCGCAAGCCGCGCAGAAGGCGCACACGGCCTTTTTTCAGCATTACCAGGGTATCCACCGCTGGCACGCGGAGACGAAAGCTCGCGGCGTTTATGACAAGACGGTTCGCACGGCCGCCGGTCTGGTCCGCGATATGGGTAACGAACCCGGCGGCTGGAAGCTGACGAACGCGCTGAACACGCCGGTTCAGGGTAGCGGCGCGGAAGTCCTGTTAGCGGCCCTGGCCAAACTGCCGGCCGCGCTGTCCGGTCTGGATTGCCGGGTAGTCCACCATGTCCATGATGAAATCATTCTGGAGTGCGCGGAAACCGATATCGAAGCCGGCAAGGCGGCCCTACAATCCGCGATGGTCACGGCCTTCGATGATCTATTTCCCGGCTCCGGTATGACGACCGCCGGCGACTTGGTAGAGGCGCACGACGGCCGGACATGGGAGGACGCGAAAGAATGAAAAATGGCTCGTTGATTTACCAACTAAACTTGAAAACCTGTCCATCATGGCGGCTGTCGGTAATTGTTCGAGCCGCTCAAGCGCCCCCGCAAGAAAGGCCATAGTCTTAAGCAGCAGCCCTTGTTGGATACCCGCACCCATATCTTCAGTCACATCACCTTCGATTGCGACCGCGACAGCGTATCGGTAGGCATGAACGAGGATGCCGACATCGGCGCCATCCATCCGTTCGGCGGGACCACGCATCATGCCCCGATGGGGTGGAAACAGCCCGTTCAGTTCAATCAAAAAACAGGCGTCCGGCGCTTCGCCAAAGCGCATAAAGCTAATTTCATTCAGTTTGTCAGTCATAACGGCTATGACGTGGATATCCCCGCTCGCCCCTTCCTGCCTATCCGCAATGACCAGGTAGACCTGCCGGCCGGGTGGAAAGAAAAAATATTAATCTCTTTTATATTTTAAGCCATTTTTTGCTATATCAAAGAATCCAACATGAATAAACTTTGTGATGTTCTTGCCAACATTAAAATCAAATCCATCGTTCGTTACAGTTGTTTTTGGTAGTGGCTTTTTTAAGCCTTGTCTGTTTTTTGATCTTGATATTGCTTGTTCTTCTGTCAACGATATTATTGCACATCTACAATTTATGCTGTTGGGTGGATAAATGACATCCCAAATTTCATCGTGTACATGTCTAATAATTCCGTTTGCTGATTTATGCCCTCTCTTTGACCTACTGTCGCCAATGCAATCATACATTAAATAAGGACGATCATTACTTTCAAACTGCATCCAGCTTCCTGCCATAAAAAAACCATGCATGGTGGTTCTATAAAAAGTTTCATCTGCATAATCAGGAAGCTTTATGCCATTATATAATAATGACTTGCAGAATTCCCTCATGCCTCCGCCTGCATCAATTGATTTGACTAATAATGTCATGATTTTTTCAAAATCATCAAATGTCAAATAAAATTCTTGTGGGTCCCTTTTTTCGAATTCATTTCTAAGTTGTTCTTGTGCAAATTTTGCCGCGTCAATGGCTTCATTGAATTTTACATTGAACATAAATGTCTCTTCGCTTGATTTTATGATTACGACCTCATCACTCGCCCATCACAGCCAGTGAAACCCTTTCGCCATCAAGGCAGCTAAACCCAGCGTGACCGCAATGATGGCGCCGAAAAGCAGCCTGAAATCCGTCTGCATGTCCTATAGAGGATCAGCAAACGCTCTAATGTTACGCTAATGCGTGCTAAATGGCTGTCGATACGACGATTCTGTATGATGTGCATCACTGTATTATCAGGATGTTTCAGCATGCCCACTCCGAAATGGAAACCGGGACAGTCCGGCAACCCGAAAGGCCGGAAACCCGGCACCCAGTATCAAAAGAAGTTCGCGGAGGCGGTCTCGGGTGAAGAATTCCGCGATCTGGTTCGCAACGTCCTGGCGGCGGCTCAGTCCGGCGATATGCAAGCGGCTGGATTGATCCTGAACCGCATGGTCCCGGCCTTGCGTCCGGCGGCGGAACCGGTCCGCATCGACTGGCCCGAGGCAAGCGGCCCGCTCGAACAAGCGCAAGCGGTCCTAACGGCCGTGGCGAACGGCGTTATCACGCCCGGCGATGGTAAGGCCCTGCTCGATGGACTGGCGGCCGTGGTCCGGATTCAAGAGGTCGCGGACTTAATCCCACGACTCGAACTGCTGGAGGGTAAGACATGAGACTCCGTGTCCGTCTGGCCGCGCTGGAACGGAAACACAAGCCACTGCCGGAACTGCCACACCTGTTCCTGTACTGGGATGATCCCGACCTGCCACCGGCGGACCTGTTACACGGCGGCCTGTCATTCGAAGATGGCGGCCCCGGAATGCCGATCAATCCGATAACCGAGGAATCGAACCATGTTGAGAACCCGCATCGAACAACTGGAGCGTAAATCCCGTGGCGGCCGGCCTCCGGAGGTAGTGTACGTGGTCCCGGACCACCCGGACCGCGGCGCGCATATAGCCGAAGTCCGGCGGATAGGCGCACTGCCGAACGGGTACCTTGTCTGTTTTCAGGAGGTAGGCGGAGCCGACCCGCTGGCGGCCCTGCTAGGTCCGAACGATCCGGTCACCCTTCGGCACCGTGGCCCGGGTATCACGATCCGGCGGAGTTACGGACTTGACCCTGTGTAGCCGGATAGAAAAGCTCGAAGCCCGCCGACCACCGCCGACCGGTCCGCGCTGGACACCGGCGGAACTGGGAGGCGATTGCTTAGCGCTTGCATGTCAAGCGGTAGGTATCCACGTTTTCTGCATCAGAACTGCCGCAATAGTAAGCCTGTTCAAGCGAAAGCGTAACTGAGCGTCCTTTTTTATTCTGGAATCCTGACCCGGTTTGCCACATGGTTCCAACATAACATCCGCGCAACATTCCCTTGCTACTCTTGTTAGACGATGACCACGATACCTTCTGCATATCAGGCTCAAGATACCCTGCAATAACTGATTGCCAGCCCTGCGTAGTGACAAAGACAGTAAAAGACCCACGTGAAGCGAGCAGCCTGCCCTTCACCTTGGATGATCGATTGCCACCGCCAACGCCGCCAATGTTGATGGCTTGCGTGGCCGTGCCCTTGCATAAGTATTTTCCGTGCAGCGGCTTATTGGCTGACGCGGGTGGAGCACTGAACATGCCGGCCAGAACTAGCGCTATTGTTGTTTGATAAAGTTTCATTTTCGTTTCTCCGGACACGGCCTTCCTTGGCCGTGGTAGGGGTTTAGGCGGCAAGCCGAACTGACGAAATCTATGAAAAACTTCATTGTACAACGGAACGCCACGGCCGGCCCTTACATCGTCATCCTGCATGGCGGCCGCAAGCCGTAACCGAACGACCCGCCCACCGTGGCGGGTTTTTTATGGCCGCAAATGAATGAAGCCCGGGACACTTCACGACTAGCGGCCCGGCTCGGCCAGCATAACCCGCGACCGCCGGCGCTGAGAGGGACCCGCGCCCAAGTGGCCGGTCAAGAAAAAAGCCACCCGAAGGCGGCTTGCTGGGATGGGACTCTTACCAAAAAGCCCGGGCTATCTGTGCTAATGAGGTATGCCTAACTCTTTAGTTTGTTTGATAGCTGTGCGTATCTGTGGTCTCGTCGTAGTCTTGGCCTGGCGCAATCACAACCGGAGTCTTTTTGGCCTTCCATCCATGAACGTCCATACATTGCGTCAGCATCTTGGGCAATTCTTCTTCTTCGATCTCTGTCGGCTCTTCTAGACCTAAGCCAAAAACGCCCATGTGCATCCTGGAATATTTGTACTGATTCATTGCCTGCGTAGACATCAACATACGTTGCTGGATTCCTGTCTCACAGTCGTACATCTCCCTTTTAAAGTCTGCTTCTGTAGCCCCTTCTCGAGACCACGTGTAGTGATACCGTCGCTCGCTCTCATCGATTTCAGGCGGTTTCTGTGGATTCTTTGCGCAAGCCGTAGCGCACAAGGCGGCCAGCAAGCAATAAAGCGGCTTCATACTTACCTCCTTAAATCGAGTGTGTTTGGCCATTCTGCCGCTAATCGAAATCGGTATCGATCCGATCGCATGATCCGGTCCGCACGATCCCGGCGGCCGACCCGGTAACACTCCGCGACCACGTGGCCGGATGGTTCAGGTTAGCGCATCCGGTCACCGGGAAACAGGCAAACAGGCAACAAAAAACCGCCCGGAGGCGGCTCTGCATTGGGGAAATGTAAACCGGGATTTTCCCCCGATTTTACCCCAGTGGGTTAGTCTTTCACTCTAACCCTTTGATTTAATTGGCGTCCCCAGGGGGATTCGAACCCCCGTCGCCGCCGTGAAAGGGCGGTGTCCTGGGCCTCTAGACGATGGGGACGGAACGCTAGGGTGTTGATATTGGTGGAGCCAGCGAGGATCGAAC
>Ga0194120_10008609_pt1 | contig 13380 bp, 14 predicted proteins | sample TA2MahCa65mmetaG_FD_148642 | JGI IMG/M metagenome (GOLD analysis project Ga0194120, IMG submission 148642) | Freshwater microbial communities from Lake Tanganyika, Tanzania - TA2015019 Mahale Deep Cast 65m | ecosystem: Environmental > Aquatic > Freshwater > Lake | place: Tanzania: Lake... | reverse complement strand
AGCGTCGAGAAACGCTACGAATTCTGAGCTTGCATGGTCCCACCCTAAATTGCGAGCTACGCCAGGGCCAGAGTTAGTTGGAGTCGCCAGGATGAGCTTGTTAGAGAAATCTTGTAGTTGCGGGTGATTGTCAATCAAATGCACCGTGGAATCAGAACTGCAGTCGTCGATAAGAATGATTTGGTCTGGCAAAATCGTCTGATAAAGAATTGAATCAATTGCGCGGGCAATAGTTTTCGAAGCATTAAACGTTGGCAATACAACCGTAATTGAGGTCATATCGCTAGGCGATGAAGATGTGAGTCGCTAGTGAACGAGCCACCCATGGAGCGTCAAACTACCTTCAAGAATGAATCACTTCGCATGGACGTATTCCGCGACCCTTGTTTTGTAATCGAGAGAATTACTAGCCCCATCACAGGCATAAACGAGATGTTCTGCCGGAAGGAATTGAAGTCGGTGTTCGTCACAAGTCCCACATAGATCGCAAATGAGGTCACGACGAGCATCCTCTGTTGGTTGAGGGAGTGGGGGCGAGTCAGGATGAGCAGGGTGAACAAGCATGGAATCAAAATTGTCTCAATGAGAAATAGTCGCAGCAAGAGAAGAGAAAGTAGCGAGAATTCGAGGGTCTCACTGCGGACAGTGAGGAATTGCAGGCCAACATAATTTGATGCAATCCTGGTGACTGGGGAGATACCCCAGGAGTGGCTGAAGAATCCTTCGATCCCAGATGTAAAGACAACTCCGTAGTTGAAGAGCCACCAACCGATTAGTGATCCGCCGATGATCGCGGTCGTCACAGTCAGAACGGTCTCAAGTTTCTGCGGGCGTAGGTGGCGGTAAATCCAAACAATCAGCGCACCAAGCATCAGACTCGCCGCAAGATGGGGTCGAAGCCCAAACAGCAATAGCGCAACAGTGAGACGGGTGGTTGGTGAGGTGGAGCGAACAAAACGAGTCGTAAAAAACATCATCATGGTTTCACGCAGAGCGAGTATTGAGTAAAACAGCCCAATCGTCCCACAAGCTGTGAGGAGAAGCGCGGAAACGGCTGTTTTTTTAGTGAGTGGGCGGATCGAAGTCAGTACGTCTTTGGTGGAGAGGAGCAAACATATCAACGAGATGGTTTTGAGTGCCAGCACAGGCTCGATCCCGATTCCGTATAGCACTACCGCCGGCAATGTGTACGGAAACCGTGATGCAGTTGTCCACCAGTCAACATCGATCACCCATCGATTTTCAGATAGAGTGAGAACAACATCACGGTGATAACGCTGGTCGTTTGAGTAGAAGTTAAGTTGCTCGATTAGCCCGAATCGTGACGCCAGAGTTGCCGTGGCGATGGACCAAACGATGACCTGCGCTTGCAGAACCCAGGACTGATGTCGAAGCAAGTAGAGGAGCACGGCGGCGATTCCGATGATCTGCGCGAGGTAAAGGTAGGAACTCATGGCAGGATGTGGTCCCAGTCGCCGCGGATCTTGGCCACGATGACGCTTGTCGTGTCGAGTGACCAGACATCAATTCGAGGAATTGTCAAGCGTTGTTGGCTCAACCTAAATGTGCCGACTGCACTACCCGCAGCGGCAACAAATCCCTCTGACGCTACGATGTCGGTAACGGGTTGGTTGAAGTCACCGTGAGGATACGAGAGCGTTTCGACGGGTCGCCCGATGAGGTCTTCCAGCCACTTGCGGGAGTCGCGAAGCTCACCAGTCAATGCGCTTGAGGTGAGTTGCGTAAACGGTGTATGAGTCACACCGTGTAGTCCAAACGTGACCAGTGGGTTCTTTGAGAGCGTCTGGATGTCTTCTCTTGTCAGGAAACGATCATTGCCACCCTCGACGAACTGCTTGGTGACGAAGATATGGAATGGAATGGAGAGTTCACTTAGTACCTGACTTGCAACCTTGAAGGTTGATTGATAACCATCGTCGAACGTGATGGCAACGCCGGGTAACGGTTCTCCTGAAAAGGCAACGAATTGAGAATGCTCTGTGGCGACCCACTCGGTGAGGGCAGGAATGGATGCCATGAATGTTTCAGCTGGCAATGAGTAGACGTCGCGTCGGCTGCGTCCGGAGGTGAGATCGTGGAACATGAGAACTCGAGTACCGAGGTGAATCGGGCTCGTGGCAGGCAGCACTCCCCGGACTGCTGCCGAAAGTCGTGCCATCTCGTACTTCACGCGGTTCATGAGCTGAATTCACAGCGACACTTAGTCGCGAGACCTAAATCACTGAACGGAATGCCACGAGCCTACTAAGAGTTGATCGAATGAAACTTGGAAGCGCGGAGTCGTACTCCCCGCCGTATGAAATTGGTGTCGCACCAGCGCCATTCTTGAAGTTGTAAACACCAGGGTTCTCTTGTGCATCCACACCGCCGAGGTCGTAGCGAGTTATACCTCGACCAGCAAGCTCGTTGAACAAGGTCCACAATGTGAGGTGTGATGAGTAGTGCTTGCGACCTTCTGTCGAACTTGAGGCAAGAACGTCGTATGCGCAACCGCCAGTGAGGACTGCACCGCGCAATGCTCGTAGATTCCCTTGATCAGAAACACAACGAGCCACTACGAGTCGACTGCCAAAGCCATCGATCAACGCTTGAACGTGAGCGGTGCTCGACCCCCACGTACTCAGTCGGTGTCCCTTCGTAAGTTCAAGGCTCTCGTGAAGGTGTGCGATCTCCTGGGCCGAGGGTTGATCGGTAATCGTCACATGGTTCTCGTGGTGCTCAGCTCGCCGTAAGTTACGACGCCAATTCACTGACAAATCAGCCAAACGTTCATCTAGGGGAGTATCCAGACGAAGTTGCAGTGATTGTCCGGAGGAGAGGATCGTGCTCGACCGTGACCACCCCGAGAGTTCCATACGTGCGTCACCAAACTGGGTCGGCGTAAGGCAGTGCACTCGCGCGTAGAGAGCACTGGTATCAAGTTCATGTTGCAGAAACTTCATAAGTGCGCTCGCACCAATTGCCTGGTTACGAACGAATCCTCCGGGGCAATAAACTGCCGTTACGAGTCCGATACGCTTCGCCAGTACCTGTGCAATCGGTCGGCGATCGTCGTCAACAATGCGTAGCGATTGCCAGCCATCAAGGGCACGAAGCCGTGTCCATCCCGAGTAGTGGTATGGGCTCCACGCGCCGACAAAGTCGTGGTCGTTCTGCCAGATGATTGTTTTGTCGAGTGCGGTATCCCACTCAGCATCGCTCATCTGAGCGACATGCAACATCAAATCATCATACTTACGACATGGATCTGCGAATAAAACTCCGGAGTGCGTCCTCGTATTGTGTGAGGCAGGTCCGGCCATTGAAAGATCTCAACTCCAAGGCCACGGAGAGCGCGGCGAGCACGGCGTAAATCATCGGCCGAGGAAGTAAACGGCACACACCAGGGCACCACATTGCTTGGCAAATTCGCAAACACGAGCGAGTACTGAGCTGCTTGGAGTCGCTCGGTGACAGTCTGATACAAAGAACGGCGGCGGTCACTCTCTCGCTGTACGTTGATGGCACTGAGCGCCGTGAGAGAAGATTCATGAATGGATGAGTCGCTCGGCATTACTGTTTCAGATTCGTTGGATTGCGGAATGGCTGGTCGTCCACGAACATTACGTGCGGCACGAAGCGCCTCCCGCGCAATGTTGAGCATCGGAAGACCGCTCACCCGCTGAAGTGCTCCGACGGCTCGCCGAACTTGGTGTCCGACTGGTAAGCGGCGCGTTGATGTAGGTGGTTCAACGAGTTGTGCACCCCGTGGAAACGCTTGTATGTCGACATCAAGGAAGGCTCCATTCACAACTCTCAAAGTCTTTCGGAAGCTGGTGAACCCAAGCCCTGTACGCTGCCCAAGAACCGTTCCGTTGTCAGCGCAGCTGAGGTATCCGTGGGCATTGTCTTCAATCAATGTCGCCCCGATCTGACTTGCTAAGTGTTGAAGGTCGCCGAGCTGTTGCGGGAAACCGAAGTAATTCACGGCAATGATCGCACGTGCCGACACGTGTTGCTTTGGAAGTAGAGGTTGCAGCGTCCGGTCAACCTCGTAGAACACAGGAATCGCGCCGAGAGCATGCACCGGTGCAAGCACATCCCGGCAGATGAATTCCGGAAGGAGCACGGAGTCACCCTCGTTTACATTGGCAATTCGTAATGCTTCAAGCAATGCGAAGCGAGCGTATGAATAATGCACTCTTCGGAAGTCAGTCATGACGACCTCCTATATTCCTCGCTGAGTCTCGCAACAAGAGTGCGAGTGCGGCATATGGGCGGATCAAGAATGGAAATGTGCTTAAACACCGTCTCAGAGAACGCCAAGCTTCCGGAAGGTTGGCATCCCGTTGGTATCCGCGCATCGCACCGTAGTCAACTAGTGCAAGTCGACGTTGTTGACGTAGGCGTGATACAGCTCCGCGTTGCTCTGCAAAGTGCTTTCGCAGTACTGCTCGTTCAGCCATTGCGTTGCGCGCGATACGGGAACTCTCGCCACCAGCACGACGACGGAATTCGCCGAGTGACTCAGGCAAAAATGTAAAACGACCGCCCGCTTTCGCGCACCGTAACCACAAGTCGTAGTCCTCCGCTGTTACCAGCGCTGGGTCGGTGTCAAAGTTCGCTACACGCTCCAGGAGGCTGCGACGCACGGTAACTGCAGACGTCGATAATGCATTACCTCCGTAGAGCAGGGCTTCGTATCGATGGCGGCCGTTGCGACCGTAGTGAACGACTCGGGCTGAGCCATCAACCTCCACCCAGCGTTCTGCATGACACACAAGATCGAAGCCTGCCGACAAAGCCTTCAGAGACTCGGCAAGCTTGTTGGGGTACCACACATCGTCTGAATCGAGAAATGACACGACATGTGCGCGACCAGCAGCGATACCTGCGTTTCTCGCCGCAGCAATGACACCATGATTGGCAAAATCAATTCGTGTGAGTCGCGAGTCGTTGAAGGAGTCAATGATCGAGATGGTCTCGTCAGTGGAGTAGTTGTTGACGATGATGGCCCGCCAATGGGTGTGCGTTTGAGCAATGACGGAAGAGAGTGCCTGACGCAGCAATGGTGCGTGATTGAAGGTCGGAATGATGATGTCAACTTCCTGTCCAGACATCATGTGGAACCGCGAACAAGAAGTGAGAGATTGACTAGCTGGTGTAACTCATTAGCCCATTCAGGTGATGGTGTGATTCCGAGTGACCTGAGCCGTGCCAAGCTGAGACTGAATTGTGGTGGCGGTGGGGTATCAACTCTGACATAGTTCTGTCGGGGTGTGATACCGAAGTGAGTTGTCATATATTCGCTCAACTGGCTTCGAATGTCATTGAGAGTTCGAGAGATTCCGCTGGCAATCAGATAGCACGGGTCGTTCGCATGCGGATGCGTTATTATCTGCTCGAAGAGTTGAACGAGCTCGCCGATTGGGATGAAGTCACGAAACTGTCGTCCATCAGTGAGAAGTGTCATAGTTCCGTGTGTGGCCGCCTCACGGCAAAGTTGATGGATCAGGAGATCCCACGGTGTTTGTGGCGGTGAGGCAGCGATACCGAAGGAGTTTGAAGCCCGGAGAATCGTCAGCACTGGACGATTGTCCGAAAACAGACCGCGCAATTCAGTCTCGAGACGGAAGCGTTCGGTGCCCAAGAGATCAGTGGGCTGTGGGACCGTTTCCTCAGTGACCTGGCCGATGAGCGACTCTCCATAGACACGAACTGTTGAGTGAAAGATGAAGCGTCGCGCAGCCGACTGTTTGCAGGCCCGAGCGAGTTGGAGCGTGGCGTCTCGTTCTTCACGTAATGAATCGATTGTTTCCCGTCGGGAAGTTGAATAGCCACGAGTCGCCGTGTGAACCACAATGTCCGCACCATCACAAATCCTGAGACATGTCTCTGAGTTTCGTAGGTCTCCGAAGGTTGGATTCAGGTCGCTCCAGATAGTGGATGAGTCTCCTGCCGCGCGAAAGTGTGGTCGTACTGAGTGTTGTTTCGTAATGAGATACTGCAGAAGGCGCCCACCGATATGGCCTCCAGCTCCCGTCAGAACAATGGTAGGCCGAAACACCCCTTAATCTTTCCAGTTTGTGGGGAATCGGGAATCGTCGGCATCTGCTCTCTCAACTTCGAGTGGATCATGCGGATAGTCAGTGCAATTCGTGATGAGCGACACTCCGTTCCCTCGTCCGACGAAAAGACTCCAGATTCCCGGTGGGATGATGACAAGTTTGTGGTCAGTACGGCCGAGCGACACTAAGTCAGATGACTCGTACGTGGCACTTTGTTGACGCCCGTCAAAGAGATGAACATGAACCTGGCCGACAGGCACAGCGATACGAGAAACGTGTCGGAGGTGACGTCTCCAGGTTTTCACGACACCGGAACCAATCTCCGAAAAGTAGATTTCGCCAAAGCCAGTGAAATCATCATCGTCGCTCCTGAGCATGTGGAGAATATCTCCTCGACTATCCGGGATGACTCGCAACGAACGGATGATTACGCCCTGAATCATGATTCAGCGTAAGCATCGATATCAGCGAGAGACAGCGATAGAGCATCTCCTCCCGAATACAACTCTCTATACCAGTTTGTCGTTCGTTCGATGGTTTCCCTAAATGACCAACGTGGTCGCCAGTTCAGCAACTTATGGGCTTTGTTGCTGTTAAGTTGCAATAGTCCTGATTCGTGAAAGTGTCGTGACGGGGACTCAATGCGAACCTCTGGTTGAGGGTGCCAGCGGCTGGCGAGGATTTCGGTGACCTCTTGAACCTGATGAACAGAATCCTCGGATGGACCAAAATTCCAGGACTCTCCGTGGGGTGCGAGACCTTGTTCGAGCGCTACGGCCAGCCTGACGTAACCAGATAGTGGTTCGAGTACGTGTTGCCAAGGCCGGGTTGCGTTCGGGAATCGCAAACTTATTGGCTGGGACGTCGTAGCGGCACGAATACAGTCTGGTATCAGGCGGTCGGGTGACCAATCGCCTCCACCGACCACGTTCCCAGCTCGCGCGCTCGCTGCACGCGCAGCTGCGGGGTGGCTGTAGGAAGATTGCATGTAGCCCGCAAAGATGTGTTCAGCTGCTGCCTTGGATGTGCTGTACGGATCAAGCCCGCCCAACTCGTCAGTTTCGACGTAGCCATGCACTTGTTCTTTGTTGCGGTAACACTTGTCAGACGTGATATAAACAAGGGTTCGAACGCTGTCCTGTTCACGAATGATGTCGAGTACGTTCGCTGAACCAAGCACGTTCGTTGTAAACGTGAGATAAGGCTCCCGGTACGACTTGCGTACGAGAGCCTGGGCTGCGAGGTGAAAGACAATCTCTGGCTTGATAACTCGCAGCTGTTGGCTGAGTCTCTCTCGATCACGAATATCACATTCATGTGATTCAACATCGGTCTCGAGCCGTAACAAGTCCCAATGGGATTGTTCGGTAACTGGGGGTAAGGCAATTCCCGACACTTTTGCCCCTGCTCGCAGCAGTAATAAAGCGAGCCAAGACCCTTTGAAGCCAGTATGACCAGTAATGAGAATTCGTTTACCCCTAAGCGTGTGCAGATCTTCTACGAGAGATGCCACGGTGCAGCTCCTGATAACTCGAGTTCGTTCAATAGTTCCCAGTCTCGATAGGTATCCATGCACTGCCAGAAACCAGTGTGAACAAAAGCGGCGAGATTCTGCTCCTTTACCATCAGCTTCATTGGCTCCGCCTCAAGTACGAGTGTCGAATCTGCAGAGAGGTACTCAAACACTCCTCGTCGGCACGCGAAGTAGCCACCAGAGATGAGGCCCCCAGAGGCTTGCGGCTTTTCGTTGAATGACGTAGCAATACCATCATCACCTACCTGTACTTCACCAAATCTGCTAGGTGGTCGCACAGCCGTGAGGGTCATGACGCAACTGTGCGACGAATGAAAAGTTAGCAAATCCTTCAAGTTGACATCCGAAACACCGTCACCATATGTAAGAAGGAAATCGTCAGCAACAAGGTCTCTTACCTGCGACACTCGTGCTCCAGTCATTGAATCCAAGCCTGTGTCCACGAGCTCTACTTCTATCCCTATTCCATTTGGAAGTATGTGACGAACTGTCTTCTGATGTGAGAGTCCGGTGACACCGAAATAGCGGCAAATGATGTCACCGAGGTATCCAAGGCAGAGAATGAATCGATGGTGCCCAAAGAGCGCGTAGCGCTCCATGATGTGAACCAATATTGGATATCGACCGACTGCAATCATCGGTTTCGGGACATCGTCATTTACTCCGCGAATCCTTGTTCCCTTACCACCACACAGAATGACAACGGGAAGCGAGTCGGTACGATTTGCCATAATAGACATCTTCAAGGTTAGAAGTCTTTCTGCCTAGTTGAGCGGGACCAGATGCTGAGGCCAGAGATGAGGACCGGTGTTGGCTACGTTCAAGGATTTCAGAATCTCGCAAAAGATTCCGTTCCCGGGATCAAGCAACATCATTTCCTTTCGGTGATTTTCAGAGGCGTTCATCCACTCAGCACTCGTAGAGTCGGCACTGAAACGCAGAACTCGGTGAATCTCCGTAGTGCTGGTTTCGTTGGTCCAGAACGGTCCCTTTCTGGGAAGCGAGAGTGGAAAGCCAAAGTCACAGTCTCGATATTGAGTGAGGCCAGGGATAGCCAGTCGCGCGCTGATGAAAGCAGTTCGAATACCACGCCCAAACATCTCGTAAGCCAGTGTGCTGTCAGACGAGACGACGACGTCATCGGCGAATATTGCTTCGTAACTAGTCGCGTGAGTGTTTGCTGGTACGAACTCCCACTCTTGCTCCCGCAGAATTTCTTTGTAATATCGATACTCACCCGGATGCCGAGAAGCACGTTTGCCAAGTATCACAAACTTACGATTGGTGTTTGCTGCAAATGTTGCCGCCTCCCTCACGATGGAAGATTCAATGCTCCAGTAGTCATGTGGGGAAATCGGCTTGCCGTGATAGAACGCAAAAACATCGGTCGCCAGCGGGTCCATGCCCAACTCAAAGTTGGGCATCGAAGATACGTATACCAGCCGCTGTAAACCACTCGTGGTTCTGGGTGCGACTGCATTGTTGCGAAGGCTCCCAATGGGGATCAAACTGCCAATTCCACCCGTTCCGAGGGCGTCCCGATACAGTTGGGCTACTGCTGTTCCGAAAGTGCAAAGCACTGAGACAGATACAGGTCGAGTCTCGCGGAGGTGACGAAGCATCTCGAAAAATCCGCCAAGTTGATGACGCGCGTAGTTATCTCTGCGCCCATTCTGGATCGCGATGGTTGTGCAATCCGGGAGTAAGTCCGGGATTCGATAAAAAAGTAGGTCGTTATCTTCGTTCGTGATCACAACTCTCGGTTTAACGAAAGCCAGATAACTGCGAAGATAGCCCTCATGGTTCAGGCGAGAACGAATGATGGTGTGCAGAAGTACGCGCATGTTGATTGCAGTGTCGTGATGCTGATAAATCGCTATGTCTTCAGAAACGTATGACTTGATAAGGTCAGCACCGGTTGCCCCAAAAACCAATACGCGGCAACGAGGCGGCTTCCGCCAATGGCGTCTGGTTCGTAGAACTGACTTGATTCGCCTTACCAAGCGTTCAAACCACCGTCAACTACCAAGCAGTGACCCGTCACATAGCTTGCAGCATCAGACGCCAAGTAGAGAACCGCACCGACAATTTCTGGAGCGTTTGCCATTCGACCGAGGGGTACCCGAGCACCATAACGCTGTTGGAAGACTTCGTTCTGTCCACTCTCTGTACCACCAGGAACGAGGGCATTAACTCGAATCCCTCGATCAGCCCAGTAGGTGGCAAGAAACTTTGTTAGGCCGACCACTGCTGCCTTCGACGTGCTGTACACAGCGGGGGTGTTGATTCTTCGGTTGAGATACCAAGATCCTTCATAAATCCGGTTGTCTGGTCCCATGATTCCGTAAGCAGACGCGGTCTGGATGATTGAACCGCCGTGATTCTGCTTGAGCATTTGTTTCCCGACCGCCTGTGCCATGAGAAACATCGCATCAATGTTGATGGCCATCACTGCGCGCCATTGATCCAATGAGTAGTCCTCGAAAGGTGCAAAATAGGAGTCAAGGCTTGGTCCTTTTCCTGCCGCGTTATTCAGCAGCACGTCAACTGAGCCAAAGTGGTCAACGGCCGTAGTAACGATTCGTTGGGCTTCGTCGGGTTGCGTGATATCGGCAACCACGCCGAGAGCCTTGTCTGGCCACCTCTGGTTGATCTCACTTGTGATGTCAGATACCGACTCTCCATTTATATCAACGACGACCACTGATGCACCTGACTCAACAAGACCGCGACAGAAATGCTTGCCCAGGAATCCGGCCCCGCCTGTCACTACAGCAGTCTTGCCAGACAGAGAGAAGAGTCCCGTATAAGACGTCATCAAATCAGGCCGTACTTTTTCATTAGTAGCTCATTGAGGATGAACTCAGTCTCGGTATCAATATCAATAGACCTCTCAAATGGCATCTCAAAGAGAATAGTGTCGTCGTGAAATCTGGCGTCGCTCGTCATCAGCCGCTCTCGTTTCCAGATATGGATTGATGCGTTCATGTCAAAGCAAGCAGGAGAGTCTTGCCGGCGTACTAGCGGTGGATTCGTCGGCTTTGATATCCGCACAAACCCATCCTTCGTCAATTCAACGATGTTGAAGTAAGGAAGCTTGCGGGCTGGGGTGCCGCTGATAAGTGAAGACACGCCAGCAGTCTCAATCATCTTGAATGCTTCAGCGATGTCGCTCGGCAAGCGGAATGGAACTGTGCAATCGAGGTCCGCGATATAATCAAACGGATCTGTAACACTTTCGACTTCGATAGTGCAGTGCCGTATCGCTGGCACTTTTGATGCCTCATCAGATGCCATCTCAGAGGGTCGCAAGATGGTGTGAATGACACCAGTAGTACGTGCCACATCCAAGATTTCGGGACAATCACTACTCACAGCAACTGCATCAAGGATTCCGCAACATTGAGCTTGCCGAATGGTGTGAACGATCATCGGCACCCCGCCCAATGGTCGGAGATTCTTTCCAGGCACCCCCTTAGATCCTTTACGGGCACAAATGACACCTAGTCGTCTCATCGGTTCACCCACTCTCGAGTTGTTCCGCTCAACTCGATCATGTCGATGGTTCTAACAACATCGAGGCCCTCCGACAACGAACAACTGATTCTTGGCGACCCAGACAAGATGTCACGGTGCATCTCGCGAAACGTATCGTCTCGTTCACTGCTCCAATCTTCTTCTCTATTGCCAATAGATACCCGTCCGTTCAACAGATTGGCTTTGACAGAATTCAATCGCGTTGTGATGTGAATCTCTCGGCGCCTAATGCGGTCAAGATAGCTCAGTGCGAGAGTGGTGATGGCCCCACACTGGTGTTCAAAGACTGCGCTTACGGTATCTTCAGTTTCAATTTCGAGTGTGCCAGAGGTTGTTGTGACGGCAGAGACCGAATTCGGAGCGCCAATCAGATAGTGAAGAAAGTCAATCTCGTGACTCAGATCGCGCAGTACTCCACCGCCGAGCGATCGTAGGGCTGAACTGGTTGCTCGATAGTCACGTTGTGGACGCCAATCGGGGAGGTACTCACCGTTGTAGACGTGCATTGAAATCACATCTGTTGGTGAAATGAGTTCTCGGAGTCGTTGAATCACCTTCAAGAAGCGCAGGTTATATCCAACGAAGACATTGCTTTTGCTCAATCGAGCAATGGATTCTGCGGTACTGAACAACGGCTTCTCTATGAGTATTGGACCCTGGTATCCGGAGTCGAGAACGGCATGAACATCGCGGCTATGGAATGCCGTAGGTGACGCAACTACGACGTAACTCGGTTGACAGCCGTCCATTGCGTCATGCACGCTGTTGTAGATCGGAAAATCTACCGAATCTTGTGAACTTACTACCGATGTCGTCCAGCCGAGTTCACCAAGGATGCGAACATGTCTTTGACCGATTGAACCGTAGCCAATCACCAATGCTGTTGCCACTCGACGCTCAGCCGACTCGGCGAAGTTTCTTTTTGATTGAGACCTCCGAGTCATAAAGCCTCTTGTTGCCGTCACCAAAGGCTTTCTCAATCGTGCGGATATCTCGTACCAACCGGCTTAACCCTTGCGGCTCGACACTCGCAGCATGATCAGTGCCCCACATGGATCGGTCGAGCGTGATATGCCGTTCAACAAAGACGGCACCGAGAGCAACGGAGGCAACTGTGGTTTGTAGACCCGTCTCGTGACCGGAGTATCCGACGGGAACGCCGTAGCGCTCACGAAGAGATTGAATTGCGCGAAGATTCAGTTCCTCGGGTTTGCACGGGTATGTCGATGTTGCTTGCCCAAGGATCAGGCGCTCGCGATCGAGCAGCGATACAGCATGGTCGATCTCTTCGAGTGTGGACATGCCGGTCGACATGATGACCGGTCTTCCGGTTGCTTGTATTGCTCGAAGTAGATCGTCATCGGTCAAGCAAGCAGAAGCCACCTTGAAAATTGGTGTATTGAAACTCTCAAGAAACTCGACGGACGGGACATCCCACGGAGATGCGAACCAGATGATTCCTGCGTCATTGCAATATTGGTCAATGGCTGTGAACTCTTCAACACCGAACTCGATTCGCTCCTTGTACTCCAGATATGTCATCGTGCCCCATGGTGTTTCACGTGGTAGGGAAGCCAGTTCCGGCGGCACACAGACACGTGGTGTTCGCTTCTGAAACTTCACTGCATCGCAACCCGCTGCGCGGGCAACATCGATCAGTTGCCTCGCAATCTCAATGTCGCCATTGTGATTGATTCCAATTTCCGCAATGATAAAGACTGGAAGTCCTGCTCCCACCGAAATGCTGCCGACCTCCACGGTGTCGATGCGGGGCTGATTTATCAGAGTCATCTTGTTTGGTGTGAATCGTTCTCTACTAGCTTCGCCTGAACTCGGTGATCGCATCTGCCATTTCCCTTATTGCCCCGCGGCCCCCATCGTGTTCCGTAACTATTGCCGCATTGTCTCGAGCTCGAGGGTGAGCGTCCCCCGGGGCGATTGCGATACCGACAAAGGACATGCACTCAAGGTCATTGACGTCGTTTCCCATGTAAGCACAGTTTTGTGGCGCGACATTGATTCGACGTAGCCAATCACGGAGCACGGGAAGCTTGTCATCGCAGCCCTGAACAACCTCTACAGATAGCTTGCGAGCACGAGCAGATACGACTGGGTTGCGTTCTTTGGAAATGATGACCATATGCACGCCGGCATCTCGTAGCATCCCGATTCCGAGGCCGTCAGAACGGCTGCAGAAGACTGACTCTTCTCCGGTCTCAGATACCAAGACGCGGTCGTCGG
>Ga0194120_10008607_pt1 | contig 13382 bp, 9 predicted proteins | sample TA2MahCa65mmetaG_FD_148642 | JGI IMG/M metagenome (GOLD analysis project Ga0194120, IMG submission 148642) | Freshwater microbial communities from Lake Tanganyika, Tanzania - TA2015019 Mahale Deep Cast 65m | ecosystem: Environmental > Aquatic > Freshwater > Lake | place: Tanzania: Lake... | reverse complement strand
AGGGCTCAACAACAAGGTCCGGGTCATCCAGCGACGAGCCTACGGCCTACGCGACGAGGAGTACCTGCGTCTCAAGATCCTCACGACCATGCTGCCTCCCCTTTAGCTTGACCCAACTTGACGGAAGCGACCCACACGATTTCCCGAAGAGCCAAATTTCATGACATCGACAAGCCGAAAGGCGCCTTCGCGGGTGCGAGCGACCATCGATGTCGATTGTTTGGTCTTGCCGCGATGTGTCGTAAGGACGCTCGGACAAGCGCGCGTCTCGCTCTCCGGGACGCGTTGCGACGTGTCGCTCCGCGTGGACACCGCGACGCGCTCGGTGGTATCCGCGCCCATGGCAACGACGACCCCGAATCAACGCCTCGACGGCAAGGTCGCTCTGGTGACCGGTGCTTCACGCGGTATCGGACTCGGCATCGTACGAGCCTTCGCGGCCGCGGGGGCGCGCGTGATGATGGTCGCGCGCAAGGCGGAGGCGCTCGAGGAAGCGGCGCGCGGCGTCGACGGCGAGGTCGCCTGGCGCTCGGGCCACGCCGGCAAGCCGGAGGACGCCGAGGCGTGCGTGCAGGAGACGCTCGACCGCTTCGGGAGCATCGACATCCTCGTGAACAATGCCGCGACGAACCCCTATGCGGGGCCGACCATCGACGTCGACCTGCCGCGCTGGGAAAAGACGTTCGAGATCAACGTCCGCGGGCCGCTCCTCTGGACGCAGGTCGCGTGGCGGAAAGGGATGAAGGAGCACGGGGGCAGCGTGATCAACATCTCGTCGATCGGCGGCCTTCGTACGAATCAGATCCTCGGCGTCTACGACGTGTCGAAGGCGGCGCTGATCCATTTGACGAAGCAGCTCGCCGCGGAGCTCGCGCCGGGAGTGCGCGTGAACGCGCTCGCACCGGGCCTGATCCGCACCGACTTCGCGCGCGCTCTGTGGGAAGGTGGACGCGGCGAGAAGGTCGCGCAGGCCTATCCGCTGAAGCGCCTCGGCGAGCCCGAGGACGTGGCCGCGGCGGCGCTGTTCCTCGCCGCGGACACCGGGTCGTGGATCACCGGCCAGACGCTCGTCCTCGACGGCGGCGACCTCATCAAATTCCCGAATTGACAACGGCGCGGCTTGAAGCAGCCCGGCGGCGTGCTATCGTGCCTGCATCGAGCGCGATCGGGCCGCCCAATCCTGGAGCGGGCCCGAGAGACGCGCTGAATTCCCGCCGAAGACTCGACGGGTCTGAACGGCGGCCCCACCGGCAGCTCCTCCGTTCCCCCATCCACGCCGGCTCGTTCCGAGGCGTGAGACCCTCTCGCAGGGGTGCGCCTCATCGAAAGAACCCCGATCCAATGTTCTCAGATTTTGGTCTACACACCGCCCTCGAGCGCAACGTCGCCCGTCTCGGCTTCGAGGAGCCGACCCCCGTCCAGGAGAAAGCCATTCCGATGGCACTCGATGGACGCGACGTCCTCGCCTGCGCGGCGACCGGAACCGGCAAGACGGCCGCTTTCGCTCTTCCGATCCTGCACCGCCTCATGGGCAAGCGCTTCGGCACGACGCGCGCTCTGGTCTTGACGCCCACGCGCGAGCTCGCGGCCCAGGTCGAGGAGCACGCTCGCGATCTCGCCGTGCAGACGCGCCTCCGCACCGCCGCGATCTTCGGTGGCGTCGCGATGGGTCCGCAGCAACGCGCACTGCGCGACGGCGTCGACCTTCTCGTCGCGACACCGGGCCGTCTTCTCGACCACATGCAGTATCCGTACACCCGCCTTGGCAACGTCGAGGTGCTCGTTCTCGACGAGGCGGACCGCATGCTCGACATGGGCTTCCTTCCTGCGATTCGCCGCATCCTTTCGGCGCTGCCCGATCACCGGCAAACGCTCTTCTTCTCGGCGACGATGCCGGGCGAGATCCAGTCCCTCGCGCGCCAGATCCTGCGTGATCCGGTCGTGATCCGGCTCCAGAGCAAGGAAGCACCCGCCGCGCGCGTCACGCAGCGCGTCTACCCGGTGCCGGCCGAGCGGAAGACCGGCCTGCTCATCGAGCTCCTGAAGCGCGAGGACATCACGAACGCACTCGTCTTCACGCGCACGAAGCACCGGGCGAATCGCCTCGCACAGACCCTCGAGCGCCACGGGGAGCCGAGCGCCCTGATCCACGGGAACCGCACGCAGGCGCAGCGGACGAAGGCCCTGTCCGGCTTTCGCGAGGGCCGGTATCGCGTGCTGATCGCGACGGACGTCGCCTCCCGCGGCATCGACGTCGAGGGCCTGAGCCACGTCGTCAACTTCGACGTGCCGCAGGCGTCGGAGGACTACATCCACCGCGTCGGCAGGACGGCCCGCGCGCAGGCGAGCGGCGACGCCTGGACCCTCGTCTCCCCGGCCGAAGAGGGCGAGCTGCGCGACATCGAGAGGAAGCTCGGCCAGCGGATCGACCGCGTGAAGCTCGACGACTTCGACTACACGGAGAAGCCGGGCGAGAAGCTCGAGATCCCGCTGCGTGACCGGCTCGCGGCGATGCGCGCGCAGAAGCGCGTCGCGGCGGACCGCAGGGAGATGCGGAACGGTTCGAGCCACGGAGGAACGGCGCGGAACGGCGCCGGCCCGCATCCGCGCGGACCGGGGAACGCGAGCTCTCACGGCGCCCCGCACGCGCATCCGCGCGGCGCTACGACTGCGTACACCCAGGGCGCCCCGCACGCGCAGCCACGCGGCGCTACGACTGCGTACACCCAGGGCGCCCCGCACGCGCAGCCACGCGGCGCTGCGAGCACGCATCCGCGTGGCGCTGCGAGCGCGGAGCCGCGCAGCAACGAAAACGCAGCGTCGCGCGGCCGGCGCGGCTCGCGCGAGCGGACGTACTTCGCGCCGCCGCCCGAAGGAGCTCCGCATCGCTCCCGTCGGAGCAAGCGCTCCCGCGCTCGCGCCTGATCGCGTTACGATGCGGGACCGGCCGGCTTCGCGCGCTTCGCGGGCCGGCCGGGTCTTCGCGCCGGGGCGGGCACCGGGCCGGTCGGGACGCGCCAGATCTCCGCGGCGTAGCCGTCGTGCACGATCTCGAAACCCGGCGTCTTCGCGAGGAGGTTCCGGAACGCCTGCGAGCGCGCCTCGCGCGTGACGAAGATCCAGCGCGCGTCGAAGTCGCGCGCGAGGACTTGACGCGGGTTCTGTGACATCCCGCGCGAAAGCGCGAAGCTCTTGCGGAAGAGGCGTGGATCCTTCCCCCAGAGGAACACGGGGTCGAGCCCGACGATGTACCGGCCGTCCGGCCGGAAGAAGTAGAGATACGAAAAGTCGCGCCACGACGGGTGGTAGACGACGTCTCCGGGCTCCGCGATCTCGTCGAGACGCGCGACGTCGCCGCGGAACACGCCGCCGAAGCTCTGTCGCGCGAGATCTGCCGGGACCTCCGCCCAGACACGCGCCTGCCCGGCGATCACGCACGCGACGAGCAGCGCCGCCGCCGCGCCCGCCCGGAGAGGGCTCGCGCGGAAGAGATCGCTCGTCATCCGACCCGCCGCGAGACGCGTCCAGAGCGCGCCCGCGAGGAGCACCGCCGAGAGGACGGCGACGTCGAGGAAGCGGCGTGAGGCGAGCGCGAGCCCGAGAAACCCCGCCGCCACGAGAGCCAGGAAGAGATCCCGCGTGCTCCATCCGTGCCTCCCCTGGACCGCGAGCACGGCGATCACGCCGGCGACGGCCGGGATCCACGCCGGAGCTTGCTTGACGAAGGAGTCGAGCTTCATCGGACCGAGCTCGCTCCCGAAGGCTTCGCGCGGAATCCCTCCCGCACCCGTCCAGAGCTGCGCCGCGAGCTCGACGATCTGCGAGTACGCGACGGAAAGGTTGTTCGGGAAGTACGGGTGCACGAGCGTCGCGACCAGAACTCCCGCGATCACCGCTCCCGCGGAGCGCCAGGGAACGGCCGCTCCTCGCACGAGGCTCGTCGCCGCTCGCGCGACGAGCAGGGCGAGGAGGAGCGGAAACGAGCTGTGCGCGAGCACGTGCACGAACGCGACGCCGAAGAGCGTCTTCCAGCGGTCGCGCACGAGGAGGGAGATCTCGACCGCGATCAGCGCCAGGCCGACGAGGTGCGGACGGAGCGGCAGGAGACGCGTCACATAGTACGGGCTCGCGGCGACGAGAAGGAGGATCCAGAGCGCGCCGAAGCGGATGCCGAGGGTCTCGATCGCGAACGCGACCGCCGCGAGCACGAGGAGGTCGAGCGCGATCACTCCCCACTTCCCGCCCGCAACGAGGTCCTCGCCGGAAGCGAACGGGATCAGAAACCCGTGGAAGAGGAAGTCCTTGTCGCTGTAGGCGTCCGCCCAGGTGCTGAACACCGCCTGCGGGAGCTGTTTCCGCACGCCGTTCGCGGCGAGCTGCTCGGCGGCGCGCACGTGGAAGTAGCTGTCGAGGTCGTAGAGCCCGTCGAAGGAGAGCTGGATCCAGGCGAGCATCGCGGTCGCGGCCAGCACCGCGATCCACGTCGTGACGCGGTCCGCCAAGCTTCGCCCGCGGTACGCTTCGATCGCCTCGCCCGACATTGGCGACAGGATTTCAGATTTCCGGGCGATGCGCACGAGGGCCGGCGGCCGGGCCTCGACCCGAAGGCGGCGGGAAGCTACGTCGTCTCGCCGTGGCCACGCACGAACGGACGCCCCTCCGCACGAAGCTCTTCTACGGATTCGGGTCGGTCGCCTTCGGCGTCAAGGACAATGGCTTCGGTACGTTCCTCCTCCTCTACTACAATCAGGTGCTCGGCCTTCCGGAGGAGCTGGTCGGCTTCGCGATCATGCTCGCGCTCATCGCCGACGGGCTCTTCGATCCGATCATCGGATGGGCGTCGGACCACCTGCATTCGCGCTGGGGACGCCGCCATCCCTTCATGTATGCTTCGGCGATCCCCGTCGGCGCCGCTTACTACTTCCTCTGGAGCCCGCCCTCCGGGCTCTCGCCGAACGAGCTCTTTCTCTACCTCGTCTGCATCTCGATCTTCGTCCGCGCGCTGATCGCCTGCTACGAGATCCCGAGCTCTTCGCTCGCGCCGGAGCTGACCGATTCGTACGACGAGCGGACGTCGATCCTGAGCTACCGCTACTTCTTCGGCTGGTGGGGCGGGCTCGCCGTCGCGGTGCTCGCGTACTCCGTGTTCCTCGTGCCGGACGCGAATCATCCGGTCGGCGTGCTCAACCCGGACGGCTACCGACGCTACGGCATCGCGGCCGCCGTGATCATGACCGTCGCGATCCTGATCTCCGCTGCCGGCACGCACTCGCAGATCCCGCGGCTCAAGCCGCCGCCGCCGAAGCGCCGTCTCGGCTTCCGAGGGTCGATCGCGGAGCTCCGCGAGACCCTCTCGAACCACGCTTTTCTCGTCCTGTTCGGGTTCGCGATCTTCACGATGATGGCCGTCGGGCTCGCCGCGGCGATCGCGATCTACTTCAACACCTACTTCTGGGAGCTGTCGTCTTCGGGGATGTCGCTCCTCGCCTCGCTGAACTTCGTCTCCGCGGCGCTCGCCGCGAGCGTGACGCCGTCGCTGTCGCTGCGCATGGGGAAGAAGCCGGCGGCGATCGGGACTTCGCTCGCCGTACTCGTCCTCGCGCCGCTTCCGATCGTTCTCCGGCTCGCGGGTCTCTTTCCGGAGAACGGCTCACCTGCTCTTCTCCCGATCCTCGCCGTCGCGAACACCGTCGTGATCACGCTCTTCATCATCGCGAGCATCCTCGTCTCGTCGATGCTCGCCGACGTCGTCGAGGACAGCGAGGTCACGACCGGACGGCGATCGGAGGGCGTATTCTTCGCCGCGAACGCCTTCGTGCAGAAGGCGGTCTCGGGCGCGGGGATCTTCGCCTCGACGCTCCTTCTCCGCGCGATCGGCTTCCCGCGCGGAGCGAAGCCCGGCGAGGTCGATCCCTCGATCCTCGAGGGGCTGGCGCTCGTCTACACGCCGGCTCTCGTACTGCTCTTCCTGATCGCGATTGCGCTCTTGACGACCTACCGCATCAGCCGCGAGTCGCACGACGAGAACCTGCGACGGCTCGGCCGCACAGGATCCTGAGTCGGGGACGGACCCGTCCCGCGCTTCAGCGCGGACGAATCTGGGTGCCGGCTCCCGCGGTGATGAAGAGCGCCGTTGCCGCCCCGGACACGTCGGCCGTGTGCCAGACGCCCGGATCGTTCACCACGGCCTCTCCCTCCTCGAGAGTGACGGTCGCCGTCCCTCCACCGCTCTCCTGGTGGAGGGTGATCCGACCCTTCACGCAGACGACGAGCTCGTGGCCGCTCGGGTGCATCTCCCAGCTGTCCCACGGTTGGGAGAACGTGTGCAGCGACACCAGCCGGCCCTCGAGGCCGTCGGCGGCCACGCTCTTTCCGTACGCCTCGTACCACTCCATCGCGCCGGTGAACTCGGGAAGGTGCTGGATCACGGCGCCGCGGCCGAGGTGCACCGGAAAGCGTTTCAGATCGATCTTTCCGCCAGAGCCCAAGTGGGTACCCTTCCTTTCCTTCGACGATGCCCTCGTCAGCGCGCCGGAATCGTCGCGAGCTCCTCGTACGCCAGCGTCCGCAGGAACTCGGTCCACTGCGCGATCGCATCGGGGTTGTCGAACACCGGGAAATGTCCCTCGTTCTCGAAGTGCACGAGCCCGCCCGTCCCCGTGCGCGAGCGGTACGAGAGGTTGCCCGCGACCGGCGGCACGAGCGTCGGCAGACCCGCCAGGTCGAACGCCTCCTGGTACGAGTAGCCCGGCAGGTAGTCGAACGAGAGCGGCGGGAACGTCGGCGCGACGAGCGGGTAGCCGGCCGCGACGACCATCGCCGTCGTCATCGGCGTGGTGACGTAGCCGTCTTCCAGACCGTGCGTGAAGAGGATGCTCTGCGGACGCCCGCCCTTCCCCTTCCCGAACTCGGGCGCGAAGAGGATCGGATCGGAAAGCTCGCTTCCCATCTGGAGGAGATGGAGCCCCGGATGGAAGAGGTCGACGTCCGTGCCGAGCAGGATCGCGGCGAGATCGCGCAGCTTCAGCCCCGCGAAGAAGGTCTCCTCGCGCGTCAGGATGTTGACGAGGAGATGCCCGCCGCCGGCGGAAAGGATCGCACCCGGGACGCTCCGCGCAACGCCGAGGAAGAGCGGCCCCGTCGTCGCGCCCTGCGAGTGACCCATGTAGAGGCGCTTGTCGTCGTCGAACTTGAAGTCCATCTTCGGCGCGGCGAAGCCCGACCCTGGCGGGATCGTCACGAGCGCGTCGTCGACGCGGAGGCTCCGAAGGAGCTGGTGCACGGCGAGCGAGTCCGCCGCGGCTTGCCGCGGATTGTCGCGCAGAGCGAGCGGGCGGAGCGGATTGTAGAAGTTCGAGCCGTCCGCCGTCGCGCCGGCGCGCAGGCCGTGCAGCGGCTGATCGATCGCGAGCATCGCGACGCCGACGCCGGCCGCGAGCTGCGCCGTCCCGCCGTTGTACGCGCTGAAGCGGCTCCCGCCGGTACCGTGCATGTACTGCGCGATCGGCCAGCCGCGCCGCGGCATCTTCACGGTGCCGTCCGCTTTCTCCTTCGGGATCGTCAAGACGAAGGTCAGCGTCTCCGTGCGCTGCTGGACCGGACGGCCGGCGTCGTCGAACACGAACGCGCCGGTCGATGCGTTGAAGGGCGGCGTGCCGTTCTGGAACTGCGGCGCGTCGAACTGGCCCGTGAAGACCCACATCGAGCCCGCGGAGCGCGCGACGTCGAGCGTGATGCTCTTCGTGCGGATCGGGCCTCGGTGGCGGAGCCACTTCTCCGTCGCGAGAAGGCCGTCGAGCGGCGTGCCGGTGCGGAAGACCGTCGCCCCGACGACACGCGAGCGGTCGATGCCCTCGTGCCGCTCGAGCTGGTTCCAGAGTGCGCGGTAGAGCGGCTGCGAGCGGCCCTCGAAGACGCTCTGCGGCGTCTCGGCGATCATGCGCCCGATGAACGGCGAAGCAACGAGAGGCAGCGCACCGTCGTCGACGAGGCCGTCGAGGAGCACGGCTGCGTACAGCGTATCCGCGTCCATCAGATGGCCCGGCACCGGCATCATTGCGAGCAGGTGATCGTCGCGGTACGCGTCGCCGACCGAGCGGAACTCCGTCCAGAGCGGGATCCGGCGACCGCGGTTCTTCGACATCGGGTCGATGTCGATCAGGAACACGGAAGACGAAGGCTCGATCGAATCTGCAGCGGTCGGCGGCAGGGTCGCGGGATCGAGATCGCCGTCGAGCTTGAAGAAGACGCCCGCGCTCTGCCCGAAGCCGGGGATCTGATCGATCGTGTCGATGTACTGGTCCACGAGCGCGCTCGGACGCGGGAAGCTCGCGAGCGCGACGGTCCCGTCCGGATCCCGGCGCAGCTCGTACGGGAACGGCAGGTCGTAGAAGGACGTGCCGGCCGGGTCGAACACGGGCGAGACGGCGGCCGCGGGAGCGGCGACCAGGAGGGCGAGGGTCAGGACGAAGCGGCGGAGGAGGACGCGCCGAGCGGCGCGGCGACGCCTGGAGTCGAGACGAGCCATGCCTCCCGCTACCAGCGTCGCCGCGAACCGGTCAATTCCCGAAGCTCGCGAGCTCCATCGAGTCCTCCGGACCGATGGGGCGAACGGCCTCAACGCGCCCGAAGGGAGCTCGCGATCTCGTCGTGCCGCCGGCGATCACCGCCCGTGCGCGAGGTCGAGCACCAGAGCCTGGAGATCCTCCTCGTGTCGCTCGAGCGATTCGAGGAGGCGGCGCTGCGTGCGCCAGCGATCGAGGTTCTGACCCGGACGGGTCGTGCGGAAGTAGGGATCGCCTTCGAGGTGATCCGTCAGGAAGCGGACGCCGATGATGAGCGTCATGTAGCCCGCGCCGAAAAGAAGGTTCTCGATCTCGACCGGGTCGGCGAGGCGGCTCGTCTCCTCGAGGTAGCCGTCGGTCACCGCTTCGAAGAGGTCGAGATCGACGTGTACGGGCGCGGAATCGCCGGCGTCCTCGCTCGCGCGGCTCGTCGCCGTGCGGACCAAGTCGCCGTAGTCGAACAGGAGCGTACCCGGCATCACCGTGTCGAGGTCGAGGACGCAAACGCCTTCCCCCGTCTCGTCGTCGATCAGGACGTTGTTCACCTTCGTGTCGTTGTGCACGACGCGGACGGGCAGACCTTCGTCGCGCCGCAGGCGATCGAGCCGGTCCGCCACGCCGACCCGCGCGCGGACGAAGTCGAGGTCGCGACGGACGCCGTGAGCGCGTCCCGCGCGGTCCTCGTCTGCCGCCGCGAAGAGCCGCGCGCAGCGAAGACGCAGGTCGTGGAAGCGCGGAATCGTCTCGATCACGGTGCCCGGGTCGAGACCTCCGAGCTCACGCACGAAGCGCCCGAAGGCACGCGCAGCGGCGCGCGCGATCTCCGGCTGGTGGCCGGTCTCGAAGGTGCGCGCACGCTCGACGTGACGATAAGTCCGCCAGACTCCGCCTTGGGGGTCGCGGTGCCAGGACCCGCCCGCGCGCGCCGGAACGAGCGTCAGCACCTCCCACCGGCCCGCCGAGCCTGATTCGAGACGTTCACGGAGGTGTCGCGTGACGGTCTCGACGTTCCGCATCACCGCGAGCGGGTCGGGAAACACGCTCTCGTTGATGCGCTGATGCACCCAGCGCCGGACGTGCCCGTCGACGTCGAACTCGGCGAGGTACGAGTCGTTGATGTGGCCGCGGCCGAGCCGCTCGGCGCGACGCCACTCACCGGGGATCTCGAAGGCTTCGCCGATCGCGCGGAGCTCGTCCGCGGAGCACTCCGCCTTCCGGCTCACGAGCGAAGCTTGCGAAAGTCCGGCGGGCGCTTCTCGAGAAAGGCGGTGATCGCCTCGACGTTCTCCGGCGATCCGACCTGTGCCTTCATGCCCGCGTCCTCGGCCTCGATGGCACGACGGATGCCGTCCGCGTGGACGAGCTGGAGCGTGCGCTTCGTCGCGCGGAGCGACGAGACCGGGTGCTGCGCGATCTCGCGCGCCTTCGCGAGAGCGGCTTCGAGGAGCTGGGCGTCCGGGAACGCGCGCGTCGCGATTCCCGTCTCGACCGCTCGTGCCGCGTCGATCCACTCCGCGGTGTACATCAGCTCCGCGGCGCGCCGTGCGCCGACGACCGCCTGCAGCATGTAGCTGCTCGCGCCCTCGGGGACGACGCCGAGGCGCACGAACGGAAGGCGCAGGCGCACGCTCTCGCCGACGTAGACGACGTCGCAGTGGAAGAGGAACGTCGCGCCGAAGCCGATGCCGACGCCGGTCGCGGCTGCGATCAGCGGCTTGTCGAAGCGGACGAGCGCGTCCATCGTCTTGTGGTAGCCGCTCGCGAAGCCGTCGGTCCGCTGCGGCACACCGCCGAACGAGCCGAGGTCGACGCCGGCCGAGAAGTCGCCCCCCGCGCCGTTCACGACGACGACGGACACGTCGAGGTCCTCGCGCGCGCCGTTCAATGCGTCCGCGAAGGCGTCCCACTGCGGCTCGTCGAACGCGTTCTTCTTCTTCGGACGATTCAGGGTGACGAGGAGGACGCCGTCCTCGAGCCGGCGGAGAACCGATTCCTCTCCCATGGCTTCCTCGGTCTCCGCTCAGGCGCTCGCGTGCGCGCGGAAGGCGGCGGCGACGTCGTCGCAGCGGGTGATCGTCGCGAGAAGCCGCATGCTGTTGCGCAAGACCGCCTCGCCGTACTCCGTCGGAATGCCGACGACTCCGTCCTCGGGCACGACGACGCGATACCCGCGGTTCACCGCCTCGATCGTCGTGCCGACGATCGCGATGTTGAGGCTCGCGCCGAGCAGCACGACCGTCTTCACCCCGAGGCTCCGGAGGATCGCGTCGAGCTCCGTGTCGTGGAAGAGCGACACGCCGTGGTAGCGCGGCACGATCCAGTCGTTCGGCCCCGGCCCGAGCTCCGGCACGAGAGCCGCCGCCTCGCTGCCGGCGAGGAGCGGCTGCGCGCCCGACTTGCCGACCGCGGTGAAGAGACGACAGTTCATCGTGACGCCGCCGCCGTCGGTCCGGCGCACGACGGTCCCGTGCAGGACCGGCGCGCCGCACGAGCGCGCGACGTCGAGCAGCGCCGCCGCACGCGCGACGAGGCCGCTCTCGCGGATCGTCTCGACGAGCACGGGAAGCGGTCCGTTCGGTCCGATGACGCCGCGCTGGCATTCGACCGTGATCACGGCCGTCGTGGCGGGTTGCAGCAGCTCCTGGAGCTCCGTCGACATGCTCACGGCTTTAGCGAGAGCCTCGCGCGTCCGCGAGGGGCGTCCGCACCGAAGTGTCTCGCCGCGGCGATCGCGCTCGACGGATCTCCTTCCTCGCGGCGCTTCACGCCGCGGGCGTGCGCTCGCCGAGCCGATCGGCGAGCGCCGCGAGGAGCGGAGTCGCGGCCATCGACATCGAGATGACGAGCGCCGCGAGGGCGACTCCGTGAGGACGCTATCCTCGACCCGTCCCCGAGCGCGCCGCCGAAGTTCGAGGGAAAGCTCGTGCCATAGGCGCCCTGGTAGAAACCTTCGAGCGCCTGGTCGTCGAGGCCGCCGTCCGCCGGCATGTCGAGCGGCACGCTCGCGAGGCGCCAGCGTGCCGGCGAAGATGCACCTGGCTCGGCGGCCGGCGCGCTCGTCAGCAGGAAGGGAAGCAGACAACCGACGAGCGCGACGAAGCGAATCTCGTGTCGGCGAGCGCGGGAAAGCGGCCCGCGCGGTCCGATGATGCCGCCGCTGCCACTCGCCCATCCTCATCGCCCTCGTGGCGGCGCGCCGCGGTCAGGGAGCCGGATCGAGGAGGCTCGCGCGCAAGCAGAGCTCGTGCTCTCGCAGGGAGTCGAGGCGCATCGAGCCGAGGACGTCGTTGGTACGAATCGTCCCGAGGCGGCGTTCGTGCGACGGATCGCCGGCGCGCGCGCGGTAGCACATCAGGTGCGCGTCCGGGTTCGCCACGGGATCATCGCCGTAGCCTGCCGCGAGACAGATGCGCTCGGGTTTGAGAATGCGCAGGAACCGTTTCTCGAACTCGTCCTCGACGACGAGACGGAGGCCCTTCGGCCAATCACCGATCAGCTTCGCCTTGTAGCAGAGGTGATAGTCCTCGATGTCCGGGGCAGGCGGCGACGCCGGTCCTTCGAGATCCATGTTCGCCGGAGTCATCATCCCGACGGCCCTTCCAGGCTTCACGGTGATGGTCCCCAGACGGTCCTTGATGGTGAGTGTCTCCGGTGGCCGGCGGCGGTTTCTTTCGGCGACGAGGTAGTCGAGCCGGTAGGCGTCGTGCCGGGCGATCGTTGCCGTCTCCACTGCGCTCGGCATGCACAAGTTCACGATCTTGCGCGCGAGGAAGCTCCTGTCGCCGACGAGGTCCGTCAGCTCGAGCCCCGCGACCGGCACGAACGGCTCGCTCTTGCTGGTCGTCGCGACCTGGTAGCACGTGTAGTCGTTCTCGCAGCCGAAAGGATGGGTCGTGCCGCCGGCGCAGACGCCCGCACTGCAATGGCCACCGACCGTGCAGAGACCGTCGCCCTGGCAGAGGGCGCCGTCTGGCTCGAGAGCGCAAGTCGAGGAGCAGCAGTCGCCGTCCTCTTCGTTGCCGTCATCGCATTCCTCTTCCGCATCGATCACGGAATTGCCGCAGCGTACGTCGACCGCATGGGGCACGACGAACGTCGCCTTCCCCTCGGTCCCGCACGCGTCGTACACCGTGAACTCGATCTCGTTCGAGCCGAGCTGCAGCGGAATCGAAGCGCTCCAGTCGGAGCCCGCACCAGGTCCCATGTAGCCCCATTCGTCCGTCGTGCGATTCTCCCAGCGCGCGCCCGCACCCGCCGTCCCGTCCACGAGATCGATCGAAACCAAGGCCGGCGAAACGTGCGAGCCGCCCACCGGCGAGGTCAAGGTCGCTCGCGGTGCGGAAACTCCAGGCCCGAAGAGGACGAGCCGCGGCGCGCGCTCGAAGGACGGCAGGCCCGTCGTTCCGGGCGCTTGCTCCGCCAGGAAGCGCGCTCCGTCGCGCTGATAGAGCTTCACTGAGCCGTCGGTGACGGTGTCGGTGGTCATCTTGAGAAGCCAGCTGACCGGTGCATCCCGGCCGACGACGTCCGGTGTCACCTCCCAGAGGAGCTGGTCCTGGAAGGGGTCCGTCGTGTACGTCGCCGCCGCGCCGGGAAGCTCGTAGCAAGGCGAGCCGTTGCAAAAATCCCCACCGTCCCAGCGATCGGGCTCTTCGCAGTTGCTCGTGCCGCCTTCCGCGAGATCGGTGTCGATCCGACAGTCCCACGTGGAGCCGATCCCGGAGCCCGGGTGCGGTCCGAGCTGACCCCACGACGTGGAGAAGTCGTTGAACGCCTGGTTGCCCTCCGCCCAGTTCGAATCGATTCGATGGGCCGAAA
>Ga0194120_10008604_pt1 | contig 13383 bp, 11 predicted proteins | sample TA2MahCa65mmetaG_FD_148642 | JGI IMG/M metagenome (GOLD analysis project Ga0194120, IMG submission 148642) | Freshwater microbial communities from Lake Tanganyika, Tanzania - TA2015019 Mahale Deep Cast 65m | ecosystem: Environmental > Aquatic > Freshwater > Lake | place: Tanzania: Lake... | reverse complement strand
ACCTTCATGCCGGAAAAGATGTAGGGCAGCGCGCCGGGAAGCTGAATCTTGGCGAACACCTGCCAGCGCGAGCCGCGCAAGGCGCGCACGAGGTCGAGCAGCTCGGGCTCGATCTCGCGCAGACCCCGCGCCGTCGTGAGCAGGATGGGGAAGACGCAGATCGAGAACGCCATCAGCGTGTTGGGAAAGACGCCGTACTTGAACCAGACGATGATCAGCGGCCCCAGCGCCACCTTGGGGATCATGTTGAGCGACACGAGCAACGGCATGAAGAACGCCTCCAGCGCCTTCGACCAGGTGAAGGCGAGCGCCAGCGCCACGCCGACGACGAGCGCGAGGAAATAGCCGGCGAAGATCTCGGTTGCGGTGACGGCGATGTTCGTCCACCAGTTGTAGTTCGGCGACAGCAGCGCATCGAGCGTCTCGCCCGGCGAGGGCATGACGAACTTCGGCACGTTGCCCAGCTTGACGAACAGGTACCAGGCGAGCACCAGCGCGACATGCGCCAGCACGGCCAGCACGTACTTATGCAGCGTGTCGGAGCGTTCCATGGTCAGTGCATCCAGCGTTCGAGGTTGGCGCGGACGAAGTCGTCGTCGGCGAGATCGGCGTGCTCGCGGCAGACGCGGTCGATGTCCGCGGCCTGGCCCGGCGAGAGCGTTTCCTTCGGATCGAGGCAGTGAGTCGTTTCCAGCAGCCCCTGGCGGCGCAGCACCTCGTGGCAGCCGGGAATGCAGCCGGCGAAGTCGTGCGCCACATCGAAAAAGGCGCTGTTGCAGTCGGTGACGCGGGCATCGAGCGCGAGCAGGTCCGCATCGACCCAGCCGGAAGCCACCGCCGCGTGCGCGCGCTCAAGCAACGCCACCGCTCTCTGCGTCCACACGCTCCAGTGGCCGAGCAGCCCGCCCTTGACGCGCAGCGTCACGGTCTCCTCGCCGCGGCGCACCGCGAACGGCGTCACCAGATCGAGCACGATGTGATCGTCGTTGCCGGTGTAGAGCGTCACCCGGTCTTCCGCGCGCGCGAGCGCCACCCCGCGGATGACGTCGAGCGTGCGGTAGCGGTTGAAGGGCGCCACCTTGATGGCGATGACGTTTTCGATCGCGGCGAAGCGCTGCCAGAATTCGACCGGCAGCACGACGCCGCCCACCGCCGGCTGCAGATAGAAGCCGACGAGCGGAATCGTTTTCGCCACGGCCGCGCAATGCGCGATGAGTTCGTCCACGCCGGCGCCCTTCAGCGCGGCGAGCGAGAGCAGCCCCGCGTGGTAGCCGTGCGCGAGCGCGACCTCGGCTTCCTTCTTCGCCTGCGCGGCATGGCCCGCGAGTCCCGCGACCATCACCAGCGGCCGCTTCGCCCACTCTCGCGCCGCGTCCGCGGCAAGCTGCAGCACCGGTTCGTAGAGGCCGGCCTCGCGGATGGCGAATTGCGTCGCGTGCACGCCGACGGCGAGTCCGCCTGCGCCCGCGTCGAGGTAGTAGCGTGTCAGCGCGCGCTGGCGGCGCGCGTCGAAGCGTCGCCTGGCGTCGAGCGCAAGCGGATGCGCGGGAATGACCGTGCCGCGGCGCAGGCGGGCGAGCGCGTCTTTCGGCAATTGCGACCAGTGAAGCGGCATGCGCGGGGCGTTGTAACCGACCGGTTAAAGCCAAGTCTAGCAACATTGACACTCGGCAGCGCGCGTCGCTACCATGCTCGCAACGCTTCCGAGGAGATCCGCATGCGCCGCCTGACCCTTGCCGCACTGCTCGCCACCGTGACCCTTCCCGCCACGGCCCAGCAGAAGATCGACTTCATCCTCAACTGGGTGCCCGGGGGCGACCACGCGCCCTACTACTACGCCAAGAAGCTCGGCTGGTACGCCAAGGAGGGCATCGACCTCAATCTCGAGCCGGGCAGGGGCTCGGCGCTCGCGGTGCAGAAGGTCGGCGCCGGCGCCAACCCCATCGGCCTCGCCGACATGGGCAACGTGCTGCTCGGCAAGGGCAAGGGCGCCGACATGGTCGCGGTGTTCAACGTCTATGCCAACTCGCCGCAGGGCCTGTACTGGCTGAAGAGTTCCGGCATCAAGGGCATCAAGGACTTCCCCGGGAAGAAGATCGGCAACCCGGCGGCGGACGGTGCGCGGCCGATGTGGCCCGCGCTCGCCAAGGCGAACGGCATCGACCCGAAATCGATCACCTGGGTCAACATCGACGCCAACGCCAAGCTCTCGGCGCTGAAGTCGAAGGCGATCGACATCACCACCTCCTTCTACAACATCCATCACATCTTCCAGAAGGAGCTGGGCGACGACATGGGCTTCGTCGCCTGGCGCGAGATCGGTCTCAACCCGTACGGCAACTCGATCGTCGTCAATGACGCGTTCCACGGCAAGAACCGGCCGCTCGTCGATAAATTCGTCAAGGTGACGCAGCGCGCCTTCGCCGCCTGCGTCAAGGACTCCAAACCCTGCGTGCAGGCGCTGATCGACGCCAATGGCGCGCTCAAGCTCGACAACGAGCTGCAGAACTGGGCGCTGGTGGAGGTGCTGATGAGCGACCGGTTCTCGCGCGATGTCGCGCTCGGCATCCACGACGATGGCCGCATGAAGGCCGACTACGAGCTGGTGCGCGATTACATCGGCCTCGACAGGCCGTTCGACATCCGCACGACCTACAGCAACGAGTATCTCGACCGCTCGATCCGCATGGCGAAGTAGGCGCGGCGCCGGGGCGCTCGCGCGGCGGTGAAGGCGGCGCCCACCGGCGATCGGCAGACGCGGGCTTGAGGCCCGCAGGGCCGTGAACCGCAACGTCACCTTCAGGCAGTTCCGCTACTTCATCGGCGTCGCCGAAACCGCGTCGGTGGCGGGCGCTGCGCGCATGCTCAACATCGCGCAGTCGGCGATCACCAAGTCGATCCTGGAGCTCGAGGCGGTGCTCGGCGTGAAGCTGTTCGAGCGCAGCGCGCGCGGCATGGTGTTGACGCCCGACGGTCACCGGTTCCTCGCCAGCGCGCGCAAGGTGCTCGCGGCGGTCACCGACGCGACGCGGCTGCACACCACGCAGGCGAAAGGCCTCTCGGGCGTGCTTTCGATCGGCGTCACCAGCCTGGTCGCCGGTTATTACCTCTCGGACCTGCTGACGCGCTTTCGCCGCCAGTGCGCGGCGGTCGAGGTCTATGTCACCGAAGACCAGGCGCCGCATCTCGAGCACCTGCTGATCAACGGCGAATTGGACGCGGCGATCATGGTCTCCAACGCGCTCTCCGAGCGCCAGGCGCTGGTGGCCGAAACGCTGACCCGCTCGCCCAACCGGCTGTGGCTGCCGGCCGACCACCGCCTCACCGAGCACGACGAGGCCACGCTCGAGGAATGCGCGCGCTGCGACCTGATCGTGCTGGAGGCCGACCGCATCGAGGGCATCATGGGCGCGGTCTGGGCGCGGCACGGACTGAAACCGCGCGTCATCCTCAAGACCTCATCGCTCGAGGCGGTGCGCTCGCTGGTCGGTGCCGGGGTCGGGATCGCGGTGCTGCCGGACTTCCTCTACCGCCCGTGGACGCTGGATGCCGAGCACGTGGACGCGCGCGCGCTGCGCGACGATCTGCCGACCGTCGATGTCGGCCTGATCTGGCGCCGCGGCTCGGCATTGAAGCCGGCGGCGGCCGAGTTCATCGACATCGCGCGCGAGCAGTCGCGCAAGGCCACGCGCGCGTGAGCGCCGTACCGCCGTGCCCTCCCGGGCGCGGCGTCAGTGCTTCGCCATCACGTGGCGCACCACGGTGTAATCCTCCAGCGCGTAGTTCGACAGGTCCTTGCCGTAGCCCGAGGACTTGAGTCCGCCGTGGGGCATCTCGTTCACCAGCATGAAGTGCGTGTTGATCCAGGTGCAGCCGTATTGCAGTTTCTTCGCCACGCGCATCGCCTTGCGGATGTCCGAGGTCCACACCGACGACGCCAGCCCGTAATCGGAGTCATTTGCCCAGGCGATCGCCTGCTCGGTGTCGGAGAAGCGCGTCACCGAGACCACCGGGCCAAAGACTTCCCGGCGCACGATCTCGTCCTCCTGGCGAGCGCCGGCGACCACGGTGGGCTCGTAAAAGAAGCCGCCGCCCGCGCGCACCTTGCCGCCGGCAGCGATCTGCATGTGGCCGCTCATTTGCGCGCGCTCGACGAAGCTCGCCACGCGGCTGCGCTGTCGGTCCGAGATCAGCGGCCCGATCTCCACATCGGCCTCGTCCTGGGTGCCGACCTTGATGCGCTTCACCGCGCTCGCGAGGTCGGCGACGAGCTTCTCATAGACTTTGGCGCCGGCATAGACGCGGCAGGCCGCAGTACAGTCCTGCCCGGCGTTGTAGTAGCCGAACACGCGCACCCCTTCGACCACCTCGGCGAGGTCGGCGTCATCGAAGACGATCACCGGCGCCTTGCCGCCGAGCTCCAGGTGCGTGCGCTTGAGCGATGCCGAAGCCGCCTGCAGGATCTTGCGGCCGGTGGCGACGTCTCCGGTGAGCGAGACCATGCGCACCAGCGGGTGCTCGATCAGCGGCTGGCCCACCGTCTGGCCGCGCCCGCACACCACGTTCAACACCCCCTTGGGCAGGATCTCGCTCGCCAGGCGCGAGAACAGCAACGTCGTGAGCGGCGTCTGCTCGGAGGGCTTGAGCACCACGGTGTTGCCCGCCGCGAGCGCCGGCGCAAGCTTCCACGCCGCCATCATCAGGGGATAGTTCCAGGGCGCGATCGAGCCCACCACCCCGACCGGGTCGCGCCGGATCATGCTGGTGTGCCCGGCGAGGTATTCGTTCGCCACCGCTCCGGTCATGCACCGCGCGGCGCCGGCGAAGAAGCGGAAGCAGTCCGCAATCGCCGGGATTTCGTCGCCCAGCGCCCGCGGGTAGGGCTTGCCGCAGTTGAGCGATTCGATGCGCGCGAATTCCTCGGCTCGCGCTTCGACCGCATCGGCAAGCCTGAGCAGCATGCGCGAGCGCTCCATCGGCGTGGTCTCCGACCAGCCCTCGAAAGCGCGCGCCGCGGCCTGCGCGGCGCGGTTGATCTGCTCCAGCGACGCTTCCGGCACGCTCGCCAGCAGCTCGCCGGTCGCCGGGTTGAGGACGCGCTCGGCCTCGCCCTCGCCCCTGACGAATTGGCCGTCGATCAGCAGCTCGGTGGCGAATGCGATTTCGTTCGGCTTGTCCATGTCAGCTCCTTTGGCGATTGAATTCCGGGTTGGTGAATTCAGCGCGCGCCGTGCTCGTCGGCGCGGGTCAGGTAATAGGCGGCGAGGATCGGGACGAAGGTGAGCGCGATGATGATCACCGCCACCACGTTGGTCACCGGCCGCTGGCGCGGCCGCACCAGCTCGGCCAGCATCCAGATCGGCAGCGTGGTCTGCTGCCCGGCGGTGAAGGTGGTGACGATCACCTCGTCGAACGACAGCGCGAAAGCGAGCAGCCCGCCCGCGAGCAACGCGGAGGCGAGCTGCGGCAGGATCACGTGGCGCAGCGTCTGGAATCCGTCGGCGCCGAGGTCCATCGAGGCCTCGATCAGCGACGGGCTGGCGCGCCGCAGTCGCGCCACCGCGTTGTTGAAGACCACCACCACGCAGAAGGTGGCGTGGCCGAGCACGATGGTCCAGAAGCTGAACGGGATGCCGAGCGTCGAATAGGCCGAGCGCAGCGAGATGCCGGTGATGATCCCCGGCAGCGCGATCGGCAGAATGAGGAGCAGCGAGATCGCTTCGCGGCCGAAGAACTGCGTGCGCGCGAGCGCCCCGGCGGCGAGCGTACCGAGCACCAGCGCGATGCCGGTCGAGTAGGCGGCGACTTCCAGCGACAGCCAGATCGCGCGCCAGACGTCGGGCCGGTCGTTCCACGCCACGGCGAACCAGCGCAGCGTCAGCTCGGGAGGCGGGAACACGTAGGACTGGTCCTCGGCGCTGAAGGCGTAGAGCACGATCAGGGCGAGCGGCACGTGCAGGAAAGCGACCACCGTCCAGGCCGAGACCCGCAGCCAGGGCGAAGCCGGCGCGGCGCTAGAGCGCATCGAAAGCCCCCAGGCGCTTCGCCCCCCAGAGGAAGAGCGCGATCACCGCGATCGGCACGAGCGACATCGCCGCCGCGAGCGGCACATTGCCCGCGGTGCCCTGCTGCAGCGACACCACCTGTCCGATGAACATCGAGGAGTCGCCGATCACGCCAGGCACGATGTAATCGCCCAGCGTGAGCGAGAACGTGAAGATCGAGCCCGCCGCGATCCCCGGCACCGCGAGCGGGAACACCACGCGCCAGAACGTCGCCGCCGGGTGCGCGCCGAGGTCGCCCGAGGCCTCCACCAGCGAGGCCGGCACGCGCTCGAAGGCCGCCTGGATCGGCAGGATCATGAACGGCAGCCAGAGATAGACGAATACGACGAACGTGCCCAGCGGCGAGAACGACAGCGAGTGCCCGCCGACCACGGGCGCGGCGAGCAGCGCTTCCAGCAGCCAGGACAGGTGCAGCTTGGCGAGCACCCAGGAGATCGCCCCCTCCTTGGCGAGCAGCAGCTTCCAGGCGTACAGCCGCACCAGGTAGCTCGACCACAGCGGCAGCATGATGGCGAGGTACAGCAACGCCTTCCTGGTGCCGCTCGCGTGGCGCGCCATGTACCAGGCGATCGGCAGCGCGAGCACGATGCAGGCCCCGGTGACCACGAGCGCCATCGTGACCGTGCGCAGCACCACATCCACGTTGGCGCCCTGGAGGAGCGCGGCGAAATTGCCGAAGCCGACTTCGCGCACGACCTGCCCGGTGAAATCGTCGAGGCGAAAGAAACTGTTGGCGAGCAGCGCGGTCAGCGAGCCGACGTACACCGCGCCCACCCACAGCATCGGCGGCACGAGCAGCAGCAGGATGAGCAGCGCCCTGCGTCGGTAGAGCGCGTCAGAGACGCGCAGCCGCAGCGGGCGCGGCGCCGCATCGAGCGCGAGCGCACTCATCGCCGGTCCTCGGTACCGTTCTCGATGCGATGAATCGCGGCCGCACTCCAGTGCAGCCCGACGCGGGCACCGTTCGGCGGCGGCGGGCCGGCGGAAGCGTGCAGATCCACGGCGATGGTCGCGCTTTCGATCTGCACCCGCAGGCGCACGAACGAGCCGAAGTACTGGCTGTCGGTGACGGTGCCGGCCGCGCGGGCGCCGCGCTCCGGCCCCAGGCGGATGCGTTCGGGCCGGAGCAACGCGCAGGACGCGCCTTCGGCGAGCCGCCTCGCCAGCTCGCCTTCGAGCAGGTTCGCGGCGCCGACGAACTCCGCAACGAAGCGCGTCGCCGGCGCGTCATAGACTTCGCGCGGCGCGCCGACCTGCTCCAGGCGCCCACGGTTCATGACGCCCACGCGGTCGCTCATCGAGAGCGCCTCGTGCTGGTCGTGCGTGACGAACAGAAACGTGATCCCCAGGCGCCGCTGCAACGCCTTCAGCTCCGCCTGCATCTGCTCGCGCAGCTTCAGGTCGAGCGCGCCCAGCGGTTCGTCGAGCAACAGCACGCGCGGCTCGTTGATGAGCGCGCGCGCCAGCGCAACGCGCTGGCGCTGCCCGCCCGAAAGCTGTCCCGGGCGGCGCTCGCCGGCCCCCGGCAGCCGCACCAGCTCGAGCATCTGCTCGGCACGCCGATGGCGCTCCGCTTTCGCCACGCCTCGTACCATCAACCCGTAGGCGACGTTGTCGCGCACGTTCATGTGCGGAAACAGCGCGTAGTCCTGGAACACCGTGTTCACCGGCCGCGCGTACGGCGGCGCATCGGTGAGATCGCGTCCCTCGATCAGCACGCGCCCCGAAGTCGGCAACGCAAAGCCGCCGATCATGCGCAGGCAGGTCGTCTTTCCCGAACCGGAGGGTCCGAGCAGCGTGAAGAACTCTCCCGCGGCGAGCGCGAGATCGACGCCATCGACCGCCTTGACGGCGCCGTACTCGCAGCAGACGTTCTCCAGCGCGACGGTAGGGATCATGAGCGCGCACCCCGGCGCTTGCCGGCCGCGCCGGGCAGACGCCGCGGCCCCAGGCCGCGGCTGGAAAAGGGGCGGACCGCCCCCGCCCGGGTCAGCGTCCGCCGAGGACCGCGATGTAGTCGCTCACCCAGCGGTAGTAGGGCACGCAGGCGTCCTTTTGCGACGCGCACTTCGCGGTCGGCGTGCGCCAGAAGTGGATCTTCTCGAAGCTCCCCAGCCCGCGCACCTCGCAACCCTTGTCGCCGAGCAAGGGGTTGCCCTTGCAGGCGTCCAGCACCACCGGCACCGAGCCGAACCAGGCCGAGAGATCGCCCTGCAGCTTCTTGTTGAGCGAGTGTTCGAGCCACAGGTAGGAACAGTTCGGATGCTTGGACTCGACGTGCATCATGGTCGTATCGGCCCAGCCGGTGACGCCTTCCTCCGGAACCACGGTGGCGATCGGCCGCTTCTTCGAACCCAGGATGTTCGCCTGGAACTGCCACGAGCCCGAGACCACCACGCCTTCGTTGGTGAAGTCGTCGATCTGCACGAAGGCGTCGTGCCAGTAGCGGCCGACGATCTGGCGTTGTTTGCGCAGCAGCGCGAGCACCGCCTTGTACTGCTCCTCGTTGAGTTCGTACGGGTCCTTGATGCCGAGCGCGGGGTTGGTCTTCATCAGGAACAGCGCCGCATCCGCGATGTAGATCGGACCGTCGAAGGCCTGCACCCGGCCCTTGTTCGACTTGCCGTCGGGCAGCGTCGCTTCCTCGAACACCACGCGCCAGGATGTCGGCGGCTTGTCCTTGAAAACCGTGGTGTTGTACATCAGCACGTTGTAGCCCCATTGGTACGGCACGCCGTAGTGGGTGTTGTTGACATAGTGCCAACGCGCCTTCTGCAGCCGCGGATCCACCGTCTTGTAGCTGGGCACCAGCGCGACGTTGATCGGTTGCGCCTTCTTGCCGGCGATCAGGCGCAGGCTCGCATCGCCCGAGGCGGTCACCAGGTCGAATCCGCCCTCGTTCATCAGCGCCACCATCTCGTCGGAAGTGTTGGCGGTCTTGACGCCGACCTTGCAGCCCGTCTTTTTCTCGAACTCGGTAACCCAGTTGAAGTCCTTCACCGTCTCGCCGCGCTCGATGTAGCCGGGCCAGGCAACGATATCGACCCTGCCCTCTCCCTTGCCGATCTTCTGCACCATCTTCTGCGCCAGCGCCGTGCCCGAACCGAAAGCGAGCGCGGTCGCGGCCGCGCCGAACAAGCTGCGAATGACGAGTGCCATGGATCTCTCCTCCTCTGGATGTGGCAAGCGAGGCTATCAAGCCCGAGCCGCAGCGAAAACTTCAAAGTTCGGTGCGGGCGCGTTCTATTTTCGAGATAGCCCCCGGGAGCAGGACTTTGCGCGCCAGCGAGGGCCGATGTCAATTCACCCGCGATCCGGCATGCGACGGTGGCAACCAAAGCGAGTATGGGATTTGCGCGACGCAACACAACAACCCTTGGGTTGTGCTTCCGCCTCGGGTTGGATCGAGCGACTGGCTTGTCCGGCGACTAACCGAGTTCTGGCCCAGCGGGGCAAAAGACCAGCCGGTCCTCGCCTGGCGCCGGGTGATGACCGAGCACCATTCGCGTAAACGGCCGTTGGAAGACGAAGCCCCGACCTTCCAGCCAGGCACGCAGCCCGGACTCGCGATCGACGAGATCGATGAAAGCGGGCATCCCCACCGCATCGAGCGCTGCGGCAAGCAGAGCGCGTGCGGCGACTGCATCGCGCGCCACCAGCGGCCCGAGCTGGCAGGCCTCGCGGCCATCGCGGCCGAGCAGGAATCCGGCGAACTGCCCGCCCTGCTCCGCCACCAGCGCCGCCTGAGGCAACCGCCGCGAGAGCGACTTGAGCAGGAACGAACGATCCCCACCAAAGGCCTGCGCGTCGAGCGTGGCGATCTGCACCCAGTCGGCGGATTGGAGCGGGCGTACGCGCACGCCGGGAACCGGCGCCGCATCGGCTTTCGCCGCCATCTGCAAGGCGTAGCGCCGGAAGCCCCAGGTATCGTTGAATCCTTCCTGCCGATACACTTCGCGCCCGGCCGGCGTCGCATCGAGAACGGCCACCCGGCTTTCGCGCGCCAGATCCGCGAGCGCACTGCGCAGCAAGCGCGTGGCATAGCCGCCGCGGCGGCACTCCGGCAGCACCAGTACCATCGCCACCCAGGCGATGCGTTCGCCGTAGGGCAGCGTCAGCGTACTGGCGGCAAGCGTGCCATCCGCGAGCGAAAGGCCGTAGCCGCGGCCGAAGTCGAGCATCAGTCTCCAGTCGGCCGCGTTCTGGTTCCAGTTTGCGGACTGCGACAGGCGCAGGCAGCCCGCGAGATGCGCCGCCCCCAGCGCATGCGCGCGAACGGACTCAGTACTTGCCATCGCGCGCTTCGAAATGCGTCGGTTTTCCAAGACTCGGCATGTCGCGCGCGACCCAGTCGGCGACCCAGTCGATCATGCGCTCAAGCGATACGCTTGGTGGGCCGAGCAGTTGCTGCGCGAGTGTCGTGTTCACCAGCCAGGCGGTCGGCGATTCCTGCCCGGTGAACCGCGGCGCTCGGCCGAAGCGTTTGCCGAATCCGGCGGCCAGCTCCCGCACGCTCACCGTCTCCGGGCCGCTGATGTTGACCGGCCGCGTCGGCGACACGCAGTGCGCCAGCAACCGCAGGCATTGCTCGTTCGCATCGCCTTGCCAGATCACGTTGACATGGCCCATGGTCACATCGACCGGCTCGCCCGCGAACACCTTGCGCGCCACGTCGTGCAGCACGCCGTAGCGCATGTCGATGGCGTACTCCAGGCGTGCGAGGCAGCCGGGCGTTCCCCAGCGGCGCGACCCATAATCGAATGCGCGCTCGCGGCCGACGCAGGAGTTCGCGTAGTCGCCCGGCGGCGGCGTGATCGGCATGTCTTCGGTGGCGCCGCCCGAATCGACCGCGACATACGGATAGACGCACGCCGTCGAGAAGGCGACGATGCGCGAATCGCGGAACGCCTCGGCGACGGCGAACGGCACGCCGACGTTCATCGCCCAGGTCATCGAGGCATTGCCGGCCGCGCCGAATTTGAATCCAGCCATGAAGACGACGTTGGGCAGCCTGGGCAGCCGCTCCACCGCGGCGCGATCGAGCAGGTCGCAGGCGATGCACTCCACGCCTGCCGCCTGAAGATTCGCGCGCAGACCGGCTTCGGTGAAGCGTGCTACGCCGACGACGCGCCGCTCCGGCACGGCGCGCCTGGCCAGGCGCGCAAGCGTCGGCCCCATCTTGCCGCCGACGCCGAGGACGATGATGTCGCCCGGTGCGCGGGCGAGGTCCGCCGCCAGCTGGGGCGACGGCTCGCTCATGAACTCCTCCAGCGCCGCGGCGTCGGCAAAGCGCTCGGGAAGTCCGCTGTTAACCATCCGGTGAAATTATAATCGGCGCCATGAAAGCACCTCGCATCCTCGCCACCGTCGTCGGCTCGTATCCCGTGCCGGACTGGCTCGTCGCCGCGCCCTCGGAGCAGGCGCTGGTCGATGCCACGCGCGTCGTCATCGCCACGCAGGAGCAGGCGGGAATCGACCTCGTCTGCGACGGCGAACTCTACCGGTTCGACCTCAACCATCCGGAAACCAACGGCATGATCGAGTACTTCACTCGGCCGATGTCGGGAATTCGGGCGGACATCGGTTTTTCCGAATGGCTCGAGTACTCGCGTGGCAGAGGCATGCGCTTTCGCACGCGGCCGCCGGGCGTGGTCGAGGGGCCGGTGGGCGCGGGAACGCTCAATCTGCCGATCGCCTGCGCCCGCGCAAGGGCACTGGCGCGCAAGCCGTTCAAGTTCACCGTCACCGGCCCGCACATGCTGGCCAAGACGCTGCACGACCGGCATTACCGCGATCCGGCCAAGCTGGCGGAGGCGATAGCCGCCGTGCTCGCCGCGCAGGTGAAGCACCTCGACGCGGAGGTCGTGCAGCTCGACGAGGCCAACCTGCCCGGTCACCCGAACGAGTGGCCGTGGGCTGCGGCGGCGATCAACCAGGTGCTGAAGTCGGTGCCCAAAGGCACCAAGGCGGCGGTGCACCTGTGCTTTGGCAACTACGGCGGACAGTCGATCCAGAAAGGCACCTGGGCGAAGCTGATCGACTATCTCAACGCGCTCCGCGCAGACCACATCGTCATGGAGTGCGCGCACCGGCCGCCCGAGGAACTCTCGGTGTTCCGCGGCCTGCGCCCGGAGATCGGCTTCGGCCTCGGCGTGATCGACATCAAGCGCACCGGGATCGAGTCGCCGGACGATGTCGCCCGCGCGATCGAGCGCGCGACAAAGCTCCTCGGCCGCGGGCGCATCCGCTACGTGCATCCGGACTGCGGCTTCTGGATGCTCAAGCGCAACATCGCCGATGGCAAGATGCGGGCGCTGGTCAAAGGGCGAGATCTTTTCGAGGGGCGGCGGTAGCGCTTGCATGGCCGCTTCGGGGTCTCCTGTTTTCCGGCAAAGCGCGCCGGAAAACAGGAGATCGGATGAAGATCAAGGGCAGCCTTTGACGCAGTTTGGCGCCGTCGATACCATCGCCCGACCAAGCTGATTCCTCTCATCGGAGCTGCCATGGTGTCCGCCCGCACCGCACCGCCGTTTCGCGCCGACCACGTCGGCAGTTTCCTGCGCCCGAAGGAGCTGCTCGCGGCACGCGACCGCCACTTCAAGGAGCGCTCGATCAGCCGCGAGCAGTTGCGCGAGGTCGAAGACCGCGCGATCCGCGAGGTCGTGCGCCTGCAGGAGTCCTGGGGGCTGCAGGGCATTACTGATGGTGAATTCCGCCGCACCTACTTTCACATCGACTTCCTCGAGCAGCTCGGCGGCGTGCAGACCGACATTCCGGTCACGGTGAAGAAGCCCGACGGCACCGAGGAGCTTGCGCCGCCGGTGATGCGGGTGATCGACAAGGTGCGGCACGTGAAGGACATCCAGCTCGCCGATTTCCGGTTCCTCAAGGAACAGACTTCGCGCACGCCGAAGGTCACGATTCCGTCGCCCACGATGCTGCACTTCCGCGGCGGGCGCGCCGGGATCAGCAGGCAGCATTACCCCGAGCTCGAGCCGGCGTTCTACGACGACGTTGCCAAAGCGTATGGCGACGAGCTGCGTTCGCTCGCCGCCGCGGGTTGCCGCTACGTGCAGATGGACGACACCAACCTCGCCTACCTCTGCGACGACAAGATGCGCGAGGCGGCACGCGCGCGGGGCGACGACCCGAACGAGCTGCCGCATCGTTACGCGAAGTTCATCAACCGCGTGGTGGCGCAGAAGCCCGCGGGCATGACGCTCGCAATCCACCTGTGCCGCGGCAACTTCAAGAGCACCTGGGCGGCGCAGGGCGGCTATGAGCCGGTCGCCGAGGCGTTGCTATCGGAGATGAACGT